>Ga0310690_10009550_pt1 | contig 12158 bp, 9 predicted proteins | sample AusTroGonzalo_MG_2_FD_207661 | JGI IMG/M metagenome (GOLD analysis project Ga0310690, IMG submission 207661) | Bovine rumen microbial communities from tropical cattle in Woodstock, Queensland, Australia - Gonzalo_04 (v2) (version 2) | ecosystem: Host-associated > Mammals > Digestive system >...
CACCGCGCTTGAGTACGGTATGCCCCCGACAGGCGGCCTCGGCATCGGCATAGACAGAATGGTGATGTTCCTGACCGACTCCAAGTCTATCCGCGACGTGCTCTTGTTCCCCACGATGAAACCCTTAAAGTGAGGCAACGCATAGCGGCACATCTGCTTTGTTTCTGATTTAAAAACTGCGCGGTTACGTACTTTTGTATGCACCCGCGCAGCTTTTTGTTTCGGAGTCCCCGAGAAATGGAAGATTTCTTGGGGTGAATTTTCCTTGCGACTGCACGCTTCTCCGCGCCCACACCTCAAAATAACTTCTGTTATTTCGGGGACCCCAATGGCGCGATCACCACTGCCTCCGTTTCATTCTCTTCGTGCTCGTTTGTTTTGCTTTTGATTTGGGAAATATGAAAAAGTCGCCGTTTGAGGCGACTTTTTCAATCTATTGCGCAACTTTCTGCGCTTACGCTTTCAGCCTTGCGAGGGAAGTTTTCAGGCGGGAGATGGTCTTGTCTCTGCCGAGGAGCTCCGCCATTTCGGTGGCGCCGCCCGGGGTAGACGCTTTGCCCGTGATGGCAATGCGGAAGGACCAGAGCATCTGTCCCTTCTTCATGCCGATGGCTTCCGCCGTGCTTGCGAGCAAGTCGTGAAGAGTGGGCATATCCCAACCGTCCATCGCTTCGATGGCGGGGAGCGCCGCTTCCAAGGCTTTGAGCGCTACTTCCGCATTGGTCTTCATCTTCTGATGCTCGAAGAGCGCGAGGTCATAGTCGCCGAACTCCTCCAAGAAATCCACATAGGTGGGGATCTCGGACAGCACTTCCACGCGCGGGATCAAAAGGGGCGCGAGCAAATTATAATCATACTTGCCGCCTACTTTGGACGCGTCGAGGAAGGGGCGCGCCGCCTCAATAAAGGCGGGCACGGTCATTTTCTTTATATAATTGCCGTTGAGCCAACGGAGCTTCGCCTCGTCGAAAATGGCGGGGGAAATATTGAGACCGTCCACCGAGAAAAGGCGGATAAGGTCGTCCATAGAGAGCATTTCGTCGTTATTCTTGGGGCTCCATCCGAGCAAGGCGATATAGTTGACGATCGCCTCGGGGAGATAGCCCTTATTGATAAAGTCGTCAAAGTTTGCGTCGCCGTGGCGCTTGCTGAGCTTGTGCTCCTTGTCGCGCATGATGGGAGGCAGGTGGATATATTGCGGACGCTCCCAACCGAACGCATCGTAAATAAGGTTGTACTTGGGGGTGCTGGAAAGGTACTCGTTGCCGCGGATCACGTGCGTGATGCCCATCAAGTGGTCATCCACCACGTTTGCAAAGTTATAAGTGGGCATGCCGTCGCTCTTCAAAAGGACCGCGTCTTCCATATCCTTATACGCCACGCTGATCTCGCCGTACACAAGGTCGGTGTAGCTGCTCACGCCGTCCGTTTCGGGAATGTTTTGGCGAATGACGTAGCTTTCGCCGCGCGCAAGACGCTCCGCCACTTCCTCTTTGGAGAGGCGCAAACAGCGTTTGTCATACTTTACCGTGCCACCGTCCGTCATATCGCGACCCTTGCAGAAGCAATAATAGGCGCCGCCCTTGGCGATGAGTTCCTCGGCATACTTTTTGTAGATGGCTTTGCGCTCGCTCTGCACGTAGCTGTACTCGCCCGTCTCCTTGCCCGGACCCTCGTCATAATCGATGCCCGCTTGCTTGAGCGTGTTGAAAATAACGTCCACCGCGCCTTCCACGTAGCGACCTTGGTCGGTATCTTCAATGCGGATGATAAATTTGCCGCCGTTTGCCTTGGCGTAAAGATAGGCATAAAGCGCTGTGCGCAAATTGCCTATGTGCATAAAGCCCGTGGGGCTGGGTGCGAATCTTGTTCTGACTTCCATTTTTCGTCCTCCGTTTGCTGATATTTAGTATAAAACATTTATTTTCTTTTTGCAAATAAAACGGAAGTGCATTGCGAAAAGAGGAGAGAACCTAGTTCTCTCCGTAACCCCAGACCGAAGTCGGGGGTGCGAGGGCAAAGCCCTCTTGTGGGTTGGTGGTACTTACTTCGTGCTGCCGCAGTTCGAGCAAGCGGAAGCGCTGCGTTTGGTGCTTTGCGACTTCTTGGTAGCCTTGGTACTGTTGCAGTTTTTACAATTCGACTGTTTCATTTCATTACCTCCTACGATTATGTTGCGCAAACCGCCCGCCGCTATCCCTGCAAGTCTCTATTCCCAGTTTGTTCCAATGCGCCTTGCCGCGCATAAAGTTGCCTTCCCGCGCGCATAATAAGGATATGAAAAGAACGCAAAACCGCACGGACGGGTCCCCCGTCGACAAAATGATACAAGCCAATAAAGACGAAGCGGACAGCATGCTTGCCCTGTGGGGGATGAAGGCGCGCCCGCACCCTAAAAAAACCAAGTCTAAAACGCGATAAAAAAGCGCTCCGCTCAAGAACAGAACGGGGCGCCTTTTCTTGTTTTGCTCGGATAAATCCGAATTTTACGCCTTTATGGGAACTTTCACGACCACCTTTTCCACATGGGAGCCGTCGCCCTGTTGCGGACGGTGCGCGTCCTCGGGGAATACAACGACAAAGTCGCCGTCCGTGAGGGTCAGAAGGTCCACTTCACCTTTATAAAACGCCACGTCTTTCTCCTCAAATTTGTCCTCGTACATCGTTTGCGTAGAGAGGTCGGCCACGCCGAAAAGCTCCTTGCCCTTCAGCACGCATTGAATGTCGATGAACTTTTTGTGCGCTTCGATCTTGCAATTCTCTTCCGCCTTGGTATCATAACTTTGCACAAGCGCGAACACGCCGCCGCCAAGCTCGTATCTGCCCACCTCTTTGGGCGCCGCCATCGCCTCTTTTAAGAAGGCAAACGCCGCGGGAAAACCCGGATTTACGCCCTCGTAAAGGGCACTGTATTGCACTTTGTCTTTTATCATGGTCCCGTCTCCTTTCTGTTCGCGAAGGAAGCCCGCGCCTCCCCGCGAAATTTTGCTTCTCCCATTATACCGCATTTTAAGCGGAAGCGCAAGAGCGCGTCAGACTCAATTCCCAATTTGTTCTTTGCAAAGGCGGCTATGCCGCCTATTTCTGCATTCCCACTGAAATCGGTTGCTATTTTCTCACACGTAAGCGTATAATAGTAATACATCTTTAATTAATTATGCGCGCACGCGCATAGTGTGAGGAGAGCTATGAGAAACGCCAGAGGTAAATGCCCGCGTTGCGGAGAAATGATAAACGTGGATTTGGACGCGCCCGAAGTGCGTTGCCCTTTTTGTAATGCCCTTTTGAAAAAGAGCGTAAAGAAAGCGGCGCCCAAGACGGAAGCGCCCGCCGAGCCCCCCAAAACGGAGCCCGCGGCCATCGTCCCCCCGACGTCCGCCTATGTGCCGGAATCCATTACGGAACCTATTCCGGAACCTATTCCTACCCCCGCGGCGGAGCCCGAACCCATTCCCCAAGAAGCGCCCGCGCCCATTGCGGAGCCTGAACCCGAGCCCGTAGAGGAGCCCGTTGCAGAACCCGAGTCCGTTGCAGAACCCGAGTCCGTTGCGGAACCTGAGCCCGAGCCCGAAGCACCCGCTCCTGTCCCTGCCGCCGAGATCTCGGATGAGGACATTGCCCTTTTGGACGAGGCGATTCCCGAAAAACTCCTTGCAAACGAAGACAGCACCACGAAGTTTGCCTCTCTGCCCGCCGATGAAGAGCCCGAAGAAGCTCCCGCGGACGAAAGCCACTCTGTGCCTTACGACGCATTTGCCGCCGACCAAGAACCCGAAAAAGAAGCGCCCGCCGAGGACGCTACCGGTGAGGACGCACCCGCGGAGGACGCACCCGCTGCCGAAGCATTCTCTCTCGGCGCAATGATGGCGGAAAACGAGCGCGAGGCGGAAGCCACTGCGGAACGCACTTACTCCGATGAGGAATTTGCCGCCGCCGGCGAAATGGACGTTCGCGCCTTCCACGCGCCAAAAGCCAACACCGCAAAAACCGTAAAAACCGCCCAAGTCGCGGCGCGCGGTTTCAAAAAGAACGAAAAGAAAAAGAAGAAGGTGAAAGACCTCTCCGACCACATTTTCCCCCGCCCCATCGCGGCAATTCTCTTTGTGCTGTCGGTGCTCTTTGTCGTATTTGACTTTGCTTACGGACTCTTTGTTCGCAACGCCGGGTACGCAAGCCTCTTTGCCGCCGGCACCGTAGAAGGCGCCGCATACGTAGGCGCGCCCGCGCTTCTCGGCGCTCTCCCGGAAGACATCATCACCGCAATTCTCGGCTTCCTGCCCGTTTTCGGCGGAGAAAATTTCCTGCTTATCATCACGGCGATCTATTTCGGACTCATCGCTCTCATCGCCATTTTGGGCATCACGGCAAAACGCGGCAAGGTGGGCTTTATCTTCCTGCTTCTTGCAGACCTTGTCTTCTGCTTCATTAACTTGTGGGGACTGAACGGCGGTTTGTTCTTCCTTTCTTTCGAGGGCTTCTCCGAGCTTTACGTTGCGTATGCCATGTTCGCTTTGTACGGCGCGTACGGATTCTTGCTCCTTTCCGCCGTGTTCTTCTTCATTGCGCTGGCACGCGCGAAAGAGCGCTACGCGACGGAATTCCTGCCCGCGCTTCCCGCCCTCCTTTACATGCTGATCGTGATCCTCGGTTCGGCGGCTCTCGTTGTTCTGCCGATGTTTGTGGAAGGCTTTGCGCTCGCGGAGGAAATTATCCCTTACGCCATGCTCGGCGTTTGGGGCCTTGCTCTCCTTTTGACGCTCGTAGGCGTGCACGCGAAAGCGCCGTCCCGCAGTGCAAACTGGCATCTTGCCTCGTTTATCCTCTTTGCCTTTGTGATTTTGACGGCGGCGTACATCGCCATTACCTTATTCTTGGAGGGCTTTGACGTTTCCATCTTCCGCCTCTTTGCAGGCGTTCTCCCCTCGGCGGCTGTCGTGGGTATGGCTGGCTTTGCCGTGGCGGATATGAGGAACTGATATGGAACACGAAAAGAGAGATAACGAATTTATCAACGTATATCGCACGTTCATCAAGCGCGAAGGCGCGGACAAGCTCCTTGATTACCTTATCACCAAGTCGGACTTTTTCACAGCGCCCGCGTCGTCCAAATTTCACAGCGACTATGAGGGCGGGCTTCTCTCGCACAGCTTGAACGTCTATTACCGTCTGCTCCGCCTGATCGAGAGCGAATACGGTGAAAATTGGAAAGAGACCGTCTCGCCCGAGTCGGTGGCGATCGTGGGCCTATTGCACGACGTTTGCAAGATCAATTATTACAAAGTCTCCTACCGCAACGTAAAAAAGGATGGCGCGTGGGAACAGCAACCTTATTACACCATCGAGGACGAACTCCCCTACGGCCACGGCGAAAAATCCGTCTATATCATCAGCGGATTTATGCGTCTGACGCGCGAAGAGGCAATGGCGATCAACTGGCACATGGGCGGCTTTGACGACCGCGTAAAAGGCGGCAGCTATACCGTCGGACACGCCTTTGAAAAATATCCGCTCGCCGCGCTCGCGCACAGTGCGGACTTCCTCGCTACTTACTTTGACGAAAAGGACGAACAATGATCATACTGGGCAAAAAACAAGAGACTGAACAAAAAAAGTATCGCATTATCGACGCGCACTGCCACATCTATCCCCAAAAGATAGCGGCAAAGGCGGTGGCGGCGATCGGCAATTTTTATAACATCACAATGGGCGAGGACGGCACCAGCGCCTCTCTCGTGGCGGAAGGCGAAAAGATCGGTGTGGAAAAGTACGTTGTGCACAGCACCGCAACCACCGTGCACCAAGTCAGGAGCATCAACGACTACATCTATTCCGAAATGCAACTCCATCCCGAGTTCATCGGCTTTATGACATTGCATAACGAGATGACCAAGGACGCAATAGAGGAAGAGGTGGCGCTCGCGCTCTCGCGTGGAATGAAGGGCGTGAAACTCCATCCGGACTTTCAAAAATTCAATATAGACGACGCGGAGAATATCTACGAAGTCACCAAAGGCAAGTTGCCCATTCTCCTGCACATGGGCGACAAGCGCTACGATTTTTCCGCGCCCACGCGCCTTCGCAAAATGGCGGAAAAGTTTCCCGACCAGATCTTTATCGGGGCGCACTTCGGCGGCTATTCGGTGTGGGACAAAGTGGAGTGTTTGAAGGACCTTCCCAACGTGTACTTTGACACGTCTTCCTCCCTCTACTTTCTTGATAAGGACCGCGCCGCCGACTTTATTCATCGCTTTGGGCATCAGCGCTATTTCTTCGGTTCGGACTTTCCGATGTGGAAACACGACGAAGAGCTTGCCCGCTTCCTTGCCCTGCCCCTGACCGAAGAGGAGCGCGAGGACATTCTCTTTAACAACGCGGCGACCTTGCTCGGCGTGGAATAAAAACGTATACTACCGCGTACAGCGGAAAAAAATACAAAGTAGGTGTGATATGATAGACTTACAACTCATCAGAAAAGACAGTGAAAGCGTGGCGGCTGCCCTCTTGAAAAAGGGCGCGGAAGTGGACTTTACGGAGCTCCTCGAATGGGACAAAGAGCGTCGTTCTTTGATTGCGGAAGTGGAGACCTTTAAGGCAAAGAGAAACAAGGTCAGCGGCGAGATCCCCCTCTATAAAAAGCAAGGGAAAGACACCACCGCGATCTTTGCGGAAATGCGCGAACTCGGCGACGCGATCGCGGCGGACGACGCCAAGGTCGGCGAGCTGAACGACAAGATCAACGACTTCCTCGCGCGCCTTCCCAACCTGCCCGACGAGGACGTTGTGGCGGGCGAAAAGGAAAACAATGAAGTGATCCGTATCGAGGGAGAAAAGCCCGTGTTTGACTTTACCCCGATGAACCACGTTGACCTTTGCACCAAGCTCGGTCTTGTGGATTACGAGCGCGGCGTAAAGCTTTCGGGCGGCGGTTATTGGATCTACCGCGGCGTGGGCGCAAAGCTTGAATGGGCGCTCATCAACTTCTTTATCTCCGAGCACCTCAAGGACGGGTATGAATTCATTCTCCCGCCCCACCAACTCTCCTACAGCTGCGGATTCGGCGCGGGACAATTCCCCAAATTTGAGGACGAAGTGTATTGGCTGGAGGGCGAGGAGCGCAAAAAAGGACACTTTATGCTCCCCACCGCAGAGACCGCTCTTGTGAATATGTATGCGGGCGAGATTATCGACGGAGCCAAACTCCCGATGAAGTTTTTTGCTTATACCCCCTGCTACCGCAAGGAAGCGGGCAGCTACCGCAGCGAGGAGCGCGGCATGATCCGCGGCCACCAATTCAACAAGGTGGAAATGGTGATTTACTCCGCGCAGGACAAAAGCAAAGAGGCGTTTGAAGAGCTTGTGAATAAAGCGGCGTCCCTTGTGAAAAAGCTCGGCTTGCACTTCCGCGTGAGCAAACTTGCGGCGGGCGATTGCAGCGCGTCGATGGCGCGTACCTACGACATCGAAGTGTGGATCCCCAGCATGGGCATCTATAAGGAAGTCAGCTCGGTCTCCAACGCAAACGATTATCAAGCGCGCAGAAACAGCACGCGCTATAAGGACCCCGCAACCGGCAAAAACCTCTTTGTGCACACATTGAACGGCAGCGGACTTGCGACCAGTCGCTTGATCCCCGCCATCGTGGAACAATTCCAACAAGCGGACGGCAGCGTGAAAGTGCCTGACGTATTGGTGCCTTTCGTTGGCACGGACGTGATCAAATAAAACGTCCATTTTCGGGAGAGAGTTATGAGTATAATGTACGATGAGATCTTGTCGGAACCTGCCGTGATCTTACAGGCGATCCGCGCAAATGAAAAAAAGGTAGAAGAGATTGCCGCGGAAGTAAAAAAACGCAAGATCAAGGACATCACGATCATCGGACGCGGCACGAGCGACAACGCAGGGTTATGCTTTAAGTATTTTGCGGAGATCCTTGCGGGTATTCCTGCGGGCACCGCGCACCCCTCCGTAACCACGATGTACGGTGCGAACGTGGATTATTCCGGGCACCTTTTCGTGGCGGTATCGCAGAGCGGCAAGAGCATAGACACGCTTGCCGTGCTTACGCAAGCAAACAAGCAAGGCGCGCTCACCGTGGCGGTGACCAACGACGCGGCATCCCCCCTCGCCAAGGCGGGCAAATTCCATCTTGACCTCAGCGCGGGAGAGGAACGGAGCATCGCCAGTGCAAAAAGCTACATCGCGGAGCTCACCGTGCTTTATATGCTCGCCATCGCGCTGTCCGACAAACCTTTGATGCCCACGATTTACGCTTTCCCAAAGCGCGTGGAAGAAGTGCTTGCGCTCATGCCCGCGATCGAGGATGCGGCGGAGCAAACCAAGGACCTCAACAACTTTATCATCCTTTCCCGCGGCGTGATGCAAGGCGTGGGCAAGGAGCTTCAACTCAAGCTCAACGAATGCGCCTATACCTTTGCGCAGTTCTACGGCACAAACGACTTTATGCACGGTCCCTTTGCGCTTGTGGAAGAGGGCGTGAACGTGATCATTCTTGCGCCCGACGGCGAATGCAGCGAGAATTTCCGCGACATCGCCACCCGTCTGCAACTGTTGAACGCAAACGTTTTGACGTTCAGCGACAACGACGACCTTTTGGACCTTGCCACCTACGGCGTGAAAATGCCCACGATGGATAATCTGTCCTCCACAGTCGGGTACTCCGTTGCGATGCACCTTTTTGCCATCGCACTATCCGAAAAGAAAGGGCTCAATCCGGACGCTCCGCGAAACCTGAAAAAGGTGACCATCACAAAGTAATGGAAAATATGGCAGAGTGGAAAAAAGGCGCGGGAAAAATTCTCGCGCTTTTACGTAGATTTGTCGTAAGCGAACAATCGATGATCGCCGAGACCTGTCTCGCCGCCCTTTTCTTCCTTTTGCACATCGAGGTGGCGGGGCTTGTGGTGTTTGTTTACCTTATCGCGCTCAAACTAGTTATCTCGGAAGATTCCCTCTGCACTTTCCTGCCCTTTTTGCTCATCGGGCTTTTTGTTCTCAGACAATATAACAGTTACGACACTTTTATGGCGCTGAAGTTTGTGATGGGCGTGCCCGCTGTCTTCGGCGTGCTTTTCCACTTCCTTTTTTACCGCGTCAAACCCGAAAAAGGCGGACTCTTCCGCGGCTATCTCGCGCTTGCCATCGCGTTGGCGCTCGGCGGCATGTTCAGCATTTCGCTCAAGGATTATCTCTCGGGCACCTCGCTCTATTACACCTATGGGCTTGGCTTTGGACTCTTTGCGCTCTATACGATCCTGCTCCCTCGCCTGAACCCAAACAAAGCGTATGATATACGGAATTATGTGGCAAAAACCGCTTTTTACTGCGGCGTTTTCTGCCTCTATATCATCGCGGTTTACTACCTTGGCAATTTGGATTTGATGAAAAGCGGCGCAAACGTCGTCGTGCAAGGATCGGGCGCAACCATTTCGCTCTTTGCCAACAACCTGAATTCCATCAGCAACAACCTTTCCACCACCGTGCTCTTAACAATGCCATTTGTCTTTTACCTTGCGAGGCAGAAAGGCGTGATGGGTGGCGTTTACTTCGCGGTGGGCGTGCTGGAAGGCGTAGCCGCCGTGCTCACTCTGTCGAGAGGCGGAATGATCTTTGCAAGCGGCATGTGCCTCTTCCTCGCTGTTTATACCCTCGTGCGCTATAAAGCGCCGCGCGCGCGCAATCTCATTGTGCTTGGCGGAATCATCGTTGTGCTGGGCACGATCGCACTCATTTTCCGCAAGGATTTCAAAGAGCTCTTCTCACAAGGCGTTGTGCCGTCCGAACTTATAATGAAGCTCGCCCTCTGCGGCGTGAGCCTTGCCACCGCACTCTTCTCGGGATACCTTTTCTATCTGTTCACGCGCAAACAAAAACGCACGATCTATATCCACGTTTCGGTGCTTGCCGCTCTCGCGCTTGTGTGCGTGGCGGTTGCCGCTTGGAAGTGGGATACCGTACGAGAGATCGCCGTGCGCCTTGACTATTACCGCGGCAATATGCTTGCCATCGCGGTGGAAAACTTCAAAACGTTCCCCATCTTCGGCACGGGAATGGGATATCAAGGTTTGCAAGGAATTTATGCGCACCGCAAAGGAATGTTCGGATGTTACCATTGTTTGCCCGTGCAAGTGGTGGGCTCTTTAGGGCTTGTGGGTGTGGCGGCATACCTCTATATGCTCCGCGAACGCATCTTCGTCCTGCGAAACGCTAAGGACAAAGAATACGCGGCGGTCGTGCTCTTCTCCTATCTCGGGCTTCTGTATATGAGCCTCGTCAACCCCGGCATTTTCTGCCCCGTCGTGTACGGATTGCAACTTGCCGTTTACTTTATTTCTGCGGAAAAATCCGAAGAAAACGAAATGGCCGTAAGCGCGATGAATTGACGGCTGAGCCGCCACGAATTCCACCCTATGGTGCATTCGTTCCGAAAGAAGGTTGCCATGCAAAAGGCAACCTTTTTCAGTTCACGGAGCGAAATAAGGGTTCATGGGGAGTTCCACCAAAAAGAAAAGGACGGCGCGTTGCCGTCCGATTCCTACTTTTAATCTCTATTTCCGAATGGATTATTTGGGTTGCTTGCCGATGTAAGCGAGGATACCGCCATCCACGTAAAGGATGTGGCCGTTCACGAAGTTGGAAGCGTCGGACGCAAGGAACACGGCGGGACCTTGCAGATCTTCGGGGTTACCCCAGCGCGCGGCGGGCGTCTTTGCAATGATGAATTGGTCGAAGGGATGACGGCTGCCGTCAGGTTGGATCTCACGGAGCGGAGCGGTTTGCGGCGTGGCGATATAGCCCGGGCCGATACCGTTACATTGAATGTTGAACTCGCCGTACTCGGAGGCGATGTTCTTGGTGAGCATCTTAAGGCCGCCCTTTGCCGCGGCGTACGCGCTCACGGTCTCTCTGCCGAGCTCGCTCATCATGGAGCAGATATTCACGATCTTGCCGTGACCTTTCTTGATCATAGAGGGAATGACCGCTTTGGATACGATGAAAGGAGCATTGAGGTCCACGTCGATGACCTGACGGAACTCTGCCGCCGTCATATCGCACATCGGGATTCTCTTGATGATGCCCGCGTTGTTCACGAGAATGTCGATCACGCCGACTTCTTTCTCGATCTTGGCAACAAGCTCGTTGACCGCCGCTTCATTGGTAACGTCGCAAACGTAGCCGTGCGCCTTGATGCCGAGCTCCGCATAAGCGGCAATGCCTTTATCCACAAGCTCCTGCTTGATATCGTTGAATACGATGGTCGCGCCCGCCTTGGCATACGCGGTGGCAATGGCAAAGCCGATGCCGTAACTTGCGCCCGTGACAAGGGCTACTTTCCCTTCCAAACTGAACATATCCATGTTACACACCTCTTAAAACGTCTGTATTTTCCCGTCCACAAAGGGACAATATCGGAATATATTCATTATAGCATACATTCGCCCGAATGTGAAAAAGTTTTATAAAAATTCTAAAACACTGTGCAGTTGATGTAATCCGCATTAAAACCACCCCAACGCCTCTCCCAATAAAAGCTTCTCCCGCGCCTCTCCCCCAAAGCGACTGCGGAGAGTGGTGCTTAGGCAAACGCTCCGCGAGCGGACGAGCAGACGCATACTTTTGTATGTAACTGTTTGGACGCGATGCGGTAGAGCCGCATAAGCGCCGCTATACGTCAGTCGGTCATTAAAAAAAGCACTCGAATTCACATTCGAGTGCCTTTTAGTGATATCCGGCGGCGCCATCGTCTCCCGGGCCGTGTCCAGCCAAGTACATTCAGCGCGAAGAGGCTTAACTTCCGTGTTCGGGATGAGAACGGGTGGGTCCCTCTTGCCATTGCCACCGGAATGGTTGGATGTCTTTCGCACACCCACAACTGCATAGTTCAATTAGCTTGCTTTCAGATACATATCAGCCTAACCAAAATTGTTCTGTGATTAAGCCCTCGACCTATTAGTATCGGTCAGCTACATGCATTACTGCACTTCCACCTCCGACCTATCTACCTCGTCGTCTTCAAGGGGTCTTACTATCTTATGATATGGGATATCTCATCTTGAGGTGGGTTTCACGCTTAGATGCCTTCAGCGTTTATCCCATCCGCACTTCGCTACCCGGCTGTGCCGCTGGCGCGACAACCG
>Ga0310690_10009552_pt1 | contig 12157 bp, 10 predicted proteins | sample AusTroGonzalo_MG_2_FD_207661 | JGI IMG/M metagenome (GOLD analysis project Ga0310690, IMG submission 207661) | Bovine rumen microbial communities from tropical cattle in Woodstock, Queensland, Australia - Gonzalo_04 (v2) (version 2) | ecosystem: Host-associated > Mammals > Digestive system >...
ATCTATGTCGACATCTTTCCCTTCGACAAAATACCCAAGCAAAAGTGGCTCGAAAAGCTGCAGAACAAGGTGGTTTTCTTCTTCAATGGCCTCTTTATTGCCACAGAGATTTGGCAATGGAAACATTGTGGGAAATGCGACATTCCTGAGCCTAGAAAGCGAGGTTGGCTGCCTTGCTTCTTCACTCGGCTGCTCATCACAATCCTCAGCAAACGCTCCATATATAAAATAATGTATAGGGTGCAGACGGCTTTCAACGGCAAGAACCTTCCCCTTTGCAAGAACATCATCACAAAGAGCGAGCGAGTTCCCATTGAAGACATCAAGGAAGCGCAAACTGTTACACTCGGTCCGCTTCAAGTAAGCGCTCCTCGCGACCTCTTGCTCTACCTGAACAACCATTACGGACAAGTTCGAAAAGACATTCCTGATGAAATGAAAATCAGTCATCGACCTGAAGAACTCGTTTTCCCAGAAGCCTTATGAAACAGAGAAATCACGCCTTCGACATCCTTTGCGGCATCTGCATCATCCGAATGGTAACGCTGCATATCATGGCTTTCTGCGGTCAGGATAAGCAGGACTGGTGGCTCGAAGTGATGCGTTGGAGTTTCTTCTTCATGAGTTTCTTCTTCTTCAAGGCCGGTTACTTCAATAAAGGGACTTCGAAAGGCACAGATCTCGACTACTTGAAAGACAGAAGCAAGCGCCTCTTGGTGCCTTATCTGATGAGCGGCATCATTGGAGCAATCGTCTATTTCAGTTTCTATTTCCCTCTTGTTGACCGCTACAAGAAGTTTGTTGAGCCGCTGGAATGGAGCCATATATGGATGAAGAGCGGCTTCTACGGCAACTCGCCGATTTGGTTTCTCTTTTCGTTCTTTACCGTCTATATGATGGTGAGATACATCGACAAAGTGAAGTATCTCTGTTGGCTAACGATTATCTTCCCTGCACTCAGTTATTGGGCATACAAGACAGGCAATAATGTACCTATGAGTCTCGGCAATGTCTTTATTGCTTGCTATTTTTTCTATCTCGGAAGACTGTGGCGATGGGTAATGCAGAGGTTCTCTAATCAGCAAGTAATGACTGCCTCGTGGCTGATGGTAGCTGCCTTTGTGGTCTTGGGAATCGCGGCTCCAGGCACTTACAATATGAGCCAGAATCTTTTTGCAGGCAATGCTTTGATGGCAGTCATTAATGCGACCTTGATATTGTGCGGTTTGGCAGGAGTTTTGCTGACCTTGCAGGTGCCTCGAATTCCCTTGCTATGCTTCATTGGAGAGCATAGTATGGTCTTCTTCATCTCACACTATCCAATGCTCTACTTCTATAAGTTCATGCACCTTTCTTATGGCAGAAGCATCTATGGAAAAGTTGATGATGTGCTCATCCTCATTCCAGTCATCTTCTGCCTTTGTGCCTGGTTAGTGCCTTATATTGAGAGAGTTCCGTGGCTTAGTGGCCGATGGCCTGAGAAGCAGCCTGCAACTCAAGCAGTCGAGCAACACCAAGACTGATGGACTTCAACCCGAAGTCTTCTGGCTTGACTTCGTCCCAAGGCAACCAAAGAATTTCAGCCGCATCATCCATAGCTTTTGCTCCAGTCGTTTCTGTTACCTTGCAAAGGAAGAAGAGGTCGAGAGTGGGGATATCGAGGCCGCCAAAGTGATACATATTGGGCAGCGAGAAGAGATAGCGAGTCTCGATGACTTCGAGCCCAGTCTCTTCCATAACTTCCCTTCGAACGCCTTCTTCTCCCGTTTCATAGCAATCGCAAAAGCCTCCAGGAAGGTCGAGAGTTCCTTTTGCAGGCTCTTTGCTTCGCCGAACTGCCATCAGTCGATTCTGCTCATCAACAATAACGGCAACCGTCGAAGCACTTGGATTCATGAAATAGACAAAGCCGCAAGTCTCGCATCGTTTGCTCTTCTCAGTATCCTCTACGAAAGCCTTTGCCCCGCATTTCGGGCAATAGGAGAAGAGGTTGAGGAGGTGTTTTCCTTCTTTGTTTGCCATACTTTTGATATTTCTTGTTTGCAAAAGTAGCGAAAAGCACGATATAAAGCAAGCTTTCGTTGCCTATTCCGCCGAAAATCGTTAACTTTGTACTTCGGAACAACTAATTGTGTGAATTATGATGACATCATTTCTTGACTGGTTTCAGGCGTTGCCTCCTTATATGCGCGCCTATTGGACGATAGCCATCGCTGTCTCCATCATCTTTCTTATTCAGATGACATTAACGCTCATCGGTCTTGGCGATACCGATGCTGGCGGAGATATGGGCGACCTCGATACTGATGGAGCCGATATGGGTGACGGAGATGGAGATACGATGGATACTGGCGGAGCCATACAACTCTTTACAATTCGCAATACAGTCAACTTCCTGCTTGGTGTTGGCTGGGGCGGCGTTTGCTTGAGTGGCATTATCCAGAACCGCTTCCTGCTTGCTTTGGCTGCAATCCTTTGTGGTTGCATCATGGTAGCAGCATTTATAATAATGTATAAGCAACTGATGAAGTTGGAGGGCAACGGCTCTTATCGAATCGAAGAAAGTGTGGGCCAAGTGTGCGAAGTCTATATGAGAATTCCTGCCAACAGAAGTGGTAGCGGCAAAGTTCAGATTAGTTTCCACGGCTCAGTACAGGAACTTCCGGCTCAGACAGAAGGCGAAGCCATCTCGAGCGGCACTAAGGTTCGAGTGACAAAGGTCATTGACAAAGCCGTCTTAATTGTAGAGCAACTATAACTTTAAACTCATAACATTAAACTACATACAAAAAATGGAACCGTTCTATCTTATTGTGATTGGAGTCGTCGTACTCGTCTTTCTCTTCATGGCCATTATTAACCGCTATCGTCGCTGCCCCAGTGACAAGATTCTGGTTATTTATGGCAATCGCGGCAACAGCAAAAGTGCCAAGTGTGTTCATGGCGGAGGTGCCTTTGTCTGGCCTATCATCGAGGATTACGCCTACCTCTCTCTAACCCCAATCGGTATTGATGCGAACCTGACGAATGCCCTCTCGAAGCAGAATATCCGCGTTGATGTGCCTTGCCGCTTTACTGTAGGTATCAGCACAGAGCCGGAAAGTATGCTGGCTGCTGCTGAGCGCTTGCTCGGACAGACTCCTCAACAGATTCAGGAGCTTGCTCGAGACATCCTCTTTGGTCAGCTTCGTTTGGTCATCGCCACTATGAGTATCGAGGAGTTGAACTCTGACCGCGACAAGTTTCTCGAGGCTATTACGGCCAATGTGGAGGTCGAGTTGAAGAAGATTGGCTTGCGTCTCATCAATGTGAATGTGACTGATATCAAGGACGAGAGCGGCTACATCGAGGCTCTCGGACAGGAGGCTGCTGCGAAAGCCATCAATGAAGCGAAGGTTCGAGTTGCCGAACAGGAGCGAAACGGCGAGATTGGTAAGGCTGAGGCCGTTAGAGAGACTCGTATCCGTACTGCCGAAGCAAATGCCGAAGCTGTGAAGGGTGAGAACGAAGCCAAGATTGCGATTGCCAATTCGGATGCAGTTCGCCGCGAAAGAGAAGCCGAGGCTCAGCGCAAAGCTGTTGCTGCAGAGAAGGTTGCAAGTGCTCAGGCTCTCGAAGAGGCCTATGCTGCCGAGCAGAAAGCCGAGAATGCAAGAGCCGACAGAGAGCGTGCAAGTCAGCAGGCAAACGTTATTGTGGCTCAGGAAATCGAGAAGAAGCGACTCGTTATTGCTGCTGAGGCTGAGGCTGAACAAAAGCGCGTCAACGCCAAAGGTGAGGCTGATGCCATCTTCGCAAAGATGGAGGCTGAGGCAAAGGGCTTGTTCCAAATCCTTACAAAGCAAGCCGAGGGTTACGACAAGATGATTCAGGCTGCTGGAGGCGACGCTACAAAGGCTTACACCTTGCTGCTTTTGGAAAAACTCCCAGACTTGGTGAAGACTCAGGTAGAAGCCATCAAGGGCATCAATATCGACAAGGTAACGGTTTGGGACAATGGCGGTGGAGCTGGCGACGGAAAGACAAGTACGGCCAACTTCCTCGCTGGATTGATGAAGAGTGTGCCCCCTTTGGCTGAACTTTTCGACCAGGCAGGAATGGCGCTCCCAGAGTATCTGGCTAAGAAAAAAGAGGAAACGCCAGAGGCTCCAGTTGAGCCAGAAGAATGATGGCTAGTGACGTTGGCAAACATCAAGTGTGACGATTGCAAACGTCGCACTATACGATTGCAATCATAAAGTGTTATGTTTGCCAACTTAACTGCCGATGTTGGAAAGAAGCTCTGGGCTTCTCATCAATTTTAGGTATTTTTATCAACTGGAGGCATGTAGCTGATTGCTATGTGCCTCTTTTTTTGTATCTTTGCAGAGCAAAAGGTTCGAAATGAAAGAGCGATGACACTCAGAGAACTCCATAAAGGTCAGTCGGCAACCATCCTCAAAGTGGGTGGTGAAGGGGCATTGCGTCAACATTTCCTCGATATGGGAATGATACCTGGAACTCAGGTTACGTTGCAGAAGTATGCACCTCTTGGCGACCCTATGGAACTGCGAATTCATGGCTACGAACTGACTTTGCGATTGGCTGATGCTGAGCAGATTGAGATCAGCCTCGAAGATGAGCAACCGACTATGCCGTTCCTCGAAGACGACCAGACAGCTGTGGTCTGCCACGAACTCGAGCATCCAGGCTTTGGTGAGGAAGGCCGCTACCACGAAGAAGACGCATTTCATCCCATTTCATCGGCAAAAAAGGGCACTCTCACCTTTGCTCTCGTTGGCAATCAGAACTGCGGAAAGACCACTCTTTTCAACCAGTTGACGGGCAGCAAGCAACATGTCGGCAACTTTCCTGGTGTCACAATTGATCGCAAAGACGGTATCATAAAGGGCCATCCGGAAACCACCGTCACCGACCTTCCAGGCATCTATAGCCTCAGTCCATATACGAGCGAAGAGGTCATAAGCCGTCGTTTTATCCTCGAAAACAAGCCAAGCGGCATCATTAATATCGTCGATGCCACCAACATCGAACGCAACCTCTACCTGACCATGCAGTTGATGGAGCTCGGCATACCTATGGTGCTGGCTCTCAATATGATGGACGAGGTGAGGAGCAACGGCGGAACTGTCCGAATCAACCGAATGGAGAGGATGCTCGGCATTCCCGTCATCCCCATTAGTGCCATGAAAAATGAGGGTGTGGACGAGGTTGTGAGTCACGCCATTCATGTGGCCCGATACAATGAAGGGCCGGCTCGACAGGACTTTTGCAGTCCTACAGAACATGGTGGAGCTGTGCATCGTTGCCTTCATGCCATTATGCATTTCATTGAGGACCATGCTCAAGCTGCCGACATCCCAGTTCGCTTCGCTGCAAGTAAGCTGATAGAAGGCGACAAACTCGTGGCTTCTGCACTCAATCTGACGCAAAATGAGCAGGAAACCATCGAGCATATCATCTGCCAAATGGAGGAGGAGAGAGGTCTCGACCGCTGTGCTGCCCTCGCAGATATGCGGTTCCGTTTCATCCTTCAGGTCAGCAAACAGACTGTCGTCCATCCCGAAGAAAGCAACGAGCAAAGGCGAAGCATCCGTATAGACAAGATTCTGACAGGTCGCTATACTGCCATTCCGGCCTTCCTGCTCATTATGGCTGCGGTTTTTTACCTGACTTTCAATACGATAGGAGGTTGGCTGCAGGACCTCTTCCAAGTGGGAATCGACCGCTTTACAGCCTTTTCCGACGAGCTTCTGACACAGTGGAATATCGCTCCACCCATTCATTCGCTCATCATCGACGGCATCTATTCTGGTGTCGGAACTGTCCTCGTATTCCTGCCACTCATTGTTTGTCTATTCTTCTTCCTCAGTATGCTTGAGGACACAGGCTATATGGCTCGCATCGCTTTCGTGATGGACAAACTGCTCAGAGGCTTGGGACTTTCCGGCCGAAGCATTGTGCCTTTGCTGATAGGCTTTGGTTGCTCGGTTCCAGGCATTATGGCAAGCAGAACACTTCCCAGCGAACGTGACCGCCGACTCACTATCTTGCTGACGCCTTTCATGTCCTGTACCGCCAAGATTCCCATCTATGCTTTCTTTGCAGCGGCTTTCTTTCCTCGTCATGCAGCTTGGGTGATGATGTCGCTCTATGTACTTGGCATCTTGACTGGCATAGTTGTGGCACTCATTATGAAACGGATTTTTTTCCGAGGTGAAGCGGTTCCGTTTGTCATGGAACTGCCCAACTATCGAATGCCGGTAGCCATGAATGTCTGGCATTTGCTGTGGGGCAAGGCGAAGGACTTCCTCAACCGAGCCTTCACAGTCATTTTCCTTGCCAGTATCGTCATTTGGCTCTTGCAAACGTTCGACTTTCACCTTCAAATGGTGCCTGCAGAAGAGGCTTCCAGAAGCATGTTGGCACAGATTTCGAGCCTTGCTGCTCCCATCTTCGAACCGCTTGGTTGTGGCGATTGGAGAGTGGTGACTTCGCTTGTCAGCGGTCTTTTGGCGAAGGAAGTGGTGGTGAGCACACTCAGTACTCTCTTTGCTGGAGTGGCGATTACGGAAGTCTTCACACCTGGAGTGGCTTATACTCTGCTCGTCTTCTGCCTGCTTTACACTCCTTGCATGGCAACGATGGCAACTGTTCGACGTGAGCTTGGCAGCAAATGGATGCTGCTCATTATGGTCGGGCAATGTTGCATCGCTTGGATAGTAGCATTCTTTACATATCAAATCATTTCCCTTCTATAACTATGAATACACAAAGCATCGTTCTTCTCGCCATTGTTGTTGCGGTTGCAGGCTTCGTTTTGTACCGCTATTTGCGTAACGATAATAAGTGCAGTTGTTGCGAAGGTTGCAACAAAGATTGTTGTGTAAAGTTTCTTATTCTGCTTTTGCTTTTGCCGATGAATATGTGGGCTCAGAGCAAACCGCTCGATGGCTTGCAAATCCTGGCATACAGCAACGACAGTACACGCGACGTCTATCGCATCCCGGCTATTGCCAAGAACAAGAAAGGAGAGTTGGTCGCCATCTATGACTACCGCGTTTGTGGCACAGACATCGGTTTTGGCGAGGTAGATCAGGTGATGCGTATCTCGAAGAATAACGGCAAGAAGTGGTCGAAAGAGATTAAAATTGCCGATGGAATGGGAGGAAATGAGAATGTTTTCGGCGTTGGTTTTGGCGATCCGGCACTTTGTCTGGACCGCGAAAGTGGCAGGGGCGTGCTTATTACTGTCAGCGGAAAGTGCATCTATTCTTATGGTACAGCCACACATCGCCCCTTCATTGCAAGGCAGATTACCACAGATGGCGGACATACCTGGAGTGCTCCGGTAGACATTACGACACAGTTTTGGGGCAAGAAGGGATCGATGTTCCAGCAAAAGGAAACTGACGATGGAATGGGCGTTTTTGTGTGGGCAGGCTTCTTTGGCAGCGGTAAGATTCTGCAGAGCAGAGTCACGAAGGTTGGCGACTACTATCGCCTTTATGCTGCCTTGCTTTTACGAGGAACAGGAGTAAAGGGTGCTTATGTTGTTTATAGCGATGATATGGGCATGAACTGGCAGTTGTTGGGAGGTGATCCGGCGTTCCAGGCGGCTCCGGATAGCGATGAGCCGAAGGTGGAGGAACTGCCTAACGGACAAATTGTCTTGAGTGGCAGAAAGTGGTATGGCCGCACATTCAACATCTGGACCTTTGCCGAAGGAAGTGTTACAGAAGGCTCTTGGGATAAGCCTGTCAACAGTCATGATGTTCCGACGGGCATCAAGGTTGGCGCTAACAGCTGCAATGGCGAGATTCTCATCGTGAAAGGTAAACTTACAGAGACAGGCAAGCCTTGCTATGTGGCTCTCCAAAGCTTGCCGAAGGCCGATACAAGAGCCGATGTGAGCATTTATTATAAGGTGCTCGAGGACGGCAAGAAGTACTCGACTCTCGCTTTTGCCGAGGACTGGAAGCTAGGCTTGCAGGTCACCAATAAGCGTTCTGCCTACTCGACAATGTGCCTGCAAAAGGACGGTCGCATCGCTTTCTTCTACGAAGAGGAACCCTATATCTACAATATGGTTTATGTTCCTCTCACCCTCAAACTAGCCACAAACGGCACCATAAAGTAGGGCTGCCGATTCAGCTCAACGGAAGTTGGTGTGAGTTCTTTACCTCTCCGAGCACAAAGAATGAGTTGAGTGAGCCGATGCAGTCAAGGTCGCCGAGTATTCTGAGCACGAATTCCTGATAGGCTTTCATGTCGGAAACGAAGATTTTGAGCATGAAGTCGTAGTCTCCGCTGATGTTGTAGCACTCTACAATTTCGGGTATTCGCTGCACAGCCTCCATTATGCGTTGCGAGTTGTTGTAAGAGTGTTGTTTCATCCTCAAGTTGCAGAAGGCACAAAAGCCGCGGTTTATCTTCTCCGCATCCAGTACCGCCATGTATTTTCGGATGTAACCTTCGCGTTCAAGACGCTTTACACGCTCAAATGTGGGGGTGGGAGAGAGGTGAATCTTCGCTGCTAACTGCTTGTTAGTCAGTCGGGAATCGTCCTGAAGAAGGCTCAGAATCTTCAAATCTGTTTCGTCAAGTTGGGGTGTCATATTGCTTAAAGAATTTTATTCCTGCTGGAATGTTGTTTTGTTTCTCATTTTAGGTAAATATATCTATTTATCGATGCAAAGTTAGTAAATATTTCTATATTTTCAATTCTTCTTGGAGAAAATTTCATGTTGCCGTAACTTTGCACTGTCGAAAGGACATAAAAACGCACAAAAAGAAACGTAACAATACATTATTTTATATTATGAGTACGCAGAAACTTCACATTGAGACCCTTGCCGTCCATGCAGGACAAGTAGCAGACCCCACGACAGATTCCTGTGCAGTGCCTATCTATCAGACTGCCAGCTATGTTTTTCATAATGCTCAGCACGCCGCAGACCGCTTCGGACTTCGTGATGCAGGTAATATTTACGGACGCCTGACGAACTCCACTCAAGGCGTTCTTGAAGACAGAATAGCTGCCTTGGAAGGCGGTGTGGCAGGTTTGGCAGTTGCTTCAGGAGCCGCAGCCATCACCTATTCCCTGCAGAATATTCTTCAGGCAGGCGACCATATTGTGGCAGCCGACAACCTTTATGGAGGCTCCTACAACCTCATCACTCACACCCTTGCAACGTCAGGAATTGCCCATTCCATCGTAAAAATAAATGATCTGGCAGCCCTCGAAGCCGCCATCAAACCTAACACGAAAGTCATCTATGCCGAGACTCTTGGCAACCCCAACAGCGACGTGCTGAACATAGAAGGTGTGGCCGAGGTGGCACACAAGCACGGTATCGTTTTTATCGTAGATAACACCTTCGCTCCTCTGTTGATCCGTCCTTTGGAACACGGCGCAGACATCGTCGTGCACTCAGCCACGAAGTTCATTGGCGGACACGGAACGACGCTTGGTGGCGTGATTGTTGATGGCGGAAAGTTCGACTGGAAGACCAATGCAGAACGTTATCCCAGCATCGCCAAGCCTGATCCCAGCTATCATGGCGCTATCTTTGCCGACGTTGCAGGATCGGCCGCCTTCGTGACAAGGATTCGTGCCGTCATTCTTCGTGACACAGGAGCAGCCATCTCGCCCTTCAATGCCTGGGCTTTGCTGCAAGGCGTCGAGTCGTTGCCTTTGCGCATCGAGCGCCACACAGAAAATGCTTTGAAGGTTGTTGATTATCTCTCCAAGCATCCTTTGGTGGAAAAAGTGAACCATCCGGCCATTGCCTCGCATCCCGATCACGAGCTTTATCTGAGTTATTTCCCAAAGGGTGCAGCCAGCATCTTCACCTTCGAAATAAAAGGTGGCGAAAAGGCTGCTTGGAAGTTCATCGATTCACTGAAGATTTTCACCTTGCTAGCCAATGTTGCCGACGTGAAGAGCCTCGTCATTCACCCAGCCACGACCACTCACTCGCAGCTCTCTCCCGAGGAACTTGCCGAGCAACACATCACTCCGGGCACAGTCCGTCTGAGCATCGGCGTAGAGCACATCGACGACATCATTGCAGACCTTGAACAGGCTTTTGAGGCAATAAAATAAGAAAAAAAAACGTTATATTAATAAAGAAAACACGTTAGATTATGGCTATCTACAACTCAATCACCGACCTTATTGGTCGTACTCCGTTGGTGCAACTCAGCACTTTTGCATCCAACCGCAACCTAAAGGCGAACGTCATCGCTAAGGTAGAATTTTTCAATCCAGGCGGCAGCGTGAAAGACCGCATTGCCCTCAGTATGATACTCGATGCCGAAGAGAAAGGCATCCTTAAGAAAGGCGGCACCATCATCGAGCCGACCAGCGGCAATACCGGTGTTGGCCTCTCGCTCGTGGGGGCAGTCAGAGGCTACAAAGTCATCCTGACGATGCCCGAAACGATGAGCATCGAGCGTCGCAAACTGGCTCAGGCTTATGGCACGGAAATCGTTCTCACGCCTGGAACAGAAGGCATGAAAGGCGCTATTCGCAAGGCTGAAGAGCTGAGAGACAGCACTCCTGGAGCCGTCATTCTGCAGCAGTTCGAGAACCCCGCCAACCCCGCCATTCATGTGAAGACGACAGGCGAAGAGGTTTGGAAGGACACCGATGGCAAGGTTGACGTCTTTGTGGCTGGTGTAGGCACAGGTGGAACCGTTTCCGGCGTTGCCCAGGCACTCAAGGCTCACAATCCGAATGTCTATGTCGTAGCAGTCGAGCCGGCCTCGAGCGCAGTTCTTTCCGGTCAGCCTTCTGGTGCACATAAGATTCAGGGCATTGGAGCAGGCTTCGTTCCAAAGAACTTCGACGGCACAGTCATCGACGAGATTCTGCCTGTCAGCAATGAAGACGCTTTCGCCACATCAAGAGCTATTGCCAAAGAAGAAGGCATCTTCGTGGGCATTTCCTCTGGAGCAGCCGCTTATGCTGCCTCAGTCGTTGCTCAGCGTCCCGAGTTCGCCGGCAAGAACATCGTCGTCCTTTTGCCCGACACAGGCGAAAGGTACCTCTCTACAGCTTTGCTGGAAGAATAAAGTTCCCCTCTTTTTGCTTTATAGCCCTTCTGCTATCAAGCGGAGGGGCTTTTTCTCTTGTTCCCAGGCACAGTTAAATCGCAAACATAAAGTGTGTCGTTTGCAATTGTAAAGTGTGACGTTGGCAATCGTATAGTGTGTCGTTTGCAATCATAACACGAAATCTTTTCGCCAGACAATAAAAACAGACAGATTTTTTTGTACTCTACTTGCTTATTCGTACCTTTGCATCCGAAAAACAATAATAGCAGGATAAATGAAAAGACTGATACTCTTTCTGGTTGTGGCTTTTTGCCTTTCCACACATAATGTTCAGGCTCAGTTGCCAACCATCACCTTGAAGACGATGAACGGCGTGGAAGTGCGTACAGACACCCTTTCGAATGAAGGCAAGCCCTTTATCGTCGATTTCTTTGCTACTTGGTGCAAGCCTTGCAATCGCGAGTTGGACGCTATCAGCGAGGTCTATGAGGAATGGCAGGAAGAGACTGGCGTGAAGATTTTTGCTGTGAGTATCGATCAGGCACAAAACATCAATAAAGTGAAACCTTTGGTGAGCAATCACGGTTGGGAGTATGAGGTCTTGCTCGACCCAAACAGCGACTTTCTCCGTGCTGTTGGAGGTCAGATGATTCCCTATACGCTTATCGTCGATGGGAAGGGCAAAGTCGTGTACAAGCACAGCGGTTATACCGATGGAGCCGAAACGGAACTGATAGAGAAAGTGCGTGAGTTGCTGAAGTGATGAGAAGGCTTTTGGCATATCTTTCATTGTGCCTGTGCTTCCTTTCTGCAAGTGCTTGGGAGCGTAAGGGTGTGTCTCTTTCAGGCAGCATACAGAGCGATATGCTTGTGCCTCGACACGATAGCGGAACTGGTGCCGAGAAGACTGGCAGTTTCCTCAACAACACATATGCCGATTTGCTGATGCAAAGCAAGTATCTCGATGCAGGAGTCCGTCTGGAGTTCCTCGAGTATCCTTTGCCTGGCTTTGAGAAAGATTTCGAGGGTTGGGGTGTGCCTCACTTCTGGATGAAGGGCAAGTTTGGCAAGGTGGAACTGACTGCAGGCACTTTCT
>Ga0310690_10009553_pt1 | contig 12156 bp, 6 predicted proteins | sample AusTroGonzalo_MG_2_FD_207661 | JGI IMG/M metagenome (GOLD analysis project Ga0310690, IMG submission 207661) | Bovine rumen microbial communities from tropical cattle in Woodstock, Queensland, Australia - Gonzalo_04 (v2) (version 2) | ecosystem: Host-associated > Mammals > Digestive system >...
CTGCTCCGATGTCGCGGCGAGGTTGGCCGCCGCGTAGTTCTTGTCAAGCGCCCTTTCGAGCGTCGTCACCTCGCGAAGGATCGGGAAGAACGCGTCGATTCCGCGTTCGTTCAGAATCCCGGCGTCAGGCGTTACGCACCCTGAAAAGGCGATCACCTTCCTGCCGTGCCGTTTCGCGAGCCTCGCAACTCCGCAAGGCGCCTTGCCCATGGCCGTCTGCGCGTCAAGCCTTCCTTCGCCGGTCACGACGACATCCGCGTCCTTGACATGGCCCTCAAGCCCGGTCTCCTCGATTACGATGTCAATGCCGCTTTTGAGCTCGGCGCCAAGAAACGTCCTGAAGGCGAAGCCAAGCCCGCCCGCCGCGCCGGAGCCAGGGAAAAGCGCGTCTCCGCCAGAAACCTCCGCGAAATGCGAAAGCGCCGCGTCAAGCTCGGCTACCATCTCAGGCGTCGCGCCCTTCTGCGGGCCAAACACCGCGCTCGCCCCGCTTGGGCCGCAAAGAGGATTGGAGACATCGCAGGCAATGCGAAACTCGCAGCCGCGAAGTTTCTCGCACATGGGGCCGCGCTCGATACGCGCAAGATTCGAAAGCGCGCCGCCGCCTCTTTTCAGTTCCGAGCCTGATGCGTCAAGGAGCCTGAAGCCGAGCGCCTGGAGCATCCCCGCGCCTCCGTCGTTCGTCGCGCTGCCGCCGATGCCGACAATGAAGCGGCGGCAACCCTGCGCCATCGCGTCGGCGATCATCTCACCTACGCCGAACGTCGTGGTGACGAGAGGATTCCTCTCCGCTCCTGAAACGAGCGTAATGCCGGACGCCTGGGCCATCTCCATGATTGCCGTCTCGCCTGCGACGCCATAGACGGCGACTGTCGGCTTTCCGACAGGCCCCGTCACCGTAACGCGGCGAAGTTCCCCGCCCATGCCTTCCGCAAGCGCTTCGACGGTGCCCTCGCCGCCGTCTGCGAGAGGCCTCACAACGCATTCAGCGCCCGCGATCGCCCGCTTCGCCCCCTCTGCGGCCGCGCGTCCGGCTTCCATGGAGCCAAGGCTTCCCTTGAAAGAATCTATGGCGAATACGATTTTCACTTGCCCACTCCTCCCGGACGACGGCAATATTTCATGAAGACTTCGCGGTAGCCAGGCTTAAGCATGTCTCCGCCGCTGCACACACCGAGCCGCCGCCCGCCCGCAGCAAGGATGATGCGCAGCTCTTCCTCAAGACGCTCCGGAGTCTTTGACGCCAACGCCTTGCCGGGAGTCGCTTCAAGCCCAACGAATGGAACCCGAACAGACCCCGTCTGATGTTCGCCAGCGCTGACTCGTCGCGTGTAGTCCGCAATCTTCGCGTCAGGCCACTGGAAATACCACGCCACCGTCTCCTGGACCGTGTCGGCCTTTATTTCGCCGCCGTATATTGGATCTGGGACAAACGCCGGATAGAGATGGATGGTCACCTTGATGCCCGGGCGGACGCCGTGCACGTAATCGACAAGCGTGTTGACGTATCCGACAAGCGAAGAGCGGAAGAAGCGGTCGCGGCTCTCCTCGCTCTCGGGAAGGCCCTCCTTCGCGAGAAACGCGGCAAGCCGCCTCTTGCAGTCTTCGCATTCGCAAGAGCGCATGTTAGTGTATCCGATGTAGTCGAAGGCGATTCCCTCTGCGTCCGGGTTTTTCGCAAGGGTCTTCGCCAACGTCGCCTTCGCCATCACGCAGTTCGTGTCGCTGAGAAAGCAGGCTATGCGCGTCGCGCAGAGCGCAGGGCCTCCGTCGGGCTCGCCGCCGTAGCGGAATCCAGCAGCGATCCGCCGCTCGTCGCGCGCCTTGCGTATCTCAACTTTCGACGCCTTCCCCTCGAGGTCAGCGGCGTTTATGAAGTCGAGCTGCCGTTGCTCGTCCTCGCGCAGCACCTGCTTGTGCGGACCGACCGGAGTGTAGCTGCAGTAGGGAACGAGCCCGTGCCTTTTCGCTGCGGCAAAGCCCCTTTGCCCCACTGCGCCAACGTCGGTCACGCCGATTTCGGCGTATGCCCGCGCGGTCTCCTCGTCCTTTACGCGCCCCCATGAATAAAGGAAGTCAAACCCGTCTCCGGCCGCCACGGAGGCCGAAAGCAGCAATACGCAGGCAAGCGGCATGGCCATGTCAGTTCTGGCGGATGAGTTCCGCCATGAGACGCTCGTGGATTTCGTCGAAGTCTGCCGCAAGCCGCAGCGTGGAAGTCGTCTTGTAGAGCTCGTCCACAAGTGCGCCATGCCCGCGCTTCTGCAGCGTCTTCACAAGCCGCCAGTCGTCCGCCGCCTCGCGCATCGCCTCGTAGAGCGGCGTAATCGCGAATCCGCCTGCGCCGGAAGGATACGCCATCCTGTACGTGGCGCCGAGTATCGACGCGCCGTTGGTCCTGAGGTCCCACGTGTGGCTCCTCATGGACGGCGTCCAGTAGGCATAGTAGCCGAAGCCGTTGAATTTCCACACTGCGGCATCCCACGCGCCGTGCCGCCCGAGACGACGCGGCGGCTGGCCGTACATCATGTTCGCGCGGTGCTGAGAGGTGAAGAACTCGTTCCGCGCCCAGTCGCGGCGCGCCGCAAGGAAGGCAGGCACGGAAAAGTCGATGCAGGAGTTGTACGTATCGCGAAGCTGCGCCATCAGAGCCTCGTTCGTCCTCACCTTCTCGTTGAAGAAAAGGGGATTGCAGAAGAGCATCACGTCGGGATGCTTCTCCTTCACGGCCTTTGCGACGGTGAGCAGGTTCGCGACTATTTCCGGCCTGGGCTCGTCGGGGAAGTCGAGGACATACCTGCTCTTCGGGATCCCGGCCCGCTCCGCCTCGGCCTTGATGTTGTCGACGTTGGCGACGATGGCCTCGACGTCCTCGTCGGTGACTTTCCGCCCCTTCTTGCCCTTCGACACGGGGAAGTAGGCGGCTCCATGCGCACCGTTGCCGGGGAGGAGCTTGCGCCTTATCATCTTGTCCTGCGCCGTCCTGTACCACATCATGAGCTTCGAGTCCGCATTGGGGAATTTCGTCGCGCCTCCCGCGAAGTTGACGCCAAGGTCGTTTACGAACTGCACGTCGAGCCTGCGACGCGCCTCGGTCTCGTACGGGAACTGCCCGATGAACGGCGAATACATGAGAATGAAGAGTTCGCTTGCGTCGAGCTCGGCGTCCGCAATAGCGAGCTCCAGGCGAAGCGCCCTGCCGCGTCCTGCGGAAAGCTTCGCGGTGCGAAGGCCCGGCCTTGCGTTTTTCGTCCGAAGGCGCAGCATGAAGACGGCCGCCTCGCCCTTCTCAAGCGGGAATGCGCCCGGGAATCCGAGGAGCTGCTCAGCGTTGCCGCAGAACCTCCTGATGAAATTAGGCTGCGGCTTCATGTCGCCGCGAACGAAAGGCTCCAGCGCCATCCTGTTGAGGGGCCCTACGTCGCTCGGCGGGTCAAGCGCAAGGATCAGGAGGTCGCGCTTCTGCGCCTCGGTGAGCTTGCGAGTCGGATGCTGCGCGTGGATGATCGCGCCGAGCCACACCTCGACTTCCACGTCAGGCCCGAAGTCGGGCTTCTCAATCTTCACCATCGTGCGCCCGTTGCCGGCGTTCGCGACCGCGAAATAGCGCATCTCGCGTTCGTCCTTCGTCATGGAGATGCGGAACTTCTCCGGCGGCGCGTTGGTTATGGGCGAGTAGCGCTGCGGATCGTAGAGCTTAGTCGGCACTACGACGACATCGGCGCCAACGCGCTTCTGCCAGTCGGCGAAGGTCTTCTCGTCCATCGCCGTCGAAGGGATTCCGCGCAACGACTGCGGCGCGGCAAACGGAGCCTCGCAGACGCCGCCCGCCTCGGGGTATTCTGCGGAAACCTCGCCGTCGCCCCAGACTACGATCTCGTCGAGACTCTGACGCGCCTTCTCCGCGCCTGCGGCCGCGAACTCAAAGCGCATGTAACGCCCTTTCGCAGGCCTGTCGAGCCGCACGCGGCAGACGCACTGCGTCCCCTCAAACGCAACTGGCTCGCTCCAAGTCGCCTTGTCGGCCGAGAACGACACCGTCCCCTTGTAGGGCTTGGAGCGCCCGCTCTGAGTATCGGCCATGAAATCGACTTCGATAAAAGTGCAAGGGCGCTTGAAGTCGAAGGTGGCCTTGATGGACTTGCCCATGACGCCAGTGACAGGCGACTTCTGGTCGGCTCCCGCAACGCCGTCTATGAGCTTGCGCCCGAAGACGGGCTTCTCCGGCGGCGCCTTCTTGTCGCGCAGGAAGCGGTTGAGCGTCGGCACATATTCGTCCTTCGCGTAAAGTTCGCAGTCGTATTCGTAGGTGCAGCCGGTGTAGATCGCAGGTCCATACCAGTGGAGGTTGTCCGAAAGGATCTTCCCCTTCGGCGCGGCGCCCTCGTCGCGTATGGTTCCCTGGTGCATGCTGTCTCCAACAGTCCACCAGATCGGCTCGGACGCAAAAGACGCCATGGCGGCAAACGCGCCGGCGAAAACAAGTTTTTTCTTCATTGACATTACCTAATGAAAAGCAGCGTTCCGACAGTCGCCGAGAAGTCGAAGACGTCGGCAGAGCCCTCGCCGGCAAAGGCGAAGTTCATTACGGCGCTGCGCCCAGGCGGCGAAAACGAGAACTCGACCTCGCCGTCTTCCGCTGTGTAAGTCGCATACGGTTCGCCGTCCTTCGTCACCGTGAGCGTTCCGCCGCCGGTGACGCGGACATGGCCCATTCGCGGCGCACCCTCGGCGCCGATTGTCCACGTCAGGGAAAGGGCCATGCCATTCTGAAGCGTGACGCCGTTTACGATATTCGTGACGCCGACGTCCGCATCCGTAACCGTGATGTAGCGGCCCTTGCCGTCCAACAGCTTTCCGTACAGCGGCTTCGGGTCGGACTCAAGCGCACCGATGTCGGGCCTTCCGTTCTTGATTCTCGCCTCGCCGGAAAGGTCGTAGTCATGCGAAATCGAGCCGTACTTTGCCGCGAGAGAATCGCTATCCCATCCGTCGAAGGCTGGATTCCCCTGGAAGGCTGTCGGCCTCAAGTCCTTGTCCACGAGCGTCCGCGAAACTGCGGCGGAAACGACAACGCAACCTTCGTTGGTCGGGAAGTTAGACCTGCCGCCAGTAAACACGCAGTACGTGAGCGGCGTCGTCGGGATGACCGAGCTGTTGCAGAACACCGAACCAAGGAAAAGACAGCCGTGAATCTGACTTGTTTCACCGGAGACGGCACCGACCGCGCGATTCGTTGTTGCGCCGTCAAGCGTCAGATTCACCGGCCCGAGCGTGCAGCCAACAAGCCTTGTGACGGCGCGGCAGGAAGAATCGGACGACGTCGTGCCCGTGCGGTTTCTGTCGAACACCGAGCCGTACGCCCAGCATTTCACCGTGGCTCCGCCGCTGGTCAATGCCTTGTTCTCGAACACTCGGCAACGTATCAGGTTTGCCGCCCTTGCAGCACCTCCGTGGGATGCGCAGTTGTTCGAAATGATGCAGTCCACGACGTATTGATACTGGCGGTTTCCTTCCGTTGCGCCAAGCACACCACCACCAGCGTAGGCGATGCTTGCCACGTCGGCGTCCTTTGTGGAATAGTCGGTATGTCCGCCGGAGAGAGTAAAGCCCTTGACGTACGCGTTCTTCGCAACATAGACACATCCCATGGCGTTCGTTCCGAGGCCAAGGCCGTGGCTGTCCAAAGGCTCGGGCGCCGGTGCGCCGATGATGAACGTTGTCTCCGGGCCATCGTCCGCGACAAGCGTCACGCCCTCCTTTACAAGGGCTCTGCAGAGACGCGTGGAGGAAACCACTGACGAGCCTTCGTCATACCTTCCCGGAGCCGCATGGACGGTGTCGCCGTTGGACGCGAGCGGCAATACGGAGGAAAGAATCTTCTTCGGCTTCTCCGCGCGGAATCCGCTTCCGCTGTCATCCGCCGCGTTCGCGTCCACATACCAGTGCTTCGTGTAGATGGCCACGATTGCAAAACCACGTTCGCTAGCCGCGACCTCATCCGCAGTGAACGTGATGCTCGGCGTGTCGGCAAAAAGATGTTCGGTTCCGTTAATCGTGAAGCCGACGCATGGACGAGTTCCGATGCCGCTTTCAGAAATCGTTATCGACGTCCCGGGCTCGAGGACGTTTTCGCCCACCACGCCGCCTGTGACGGCAAGCCCCCCGTTCTCCGCCTCAATGGTGACGGCCTTGATCTCCGGCGAGACCGCTCCCTGAAAACAACCGGCGTCGCACGTCTCAGATGCAGAATCGATTTCGGTGCCCCCGTATGGGATGTAGCGACTTACACCAGAAGGGAGCGTGATGACGGACATGTGCTCGGTGAGGCCACCGCCAACCGCGACCGATCCGGCCATCAGGCGGTAGTCGCCGTTACCAGGGTCGTACAGCATGTTCGCGTCGTCAGACGTGGAATAGGAATTTTTAACGACCGTCGCCGATCTGTCAGCAGCGGCATTGTTAAAAGACACGCAATTGTATATCGTGGCTTCAGCGCTTGCGCTGTTTGCGCGCCCAAAACCCTGGCCGGAGCGCGTACCCACGACAGTGCAGTTCACGGATTTACCGCCGGCGACAGCAGCATAACTGGTCGACGAGTTAATGTTGCTTACGACAAGACAGTTAAGAAGACTGCAGAATCTCGTGCCTGAACCATAGCTTGATGAGAAATTGTCGCGTATCAAACAGCGAACGGCCGTCACGCCGTCAAGTCCGCCGCCCGAATTCGCCGCGCAATTCGAAACGACGCAATCGACAAGGCAAAATGTGGACGTGTTCTTGCCAGACGTCGTTATGTTCACTCCGCCGACAGCACCGCCCCAGCCGGAACCTTTGTTTTCGGCCCGCGTGGCACCGTCGCGCAACGTCACGCCTTTGATGCTGCCGCCAGCCGCTCCAGACGAAATATACACGCAGCGGATGGCGTTGGCGCCGCGTCCATAGCTGTCGCCGCCCTCGAAGTCCCGATAGCCGACGATATGCGTGACCTCCTTGCCGCCCGTGCTTTCCAGAAAAACCTTCTTTGTTATGGCCACGCGACTGTTGTCCGTGGCGGTCGTGCTGCTGCTCGTGCGCGTTATGTTCGTATATCCGCTGTCGTATACGCCAGGCTCAATCCACACCTTGCCATTGGCTGCAACGGCATTGACGCCCTGCTGTATTGTCTTGTATGGATGATCCTCTGTTCCGTCGGCACTCGCCTCGTCTGCATCGTCATCGACCCATACTTCCGTCGGGGCATCAGCCAATGCGGAAAGCGGTAAAATAAAACCCGCCACCGCCATCAGCGCGATAAACGACTTGACTACAATGCGCATCATGATCACTTCCTTTCTCATTCACCTGATAAACACTTGTTGTAGATATTATCTCATAACACCCTGTTGAAGTCAATATTTTGCAACTTCTCAAGGAGGGTGTCGACATCGTCAGAGAGGTAGAAGAGATACGTCTGATGAAGTTTCGTGTCGAAGGTGAACGTATCAACGTTCCTCGCGACGACGCACCGCCCGAACACATCAAGCACGCTCGTTTTCTTCGGAAGCCGCACCGTCTTCACGCCAGCATAGCGAGCATGAAGCGTAAAGAGCTTTTCGTTGGCCTCGACCGGATCGTTGGAATCGGAATACACGAAAACTCCTGCCGTCTTGAGGACGTCGCGTATGAACGCCTGGTCCATCTGCCAGCCACCGTAGAATATAGCCTTCGACTTCCCCTGCCGCACGATCGCGAGACCGGGGTTGCCGTCGGAATAGCGGCCGAGCACTTTGTCGGGCTTGAGCGGATAGAAAAGCGGCGACACCGGCGTCTCGGGCATTCCCATGAAGCGCCCGTCTTGCCCATCCATTGTGACGCCCGCGAGCATCGGCGCCTGCGCCTTGGCGAAGTCTATCCCGGTCAAGGCTTTCATGCACTCCGTCCCGCAGTCCGTGCCATGCGCCCAGCCAGGCGCATACAGCCACAGCATGGTAGCGCCGCGCGCACGGATGCGGGCGACCGCATCCTTGAAAGCGTCATCGTACTTGAAGTCATGCGCAAACACATAGAGCTTGTAGTCCCCTGGGTTGTCCTTCATGTCTTCGGCAAGGACGTAGTCCACGGGAACGCCGGACCTTCCCCACCTCGCAAGGCCTAATGCGAATATCTCCCACGACGGATAGTTGCGCGGCGGCGACTTCTCGACCACCACCGTGCCGTTCGTCTCGTACTTCTGGAAGAGCTCCCCGGAAGACGCGCCGCGCCACTTCGGGGAAAGCGACGTTATGGACCTTTCTCCGACGACATACGCCACTTCTGCCTTGCGCCGCGGCGCTCCAGTGTCGAGGAGATGCTGCCCAACCGTGCGGAATACCCGCCCTTCCTCGGCCATTTCGGGGAAGTCGAACCCGACAAACGAGGCGATTGGGTAGCAGTACGCGGGATGCCGGCGGCAAAGCTCCGCCGCGAAGTCGCGGCGCATCTTCATTACGGTCTGGAACGCGTTGAGAGACTGGTCGTACCGGTGCGAGACAAGCATGCGCCCATTGTGCGTCCTCGCATCGTTCTCGCAGGCGGAAAGGAGCCCGTTCATCATCGTCGTGCCAAACGGCTTCATGTCTATGAACGGCTCGCCAAGCCGTCGCACTGTGTAGCTCTGTGGCGAACACACGAAGTCGATGCATTTTGCGTCAAGCACCTTCTTGAAGGCGAAAAGCGCACGATGCTGGGCGTTGCCGTCAACGCAGAGGAAATGGGAATATCCGTGGTACGTGCCTACGAGCTTGTCAGGGCCGACGAGTTCCCTCGCAAGAACGCTCAGCTCGATGCAGTCGTCGGCAGAAAGATCAGAATAGAACTCGTTGAACGCAATCGTCGGAAGATGCCTCTTCTGATCCCAGAGGACGTCTCCGCCGTTGTCAAGTCCTATCCGCTCCGAATAGGCTGGCGGATGCGGATTCTCAAGCTCCGGATACCGCTCCGCCGCCCATTTGCGGAAGGCTTCGACGGAAGGCTTGGAGAAGTCGTAGGCATGGCCCTTGCGCGGCGTGTAGGCGAGCCATTCCGGGGTGTCGCCGGAGCTTATGCGGTAGCCTATTATCCGGTTGGCGTACGGCGACGACTCAAGATGGCGTATCGCCTTCTCGAGCTCGCCGCGCATTACGTCCATCGCCTTGCGCGACGCAAACGAGAAAAGCGGCTTTTTGCCTTTGTGCGCTTTGCGCATCCCCTCCTCGTCGGCGACCAGCTCTTCGGGATGCGCCTCGGCCCAGTCCGGCGGCGGATACACGGTAAGGTCCCAGATAAAGTACGCCTCCGGCGTGACACGGCGGAACTTCTCCGCCGTCTTGTCGAGTTCGGACGGAAGGAACTTGTCCATCGCCGGATGCCAGCGCAGGGAAGAGCTCCAGATGGTAATGACGTTGAGGGGCATGTCGCTATGCCGCCCCGTTGGCGAATGGGACGACGTAACGCCCCAAAGCATGTATGTGGGCTTGCCGTCGACAATGAACTCCGGCGAGCCGTTCACCATGCCGATCCGCGCGGAGACCTTGCGCTCGAAGCCGGGAATTGACTTGCGGCGGAGGATGCGAATGCTGCCGTTTGGATACGGCAGCCCCTTGCCGTTTCCGCAAAAGCCCTTGACCGTGAGGCCAAAGGCGTAGTCGCCGGTGTCGAAGTACATCGGAGGCGCATACTCGAAGGAAAGGCGCCATCTGCCCTCGCCGTCATCGGCGATGTTCGCGGCGGAAAATCTAATCGTGTCGGTCCAGTACGCTCCCTTCCTTGCCAGCAACATCCTGCCTGTGAAAGGGAAGTCGGGCGCCTTTCCCTCGAATACGTAGCTAAAGCGCATCCTGTCGCCGGCCACGCACTCGCCGCGTTCCGGCCCTCCGCCGCGCAAAAGCCTCTGCGGCGAAGGGAACTTGTACGCCGTCGGCTCTTTCGGGGAGCTGTCTTTCGCAGAGTCGATGTAATGCGGAACGACACTTGGCCAAGCGTCTTCGTCAAGTGGAATTGCCGCCGACGCATCAAGCGCATGAAAGAACGCGCCTATGCAACTAGCGGCAGCAAGGCATACAGAAGAGCAACATCCGACTCCAGCCATTTGAACACCTCCAACGAATCTTCGCACCAAGTTTTGTGTCGCATTATCCCATAATCATGCCTGCAAGTCAACCAAGAACCGGGCCAAAGCGGAAAATGTCGAAAGATGCAACGAAAGAAAATATGGTATAATTCCAGTTAATGACCATTCTCGCCTGCATACTCCTTGCGACGTTCGCGGAGACAAAGACGCTTGCCCTCCAGATACACCTGGACAGGGCCGGGTATTCCTGCAGCGCAATCGACGGCGTGTGGGGGCGCAAGGCCGAGCGAGCCCTCAGGGGCTACATTGCATCGAGGTCGAAGGACCTGAACGCAGCGCTCCCGACTCCAGACCAGGCATACGACCGATTCTTTGCCGACGCGCCAGACCCCTTCTGCATCGTCGAGGTGACAAAGGCAGACATCGACGCGCTCGTAAAGATTCCCGAGGACCCCGCCGCTAGGGCGAGCCTCCCGCGAATGGGCTACGAGTCGATCAAGGAAATGTTTGCGGAGCGCGGCCACCTTTCGCAGATTGCGCTCGCGAAGATGAACCCGGGCGTAGACTGGGCGAATGTCAAGCCAGGGCTCAAGCTCGTAATCCCGAAGTTTCCGTCAATAGCCGAGGAGCTTGCGGCGGGCGAACGCGGGAAGCCAAACCGCCCGAAGCGCCCAGAGGCCGCTCTCGTGAAAGTGTCGCTCTCCAACTCGGAGATAACGGCGTATGACGCAAGCGGCCGCATCCTCGCCCTCTTCCCCTGCTCAATCGCCGCGAACAAGACGAAGGTTCCGGCGCATGGCGAGCTTAAGATCACGAGCTACATACCGTGGCCGAACTACACATACACGCCGGACTACACGCCGCCCGGGAAGAAGACCGTGCGGCACGTATGGCCGCAGGGCGAGAACTGCCCGGTGGGCGTCGCATGGATGGGGCTCAACCTGCCAGGCTACGGAATCCACGGAACGCCGCGCCCCGAGTCAATCGGGTTCACCGGCTCCCACGGATGCTTCCGCCTTGCCAACTGGAACGCCGCCCGGCTGTTCGCCATGTGCAAGTCGGGAGTAAAGGTCGTCATCGGCCCGTAGCAGCTTGGCCACGGGGCCGAAGCTGCACCGGTGCTCGGGGCACGGCCCCAGCCGCTCAAGCGCGGCTACGTGGTCCTTCGTCGGATACCCCTTGTGGACTGCGAACCCGTAGCCGGGATACTCGCGCTCAAGCCTAAGGCAGTCTTCGTCACGCGCCGTCTTCGCAAGGATGGAGGCGGCCGCTATGAAAAGCGACTTTGAATCACCCTTCACGAGATTCACCGACCCAGGGAGAGTCGGGACCGGCAGACCGTCAACAAGAACGCCGAAGCGGACGGAGCCAAGGCCGCCCGTCTCTCCAAGCTTGGCGAGAAGCGAGTCCGCGGCCCTTCGCATCGCAAGGTGCGTCGCACGGAGGATGTTCAGTTTGTCAATCTCGCGGTTGTCCGCGGAGGCGATCGCCCAGACGCAGCCTTCGGTTGCCTTGATCACCGCGGCAAGTGCGTCGCGCTTCGCAGGAGAAAGCTTCTTTGAATCGTTGACCGCGCGCCACTCGCCTTCGGCAAGCCTACGGGCGAGCGCGAGCGGACAAAACACGGCGGCGGCGTAAACGCCGCCGGCCAGTGGTCCGCGCCCGGCTTCATCTATCCCCATCACGGGATCGCCGAGCGCGGTTTCGTGTTCGAGAGTCACGCCTTACTTAGCGATGACGCGGACCATCTCGAGGACCTTGTTCGAGTAGCCCCACTCGTTGTCATACCACGAGCAGACCTTGACGAACGTAGGATCGAGCTGGATGCCGGCCTTGACGTCGAAGATCGACGTGCGGGCGTCGCCGCGGAAGTCGGTCGAGACGACGGCCTCGTCGGTGTAGCCGAGGACGCCCTTGAGCTCGCCCTCGGAAGCCTTCTTCATCGCCGCGCAGATTTCCTCGTAGGTCGCTTCCTTCTCGAGCTCGACCGTGAGGTCGACGAACGAGACGTCGCTCGTGGGAACGCGCACGGACATGCCCGTGAGCTTGCCGTTGAGCTGCGGGAGGACCTTGCCGACCGCCTTGGC
>Ga0310690_10009554_pt1 | contig 12155 bp, 8 predicted proteins | sample AusTroGonzalo_MG_2_FD_207661 | JGI IMG/M metagenome (GOLD analysis project Ga0310690, IMG submission 207661) | Bovine rumen microbial communities from tropical cattle in Woodstock, Queensland, Australia - Gonzalo_04 (v2) (version 2) | ecosystem: Host-associated > Mammals > Digestive system >...
TGCTGTACCGCGTCGCCCTGCCCCTGGCGGCACCTGCGATTCCCACCCGTCCCGTTGTGAACGTCGCCGGGCATCCGCTGACCGCGGAACAGGCGCTTTCCGCTGTCCTGCGCCGGAACCGTGTCTCCGGCGCGGCCATCCGCCTCCGGTCCGGTTCCGATGAAGCTTCCGTCTTCACTAAAGCCGTCCATACAGATCTGGTCCCTGATGAGACCACGTATTTCCGCGTCGCCTCCGTCACAAAGACGGCCGTCGCGCTTTTGTGCGTCCGCTTCATGGATCAGGGGCTGCTGGATCCCGAGGCCCCGGTGGCGGGTCTTCTGCCGGACGGCGGGTCCATCCAGGAGTTGAAGGGTGTAACGCTTTCCCATCTTCTGTCCCACACCTCCGGCCTTTCCGATCCGGCGGGCTACGATGCCGTCATGGATCGGGAAACGCCCCTTCCGGAAGCGCTCTCCGGCTGCCGGTTCGCTTCCCCGGGAGAAACCTTCCGCTATTCGAACATCGGTTTCGGTATCATCGGCTGTGTCCTGGAATCTCTGCTGAACAAGCCGGTCAGCACGATCTTCGCGGAGCATCTCTTTGCCCCGCTCTCTCTGCGTGCCTCCCTGGACGCCACCGTCCTGCCCGAGGAGCAGATCATGCCCGTCATCCGGATGCTGCCCTATCGGTCCGGATCCTCCCTGCGCATCACGCGCCTCGGCCGCATTCCGCTGACGGAGCCCGATCCGCTCCGCCATTACGGCCACACCGCTGGCTCCATGTATATCGACCTGCCTTCCCTGACGGAACTGATCCGCTGCGTCCGCGACGGCGGTGCACCGCTGGTTTCGCCCAGATACAGGGATTATATGCGCACCCCCGTTACCTCCTACGGCCCTGCCTCCCCAACGCTTTCCTACGGCCATGGGCTGCTGATCGTCGATGACCGCCGGATATCCCCCAAAAAAATCCTCGGTCATCAGGGTTTTGCCTACGGATGCGTGGACGGTGCGTTCTGGGAGGAATCCACCGGCAATATCCTTGTTTCCCTGAACGGCGGCGCCAGCGAAGCCCGTTCCGGCCGTTTCGGCATCACCAACCTCGATGTCTGCCGCTGGGCTTTCAGAGAGGAGCTTCCCGCATGGAAATAAACCCGGCCCTTCCGGGAATCTGTCGTTCTTTCCGCTTCAGCTTCGCCCTCCCGGCGTTTGCCGCCGGGCCTTCAGAAAGGAGTTTCCGTTGTGGAAATAAGACCTGAGCTTCTGCAGCAGTACCGTCCGGCCCTGGACCGTGCCGTAGGCATGCTGGCCGTTCGGGCCCGCAGCAAACGCGAAATCGAGCAGCGCCTTCTCCGCGCCGGCTATGATGAGGAAGTCGTCTCCATGGTTCTGTATAAGCTGGAGCGGGAAAAGCTCCTCAACGACGAGGAGTTTTCCGTCCAGTGGGTGGAGTCCCGCAAGCAGAAATACGGTTCTTCCCGCCTCGCCATGGAGCTCCGGATGAAGGGCGTCTCCCCGGAAGCGGCGGAGTCCGCCCTCGCCTGCTGCAGTGAGGAAGATGAGCTGGAAACTGCCTCAGCCCTGGCCCGGCGGAAAATCCGTTCCGACCGGAATTCCTGCGACAGCCGGAAGCTTTTCCAGCGGGTCTCCGCCTTCCTCGTTCGCCGCGGCTATTCATGGGATATTGCGAAAAAAGCCTTTGAATCAGCCCTCGAAGAAGACTCCGAAGACGACTGATCTGGCAAACCCATCAAAACCTTGCCCGCTTTTTCCTTTCACTGCCTTGTCACAAAAAACGTCTGCAGGGCTTTTCCTTTCAGTCACCAAGGTTTTTCCGGAACCAAAATCAAGTATACAAAGACCCGGCAGCAAAACGCTGTCGGGTCCTGTATTTCCCTGGGAAAACGCTTACGCCTTCTTATCCGCGATGGCGGCCTGCGCAGCAGCCAGCCGGGCAATCGGTACGCGGAACGGAGAGCAGCTCACATAGTCGAGGCCGATCTTGTCGCAGAACGCCACGGAGCTCGGATCGCCGCCGTGCTCGCCGCAGATACCGACATGCAGGTTCGGATTCGCGGGACGGCCCAGCTGGATGGCCATTTCCATCAGCTTGCCGACGCCGTTCTGGTCCAGCTTCGCGAAGGGATCGTTTTCAAACACCTTGGATTCATAGTACGCGGCCAGGAACTTGCCTGCGTCGTCGCGGCTGAAACCAAAGGTCATCTGGGTCAGGTCGTTGGTTCCGAAGCAGAAGAAATCGGCTTCCTTCGCGATCTGGTCGGCGGTCAGCGCGGCCCGCGGGATCTCAATCATCGTGCCGACCTCGTATTCAAGTTCGATACCGGCTGCGGCGATCTCGGCGTTGGCGGTTTCGACGACCACGTTCTTGACGTACTTCAGCTCCTTGACTTCGCAGATCAGCGGAATCATGATTTCGGGCTTCACATTCCAGTCTGGATGCGCCTTCTTGGTGGCGATGGCGGCGCGGATCACGGCCCGGGTCTGCATCTTCGCGATTTCCGGATATGTGACGGCCAGCCGGCAGCCCCGGTGACCCATCATCGGGTTGAATTCATGCAGGGAAGCGATCAGGTTCTTGATAACCTCGACGGGCTTCTTCTGCGCCTTGGCCAGCAGCGCGATTTCCTCTTCCGTCGTGGGCACGAACTCGTGCAGCGGCGGATCCAGGAACCGGATGCAAACCGGATATCCTTCCAGCGCTTCGTACAGCTTCTCAAAGTCGCCCTGCTGATAAGGCAGAATCTTGTTCAGCGCGGCTTCACGCTCTTCAACCGTGTCGGAGCAGATCATCTCGCGGAAGGCGGCAATCCTCTCCGGCTCAAAGAACATATGCTCGGTTCTGCAAAGGCCGATGCCTTCCGCGCCGAGTTCCCGGGCCTTGCGGGCATCGCGGGGGGTGTCGGCGTTGGTGCGGACCTTCAGTCTGCGATACTTGTCAGCCCATGCCATAATCCGGCCGAATTCGCCGGCGATCTTCGCGTCCACCGTGGGGATCAGGCCGTCATAGATGTTGCCGGTCGTGCCGTCGATGGAGATGCAGTCGCCTTCATGGAAGGTCTTGCCCGCCAGCGTGAACTTCTTGTTTTCCTCGTCCATGGCGATCTCGCCGCAGCCGGACACGCAGCAGGTACCCATGCCGCGGGCCACAACCGCCGCATGGCTGGTCATGCCGCCGCGCACGGTCAGGATGCCCTGCGCGCTCTTCATGCCGGTGATGTCTTCCGGAGAGGTCTCCAGGCGCACCAGCACGACCTTTTCGCCGCGGGCGGCCCAGGCTTCCGCGTCTTCCGCCGTGAACACGATCTTGCCGCAGGCGGCTCCGGGGGAGGCGCCCAGGCCCTTGCCGATCGGCGTCGCGGCCTTCAGCGCGGCCGCGTCAAACTGGGGATGCAGCAGCGTGTCGAGGTTTCTCGGGTCGATCATGGAAACGGCTTCCTCTTCGGTCCGCATGCCTTCGTCGACCAGGTCGCAGGCAATCCGCAGGGCCGCCTGCGCGGTCCGCTTGCCGCTACGGCACTGCAGCATGTAGAGCTTGCCGTTTTCAACCGTGAATTCCATGTCCTGCATGTCGCGGTAGTGCTTTTCAAGGATGCCGCAAACGTCGATGAACTGGGCATAGGCTTCCGGGAACTGTTCAGCCATCTGGGCGATGGGCATCGGCGTACGTACGCCGGCCACCACGTCTTCGCCCTGGGCGTTCACGAGGAATTCACCCATCAGCTTGTTCTCGCCCGTGGCGGGATCCCGGGTGAAGGCCACGCCGGTGCCGGAATTGTTGTTCAGGTTGCCGAACACCATGGGCATGACGTTGACGGCCGTGCCCCAGCTGTAGGGGATGTCGTTGTCGCGGCGGTATACGTTGGCCCGCGGGTTGTCCCAACTGCGGAAAACGGCCTTGATGGCGCCCATCAGCTGCTCTTTGGGATCGGAGGGGAAATCGGTGCCGATCTTGTTTTTATATTCGGCCTTGAACTGGGAAGCCAGTTCCTTCAGGTCCTCGGCGGTCAGGTCCACGTCGTAGGTAACGCCCTTCTTCGCCTTCATTTCGTCAATCAGCTGCTCGAAGTACTTCTTGCCTACTTCCATGACGACGTCGGAATACATCTGGATGAACCGGCGATAGCTGTCGTAAACGAAGCGGGCGAACTTGGGATCGTCGTTTCCCGCGATCATGGCGGCCACGACTTCATCGTTCAGGCCCAGGTTCAGGATCGTGTCCATCATGCCGGGCATGGAAGCGCGGGCGCCGGAGCGCACGGAAACCAGCAGGGGGTTCTTCAGATCGCCGAACTTCTTGCCGTTGATCTCTTCCATCTTGGCGATATATTCCATGATCTGGGCCTGGATTTCATCGTTGATCTGACGGCCGTCCTCATAATACTGGGTACAGGCTTCGGTGGAAATCGTGAAACCCTGGGGCACCGGAAGACCGATATTCGTCATTTCTGCGAGATTGGCGCCTTTGCCGCCCAGCAGTTCACGCATGTTTGCGTTTCCTTCGCTGAAGAGGTAGAGATACTTTTTGGACATATTATTTCCTCCCCGTTTATTTTCAGGCATGATTACATCGCGGATGTATTCCGCAATATTCCATACAACTTTTTATTATATCTGTACGGGCGTAAGTTGGCAAGCCTTTTTCTGCCTCTCCCGCCGAAAATCGGCGGATTTGCCCTAAAAAATCAGATTTCCTGTTTCCGCCGCTCCGAAGCTTCGATCATCTGTCCGGCGTATTGCTTTGCGTCTTCGGTAATTCCTTCCGCGCCACTGATCATCCGGGCCACCTCCCGGATCCGTTCTTCGCCGGCAAGCTCGTCCGTTTCGGTCAGCGTTCTTCCGTCCCGAACGCCTTTGTGAACAAGGATCTGGTGATCCGCCGCCGCCGCGAGCTGCGGCAAATGGCTGATGCAGATCACCTGCTGCCGGCGGGAAATCATGATCATCTTTTCCGCCACGGCCTGGGCCATCCGCCCGCTGATCCCCGTGTCGATTTCGTCAAAGATCATCGTCTGGCTGCCCCCGCGGCCGGCTTCTATGGTTTTCATCGCCAGCATCAGCCGGCTCAGCTCGCCGCCGGAGGCAATTTTCGCCATGGGTTTCAGCGGTTCGCCCGGATTTGGGCTGATCATGAAGCATACCCTGTCATCCCCGCCGGGCGTCGGCATGACCGGTTTTCCGTCCGTCTTTTCCTCAAAAGCCACCTCGATGACGGTGTGCTCCATCCCGAGGTCCTTCAGTTCCTTCATCATCCGCTGCGTGAAGGTTTCGGCGATGTTTTTCCGGCTGGCCGTCAGTTCCCGTGCAGCCTTCCGGTAATTCGCCAGCAGCTTCCGGTGCTCCGCGCCGGTCTTTTCAAGTTTTTCGTCAAGCTCCGTCAGCGTCTGAAGCTCTTCTTCCATCTCTGCCTGGTTCCGCAGAACGTCCTCCTCCGCGGGGCCGTATTTCCGGGTCACTTTCCGGATCGCCGCCAGCCTCTCCTCGGTTCTCTCGAAGGTGATCGGGTCGGATTCATAGCGCCCGCTCAGTCCGTTGATGTCGTAGGCGATCTCCTCGAGCTCGTAGGCCAGGCTCTCGCAGCGCTTCGCGGTTTCGCCGAATTCCGGGTCTTCGCTTTCGAGGCTGCTCAGTTCCCGCGCCGCCGTCTGAAGCTGGTGCAGCGCGTCTCCGCCCTCCTCGCCGCCCGAGGTCAGCGCGCAGATTCTGTCCAGTTTCTCGCGGATTCTCGAGGCTTTGTGCAGGCGGCGGCTCTCCTCCGTCAGTTTTTCTTCCTCTCCCGGCGCGATGCCGGCCCGGTGAAGCTCGTCCAGCTCCCGGCGCAGGCTGTCGATGCGGCGTTCCCTGCCGTCGTTCATCTTCACCAGCTTCGCGTAGGTCCGGTGGTTCGCGATGAACTTCTGATAGGCTTCCCTGGTCTCCTCCATGAGCGCGCGGTGTTCCCCGTCCCCCATCAGGTCCAGGTACGCAAGGTGCTTTTCCTCGTCCGCAAGGAACTGGTGTTCGCTCTGCCCGTGCAGGTTCAGCAGCGTCCCTGCCGCTTCCTTCAACACCGCCAGGGGCACCATCACGCCGTTGATCCGGCAGACGTTTCTTCCGCCCGTCGTCAGTTCCCGGTAAACCGTCACATTCTCCCCGTCAAATTCGATGCCTTCCCGGTCCAGGATTTCCCGCAGGCCTTCCGCGCCTCCGGCATCAAAATCCGCCTCCACGCCGGCCCGGTCACATCCCGTCCGGATCAGATCCCGGTCCGCCCGTCCGCCGAGGATCAGGGTCACCGCGTCCACGATAATGCTCTTTCCGGCGCCGGTTTCGCCGGAAAGCACGGTCATCCCGTCGTGCAGCTGAACCCGGATGTTTTCGATCAGCGCGATGTTGTGAATCGTGAGCGTGCGAATCATGATCCGTTCTCTCTTTTCTGCCGTTATTCCTTCCCGGCCAGTTTTCTGATTCTCCCGGCGATCTCCGCCGCGTCGCCGGCGTTGCGGACCGCCAGGAAGATCGTGTTGTCCCCGGCAATCGTGCCGAGCACCTCGTGCCAGTTCATGTTGTCAATGGTCTCCGCCGCAACGTTGGCGGAACCGCTCAGGGTTTTCACCACGACCATCTGGCCGGCATAATCGATCTCTGTCACCGAGTCGCTCAGCAGCCGGATCATCCGGTCGTTCAGGGCGCTTTCGTGGTGTCCCTGTCCCGGCCGGGCGTACCGGTACGCGCTGTGCCGCCCGGCGACCTTGATCAGGCGGAGTTCCTTGATGTCCCGGCTCACCGTCGCCTGGGTCACCTTATAGCCCCGCTCCCGCAGGCATTTTGCCAGTTCCTCCTGGGTTTCGATCTCTTCCTGTTCGATGATTCGGAGGATTTCTTCCTGTCTGTTTGTTTTCATCGGTGCCTCCGTCTGCTCCCATGCTTCCCGTCGTTATTCGCTGCCCCATTCGGTCAGCTTGCTCCGCAGCCGTGTGAAAAAATGATACGGATGGATCCGCAGCAGTTTCAGTTTCCGGTCCGATTCGGTGACGATCACCTCGTCCCCTGCTTTCAGCAGTCCCCGGTCCACCCCGTCGATCTGAAGCTCTGCAATCTGATCCCTTTCCGGGTTCAGCCGGAAGCGGATCCTGCTTTTCCCGCCGACGACGCACGGACAGATCTGCATCGTGTGCGCGCAGACGGGCGCAAGCACGATGCAGTCCATATCCGGCTGCACGATCGGCCCGCCCGCGCTCAGGGAATATCCGGTGGATCCCGTGGGGGTTGCCGCGATGATGCCATCCGCCATGATCCTGCTGTATAGTTCCCCGTCCACCGTGCATTCAACCTGGATCATTCTGGCAAACCCGCCCCGGGTGACGACGGCGTCGTTCAGCGCGGTGAACATTTCGCCGGTTTGCGGGTTCCGGACCTCCAGCACGGCCCGCTCCTCCATCCTGTAGTCATGTGCCAGAATGGATTTCAGGCATTCCTGCAGCTGTTCCGGCTCCTCTTCCGTAAGGAATCCGACCGTCCCGACGTTGATGCCCAGCACCGGGATGTCGTGTTTCACCGCGATCCGTGCGCCGGACAGGAAGGTCCCGTCACCGCCGAAGGTCAGGATCAGATCCGTCCCCCTGCCGTCTTCGCTGTCCCGCTCCAGCCGCTCTGTTCCGATGCCGTTTTCGGCGAAAAAAGACGCGGCGGCCTCCGCCAGCCGGATCGCCTCCGTCTTGTTCTGATTCAGGATCAGCCCGATCTTGCCGAACAAGCAGCCACCGCCCCCTTTCACGTTTCTTTTGTATGCTTAACGATAAACCATGCCAGCTGCTTTTCCCCCAGTGTCATCCTGACTGCAGCCCCTCGGTGTCATCCTGAGCGCAGCGAAGGATCTTCATAAAAGCTTTTCATGCGCCTCCGCCACAATGGCGTGAATCGTATCTTCGCCGATCACCGGTTCCTCCCCGTTGCCCTTTGCGATTTCCGCGAGGAACTCGATGTTCCCTTCCGGCCCGGTAATCGGTGAATAATCCATCCGGAAAACATGCAGCCCGCTGTCTTCCGCAAACCGGACAATCTCCATGAGCACTTCCTCGTGGGTTTCCGCGCTCCGGACGACGCCGTTCTTGCCGATCCTGTCCCGTCCGGCCTCGAACTGGGGTTTGATCAGTGTATACATCCTGCCCGTCTCGCCCATGATGGCAAACGCCGCCGGAAGGATCAGCCGGATGGAAATAAAACTCACGTCCATAACCGCGATTTCCGGCCGCTCTGCAAACATTTCCGCCGTCAGGTACCGGGCGTTCGTGCGTTCCATCACCGTGACCCGCGGATCGTTCCGCAGTTTCCAGTCCAGCTGGCCGTACCCGACGTCGATGGCGTAAACGTGCTTCGCGCCGCTGCGCAGGCAAACGTCCGTAAACCCGCCGGTGCTGGCGCCGATGTCCATGACGACCCGCCCTTCCAGGTCGGCGCCGAAAACGCGCACGGCTTTTTCAAGCTTATGTGCTCCCCGGCTTACATATTTGTCGGCGTCCCCCCGCAGGACAAAATCCTCCTCCGGTTTGACGGTTTCCGATGCCTTGACGATTTTCCGTTCGCCGATGTAAACCTCGCCGGCCATGATCATGGCCTGGGCCTTTTCCCGGCTTGGCGCCAGTCCCCGCCGAACCAGGGCCACGTCTGCCCGTTCCTTTTCGCTCAACCGTCTTTCCTCCCGGTCCGTTTTCTGATTCTCTCCGCGATCCTATCCGGACTCAGTCCCGCCTCTTCAAGCAGCTGCCCGTGGCTTCCGTGGGGAATAAAACGGTCCGGCACACCGATGACGTCCGCCGGTCCCGGAATGCCGAGCTCCCGGCATTTTTCCGCCACATAGGCGCCGAACCCGCCGGTGGTCCGGTGCTCCTCCATCGTGACAAACGGAACGGCGGGATCCATCTTTTGCAGATACTCTTCGTCCAGGGGCTTGACACTCGGGCAGTTGACGACGGCGGCGGCAATCCCCTCCTGCAGGAGGATCTCCCGTGCCTTCAGCGCGATCCGGACCATGCCGCCGGTCGCCAGCATCGTGAGATCGCCGCCTTCCGCCAGCGTTTCCCATTTTCCGATCCGGAATCCGTCCTTCCCCCGTTCTTCAAGGCACCCTCCGTCTTTGCCGTACCGGATGGTCACCGGCCCGTCCTGTGTCGCCGTCCACCGGAGCATGTCGCAAAGCTCGTTGGCGTCGCAGGGGCTCAGCACCGTCATCCCTGGCACGGGAATCAGCGCTGCGAAATCGAACACCCCGTGGTGCGTCTGTCCGTCCTCCCCGCCGATGCCGCTGCGGTCCAGCAGGAAAACAACCGGCAGCCGCTGCATGCTGACGTCATGGATCATCTGGTCATAGCACCGCTGGAAGAAACTGGAATAGACCGCGAAATAGGGGCGCATCCCGCCGGCGGCCATTCCCGCAGCCATGGTGGCCGCATGCTCTTCCGCGATGCCGACGTCGATCAGCCGATCCGGGAATTTCTCCGCGAAATGATCCAGTCCTGTTCCCAAAGGCATCGCCGCCGTGATCGCAACGATCCGCGAATCCGTCTTTGCCATCTCGCTCAGCTGGTCTGCCATCCGGTGGCCCGCGGAGGGATCCTCCGGCTTGTTCATCCGGTCGCCGCTTTCGATGTAGAAGGGCGGCGTCCCGTGGAAAGCTTCCGGACGCTTTTCTGCCTGCTCGTATCCGTATCCCTTTTTGGTCAGCACGTGGATCACGCAGGGGCCGTTGCATCGTTTCGCCCGCTGCAGTGTCTCCTCCAGGCTCCGCAGGTCGTGTCCGTCAATCGGCCCGAAGTACTGGAACCCCAGCGCTTCAAAGAACCCGGGATCGTTGTCCCGGATGAACACGGATTTCAGCACCCGTTTCGTGCTGTGAATCCGCTGATAGGCCCACATGCCGACCACGGGAACCCGTTTGATGCCCCGGACGCGTTTCTTGGCGTTCTGCCATCCCGCGCTGATCCGAAGGTGGGTCAGATAGCTGCTCAGCGCGCCGACGTTCGGCGCAATGCTCATTTCGTTGTCGTTCAGAATCACCGTCAGCTGCGTCCCGGCGTTCCCGGCGTCGTTCAGCGCCTCATAGCACATCCCGCCGGTCATGGCTCCGTCGCCGGCCAGCGCGATGACGTGGAAGTTTTCTTTCCGGAAATCCCTCGCCCGGGCCAGTCCCAGCGCCGCGGAAATCGCCGTGCTGGCGTGCCCGGTTTCGAAGCAGTCGTATTCGCTTTCCTCCCGTTTCGGAAAGCCGGAGATTCCGCCGTATTTCCGAAGCGTCCCGAACTGCTTGTACCGGCCGGTCACCAGCTTATGAACATAGCTCTGGTGACCGACATCGAAAACGATTTTGTCCGTCGGTGTGTCGTAAACCCGGTGCAGCGCCACCGTCAGCTCGACCACGCCGAGATTGGAAGCCAGGTGACCGCCGTTTTCGGAAACCGTCTGAATCAGCTCATGCCGGATTTCGGAGCAAAGCGCGGTCAGTTCCTCGTTGTTCAGTTGTTTCAGATCTGCAGAGGACCTGATCTTCTCCAGCATGCGTTGTCACCCCGCGTCTTTATTGCCCGTTCCCGGTTTTTACGTCTGTTACTCCCTTACAATACCTGTTATCCTTATGAACGATTAATTATGCCAACCGTGTCTTCCGGAGCTATTCCAATCGTGTTATCCTGCCTGCCGAGAAGATTCCTCCCCTCGGTGTCATCCTGAGCGTAGCGAAGGATCTTATAGGGCCTCGCAACAATTGTCGCAAGTGGCCGTTCACACCTTCGCTCCCGTTATTCCCTTAGCGCCCGGGGCACCCTTCGCGCCCTTGGCCCCTTTCGCCCCGAGCGTCACCCCCTTCAGAATATCGCTGGTGTAGGCATAATTGGTCTTATTCTTGTCTGCATAGGCCTTTTCGGCAAACCCGACCATCCGGTCAATCAGTTCCCGGTAGGGCATTCCGGCGTTCTCCCAGAGATAGAAGGCCAGGCTCCCGGGAATGGTGTTGATCTCCGTGATAAAGATCTTTTCGCTCTCCCGGTCAAACATATAGTCGATCCGCACAACGCCTTTGCAGTCCATCAGGCGGAAGATTTTCCGGCTCATCTCCTGAATTTCATCCCGCAGGCTGTCCTCAATCGGCGCCGGAAGCACCCGGGACAGGCTGGCCATTCCCTTGCTTCCCCCGCCGCCCAGATACTTGTCCCGGAAGTCGAGGAATTCGTCGTGGTTCAGCGGCATCTCGATCGGGGAAGCCGTCACGTCGTCGTCGTATCCAAGCACGCTGCAGTTCAGTTCAATCGGCTTGTCCAGCCCTCTCTCCACCAGCACCCGCCGGTCGTATTCAAAGGCGAGTTCCAGCGCGTCCTGCAGTTCTTCCTCGTTGTCTGCCCGGCTGACGCCGATGCTGCTGCCGAGGTTCGCCGGCTTGACGAAGACGGGGAACCCGAGCTTTTCCTTCACGGCCGCGGTCACCTTTCCGCTGTTCGCCGCGAATTCGCTCCGGGTGAACCATTCTCCCGGCAGAACCGGCAGCCCGGCGCCCCGGAAGAAATGTTTCATGGCGATCTTGTCCATGCCGATCGCGCTTCCCGTAACGCCCGTCGAGGTATAGGGAACGTTCGCCAGCTCCAGCAACCCCTGCAGCGTTCCGTCCTCCCCGTTCATGCCGTGCATGACGACGATATAGCAATCAATCCGCGCCGCAATCTCGATCTTTTCCCGCGCCAGCAGCCCGCTGCCCTTGTTGACATACAGCAGTGCGCCGCTCCCGCTCGAAAGGTCCGGAAAAACCTTCCGGATCCCCTTGGCGTCCGGACGGAAAGGCTTGAAACTCTGGATATCCCTGAGGCATTCCCCGGTGTACCAGCTTCCCTGCTCGTCAATATACACCGGAATGATGTCGTATTTTTCGCAGTCCGCATAGCGCATCAGCTGCACCGCGCTGATGATGGCCACTTCCCGTTCGCAGCTTCTGCTCCCGAAAATAACGCCGATCTGCTTCTTCATAAATATAATTCCTCCCCGAACTCCTAAAACCTAAAACCTAATACCTAATACCTAATAGTTATCCGGCAGGTCATTCTCAAACAGCACCGTATCCCCGGCCTTCACCCGGGTCCGCAGTTCCGCGGTGGCCTCGTCCAGGCTGTTCACGACCAGAATGTTTTCCGCTGG
>Ga0310690_10009555_pt1 | contig 12153 bp, 9 predicted proteins | sample AusTroGonzalo_MG_2_FD_207661 | JGI IMG/M metagenome (GOLD analysis project Ga0310690, IMG submission 207661) | Bovine rumen microbial communities from tropical cattle in Woodstock, Queensland, Australia - Gonzalo_04 (v2) (version 2) | ecosystem: Host-associated > Mammals > Digestive system >...
CTTCTGAGGGTGGCTTTGTCCCCTCCCATCGGGGGGGGGGGGTAGGGAGAGGGGCTGTTACTCCATGCCTTGAATCGTCTCTTGGTTCGTGATGACCTTCTGCTCCTGAGCCTGCATTTCGCGGGTAGGAACACGGTTGAAGGTGGCTTCCTGACGGAGGTTCTTGAAGTCCTTGCCGGGAGTCCAGCGCACGTTGACCTGCTTGATGTTCTGTACTGTGAAGTCCTCTACGGTCACAGCACCCTCCGTCTCAAGTTCAACGTGGAATGTTCCGAGGTCGCCCAGCTTGACGCGCTTGCCCTCAAGCATAAGCTCTCTGAGACAGCTTACAGCCAGGGTGAGTACTGCTGCCACATCGGCTTTGTGATAGACAGAGCCGTGACTGGTGATGTGCTTTGCAAAGGCATCGAGGTTGAGAATCTCATTGCACTGAGCAGTGCCATAGGCCTTGGTTTCAGTGATGTCAGCCTTCTTCGTTCCGGGCTGAGTGCCCATGATGGATATTGAATAGTTAATCATAATCGGCCCCCTCCCGTCCTCCATGAAGGAGGAGTTTTGTATTCCGCGGAGGGGATAGCGGTTGCAAAAGTGTTAATAAATTTGTTAATTCTCTCCCCTTTTCCCCTTTTCACTTTTTCAACTTTTCTTTTGGGGAGTTAGAGAGGGGTGCCGCTTCCGAATCGGAACTACTGCTGTAAAGTCTTTTGACTTCCCACGTGAAGTTGGCCAAGTTCACCTGTGAAGTCGGGTGACTTCCCCTGCCTTGTCGCGACTAAAGGCGTGCATGCGTTCCTCATCTTTCACGTTACAAAGGTACGACAATTTCCTGAATTATGCAAGTTTTTTGTAAAGTTTCTTTCATCGTAAATGCATTTTCTTCCCTGCTGTGACAGTTGACAAATGACAGTTTCTATATGAGGGGGTAGGGGTGCACTACTACTACTACTACTACTAATCTACTACTTTTATTTATTATTATTTATATAAGTATATATATATTATTAATTATATAATAATGTAAATATAATTTCTTTCCTATTCTTAGGGGGGTGGGGGGCTTATATAGAAACTGTCATCCGTCATTTGTCACGGAGCACCTGCTGGCACCACTTTGACAAAGTCTGCCAACTATAAAATAATGTACGCACATACGCGCGTTTGGCACACTTTTTGTTAAAAAGTCTTTAGAATGTTAAAAGATGGAAATCTCGAACCAAATAGGCAGTTCCCATATAGAGGCAATGAAGAAGATTGTGGCGTTCATCGACGGCTTCAATCTCCATAGATTGCTATATGCCATTGACAGCAGGAAATTTGACGAAGAGACTATCGAGAGCATAACGCTCGACATCCGAGACCAGAACGTAAAGTTGGAACGACAGAAGAAGAGCCTGTTTACCTATACCAAGACTTGGAATAATGTCTTTTGCCACCCCGACAACAAGCTGATAGAGCATTCGGCTGGTCTGATATACAGGATGCGAAGCGGCGTAAGTGGGATAAAGAAGTCGGTGAGGAAGTTCTGCAAGCCTTCGCGCCGCAGACTCCCCTTTGGCGCGCCTCCTCCGCAGGCCATCGACCGCTCACTGATTTCCCCTCAGACGGCCTACATGGAGACACTCTTTGGGCTGGAGCACTATCCCGACTGTGTGGGTGAGCTGTTTGCCGAAATGGTGAAGTTCAATGCGACTATGTACGAATGCCTGCAGGAGGCCGAAAGGTCTATCGACGAAGAGAAGGCGACGAGGAGCGACTGGCGCAGATGCCTGGAACTGCTCAGGAAGGCATGTGCCAAGAGCCGCCAGCACCAAACAATCTTCGTGGAAATGATGGAAGAGAACCCCGCGCTGAAGGCAGCCCTTCTACAGTCGAAGACGCTGAATCCCAGCGAAGACAATCCTGTGCTGAGAGAGTTCATGGAAATCGGGGCAGCGGAGGATGCAAAGGGGAAGTTCGCCTCCCGCCGTTTCCACAACTGCACGCTAAAGGACGTTGACAAGATAACCTTCTACAAAGACGCAACAGAATCCCAGGGAGACAGCGACCTGTTCGCCTGCATGACCCTCTTCAACTGCGAAGCCCCGAAAGCCCGCTGCATCAATCTTGCCATCAGCCGCTTCGACAGCCTCCTGCCCGAGAGGTGCAAAAGGGGCAAGGTTCCCGCCATACACCTTTACGTTTTCATGAAATGGTGCTCCGAAGGGATAGGCTACGAGACTTTCCTCAATTATTTCAACAAGCACTACAAGGAGGCAGGCGGCCAGCTGGAGCCAATCGGCAAGTCGGCACTCAGCGGAGCCTCGCGTAAGCACGCTACATCATCAGAGAAAATCGCGAAAGTCCAAAAGGAAATGATGAAGACTTTAGGCAAAATGTTCCCTGAAATAGGTGAAAAACAGAGTGCCTGAATGAGGAAAGCTGCCTCAAAATGTCCTTTTTTTGATTATTTAGAGCTAAAACGCATGGCGTTTCGGGGGAATTATATATCTTTGCAGTGGAATAGCATTAAATAATACATGAACGGCAGTGCTCCCCATATCGTCCAGTATCAAGGTTCCAAGCGGATTTTGGCTCCTCAAATTCTCCAATACATGCCTCGCCATTTCAGGCGGCTGGTGGAACCTTTCTCGGGAATGGCTGCCATTTCCATTGCCACAAGCATACAAAAGAGGGCTGAGTCCTACTATATAAACGACTTGAACCAGCCACTGGTCAGCGTTCTGAAGGCGGCCATTGAACAACCGAATGAGCTGGTGGAGCAATACTCTGCTGTATGGAATGAGCAATTCACCTACGAAGGCGGCAGCATCAACCATTATTACAAAGTCCGTGATGATTTCAACCGAGGCAATCAGTCTGCCGCCAATATGCTTTATCTGCTGGCACGCTGCGTGAAAGGTTCTGTACGCTATGGCAGCAACGGCTTATTCAATCAGTCGCCAGACAAACGGCGCAACGGCACTTCTCCCCAAACCCTAAAACAGAATGTGTATGCCATTTCCTACTATTTGAAAGGCATCACGACGTTTAACTCCAAAGACTATCGTGAAGTTCTGAAAGAGGCAAGGCCAGGGGACATAGTTTATATGGACCCTCCGTATCAAGGCGTTTCCAATGCCCGCGACAGCCGTTACTTTGCAGGCATAGACTTCGATTCTTTCGTAGAAGCTGTTGACAGCTTGAACCATCGGGGCATAGATTTCCTTATCAGCTTCGACGGAAAGTGCGGTGACAAGCAATATGGCATGGATTTGCCCGCAGAGTTAGGCTTGCACAAGGTACTCCTGAATGCAGGACTTTCCAGTCAGAGCATACTTTTAGGCAAGAAAGAAACCACATTCGAAGCCTTATACGTCAGCAAAGGACTGCAATCGTATATGCCGCGGACAAAGGTCTTGCAATATGAATTGTTCGAGGATATTGCCGTATGAAGAAGCTTCCCAAGAAATTTCTGGACAAGTTGAATGCCGTCACAGCTAAACGACCGAAGACGGTTATTGAGTGTATTCTTCGTAACGGTTTCGTTACAACCGAAGAACTGAAGCAGTTAGGCTATGAGCATGCTCCGAGAGCAGCCCGCGATGTTCGGGAAATGGGAATACCTCTGGAGACATTCAGCGTCAAGGATTCTAACGGACGTCATATTGCTGCATACCGTTTCGGCGACCCTTCAAAGGTCGAGGACAAGATTTCCAAAGCAGCTGGGCGGACAGTGTTTTCCAAAGCCCTGAAGAAAGCACTCATAGACAAATATGGAGCCAAGTGCTTCATCTACCTGCAACCAATGGAGGAACGCCTCTTGCAAGTTGACCACAGAATCCCCTATGAGATTAGCGGAGAGCTGAATGAGAATGACGTGGATTGCTATATGTTGCTTTCCCCATCAGCCAATCGAGCCAAATCATGGACGTGCGAACATTGTCCGAACTGGAAGCAACGCAATCCCGATTTCTGTATGCAATGCTTCTGGGCTCACCCCGAGAACCATACTCACATTGCCGGCAAGGAACAGCGGCAAATCATCATTACGTTTACTGGCAATGAGATAGAAGACTATCAGAAGTTGATAGAGCTTGTGGGTGAAGAACAGGCGGAAGGCACTATCAAGGAAATGATTAAAAAATTTGTTCATTAACCATTGACTTTTCTCAGATAAGGCAAGAAATGTAGAAAAGATGCACGCTTTTCGTGTATTTCTTTTCCCTCCCCTTTTGTGTTTCATGTACGCATGGGAAGCCTGTTTGTGTACGTAGGTGTTCAGCAAACCTCACTTCGTGTACCTCTGAATGTTCATCAAATGCCATTCCGTAAACATTACGTGAACAAAGCAACCTCCTTTGTGAATACTTTTCTTTGACAGCCGTACACGAAATGGAAAAGCCGTTCACGTAATTCTCTTTTTAGTTGTTTTTCAGCCATCTAAGCGGTCTTTTTAGGTCATCTTACAAGTTCACTTAATCCTTTGGCGCATCCATAATACTGCCGTACCTTTGCATCGCAGTTCAGAAAATCTGGCTGTGGTGCCACGCTCTTTCGGTGCACTGAAAAGGAGGACTTGGCATCGAGACGTCTCAACATTATAACCTTTAAATAATGTATAGACATTATGGATTCTATTTTTGCAATGAATCCTCGCCTGAAGGATAAAAAGACAGGCAAGATTGAGTCAAAGTACAACAGAGGTTATGCCGAGCCAGCGACGGTGGGGCAAGTTATGGACTTGATGTTCGTCACGCTCAGTGACCAGAAGGCCATCCTCGATGCAATCCGTGAGGGGCATGAAGAGCTGAAAGAAGAACTTCCTTTCCTATGCCCGCACTACTCGCAGTTCCGAGGCAACCACAGGGCGCAGGCAGACATCATCCCCGAGGCCTTTACGCACAAGACTTGTGTGGATGTGGATGAAAAGGAACTGGTGGAGCAGGCCAAGACGAAGGCTCTGGAGGTCAACGCCGACCCCTACAGCGACTGGCAGGACAGGGTGGAACTCATCGAGTACTCTGCCCGCAAGAAGCTCCACATCTGGATTCGCATCCCCAAGGGCATGACCATCGCCGAGGCGCAACAGGCCTTCTGCAAGGAGATTGGTGTGCCCTACGACGAGAGCTGCACGACGCCCGAGCGTTACATCTACATGACTGGCGACATCGTCTATCGTTCCGAAAAGTGGCTACAGCCGCTCACGGAGGAAGACCTTGCAGAGCGCAGGGAAACCTACCTGCAAAGAGGCCTCGATGTGGATGGGCGACCCCTGAAAGAGAAGACCAGCCTCACCCCCAAAGCCTCCACTAACCCCTCCAAAGGAGGGGGGAATTGCTGCGACATGGCTGAACCGTTCTCCACTCCTTTGGAGGGGACGGGGGTGGCTAAACGTGTTCGCTTTATTATCAAGGAAATCATGAAGAAGGAGGGCGTCACCGTTGCTGACCTCACGGAGGAGGGCGGACGGCACAATGCCGTGAAGATGCTGCTCAGCCACGCAACGCAACTGCTGAAGGAGGGAGAGTTTCTCGGCGTCCTCTCCGAACTGATGCCGGGCAACTGGCAGGACCAGAACATCCGACAGCTCGTCAGGGACTTCTATGCCAAGTACTACGACGAGAGCGCCAGGCTGACGGAGTTCCAGAAAGATGTCTTCCGCAAGAGCCGCAAACTGGAAGCAGGGCTGGATGAAACCAACAAGGAAGTTACAACGTCCCAAGTCTGTGGCGACACCGCGCCTTTGGCAGAAATCTATGCCTCCCCGCAGCCGCCTCTGCTGCCAGCGAAACTGCCAAGTCTGGTGAAGACTGTCACTTCGCAGACACCCGCCGAACTGAAGCCGACCGTCTCACAGGGCATGTTCCCGCCCTTGGGAGCCTATCCGCGCAAGCTGTCGTTCATCTACACCGACAACCAGCCTCGCGAACTCCGCATGAACTGCCTCACCATTGGCGGCACAGGCAGCGGCAAGGACACAAGCCTGAAGCAGCCATTGAAGCACATCACCGCTCCCATGGCAGAACGGGACAGCATCAACCGCCAGCGACTGAAGGACTTCAACGAACAGTACAACGCCACGAAGGCCAGCAAGGACAAGCCCAAGCGACCTGCCGACCTCATCATCCAAAAAGTCGGCTCCGACCTGACGCCCGCCCGTCTCGCACAGCTCATGGACGACTCGCAAGGGGCAATGCTCTACACGCAGATGAACGAGTTCGAGCAATGGTACGGCGTGGAAGGTCTGCGCGGACAGGTCTGCACCTTCAAGAACCTGAAGCTTGCCGACGACGAGGACAACCCCTTCGGACAGGAACGAGCAGGCGTGCAGAGCGTCAACTATACAGGGCCTCTTTGCCTCAACTGGAACGCCAGCACGACGCCCAGCAAGGCACAGAGCATGTTCAAGTATGTCCTTGTGGATGGCCCTGTGAGCCGCGTCTGTCTTGCCACAACGCCCGATGTAGGACTGGCTGCACCCATGCCCCGCTTCGGTCGCTATGACGAGCGCTACGACAAAGCCCTCCAGCCCTACATAGAGAACCTTCAGGCAGCTACGGGCGAAATTGAGTGCCGTCAGGCCATCCGCCTTGCAGAGCGCTTGAAGGCAGAGTGCGACCAATATACGCTGGTCACTCAGGATGAGGTCTTCGACAATCTGAGCCATCGCGCCCTCGTCCATGCCTTCCGCAAGGCCTGTCTGCTCTATGTTGCCAATGGCATGAAGTGGGAGAAGAATATCGAGAGTTTCTGCCGCTGGAGCCTTCATTACGACCTTTGGCTGAAGCTTCACTTCTTCGGCGACATGATTCGCAAGGCAGGCGAGAAGATGCAGACCTCCAAGAGAGGCCCTCGCAACCTGCTCGAACAGATGCCCACCGACGCAGAAGGCTCCTTCAGCTACAGCGACGCCATTGCAACCCGCCTGAAGAACAACAAGAGCGAGGAAGGCACAGCCAACATGCTCAGCCAGTGGAAGACACGCGGCTACATAGAAGCCCTGCCCGACGGACGCTTCAAGAAACTCCCGCTGAAGGGTGACAAATGACGGATGACAGTTTCTATATGAACACCTCACCATCACGGAGAACACCGATCTCCGTGATTTTTTTGTCCCTTCTATTCCTCCTGCTTCAGATACGACAGCAGGTCGGCAACGACGAAAGTGCTGCCACCCACGAATACCAAGTCTTCAGCAGAAGCGTTTTGCTTGGCTGCAAGGTAGGCAGAGGGGACATCATTGAAGGTTGAAAAGGTGAATGGTTGAAAAGGTGAAGAGTTGGAGAGGTGAAGGGCTGAAGCTTTCTTTGCCAACTCTTCGGCTGGCATGGCGCGCTTCACGGAGGCTTGGGTGAAGTAGTACGTGGCATCCTTGGGCAGCATGGAAAGTACGGTGCTGACATCCTTGTCGCTGACCATGCCAATGACGATATGCAGACGTTTGTGGGGCGTTTCCTGCAATTGCTTTACGATGTACTGCATCCCGCCGACGTTGTGGCCTGTGTCGCAGATGGTCAGAGGCTCTGTGCCGATGGTTTGCCAGCGTCCCATGAGGCCAGTCATTGTCGTGACTTCACGGAAGCCCTTGCAGACAGCCTTGTCGCTGATGTCGATGCCTTGCTCGCGAAGCAGACGGACAGAGGTGAGGATGGTCTGTCGGTTCTTCTTCTGACACAAGCCTTGCAATGCGGGCTTAAAGTCACTCTCCAAAAGGGGGAGATGGAGGAGGCAGTCTTCCGCGAAGGTGATGGGTGCTCCCACTTCCTTTGCCTTATTCTGGAAGACGGCTTTTACCTCGGTGTTGATGTTTTCGCCGATGCAGACAGGGATGTCGGGCTTAATGATGCCTGCCTTCTCCGATGCTATCTTGGGCAACGTGTCGCCAAGGAACTGGACGTGGTCGAAGCTGATGTTGGTGATGACGCTCAGTACGGGCGTGATGATATTGGTGCAGTCGAGCCTGCCTCCTAAGCCGACCTCAATGATGGCAAAATCGACTTTCTGCTCCGCAAAGTACTGGAAAGCAAGGGCTGTGGCAAGTTCGAAGAAGGAATAGCCCCCCTCCAACTTCCCCCCGAGGAGGGAGGCTTTTAGGTTAGATACAAAGCTGACGACACGTTTCTTGCTTATCATCTTGCCGTTGACACGAATCCTTTCGCGGAAGTCAACGAGATGGGGAGAGGTATAGAGCCCCACGCGGTAGCCCTGTGCCTGAAGGATGGCTGCAAGGGTGTGAGTGACAGAGCCTTTGCCATTGGTGCCGCCCACATGGATGGTACGGTATTGGCGATGCGGATGGCCGAAGTGCTCATCCAGCGCGAGGGTGCCTCCAAGTCCCTCCTTATACGCCGCTGCCCCGATGTTCTGAAACATAGGGGCAGAGTCGAACAGATATTGAACTGCTTGAGAATAATTCATAATTCACAATTCATAATTCATAGTTGAGGGCGGTAGCAAATTCTTCATTCTTCACTCTTCATTCTTCATTCTTCACTCTTCATTCTTCACTCTTCACTCTTCACTCTTCACTCTTCATTCTTCACTCTTCGTTCTTCACTCTTCGTTCTCACTCGAACATCTTTTTGAATCTGTTGAAGAAGTTGCTCTTTGCCGTTGCACCAGGCTTCATGTTGTCGCTTGAGCGAAGCTTCTCGAAGGCTTCCTTCTCGTCGCGTGACAGGTTCTCGGGGATATAGACGCCTATCTGCACGATGAGGTCGCCTGTGCCGTAGCCATAGCCCTGAACAACGGGAAGTCCCTTGCCGCGAAGACGCATGATTTTGCCTGGCTGTGTGCCCGGGTCAATCTTTATCTTCACCCTGCCGTCGATGGTGGGCACTTCTGCTGTGCCGCCAAGGATGGCTGTGGGAACGTCGAGCAGGAGATTGTATTGCAGGTTCTGTCCGTCGCGAAGCAGTTCTGGATGCGGCTCTTCCTCGATATAGACCTGTATGTCACCCGGCACACCGTTCCAGCGGGCTGCATTGCCCTTGCCTCTCTCGTTGACCACCATGCCTTCCTGTACGCCTGCGGGTATCTTGATTTCCACAATCTCTTCACCCTTGACGATGCCCTGTCCGCCACAATGCTTACACTTGTTGCGGATGACGCTGCCCGTGCCGCCGCAGGCATCACATTGTGTCTGCGTCTGCATGTGGCCGAACATCGTGTTCATGGTGCGGTAGGTGGTGCCGCTGCCGTTACACTTCGAGCAAGTCTCCTTCTTGCCGTCCTCGCTACCACTGCCGTGACAATGGGGGCAGGTGACGTACTTGTTGATTTTGAACTTCTTGGTGACGCCAGTAGCGACTTCGTTCAGGCTGACACGCACCTTGAGGCGCAGGTCGGCACCCTTCTCAACGTGTCTGCCGCCTCTACCTCCTCCGCCGAAGCCGCCAAAGCCACTGAAGCCGCCAAAGCTGCCTCCGCCGAAGATGTCGCCAAACATGCTGAAGATGTCGTCCATGCTCATGCCTGCACCGCCACCGAAGCCTCCCTGACCATTCATGCCTGCAAAGCCGAACTGGTCGTAACGCTGACGCTTCTCAGGGTCGCGCAGGACATCGTAAGCCTCTGCTGCCTCCTTGAACTTCTCCTCAGCCTCCTTGTTGCCTGGGTTGCGGTCAGGGTGGTACTTGATGGCCATCTTCTTGTAGGCGGCCTTTATCTCTGCATCACTTGCCGTCTTGCTGACGCCAAGCACTTCGTAGTAATCTCTCTTCTCCATCTTTATTTAATTCATAATTATTAATTCATAATTCATAATTATATCTTCGCTTTGGTTTAGGGCATAGTCTAATTATTATGAATTATGAATTGAGAATTATGCATTGATATTTAAACGCCAACCACTACTTGCGCGTGGCGAATGACTTTATCGTTGAGCTTATATCCTGTCAGCGTGCAGTCCATCACCTTGCCTTTGAGCTCGGGAGTGGGGGCAGGCAACTGGGCAACGGCTTCGTGGATGTCAACGTCGAAGTCTGCTTCCTTTGTGTCAATCACACTAACGCCCTGACCAGAAAGTATGTTCATGAATTTCTTATAGATAAGCTCAACGCCTTCGAGTACAGCATTAACATCCTCTGCGCTCTTCATGTTCTTCAAGGCACGCTCCAAATCGTCGATGACAGGCAGGATGGTAGTGATGGTCTTCTCGCCGCCATTGAGGATGAGGTCGGTCTTCTCCTTGATGGTGCGCTTGCGGTAGTTGTCGAACTCGGCTATCTTGCGCAGCAGTTGGTCTTTGAGGCTTGCTATCTCAGCATTGGCAGCTTCGAGTTGTTCTTCGACTGAAGCCTCAGGCGCATCCTCGGCGGTCTTTTCCTCCTCGGCGGTACTCTGTTCTGCTTCTGTAGCAGGATTCTCGACATTCTGCTGTGTCTCGTTGGCTTTCTCGGCGGTCATCGAGCTTTGCTTCTTTTCTACTTCTTCGTTCTTTTCCTCTTTCATTTTGATAAGGTTTTGTTTTACCTGCTTCTCTACAATAATTGTGCCAATTGAGGTGCGTGTCAGTTATTTGCGCCGTACATCTTCTCCTTTTGCTCCTTGATGGCCTCGCTGCTGATGTATTCGTCATACTCCATGAGCTTGTCGATGGTGCCGTTGGGCGTCAGCTCAATGATGCGGGTTGCAACGGTCTCGATGAACTCATGGTCGTGCGAGCTGAAGAGAATGTTGCCCTTGAAGAGCTTGAGGTTGTTGTTGAAAGCCTGAATGCTCTCAAGGTCGAGGTGGTTCGTTGGGGTGTCGAGGATGAGGCAGTTGGCGTTCTTGAGCTGCATACGGGCTATCATGCAACGCATCTTCTCGCCACCGGAAAGGACGTTCACCTTCTTCAGCACCTCTTCGCCGCTGAATAGCATTCGCCCGAGGAAGGCCTTGAAATACACTTCGTTCCCTTCGCCGTACTGGCTGAGCCAATCCACAAGGTTAAGCTCGCTCTGGAAGAACTCTGTGTTGTCGAGCGGCAGGTATGCAGTTGTGATGGTGATGCCCCAAGAGAACTTGCCTGCCTGTGCTTCGCGGTTGCCGTTGATGATTTCAAAGAGGGCAGTCATAGCTCTCGGGTCGCGGCTGAGGAAGACCACCTTGTCGCCTTTCTCAACGGTAAAGCTGACATCTTTGAAGAGCAGCGTGCCGTCGTCGGCAACTGCCTTCAAGCCTTCCACTTCAAGGATTTGGTTGCCTGGCTCCCTGTCCATCTGGAAGATGATGCCAGGGTACTTGCGGGTAGAGGGACGTATCTCCTCGATGTTGAGCTTCTCGAGCATCTTCTTACGGCTCGTTGTCTGCTTGCTCTTTGCCACATTGGCAGAGAAGCGGCGGATGAACTCCTCCAGCTCCTTCTTCTTCTCCTCTGCCTTTGCCTTCTGGTTCTGTGCCTGACGTAGGGCAAGCTGTGAACTCTGATACCAGAAGCTATAGTTGCCGGCAAACATCGTCACCTTGCCGAAGTCAATATCTACGGTATGGGTGCAGACGCAGTCGAGGAAGTGACGGTCGTGGCTGACCACAAGCACGGTATGTTCGAACTCACTCAGGTATTGCTCCAGCCACTGTACTGTGTCAAGGTCGAGGTCGTTGGTCGGCTCGTCAAGCAGCAGGTTATCGGGATTGCCGAAGAGTGCTTTTGCCAGCATGACACGCACCTTCTCCTTACCCGAAAGCTCGCCCATAAGCTGGTAGTGCTTCGCCTCCTTGATGCCAAGGCCTGAGAGCAGGGCAGCGGCATCGCTCTCTGCTTCGTAGCCACCCATCTCAGCAAACTTCTCTTCAAGCTCTGCAACACGGATGCCGTCTTCGTCACTGAAGTCTGCTTTGCTATAGAGTGCCTCACGTTCCTTCATTACCTCCCACATTGTGGTATGTCCCATGAGGACTGTATTGAGCACCGTCTCTTGGTCATACTGGAAGTGGTCCTGACTGAGCACACTCAGACGTTCACCCGGGCCAAGTTCAACTGTACCCTTCGTTGGCTCCAGCTCACCACTAATAGCTTTCAGGAGGGTTGACTTACCAGCACCGTTGGCACCTATGATGCCATAGATGTTGCCACTCGTGAATTTCATGTTGACATCCTTATAGAGGACGCGCTTGCCGAACTGCACGGCGATATTGGATAGTGTAATCATCTATTTATTAACTATTTGACAATTTAAGATTTACAATTTA
>Ga0310690_10009556_pt1 | contig 12153 bp, 15 predicted proteins | sample AusTroGonzalo_MG_2_FD_207661 | JGI IMG/M metagenome (GOLD analysis project Ga0310690, IMG submission 207661) | Bovine rumen microbial communities from tropical cattle in Woodstock, Queensland, Australia - Gonzalo_04 (v2) (version 2) | ecosystem: Host-associated > Mammals > Digestive system >...
TTATGAATAGGGGTATAAAGATTTATTTATCCTTTTCCGTTAGTTATCAATATGTAACAATTATCACTACGTGAAAACTCGTTAGGAAATTCTTGTATTTTAAGAATAGGATTTTGATACGCACGTAAATCACCATCATTTAAGTACATATTGAATACATTTTCTTGTCTCAATACAATTGGTTCTTGTGCATAAATATGTCCTGCCCACGAGTACAATACATCACACTGTAAGAAGATGTGTACGTAACCTTTTCGCACGTAACGTATGTCAGTAACCCAATAATATCTATGAGTTTCTTCTATGTAAACATAATTATAATTAGTAAAATTAGCAATACCTTCATCGATCTCGTTTATTTCGAGTACTGGGTGTAACTTATTCGTATCTACAAAAGTGTACTGAATACCACTTTTTACAGCATAAGGACTTTTCGTAACATCTTTTACTCGATTGGTGCACGTCATTAAAGTAATCATTATAAGTATACTCCTTCCTGAAGTAACGACTCTATTTCTTGAGCCTCTTCTTTTGTCATATCAGAAATTAAAGGTATATGAACATTATCACATACTGTAAACCCGGTTAATGTAGAAAGTCTGTACCTTACATTTATAGGAAGACCATGTTCTTTTGTATAATTAGCAGGTATACTTACTCGTGGAATAGTCCAGATAAGATAAGGTCTTTGAGTACCAAGTAAACCACCTGTAGCACCAAGCGAAGATCCGTGAACGATGGAAGGCTTTGAACTCATAACAGCATCACCAGTTGCATGAGCTAAACCAGCTGCAACTCCACCAGCAACTGCTCCACCACCTCCAGATGAAGCTGGAGCTTCACTCGGTAAAGTAGAAGGAAGGAAATTACCGTTCGAACCTACAATAGAAGACATTTTAGGTGCAGGTGAAGCAGCAGCACCTCCAGCACCGGCAGCAGCCATAGCAGCACCTCCAGCACCAGCAGCAGCAAGCATTACCATTCCAGATACCAATGCCCCACCTAATTTACTATTGTCTAATCCCGTTATCGGTAGTTCTGATTTACAATTGCCTTGGAATTGAGATGTGACTCCACCAGACGCTGTAAGTATTTTAGCAATTAAATCACCAGTAATACAGTCGATATCATAAATTACCTGCAATTCACCATTTTGAAACATATCGACGTCTAGATCTCTGTATCCCACGAACGGTAAGTAGATTTGAACTCTCGTATACGGTGAGTAATCTAAATAAGAACCCGAAAATTCTCTAACGTTTATAGTACCTAAATCTACACGCTTCCATCGCGAAGAAACCTTTAAAGCTGAAGAATCATCTATTGTGAATTTTCCAACTTTTACTGCTTCACTTCCACTAGTCGCAGGAGTTACTGGTAAAATAGCAAGACTTGTTATATAATCCATCGGTGATCCCCATAAATTTTCCCAGAACCCTTCGAAAGTTGCACTCCACAAATAGTCAGAAACTTCGTCTAAATTTTCCTCGTCTATAACATAAATATTGGTAAATTTACTTACACCACTAAGCGTAGGAAGATCACCTACAGGAATTACGTCAGAAGTCTCATCCCATGAACCAGTACCTGGTCCTGAAGGTGCACTCGTTCCAGCATCTTCCCAAGGATTTTCATATATAGTACCTTGTACGTAGTACTTAGCTTCTACTATATAAGTACGTCCAGTACCAGTTGCAGGTACACTAAATTGTATAGAATCAGAAGTTGACTGTTTTACACCATCAACGAACCAACCCATAAAATCTATTACATCATCCTGATGTTCAACCGAAAATATCCTTGTAAGTGGATCCAAGTTAGTTGTAGTAGTTATTACTAATTGATTAGCAGCAGTATCTATAATACCAGGTGCTTTAATTAAACCTGAACCTGCAGGATCTACATAAATAATCCAGTTAGTTGAATTAAGTGCACTGAAATAACCAGCACCAGCATCTATTTTAGCATAAGAAGCATCTTTATGAGAAGCATCGTATGTTGTTCCAGCTCCACCAACTAGTCGAGTGTCATTTGTAAATACTTCTGCACCAGTACATGAAGATAAGTCATAATCGCATCTAATAGTAACAAGATTACTACATCCATAGAACATGTATTCAATAGAACTTATATTTTCTGCATTAGTGAGAGTAAGTTCAATCGCTGGAGCACTACAACTTCTAAACACTCTTGTAAGTGTAGTAGTATTTTCACAGTCTAGTTCTACTATAAGTTTAGCAGCACTACCTGAACAAGAGCTTAAAAGCGAATCTGAACTACCATAAGTCAGTCCAGCAGGTATTTTAAACTTAACATAAGTAACTCTTGAAGCATTACTACATAAACTACGCATATTAGTAACAGATGCTAAATCCCAACTTGAAAGATCTACCACTCTTAGCTGTGAACAGTTGTGGCACATATTATTAAGTGTAGTTACTTTCGAAAAATCCCAACTTGAAAGATCTGGAATAGCAATTAAGTTAGTACAGTCTTCAAAAAGATGATCTGCACTAACACACCTATCTGTAATACCAGCACCATCGACAATTAAAGAAATACCTTTAAAATTAGAAAAGAAATAACTTATACTCGTAGATCGACTGATATCTATCGTCAAGTGTAAATATTTAGATGTAGTTGAAGCGTTATTAAGCCAACCCCAGTTACTACTTCCCCAGCTAGAAGCTATTACTCTAGGAAGCTTTAAATATTTTAATTTAGAACATCCTGAAAATACTCCAGCAGGATTAGTATACAATACTTTACTTAATACTACATTCTCTTTAAATTTCCAATTTGTGAGATCGAGCTCTTCTAAATTTGTACATGAAGAGAATGTTGCTCCTATATTAGCTGCATCTTTTGGTGGCTTAGTAAATACGAAATCTTTTGCTAAACAACCTTGAAAAAGTCCAGAAATATTTAAATCATCGGCAGTCATATCGACATCAAATGTCAATTTAGTAGAATCACCACATGAATTTTTAAAAGCACCGTTTGGACCTGAACCACCCCCGTGGTACGTAATCCCAGTAGCTGGTAAACGTGCACATTTAAAATAAGTTAATTTAGGACAATTTTGTGCAATACCATTATTTCCCGAATTACCTGTAGCCCACGTCAATACAGAAGCTAAAGATAAGTTACTTATATTTATACTTGTCAAATTAGGACAATTTTTAAACATTCCAGAATAATCATTTATTTCAGGGTCTAACACTACGTCTGAGTGAGGAACTACTTCTAAAATAGAATTTCTGTCGCTGTCCCAAGGCCAAGCAGGAGGAGTAGTAGTAACCATAGAGGCGCCTTCCCATATGCTTGTACCAAGCTCAAGTGTACCATCAGTTAATTTATAAAATAACATTTAAACACCTCCTTAAAAAATAGGGGGCCTTTCGACCCCCACATGAAGAAATTATTTACTATTCACCATCACCACCATCTCCACCATCGCCTTCACCTTCAGGCTCAGCAATGTAGAAGAATACAAAGTTGAACTCAGGGTGGAATTGATAATTGGAATTCATGTGGTGGAAAATATTAAGGTATCTTCCGTAAGCGTTAATAGGTGTAGTCAATGTGTCTTCTAATTGATTAAATACAATCGCTGCGTACTTATCCATCATGACTGCTACAATACCTTTAACACTTACTTCGACGTCTGAACCACCGACAGTCGTAGTGATATCGATAGCTGAAGTAACATCCCAGTCATATGTATTAGCTGCATTAGCATCAATAGCCTGCCATCTATTTACTTCCTGGTAGCCTTGCGGAATATAGACGTCGTCTTTGTTGAATTCACCTGAGTATAAGTAAGAACTTGCAGCACTTACATAGTCAGAGTGGATAAAATACTTCATTTCACTTTCAGGAGTTCTCCATTTACGACCATCGATATTAAATGCTCGTGAGAAGTCATTCATACGACTCTTTACTCGTCTCATCTTTAAGTTAGCAAATCTAATAAATTCCTTATTAGTTAAAGCTGAGTCAGCTGAAATTGTAGATAAGCCAGCTGCTGTCTGAGCGTCGTTGAATTCTTTTAACAAGTTAATTGCTTTTACAGAAGTATTAGCTGCATAGTCAGTTGCATAAGAAGTAGTGTACTCATCACAAATAGTCTGAGCGATAGCGGTATCTAATGCTAAGTAAGAAAGACCGCTATACTGTTCACGAATAGCATTTCTAACTTCAACTTCAATTGCACTCCAGAATCTTTCGAATACTTCAGCTGAATCGAATACTGACTTAAGTTGTTCTTTGAAACGAGTAATTTTTACTACCCATTTTTGCTCTTGAGCGTAATATTTAACTGTCGTCTTTGGCATAGTAACCACATATTGGTCTACACTTGAGCCATCCTGAATTTCGAACGCCTCGTCGATAATTGCGACTGGCTGATCGACGCTGATCCACTCAGTTACAATTCCCCAGTCATATGAGTCTGCCATTAAGTCTGGCTGGATGTCATTAGCTTCTCTAGTTAAAATATATGTTCTCGCTAATTTCATAGCCATTTGGTTATTGAATTCGCCTGCTAAATTTAAGTCATTTAATACTTTACCTAAGTCTACGACATTATTAGTATTAATTTCACCTAATTCTTTAGCACCATCCATTTGCCCAACGATCTCATTCGCTGTAGCATAAATTTGTTTATATTCATTCATAATTTAAAAACCTCCATTTCTTTAAGCTAAGCTTGCAACAATAGCCATACCACCTTCTGTACTAGCCATAAGGTAATTTGTTTCTGCTAATACTGTTCCATCAGGTAATTGTACAACATACAAATTTTCATCATACATAGCGGAACAAGGTAGTACAGGTAGTGCAATTGTCTCTACGTCATCTTCACCATGTACCAATTTTATAGTACCTCCTACTACTATTTCCATTCTTTCAACCTTTGTTATTGCCTTAGCAACTTTTGCACCTAATTCAACTCCAAATGCGTCTGTACAGTCATAGTACGTTTCGTGATCCGTCCAGGTAGTGCCTGTCAAATCGATTAATTGATAACCTCCAGTTAACATAATTTTTATACCTCCATTTTATAAAAAATAATTTTCTATTTCATAAAAGTCTGCACATAAAACTTGATCTACAGTTCTATATACAGCATTTATAAAATTCCATCTCGTCCAGAATTTCTCATCGAATTCCATCATCTCTGCTCCTGTACGTAGTTTTGAAGAACCTTTACGAAATTCCGTTTCAGTTCTATTTTCAGTAGTCTTATAAGTACCTTGCTGTTCAGTAGTTATTTTTGATGAACTTTCACTTTCATTTTTACTATCTGGCACAGGTGATGAACTATTATAACCATATATACTACTATCACTATTACTATAGTTATCAAGTGTTGTACCAGAACTAACCGTTTTCCAATTCGTTGGCGTTTGAGTAACACCTCCACCAATAGTACGAGTAATATTTTCTACATCATCCCATACATCATAGTCAGCATCATCATATTTTTTAAATTGTTCCCATGCTCTATGATATTTAGAATAAATTAATTTTGCTAGCTTTTGTAAATCAGCAGTAGATATAGTCTCAGTATCTTCATCTATGAACCTTTCAGTCAATGTCGAAAGAGGTTTTTCAGCGCTCCATCTTCCCAAGTACTCTAAATCCATCTGCTCACCTTCGTCTTCAGTCCACAGATCGAAATCGGTTATTGCAGTTGCTAAATATTTAAATATAAAACTATCTGTAAAATCGAACACATCTTTAATCTTCAGAGTTTTCTGCATCGTCAGTTTCCTCCGTTTCTTCAGTGTTATTATCAGTAACATCTTCTTCAACACTTACTTCATCAGAGTTACTAATAGTAACATTTTCTGCTTCAATTTTAATTTCTATTCCACTTTCTTCTCCTCCTTCTTTGAATTCTTCTTGCTCTTCTTCTGCTTCTGAGCTTCCTCCTTCAGCGTCTCCTCCAGAACTTTCTGCTCCTTCCTCAGTTGTATCTTCTCCCATGCTTTCAACATTTTCTGTACCTCCAATTTCTTTATCATCTTCTTCTTCTAAAACATTGTCTTGTAAAATTGCTCTCTTCCAAACTCCATCGAATTGAACATCAATATTTAGTCCGAATAAAGTATTTATTTCTTCACAAGCCTCTTTTCTACAATTGTACATTGTATCGATTAGAGTAGTAAGTCCTGAAGTTATTAGTTCACTTTCACTAGACATTATACTCTCACGTTTATTGTTATTATTTGCACTAATACCCATATCTTGAAGCATAGAAGCCTTTAAAAATTGATAACATTCGTTAATATCGGTTAAAGCTTGATGCATTGATGTACTGTACGGTTGTACTTTAATAGCTTCATCAGTAGTAGTATTATCTGTTTTTATAGAAACAATATTACCAGTTTCAATATTTTTAATATAGTTATCAATAGCTTTTAGTTGATCATCGTCTTCAGCCATCATCATAAGCATTGCTCTGCTTTGCATAAGAGCAAGCTCAAGCGTAATATCTGTTTCAGCTAACAATTTTGCATATCTGCTAAAAACTAATTCTTCGCATGTCAAAATATCAGGAACATTTCTTATGAGAACTGCATCTTGTTCATTTTTCAAGTTATTTTTGAAATAAACTGTTCTTTCAAGATTAAGTGGAGCATTAGTTATAATTCCCTTTGAAACTTCGTAATTAACATTTTCATCTGTACCACCTAAACCACCGAAATCTACATAGAAATTTTCACCTTCTTTAAAGAAAATGGCGTATCCAGCTTCATCTTGTAACAGTGCTTCTAATGCTCTTTGTGGAACTGTATCTGGAAGATTTACCCACTTAAAAGCACTTTTAATTCTGTTTTGCCACTGCCTAATATAAGTCTTAACCGCCATACTTTTATCTAAGACATTATATACCCTATATCTGTCACGCATAGAAGTTCTTGCTTGTGTATAAGCGTTGTATGTATTATCTATCATAACGCCTCCTTAATTTTCTCAATAGAGTTTTCAATGTCTGTTAAAGCTTTCTTAATTTCAGCGTAATCTCCTGGACTTGAATTTTTCTTTCTTAAAATCCAAGTTGGCTGAGCATCACCAAGACTTTTTATTTCCTGTTCAAGAGAACATTGATGACAAAAACGATAAGGATAATTTTGGATCATCCAGTCATTTGTTTCCTGTAGAGTTGAAAATGTTCTTTTAGAATAAGAATCACCATCGTAAGCACGTCCATTCATGCCTGTGTACCAACTTGCAGCTATGTTGTTTCTGTCGAGAGCAAATGCTACATGATTAACTGCCCACTCAATAATGTCCCCTTCTCTAACGGCTTCTCGGGAATATTCTATCGCTTCCCAGTCACTTGCTATGTTTTTGTGCCAATTTTTTGCGTCACGAATTACAGTAACGGGAGCATCTAATCCTGCTGCTAAACATGCTCCAAATGCAAATGTTGTACAATTTGCTAAACAATTAGCAAGTGTGGCATTTTTGTTAATGTCATAATCCCAGAAATATTTAGAATATTTACCATTAATCGAAACAGTTTCAACATTAAAATCTTTCACCATTGTCAACTTCCTCCTCTTCCCCTTTAAGCTTTTCAATCATTTCTTTTAAAATCTTAGGAATTGGAACAAATTCTGAAATATTTTCAATAACAATAGAATAAGTCTCCGCACCTATTAGTAACATGATTACTGCAAGTCCGATTTGTTTAATGTTAAGAACATAGTCAAGAACATAACCAATCAGAATAATCACTATTTCAAATAATTTTTTAATGAGTCCCTCACGAAGTATTTTCGATTGGAAGTTTTTCAAATAGAATGCTTTAATCACTCCTACGATAATGTCGAGTGCCATAAGCCCTAACAAAATTAAAATCAAATCTACTCGTACACCTAACTGCTCGATTATTGCTTTAATGTCAATCATTCTTATCACCTCCCAGAACGTGGAAAAGGAGACTGTGTTTTACCACAATCTCCTTAACCCTTTTCTCTTACAATAATTAAATATGACTAACTTTCATCTTCTTCTTGTATATATTTTTCAATCATTTCTATACCTTGAAGTAGCATTTCGAATTTGTCATCGTCAAGCTCTTCAATCTTATCTATGAGTTCCGCAACTCTCTTTTCAATACTTTCCATAAATTTTTATCCTCCTTAAAATTTTCTGTTATGTGTAAGTATATACTGAACTTCTTCTTTAGTATATCTTTCACTCTTCACCTGATCTCTACTATTCTCTTGAGCTCTTAGCTCTTCTGAATAGTCCTCATTAGCTCTGTAAATCTCATTTAATTCCTTTTTTGACATATTTTTTATCCTCACTTTCCTTATATTAATTAAATATGACAATCTTTAATTCATAACCAATTGTTCTTCTATTTCCATTTCGTGAAGCATTTCTTCTTGAGTTTCATCATCCTCAGCTTTAAATTTCCAACCTATAGCTTTAATATAAAAATAACCCTTACTTTCATAATAACTTTCTTTTCCTGTATAGTCTTTTATATATCCACTTATAGTATCTGGACTTTTCTTCGTATCCATATTTCCTGAATATTCAGGTGGTACAACTAAATTTCTGTTGAAATTAGCGAATGCTTTATCTACATTTCCATTTGAAATTTTCATTAAATACTCCGAACCTTTCGTTTTATTTAAAGAACTGACTGTAATTTTAAATTCATCATCTTTATATGTTGCATAACACGACTGCTGTAAACATTTAAATTTTGTTATAATTCCTTCATCTTCCCAGCTGCCAATTGTGTGGTTTCTTACTGTTAGCTCTTTACTTATTTTATAAAATTTAAGTGTTTCTTTACACCTACTTAAGTGTTTTTCATTATCTTCTTTAAATAACGCTTCATGCTCATTTAAGTATTTAATACCATCGACTGCAGCTAATACGAAGTCATCACCTAACTCTCTAATTACATTATGAAATCTAAACCTAGCATTAGCTAATACCCAAATCCCCTGTTGATAAATCCTATATCTTGCTTTATCTGTGTTATATAAGAAAATACCTTGCTCTTTAGAAGCTGCGTATTTACATGGATCCATGATTTCATTACCTGAATGCCCATTTAGTATCTGCTTAACAACGCCATATGTAATCTCTAATCTCTTATCTTTTTTCTTATCTTCTTTTAAAATAGATTTTTCATAGTAGTTATCTAGTATTAGTTCTACCATTTCTTTTCTCATATACCCACCATAATATGCCAACACATCGTGAATTTCGATATCCCCAACTTCATAATTTCTCATTAAAGTTATTAAATCTAAATCTAGTAATCCACATTTTATTTCATTAGCATAAAAAATCTTGTGTCTTCTTACTTCAGAGTCTTCGCTTATCTTTTCACAATGTCCTTCCGAAATCGTTGGCTGACAACCATCTTTTAACTCTAAATCGTGTATAGTTACTATATATGCTGCACATACTGAAGTAGAATACTTCTCTATATCTTCTTTAGATTTAATCCAGTCTTTAAAGTCATCTATAGGTGAACCTACAGGTACTAATGCAGCTAAATATTCAGACGGGTATGATGAGTCTAAATCTTTAGAATTAACATTCTCTAATACTTTTCCACAGTATTTTTCATTAGCATAGATATAACCTCCCATAGAACATTTCTTTAAAATCTCGTATTGTTTTACAGTCATATCCATCTCATGCATTTGTTTCTTATATGATTTACTATTTTTTGAATACAAGCATTTGTTACGTCCGGCTATACGACAGCGTGAAGTATTAGTGTAAGGGATATACGCTATAAAATCATAAATTTCTAATTGAGATGTTATATATTTATGTAAAATTTCGACATCTCTAATCATATAATTCTTTTCTTCTTCAGTTATCTCAGTGTCCCATGTCCTTATAAGATCATAATTCAAATCTCCCTTAGGAAAGCCTAGCTGTATACCGAGCTTTTCAAGACTTATATTACCAGCTAATATGCAAGTATCTCTTAATTGAAAACATTCTTCCATTTCACATGATATTACATTTCCAAATTTATGATTTATTTTAAAATAACCCTGTAGGTATTGTAACTCGTGCTGTAAATTGTGGATCCATATAATTGCTTTATGTTTACTTGAGAGATCATATTTTTCTTTTATATACTCTAATTTATTTTTAAAATCTTCCCAAGTTCTGCCAATTTCACACTTACCACAGTCACTGAAACTCCACCCCCACATCCACGCAACTTTTTCACCATTTATTTTTGTACTTGTAGTCTCTATGTCGAAACATAGAATTGCTTCACACCATGTAATTTCTACTTCTTTTTCCTTTTTCATAGTTCTACTCCTTATTTAAGTGTTATGAATGATTTTTGTTCCCATAAATCCATAATCTTTTCAGCTTTAGCTTGAGCATAACTCTTTGTAAGCTTACTTACTATAGTTGAACCTTTCTTAATTCTTCTGTCTTCTCTTATAATAGTAATTATCTTATCCATTATCAGATCACTTCCTGCTTTCCACACTTGAAGTGCAGGATTTTGTTTCATCTTATCCCATGCTTCCCAGAATGACTTCTGTTCAGCATCACTCATACCTACACGTTCTACTTTACCGAAGAAATCCTCAGCCTGTTTAGCTGAAGCTCTATATCCTTTTACAGTTGAAGTCTTTAAACTTAAAAAATACTGTAATTTCTCTGCTCTTCTTAATAGTGATTTTCTACTACTATCTTTCATTTCACCACTTAAACTTTTCTCATATCTTTTTGTAGCAGAGCCTGTCATCCCTCTCTTCTTTAAAGCATTATATCTTCTTTTAGCTTCTTGTTCCATTATTTTCACATTTCTCTCTAAAGTGCTCATTCTTATCTTTTTAGATCTTCCATAGTAGTCATAGCCTACCGCAAGTTCGATATCGTGTTTTCTACTTCTAGTCATATCTATTTCTCCTTTTTACTAACATAAATCCCGTTGAAAATCTGGTTAAGATCTTTATCAGTCTCAATTTCATTCATATAAGTCTTTAACGCATAGTATATACCTTTCGAATTCGCATACTCACGCCAAGTACCGCGTTCTCCACCTGCGTCGAGGTAAGCCCAGCGCATTCTCTTCAAAAATTCTCTGTACTTTCTGTGATTGAAATCATCATTTTTTTGTAAATTTAGCTTTATTTGCATAGTAAAAAATCTCCTTAATGCCCTCCACTACCCTCCGCTCAAATTTTTAAATCTTAGTCTTCTTTAATCCAGTACTCAACTACGTTGTAAGCTGAATTATAGTTTCCATGAGCTATAGCTCTTCCACATATGTGAAGCTTATATCCTTCGCCATATCGTCCTGCGTACTTTTCAGCATATGCTTCTCTAAACTCCCCATTTACTTTCTTAGCATAATAGCCTCTCGCTAAAGCGTCATGTGAGTACACATACCCTTGCTTTTTAGCTTCTTCTTTCCAACCGAAATAATTTTTTACATCTCCTTCTAACTTTTCAATTAAATTTTTACGCATTTCCTTATCCTCCTCATAATTTTTTTCGTTTAAAATGCTTTCTTTTTTACAATTTTTCTTTAAATTTTTCATAACTTTTTTCTCCTTAAAATATATATTTTATTTATATATATTCCTATATACAATAATTAAATATGACTATCTTAAACATATTTAATTTTTTTAACATTTTTTGTTAAAAGTAAGTGAGTAGATTGTGAAATTGTACACAAATCCACCCACTTTTCAACCAAATCTTACCAGTTATTCTCCATTTAATTTATTTAACTTTTGTAGTTTATTCACGGCTTCGGGGAGAAGGAGAATAAAGTATAGAAAAGGACTCCCCGAAGCTCCAAGCATTCACGATATGGACGAGAAGTAATAAAAACCAACCACTGGCTTAAGCAGGAGTCGAACCTGCGGCACAACTTAGAGGAACTTCTTTTGTCCATTTATTTACAATAATTAAATATGACTATCTTTCGTTTCGACGTCAAAATCAACTTCTATATTATAACGTTCTTTTAAATACTTCTTTAACTTATAAAACATTACAACAAATATGCTGTGTACGTCAACGTCATTAAAATCGTCAACTATTACGTCTTCATCACCATGCTTACATTTTAAAATAATCTTCATCTTATTGTTCCTCCTATTCAATAATTAAATA
>Ga0310690_10009557_pt1 | contig 12153 bp, 9 predicted proteins | sample AusTroGonzalo_MG_2_FD_207661 | JGI IMG/M metagenome (GOLD analysis project Ga0310690, IMG submission 207661) | Bovine rumen microbial communities from tropical cattle in Woodstock, Queensland, Australia - Gonzalo_04 (v2) (version 2) | ecosystem: Host-associated > Mammals > Digestive system >...
GTTTTCGCCCGAGGTTGTGACACTGCCCGACGGTCAGCAGAAAATCTATGATATCCGAATCAGGGAAAGGTTCTGCGCACAGCCCACCACCATCCTTCAGTTGTCGAGTGGCAGCAAACGCATGATATTCCTGTTCACCCTCTGCATTGCCGCAAAAAAACAGAACATTCCCGTAATCATGATGGAGGAGCCTGAAAACTCTGTTCATCCTCGCATGATGGAAAATCTGCTGCTTACATTGCATAATTATGCTTCGGACACCAAGATACTGATGACGAGCCATTCTCCCTATCTGATGCGTTATTTACGACCTGATCAAATGTATTTCGGATTGCCAAAAAATGACGGGTTGGCTCATTTTGCCCAGATTAACCCGTCGAAGTTGAAATTCTTGTACAAATACGCGGGCGACATGGAGCTTACCATTGGGGAATTCATGTTCGACTTCATGCTCGACATGGAAGGTGACAGTGAAAAGATTGAAAAATATTTCGTCCAGTAGTATCATAATGGTGAAACAGTTAGAATCGAAATCATGGCAGGTGGTTTTGTTCGTGGAGGGTGAAACCGACGAGGTGTTTTTCAAGGCACTCATCGACTACTACAAGACAGTTAGTACAACCGAGTTGCGTCCCTGCAGGATATATAATCTGCGAGGTGTCACGCGTTATAGCAGCAAACTGTTGGCCAAACTTAAGAACGAGTTCCTTCCTGATGCAAAAAACAAGGGCTACAAGATAAAAACCGTGTGTTGCTCCTACGATACTGATGTGTTTGAAAAGAGGAATCCGCTATTGGTTGATTGGAATGCACTAAAAAAGGCGGTAAAGCGTATGGGAATAGAGGAGTTTGTTCAACTTGGTATCAAGAGCAGTATTGAAGACTGGTTGCTCTATGATCAGAAAGGCATTTGCCGTTTTTTGAAGCTAAAGGACATTCCCAAGTCCTTGAAAGGCAAGAACGGAAATGAAAAGATGAACGATCTTTACGCGAGGGTCAAAAAGGTTTACCAAAAAGGATGTCAGACCAAGAATCTCGTGTCTGCTCTCGACATGAGTGTAATACGCAACAAAACCAAGGACATCCTTGCCCCTTTGGAAAAAGCTTTGAATGTTACTGTTTTATGACAATCTCGGGGTTGTGCGTTTTTTTCGATGATATAAACATTGTCAGAAAGTTTCCGCATATTTTCCGCTATTCCGCATCAGTTTCCGCAAAAAAAAAGGAGAAACCAACGTTCCTCCTTTTCTGCGGATCGGACAAGACTAAGGTTCTCTTTTTCAAGTCGGAGTTATTTTTACAAATTACCTATATTCCATTTCCAAAATGGCAGTACCTCAATTACACCTGTGTCAGTTTGGATGGTGTCGGTTTGGTTTTCTGTGATAATCAGCCCATTATGAATGGAAAATGTACGCATTGCTTCTTCTATGCCTGCCGTTTCACGATGCAGGTTGTCAGGATTTAGTTCGGCACATACTTGTAACAATTGCGTGGGAGTACCTTTTTCCACCACCACAAAATCACATTCACCTTTTCCTTCAAAATAACAGATGTGCGGATATTGGTTTCTCAATGCAATGTAAACAAGATTTTCCAAAAGGTGTCCTTCGTCTGTCATGGAATGGGTGGAAAGCGAGTAGGCGAGTCCAGTGTCAGCGGCGTAAATCTTTTTGGGACTAACCATTTGCGAGCGAACAGAGTAACTGTATTTCTCAACAAACGAGAACAAATAGCTGTTTGCCAAATAATTGCACCAGTTCAAAACGGTATTGGTGGCGTTTACAGAGATTGCTTGTTTGATTTTTGAAGCAGAGAATTTGTTGCCGACATTCTGCATAAGGAAGTTTGCCAACCGTTGTAGAGATGACACTTCCTTGATACTGTATCGCACAATAATGTCGCGATAGAGAATGTCCTGAAACAGTGTTGAGAGTTGTTGTGTGTCTCCAGTCTTCAAATATTCGGGAAAACCTCCGGCAAACAGATATTCGTGGAAGGATTCGTATGAAGCAGTTTGAGATTTCAGTTTCAGAAATTCGGTATATGAGAACGGGAAAAGTTCCATCTGAATATGCCTGCCGGTAAGGTGGGTGCCCAACTCCCGACTTAACAGGGAGGCATTGGAACCGGTAATCACAACTTTATAATGATTATCCAATTTCTGCCGCACATAAACCTCCCAATTAGGCAGTGATTGAATCTCGTCGAACAGGAGCCATTGGGCATTATATTTCGCGATGACATTATCAAGGCGGGCATAATCGTTAGTGACGAAATCCATCAGCAGGGGATGCTCAAAGTTGATGTACAACGCAGGTTCGGAAAGTTGACGGTAGAGTTGGGCAAGCAAGGTACTTTTCCCACAACGCCTGATACCGCTAATGACGGTGGCGTGTGAAGCAATGCTGCTCAAAGGAATGGTTTTTTCACGTACGATTCCTCCCTCATCCGTAGAGATTCTATCGTGCCATTCTTGTATTACCTGTTCGATAGTCTGCTGTAATATCATATTTATCAGTTTGTTGTAAAGTTGTTCGTTTGAAACGAACAATATTGTTCGCTGCAAAAATACAAAATTTATAAATATGAAAATATCAACATATAGGGGAAAGAGTGTTATCTCATCCAACCATCCACACGGAATACCTTCTCCGCTAGTTTTCTCTTTTGCTGTGTCACCGCATCACAATGCCACACCTCCACCCGAGCTGCATAATAATGTTCAAAGTCGCCCTCGTAGATTGTGAACCCTGTTCCCTGATTGTGTTCTATACGCCCAAAAGCGGTATGATTGGACACGTAGGTCTTTGTCCGTTTTTTTATCTGCTCGTACGATAACGGCTCGTTTTTAGTAACTTCAAAAAGTCGCAAGTAGATAAAGCCATCGGGGAGTGCAGGATAATAGAAATCCCAATCGTATAAGCCGGAGTTGCCATAAAGCATCAACCACGAAGTGGTATCACTTTCCGTCACCAAACTGTTGCGGTCAGGTAACGACTCATCCCAAGGTATATTGCCAGGTATGCTGTATTCCAAATCGGAAGGGATGGGATGTCTTTCAGCATAATAGGTAGGGGCCGACTGGGCTGCCATACCATAAAAGAATGACCATGCAAACAGTACCACAACACCGAGTAACGAAGCCAACAGACAGGTCACCGCATGTCTGTAACGTTTCATTTTGAAATCTCTCACGATAATCACAACGGTTATAATCCCAACGGCCACCACGGCCAGCATAGTAATCCAATCCATAACGAGTCCAACATAGTAGGGCCATATATGGTCTTCGCTTGCAGAAAGCAACACCGTATCAATAAAAAGCAACAGCAATACCAGCAGCGGCAATCGCCACCAGTAACGAGCCATACGTTCCCAAAAAGTATCTGTCATAGCTTCCTACAAAAAACTGTCTTTACAAAACAGGTTGCAAAACTACGAAATTTCTAGTTCAAGAAAAAAGATTTTCGGGGTGTGTTTTGGGAATAAAAAAGTAGAGACGCAAAATTTTGCGTCTCTACAATGTTGGCGGACCGGACGAGACTGAGGTTAGCAGAATGATGCCTTCTTATCGCGGCGGTGCATTTTTTGGGGGTGAAAAATGCACGGGAGATGCTATGTCGGAATAGGTTGTCTCAAACAGCAATAACCGTCTGTTGTGGTTTCCAAAGCGATAGAAACGTATCTAAACACAATTTTTCTTCTTATGTAACGTTACATTGAAGTATGGTTGCAATGACCTGTACAAGTAAACAGTTAAACAAAAACAACAGACAATGGAACAGTTAGAAACACCTGCCAACAAAACAAAATCGTTCTACGGAACATTCGCACTAATCTATGTAATGCTCAACATCTTTGCATTCCTTATAATGCTGCTGACAACCAAATGGAGCATTATAAATGGTGGTGAAAAGAGCAATGTTTTTGCTGCAGGTAGTACTTTTATGGTTGTTGGTATCGTAGCAGCGCTTATATGTGGCGTCGGTCCGGCATTGGTACTGTACAAAGGATGGAGAAACAGTTGGATGTATGCTTTTCCTGTCGCATTGCTTCTGATTGGTGTATCGGGTGTGATGTTTTGGAAGTTCACAAATCTGTCGGTTTTTTCCTATGTTGTATTAGTATGCACTTTGCCCGCTGCCCCAATATATAACTGTTTGGTGTTTAACCATTCTCCTTTTTTTGATTATATGGCTAATGCATTAGTGGGCATTGCTCCTCTTCTTTACGCTTTGGTCATATATTTCACATTCCTTATTTCACGAAAACGTGCTTTGCGGACAGTGTTATCATAGTTTTTCAATATAGAATATCCAGAAACAAGAATTATTCGAGCAACTTCCGTCCCTCTTCCGTGAGCACATACCGCTGCGTAGGACTTTTGGGCGAATTGGGTTGGGTCATCTCAATAACTCCTATTTCCAAGAGCGTATCCAGATAATGTTTTTTGAACTTGCTGGCGTTGGTCATACCCATCAATTTCCGAATCTCAGCAGCAGATGCGGCTTGTTTCATACCTGTAAGCAAATGTTCTACTTGGTCCCAACTTAGTCCCAACTTAGTCCCTACTTGGGAGATACTTAGGACATTACTTAGTCCCTCTACTTGGTTACTACTTGATGACTGCTTGGTTACTGTCGGGTCATACTCCATTGAATAAATGGTAGTTATGAAGTGACTGGAAGAGGACTTGAATTTCGGTTTCCTATCTTCCTTATAGGACTCTAAACCCCGAGTCTCATTGCAGATACGCTTCAATCCGCTGCCCCGCTCATTTTACCTCTTAAAAATCGTTAAAAATGCATTTACCCCTTGACAAAGCCTCTTTTTTGTTGTATATTTGCAAAGTTTTTGGGATGTATATGGCGCTTCTGCCGTCTGAAAACCAGCAGTTTCGCCATATGCCCTAAAAGGAAGTCCGTCTATGTGCGGATTTCGGATGTTCTTTGACATATTGGCCGTAGTGCATTATAATATTGAGGCAAGCATCCCTGTCGACCGTCGTAGGGGCGAATAATTATTCGCCCCTATAGCATCCGTTTCCGCAATAAAAAAAGAGGAACGAATGTTCCTCCTTTTCTGCGGACCGGACGAGACTCGAACTCGCGACCCCATGCGTGACAGGCATGTATTCTAACCAAACTGAACTACCGATCCGTTTGTCGTTTTGACGGTGCAAAAATACACTTTTTTTTAATAGTCCGTTGGTTTCTGAAATATTTTTTTGACTATTGTTATATCGTTGTTTTTCAGTTAGATACGATTTGAATCGTTGTTTTTCCACTCTTGTTGAGAAGGGATTATGATTCGAAAAACGCAGAAGATCGGGCAGATTTGTCAATAATCTGTGTGTTAGACAATGGTTAGTTGCGGAGGCAGCGGACCGACAAACCGCATTGCTTCTCATATTCAACTATGTGTTCGGTGTCGGAGTTGAAATACATTAAGAAGCTATATGCGAACAAGTTCGTTTCAGGTGTGGTGGTGGCCGTCCAAAAATAGGCGCCGTCCCCAAAATTTTGAATATTTCCGTGGTAATAACCTGCAGGATAGGCTGAAAATCGCGTGGCGTTGTTTGTCCCGGGTTCGTTACCGATTGTGCAGTCCCAATATATCGTATGCCATCTTGCCGTTGAGGCTAATGATTTGGCAGTCTTGAGGTCGCAGCGATAGACGGGCTGTGATCCCAAGTAGGTGCTGAATTGGGAACATTCCGCGCTGCTCGGCAGATGCCAGCCGGTGGGACAGATGCCCTGCACTCCACTCGGATTGGCGTTATTGCCTGTCGCACCGTTCATTACGGCCGCCCAATTGTAAAGATAGCCATATTTCACGGCCAGTGTACTGTCCGACTGCGGAAGATAATAGTAGGATGAATCTACACTCAAATAAGACACATCGGGGGTTGTCACCAGCCCCAGCGCGATGGCCGTGCCGTCAGAGTAATGAGTGGTGCGCAAGTTTTCCTTCATCCAACATTGGTTGCCAAGCTGCACCGTGTTATAGACATTGCCGTCATAGTCGGTGACCGTGGCGGCTCCCGGGCAAGATTGTGCATCGCCGGCAGGCACAATGAAGGTCATGAACATGCGTTCCTCGCCGTAACTGGTTCCCTCTGAATTGGTGGCGTAAGCGCGAACATAGTAGGTCGCGCCCGCCGTCAGTCCCGTAAGCACCGTACTGGTGAACATTCCAGTCCCGATGCCATCATCCGTGTGGCTGTCGGCGAGGGTCGGGTTTTGGGAGGTGCTCCAACAGATGCCGCGGGCAGTGACAGCAGTACCGCCGTCAGAAGCCACAATGCCGCCGCATTCAAAAGACAATCCGTCCACGTCAGCCTCAGCCGTGGTCACGATGGGTTTCACTTGCGAGATGCCATCCCCATAAATGCAACGCACGGAGGATGCGGAGCTTTTGCTGTTATTCGCCTTCCAAATTTCATAGTCCCAATAGGCCAGCTGGAACGTGTTATCACCGGTAGCTGAATACATCCAAAAGTTGGCATATTGCCCGAATTGTGTATCGTAGCTGTAGCGGCCGCCTGAAGGCTGTCCATTGAATCCCGTGGCATTGTTGTTCTCGGGATGGTTCCCGACAGTACAACCGTCTGAATCGTTGGCCCAACCTGTTTTGGAGGCCAGTGCTTTGGCTATGTTGTTGCTGCCACCGTTACAAAGGTAGGATGGCTGGCTCTTCACGTGATTGATCAGCTGATTCCATTCCGACAAACTGGGCAGATGCCAACCGGCGGGACAAACACCCTGCACGTCAACGTTTCCCACAGAATCGGGATGGGCCCCATTGATGAACGCCGACCAATTGTAAAGATACCCGTATGTGGAAACGGACGCACTGTCATAGTTCGGATAATAGCGGTAGGGCGCAGAACTGTTGGCCGAAGAGCCCAGTGGGATTTCCGTGCCGTAGGCATAGCGCGTAGTCCGCAGGTTCTCCTGCATCCAACACTGGCTTCCCATCTGGATGGTATTATAAACATTGCCATCATAATCGGTGACGGTTTCCAAGCCTGGACATGGTACACTGTCGGTGGAGAAAAACGTCAACATTATGGTGGAGTTTTCATTTGGTGCAGGTTGCTCCGCACGGGTGATGCGCAGGATGCCGTCTATGTTAGCGTAGCCAGTGAGCTTAAGGAGGTCGCCGGGCAGAATGTCGTGGGTCAGGATGCCTTTCGATGCCCTTTTTTGCGATTTTTCGCCCTTACTGCCGATGTACGAGATTTGGTCTTTGCCTCCGTTGGCAGTGTTCAGCATCTTTACGCTATGGGTTCCTTCTGGAGTGCGAACAGTTAGGACATACATCTGCGGAACAATTAATGTGACGTTGAAAGAATGTTCACCAACCGATAGTTTTCCCGACCATGACGCGCATTTTCGACCGTTCAAATCCGTGATCTGAATATGGGCGGATGCCTCTTCGTTTAACTGGAAGCTTATTCGTGCGTTTCCGCGCAAAGGATTGGGTGTCAGCTTAATAACGGATTCTTTCGGGTAAGAGTTCACGCCCGAAATGTTGTTCAGCTCGATAACCGTGTCGGGATAGATCAGCATTTCCGACCAGTTTCGTGTCACATCCGTCACAAGAACGCTGTCCAAGCGAACGTACGTTTGATACTCGTTTTGACCCGAAAAGGTGATGGTAATGGGATTCTGTGCCCAAGCATTCAACAGAAAAGCTGTGACGAACAGCAACGATAGTAGATTCTTTTTCACTATTTGTATTTTTTAGAACCTCCAGGTCACCCCGAAGTAGTACAGGAACGGCAACTGATACACAACGTCGTTGGTGATGCGGTTGACGTAGAAGATGTTCTTGTAGTTATAGACGTTGGTCATGGAGAGACTGAGTTCGAGGGTCTGGCGCTGGCCGAGGAAGAATTTCTTCTTCGCGCCGAGGTCGAGGCGGTGATAGCTCGGAAGCCGCGACTGGTTTAAACCGGCTAACAGGAAGTAAACATCCTCGTTGTCAGTAACATAGTCATCGTTGATGTGGGTCGGATCATAGTGCGGGTAGTAGGCCTGCGTCTGCGTGAACGGGAAGCCGGAACCGAAGTTCCAGCGGCAGTTGATCTCCCAAGAGCGGCGTTTGCCGAATGAATAGGAGGCCACCAAGTTGATGTTGTGTCGGCGGTCGAAGTGCGGATGGTAGGTAATCTTGCCGTCGGTGCGGTTTACCCAACCCAAAGAATAGACAAACCAGACGTAAACGCCTTTCTGTTCGTATTTTATGGAGATGTCGCCGCCGTATGCGTTGCCCTTCTCCCAGATAAACTCACTGTCCTCATCAACCATTTTGTAGCGGTTGACGGAAATCAGCTGCGAGAAGTTCTTGAAGTAGGCCTCCACGTTGATGCTCAGCGGGCTGATGGGGTCGTATTCCAAACCTAAGATGACGTGCTGCGCTTTCTGCAGACGACCTTTGATCTCTTTGTCGTCGCCGATGAGCGTTTCCGGCAGCAGGGCGCTCTCTATCGGTGAGGAAATAAATCCGTTGAACAAGCTCACCACATCTTGGTCGGAAGTGACGGCCACTAAATTCTGGGAGTACATACCCGCCGCCAATTTCAATCGTAAATTATTGAGAATGTTGTATTTGATGGCCAGACGAGGCTCGGGGGAAGCTTCACCGAGGGAGTAGTAGTACTGCAACCGGAATCCGGGTTCGATAATCAATTTGTTGCGGAAGTTGTATTTGTATTTGATGAACAGCGACAGGTCGGTGGTATGGTCTTCGATGATGCGCTGCGAGTGGTAAATGGTGTAGTATTCGTAGTTCGTGTTATAGCCTACCACGTCGATACCGACTTTCAGCAGGCTCTTGCCGAGGAAGTAGTTGAAGCCGAGGTTAAAGGTGAAACCATCCATGGAGCTTCTTCTTGGATCGTAGTTAACATCCTGCAATTCAGAGGAATACTTGGAGTAAGCCAAAGAACCTTCGAGGGTGGTGGGCGCATCGCCGGGAACGATGAGGAAGTTGGAGCCGATACCCCAGTTTTTCCATCCGTAATTGGCTACGGAGCTGTAATTTACGTGGTCGTCGTAGTTGAAACCGAAGATGTTAAAGCGTGTGCCGTTACGGGTGGCCAGCGTCAGTTTGCCGTAAAGGTCGAGGAAATTGTAGGGCAGACCGTCCACATTATCTACGTAGGGATAGAACACTTTCGAGGCTTGTTCCAGGTACGAACCCTTGCCGGAGAGGATGAAGCTGATGGAGGTTTTGCGGTCGTCTTTGAGTTTGAGCAGGGGTCCTTCGAGCAGAAGCTGTGCTCCGATGTTGCTCAGATCGACCTTGCCGGCCACTCGTTTCTTGTTGCCGTCGCGGGTTTTGATGTCCATGACGGAGGAGATTCTGCCGCCGAACTCCGCCCCGAAACCGGCGGTATAGACATCCGCGCTGCTCATGATGTCCATGTCGAACACGGAGAAAATGCCGATGGAGTGGAACGGGTTGAAGAGGATTGTACCGTCGAGCAGAAGCATGTTCTGCACGGGTGTACCGCCACGCACGTAGAGCTGTCCGCCCTGGTCGCCGGTGGAGATAATGCCGGGCAGCACTTGCAGGTATTGTGCGAAATCGGGCTGTCCGCCGATGGCCGGCATCTTGCTCATGTCCTTGGGAGTCACGCTGATGACGGAGGTGCGGGTTTCCTGTTCCTTACGGGTGTTTTCGCCCACAATCTGCACGGCGTCAAGGGTTTGCGAGCTCGGGGAAATCATATAGCGCTTGGTGAGGGTGGTGTTGCTCGTCAGGTTGACCGTGTCAAACAGATCGACATAACCCAGTTGGGAGACTTTCACCGTATAAGTGCCCGCCGGAATCTTGTTGATGAGGAACGCGCCGGTAGCATCCGACAGCGCTCCGTAGGAGGTGCCCATCAGCTGGATGGTACAGTAGGGCAGGGATTCCCCAGAGGATTCATCGTATGTAAAACCCTTTATCACAGAATTTTGTGAAAAGGCAACCGTAAACAAGACACTCAAAAGAAGCGTAAGCGTATATTTCTTGACCATTCTTTGTCACTTTAAAATTTAAGGGCGCAAAGGTACAAAAATTATTGTACATGGGGAGGTACGGCAAACCGAAAATCTTCGTATTTTTGCCATTTCAAATTTATCAACAAAAAAGAAAAGAGATATGCAACCGTTAGTCAGTATCATCATGGGCAGCACCTCCGACCTTCCAGTGATGGAGGCTGCCTGCAAGTTTTTTGATAGTCAGGAGATTCCGTTCGAAATGTTGGCCCTGTCGGCGCACCGCACGCCCGATGAGGTGGCCGAATATGCGAAACATGCGCACGAGCGTGGTGTCAAAGTGATCATCGCTGGTGCGGGTATGGCCGCCCATCTGCCCGGGGTGATTGCCGCCATGACCCCCCTGCCCGTCATCGGAGTGCCCATCAAATCGTCGCTCGAAGGGATGGATGCCGCCCTCGCCATGCTGCAGATGCCGCCGGGAATCCCCGTGGCCACCGTTGCCATTAATGGAGCGCAAAATGCCGCCATCCTCGCCCTGCAGATGCTCAGCGTCAACAATCCCGAAATGATGGCTAAGGTGCTGTCCTTCAAACAGAACCTCAAACAGAAAATCGTCAAGGCCAACGCCGACCTCGCCCAAGTGACCTACAACTTTAAGACTAATTAATTAAGGTTCAAGGTTTAAGGTTTAATGTTTAAGGATCAAGGTTTAAGGTCCAAAGAATCCCCTACACCCCATTAACCTTAAACCTTAAACCTTAAACTCTAAACTCTAAACCTTAAACCTTATATCATACGATGCTCACCGTCTATTCCGCTTCCGCCGGCTCGGGTAAGACCTACAACCTGGTCTTCGACTACCTTGCCTGCTGTTTCCGGCGAAACCTGCCTGCTTTTCTGAGGTTAGCGGACAGGCGTGGGTACGTATGTTCGTCGTGCGGCGGCTACCAGCAGATTTTGGCCATCACATTCACCAACAATGCCGGCGCGGAGATGAAGGAACGGGTGGTAAAATGGCTCCATAAACTCGCTTTTTCGGAATCGGTTTCGAACCTCAGCCAAAACGACTTCCAAAACCTCTGTCGGAAAGTGTTTGGAGAGGGACACAGGTTGTCGGATGAGGAGTGCTTCGTTTTCCTGCATGAGAATGCCAAAACGTTGTTGCACAGCATATTGTACGACTATGCCCGGTTCAGCATCACCACTATCGACAGTTTCATCCAGCGGGTAATCCGTTCTTCTGCCTTGTATCTCAACCTCAGCATGAACTATGCGGTGCAAATCCGGCTGACCGACTTTTTCCAGATGGCTATCGAGCAGTATATCTGTGAGTTGGCGAGCAATAACCAGCAGTTCAATGTGGTGGTGCGGGAGCTGATGGAGCAGTTGGAAGACCAGGGGAGTGCCAACATCAACCGATTTCTCTCCAAAGGGCTCGGCGTGCTTTACTACGATGCTGAAAAAAGCCATCCGTTTGTCAAAAAGTTCCCGGATTTTGACAGTTTGATGACAATAACGAACCAATGGAAGCGGAATCAATACATTATCCATGAGCAAAGCAAGCAGTTGGTGAAACCTTTGTCGGAGCAGGCTCATGCCATTTTCAAAGTTGCTGAAATAGAGGGAATTCTACCCAACGGGACGATGAAATGGGACAAATGGTTCGAGAAACTGCCTGACGATCCTTTCAATTTAGAGAAGGGATTTGAGGACAGCCGGTGCCACAAAGACATCGATACGAGCAAAATTTTCACCGTAAAAGGCAGCACAAGTGAGAAAAAGCGGCTGGAATCACAGAAAGAGATCTATGCGTTGCAGATTCAGGCCCTTTTCTCGCAGGTTCAGGATATAGTGTTAAAAAACGCTAAAAGCTACTTCACCAACCGCGTGCTGGCCCGGAATGCCAATCCGCTTTTGGTGTTGAATGCGCTGAAAAACCACATCGAAATCATCAAGGAACAAACTGATTCCTTTTTCCTTTCGGAGAGCAATCCACTGCTAAACGACGAGATTCTGTCGCCGACGAGGGGTGAGCCGGTCTTCGAGAAGATGCATTTCTACAAGAATTTCTTCATCGACGAGTTTCAGGACACTTCGATAATGCAATGGCAAGACCTGAAGCCGTTGATTATAAATGCCTTAGGTGAAGGTG
>Ga0310690_10009558_pt1 | contig 12152 bp, 11 predicted proteins | sample AusTroGonzalo_MG_2_FD_207661 | JGI IMG/M metagenome (GOLD analysis project Ga0310690, IMG submission 207661) | Bovine rumen microbial communities from tropical cattle in Woodstock, Queensland, Australia - Gonzalo_04 (v2) (version 2) | ecosystem: Host-associated > Mammals > Digestive system >...
TATTTTGTCCATGTCATCGGCGGCAAGGTGTTGACGAGAAAGATCGTCATCCAAAACTAAAGCAAGACAAGACGAGAAAAGAATAGCACAAATTTCTGTCGCAGTGCAGAAATTTGTGCTATCTTTGCAGCCGCAAATCGAAAGATTCAACGAAGTTAAACAAACCGCACCTTCGCTGAGATGAAGACAATGCGTTGACATCGAGGCCGTTGCGGGAATCATAATCATCTGATCCGGAGGAATTCAAATGGAAAGGAGAATAGGCTCAGTCCTTATTTATGTGGGAAACCGCGAAGCTGCGCCGCAAGTGAACGCGGTGCTTTCCCGTCACGCGGGCATCATCATCTGCCGCCAAGGCTTTCCGCGTGGAGATTACAGCATCATTTCCGTCATTTTTGAAGGTACCACCGATGAGATTGGTTCCCTCACGGGCCAGTTGGGTCGCATCGAAGGCATCGAGGTGAAGTCGGCCTTGCTGAAATCGAATCATTAAATTTTAAAAACCAAACAGATATGCAATTTCATCCTGAAAAATGCCGCATCCCCGACGAGCCGAATCGCCCGTTTATCTCCTCGGAAGAGATTTGGGACTACATCAACAACACGAAAAGCACGCCTGAGCGTGTGCGCGAAATCATACAGAAGTCGTTGGACAAGAACCGCCTGACGATGGAAGAGACCGCCGTCCTGATTAATACCACCGACCCCAAGCTGGTGGAAGAAATCAAGGAAGGCGCGCGCGAGCTGAAACGCCGCATCTACGGCAACCGCATCGTGCTGTTTGCCCCCTTGTATGTGGGCAACTATTGTGTGAACAACTGTTCTTACTGCGGTTTCCGTTCGTCGAACAAGGAGCAAATTCGCACCACTTTGACCGATGAGGAACTCGTCCGCAATGTGGAGGCTCTTGAAGACGACGGCCAAAAGCGCCTCATCCTCGTCTATGGCGAGTCGCCGAAATACTCGCCCGAGTACATTGCCCACACCGTGAAGGTGACCTACGCCACCAAGAAAGGCAAGGGCAGCATCCGCCGCGTGAACATCAACGCCGCGCCTTTGGACGTAGAAGGCTTCCGCACCGTGAAAGAGGCTGGCATTGGCACGTATCAGATTTTCCAAGAAACCTATTGCCCCGAAATCTATAACGAATACCACCCAATTAATACCAAGAAGGGCGACTACAACTATCGCCTTACCGCCATGGACCGCGCCCAACAGGCCGGCATCGACGACAACGGCTTAGGTATCCTCTTCGGCTTGTACGATTGGCGTTACGAGGTTTTGGCCATGATTCGCCACACCAACCACTTGGAGGCTTGCTTCAACGTGGGACCGCACACGATTTCCTTCCCGCGCATCAAGGACGCTTCAGGCTTGAGCATCGACAAAAAGTATTTTGTGGATGATGATACTTTTGAGAAGATTATCGCCATTTTCCGTCTGGCAGTGCCTTACACCGGCATGATTCTGACCGCCCGCGAGGATGCCGCTTTCCGCGCCAAGGCAATCGAATACGGCATTTCGCAAATCGACGGCGGCACCAACCTGCAGATTGGTGACTACAAATACCACCACGAGGAAGAGGAGAAGAACAGCGACAAGCAGGAAGACCAGAACCTGCACCGCGAGCAGTTCAAGATTGGCGATGACCGCACCTTGGGTGATATCATCGACAAACTCCTTGACCACGACTTCATCCCAAGCTTCTGCACGGCATGTTATCGTCTGGGCCGCACGGGCGAGCACTTTATGGAGTTCAGTGTGCCTGGCTTCATCAAGCGTTACTGCACCCCGAATGCTATCTTGACCTTGAGCGAGTACTTGGTGGACTACGCCACGCCCGAAGTCGCCGCCAAGGGTTGGAAGTGCATCGAGAACAATTTCAAGAACGTCGACCCGAAGTTCTTGGATGAGTTAAAAGCGCGTATTGAACGAATCAAAAAGGGCGAGCGGGATTTGTATTTCTAATTTTGCTCAACCATGAAACGCATTGCCCTGCTCATATTGGCCATTGTTGCTCTTGTTTCATGTAACGACAATGTGGATATCAGCATTGTTAACCCAAACGTGGAGCAGCAATTCCATGAGCAGGCATTGGCCACGGCAAGTCCTCGCTTCAGTTGGAAGTATGAAACCAGAGAAAGTGAGGTGGTGCAGCAAAACTATCGCATTATTGTGGCTTCAACTGAAGAGAGTGCCCAAAAAAGCATCGGCGATCTCTGGGATTCGGACGTTATTCCTTCGAGCCAAATGCTTTATATCCCCTACGCAGGGAAACCTCTCCACAGCCGAGACAAAGCCTATTGGAAAGTCATCACGACGGTAACGGCCAAAGGAGGCAGGAAAATCAAAGTGGAAAGCGAGGTCAAGTCGTTTGAAATCAGCTTGTTGAATCAAGACGACTGGCATGCGCAATGGATTGGGCATGAGTTTGAAGATGATGTATTGACTGGACATACTCGCATTGCAGCCCGCTATTTGCGCAATGAGTTTACCCTTCAAGGAGAGGTGAGCCAAGCAAGGCTGTATGTCAGCGGAATGGGGCAATACAGTGCCTTTTTGAACGGCATGGAAATTGCGCCCGAAGAGCTGCTGAAACCCACCCTTTCTTGGTTTCCCAAGCGCGTGTATTTCAATACTTTTGATGTCACGGAGATGCTCAACGAAGGCCAAAATGCTATCGGGATCATTCTCGTTGGCGGTCGCTACTCGGCCATCCGCCACAACCTCAATAGCCCTAACGGTTGGGATGGTCCTGAGCATGTGCCGCATTTTGGTACGCCGCGACTTATCCTTCAGTTGGAAGTGGCCTACAAAGATGGCACCAAAACCTCGGTGATCAGCGATGAGACTTGGAAAATCACCAACCGTGGTCCCATCCGCACGGCTAATGAATACGACGGCGAAACCTACGATGAAAACTACGAGAATCTATGCGGGTGGAGTATGACAGGATTCGATGATTCCGCTTGGCTCCAAGCCGAACTCGTGGAAGCACCTGAAGGCCAACTTAGTGCCCAGCCCAATCCCAACATCACCGTGATGGAAAAACTGAAGCCCGTCGCGTTGTTCCAAAAAGGCGACAAATGGTATTTGGACATGGGACAAAACATGGTCGGCTTTATTGACATAAAGATTCATGGTCAGCAACAAGGAGACATCATTACCTTACGTTTTGCCGAACTTCTGACTCCAGATAGCCTGCTCTACACCGCCAATCTCAGAGGCGCAGAAAACACAGATCGTTATGTCATTGCGAGTAAGAACGACAAAGCGATCCATTGGCATCCTACGTTCGTTTATCATGGCTTCCGTTATGTGGAAATTTCCGGTCTGCGCGAAACACCCAATTTGGATGACTTCGAAGGTTGGGTGATTTACGACGAAATGCCCGTCACAGGCTCGTTCGAGACCTCTAATGAAATCATCAATGCGATATATCACAACGCTTTTTGGGGCATCCGTGGCAACTACCGCTCCATGCCCACAGACTGTCCCCAACGCGATGAACGTATGGGATGGACGGGCGACCGCACCACGGGCAACTATGGTGAGTCTTACATCTTCGACAATCATCAGCTTTATGCCAAATGGCTCACCGATGCTGAAGATAGCCAATGGGACAACGGCTCGCTGCCCAATGTGATTCCTCCCTATTGGCGCGGCTATACTGACAACATGACTTGGCCGGGCGCGGTGGTCACTGCCACCGATATGCTCTACACCCGTTTCGGTGACCTCGAGCCCATCCGCCAGCACTACGATGCCCTGAAAAAGTGGATGCTGCACATGAGAAACGACTACATGAGAGGCGGCCTCATGCCTCGCGATACTTACGGCGATTGGTGCATGCCTCCTGAATCGTTGGAGATGATTCATTCCAACGACCCGACCCGCATCACCGCGCCGACAGTGATTTCCACGCCGTTCTACTGCTACCTCTGCGGCAAGATGGCCAAGTTCGCCGAGGTGTTAGGCTTTACTGACGATGTTGCCTTCTTCCAACAGGAAATCACCGCCTCCACAATAGCCTTCAACGACAAGTATTTCAACCGCGTGACAGGGCGTTACGCCAACAACACGGTGACGGCGAATATCCTGCCCTTGTGGTTCGGAATGGTTCCCAAAGGATTAGAGGACAAAGTGATGGAAAACATCGTGGACAAGACCGAGAACGAGTGTGGCGGTCATGTCTCAACGGGGGTGGTCGGCATACAGCAACTCATGCGCACCTTGACAGAATACGGCCACGGAGACCTCGCTTTCAAGATTGCCTCCAACGACACTTACCCGAGTTGGGGCTACATGGTTCGCAACGGTGCGACCACCATTTGGGAACTTTGGAACGGCAACACCGCCGACCCCGCAATGAACTCAGGCAACCATGTCATGCTGCTCGGCGACCTTATCCTTTGGGAATACGAATATCTCGGTGGCATCCGCGCCTTGGAACCTGGCTACAGAAAAATCCAACTAAAGCCTTATCCCATTGAAGGACTAGACTATGTGAATTGTGCTTTCGAATCGGTTTCAGGCCACATTGAAAGCAACTGGAAACGCGAAGGCAACCACTTTGAATGGGACTTCACTATTCCTGTCAACACTACTGCAGAAGTCTTCTTGCTCACTACCAACGGCTACGAGGTGAAGACCTTCGGCAGCGGAAAATACCATTTAACCTCGGAGCTTTAAACAGCTTTCGCAGCCTCTTCGGGCCCGAACCACTCATTCAAGGTCTCTTCCACCTTCGCGTTAATTTCGGGCGTAATCTTATGCTGCACCTTCTTCACCACATAAAGCACGGCAATGCCTTCGTCAAGCATACCAAGAATCTTATGGGCTTTGAAGGAAATAAGGGTGAACGGCAAAACCGTGTATAAAACCGCACCCACGATGAGTGCCTTTTCCATGGTAGTGGTCTCACCCATGGTCAGCACATAGTACAATTGCAGCAGAGGTTTGGTGGCCACACGGCCTGCTTTTTTGGCATATTGGCCGATTTTCCCGAAAATGTCCGTCGACTTGGATTTCCAATCGACACCATCCAGTTTTTTCAATTGTTTACTGATGTCTTTGCCTCCAATGGCATACGCCAAAATAGTAATGCAGATGATGGTAATAATCATTTTTCAAATGTTTTAGAGTTAATTGATATAGTTACACAAATAGTATTCCTTCATTTGAATGTGTCACAATTTCACGCGGTCAGGATTTTCGGCAATGAACTTGCTCCAGTCGGGGCGGCGATGTGCTTTGGCTTTCTCCGTGGTGTGTTTGGTGTAGTTGACATCCTTGCCTTTCGAGATGGAGTGGCACACTGCCGCACCCACAGCATCAGTAGCATCAAAAAACTGTGGGTTTTCGTCCGTCTTCAGGATGAAATGCACCATCTTGGCCACCTGCTCTTTTGAAGCGTTGCCGTTACCCGTGATGGTCTGCTTGATGGTCTTGGGTGAGTATTCGAAGATGGGAATGTCGCGATAAAGGGCGGCAGCCATCGCCACCCCTTGGGCACGCCCCAGCTTGAGCATCGACTGCACGTTCTTCCCGAAGAAAGGTGCCTCGATAGCCAACTCGTCAGGATGATAGGTGTTCACGATTTCCAAAACACGCTCGAAAATCTTCTTCAACTTCAGGGCTTGGTTCTCCAACTTCTTCAGGTTGATGACACCCATCGTGATGAGTTCCAGCTTCTTGCCCTGCTCACGAATGACACCGTAACCCATCACCATCGTGCCTGGGTCGATGCCTAAAATGATTTTCTCCTGTTCCATGCTCTATTTTTTGCAAAGGTAATCATTTTTCGCAACATCAAATGGAATGGTTTTTGTTTAATTTTTACTACTTTTGCATCAACAAACAACCATAAAAACATAAGAAAATGAAAGCATTACGAGTATTGTTCTTGTCCGTGATCCTCATAATGGCCTCGGGCGCAATGGCTCAGACCGTGCGTAACAGCTCCGGCTCAAGCATCGGCACGATTGAAAGCAATGGCACCATCCGCAACAGCAGTGGCTCAAGCGTCGGCAAGTTCGACAGCGATGGCACCATCCGCAACAGCTCTGGTTCGAGCATCGGTAAAATCGATAGAGACGGCACCATCCGCAACAGCAGCGGCTCCAGCATTGGAAAGATTGAAAGTGATGGTACGGTTCGCAACAGCAGCGGTTCCAGTATCGGAAAAGTGGAGAGTGACGGCACCGTTCGTAACAGCTCGGGGTCAAGCATTGGCAAAGCCGCTGACATCCCTCGCGAATGGGTAGCCGCTTACTTCTTCTTTTTCCCGTTTTATTAATTGAGCTATGATACACATTGACGGAATTAAAGACGAAATGATCGCCAATAATCTTACCCCATACAGGTTTACCCATCCAGGGGAGATTATCAAAGATGAGTTGGAAGACCGTGGCATCTCGCAGCGCGAGTTTGCCCAAAATGTGGGTATGTCTTATTCCGTGCTCAACGAACTGCTCAATACCCATCGTCCTCTTACTACCAATACAGCCTTGCTCTTTGAGGCGGCTCTCGACCTGCCCGCTGAGTTGCTGATGCGCATCCAGACCAAATACAATCTTCAGATGGCTCGAAAAGACAAGGATGTCATCCGATGGATGGCGAAGATTCGGAATGCGGCGGCGGTGCTGTAATAATCAATAACACTTTACTTTATGAAAAAGATATTATTTACATTGCTTTTCGGTTTTATCATTAGTTTTGCGGTCAAAGCGCAAGAAGTGGAAGATATGATTGTCTTTGCCGAAGACTTGGATAGTTGCAACTTCGTTCGGCCTGATGTGATGCCCAAGGATTTTCAAATGGATTACGCATCCCTATTTTATTACACACGTATTTGTCCAGTTTTAGATTATCCTGAAGAAGCAAAAAAGAACCATATTCAAGGGAATGTGCTCCTCACTTTCCGTATTACAAAAGATTGCAAATTAACTGATTATAGAATTTTCAAAGGATTGGGTTATGGCTTGGATGAACAAGTTCTCAAATATGCCCAGTTGATTTCCAATCCATCCGAGGCAGCAGAATATCAAGGAGAAAAGGTGGATATATTGTATATGATGAGAGTCTCTTGTACTTATGAACCAGCTTGGCCTATCACAATAGCACAGAATTTCAGTCTTGAAAAGTTGCTTGAAGAAGAGGCTGTTTTAATCGGAAACCATACAAATCCAATCGACTTTGAATGCAAGACACCTTATGTGCGTTTCAAGGTGAAGAGCCGAAATGGCAAAATCGCCAAAGTGAAATTGGAAAAAAGTTCTGGATTTAAATCTCTTGATAAAGAAGCAATTATGGCTTTTTGGAATTTGGAGTATTGGAAAGGTGGTCGCATGGAAAAGGACGCTGAATACATAGTCCCTGTTCGATTTGATGCAAATCTAGAAGAATAAAAGTTTACCCGTTTGGTCGGATTTGCAATCCGACTGTTTTGAACCGGCGGATTTGTAATCCGCATAGTTTCACTCTCTTGTTTTCGGATTGCAAATCCGCTGGAACCCAAGATTTACGAAAGATTTATGTAAGATTTGCTTCCCTTATCCTTATCCAAACAACTCCGCCCCCAACTCATACACCGATGCCACAGGCACAATCTGAATCTTAAAGCGTTTGGTATCCAATCCCTTGGCATTGTATTTCGAAACGAAAATCTTCTCGAAGCCCAATTTATCGGCTTCAGCGATGCGGGCTTCGATGCGGGTAACAGCACGGATTTCGCCCGAGAGACCCACCTCGGCGGCAAAGGCATAGCGAGAGGAGATGGGGATATCGGCATTCGAGGAGAGCACGGCGGCGATGACAGCCAAGTCGATGGCGGGGTCGCCCACACGAAGGCCTCCTGCAATGTTCAAGAACACATCTTTTATGGAAAGGCGGAAGCCTGCGCGTTTTTCAAGGACGGCCAGCAGCATATTCATTCTGCGGAGGTCGAAGCCCGTGGCGGAGCGTTGTGGGGTGCCGTAGGCTGCACTACTCACCAAAGCCTGTGTCTCGATGAGCATAGGGCGTTGGCCTTCCATCGTGGCGGCGATGGCGATGCCGCTCACCTCTTCATCGCGCTGGGACAGTAGGATTTCGCTGGGGTTGATCACTTCGCGGAGGCCTGTAGCGTTCATCTCGAAGATGCCCAACTCAGAGGCCGAGCCGAAGCGGTTCTTGATGGTGCGCAGGATGCGGAAACCATAATGGCGGTCGCCCTCAAACTGCAAAACGGTATCAACGATATGCTCCAGAATCTTCGGTCCAGCAATGCTGCCGTCCTTGGTGATGTGGCCGATGAGGAATATCGGCACCTGATACGCTTTGGCAGTTTTGTTCATCTCCGCTGCCGTCTCGCGAATCTGCGAGAGGCTGCCCGCTGTGGCATCCACGTAAGGTGATTCAAGGGTCTGGATGGAGTCGACCACCACGATGTCGGGCTGGACGTTTTTAAAGTGCTTCAGGATTTCCTGTGTGTTGGTCTCGGTGAGGATGAGGCAGTCGGTGTTGTGGATGCCGATGCGCTCGGCCCGCATCTTGATTTGGCTTTGGCTCTCCTCGCCGGAGATGTAAAGCACCTTTCTACCAGCAAGCTGCAAGGCTGTCTGCAAGAGCAAAGTCGATTTGCCGATGCCGGGTTCACCGCCCACGAGGGTCAAGGAGCCTAGTACCAAACCGCCGCCCAATACGCGGTTGAGTTCCTCGTAAGGCAAGATAATACGCTGTTCCTTGGCGTTGCCAATTTCCTTGATGGGCACGGGCAGGCCTTTGTCCATCTCCAAGCCGACGTTTTTCTTCACTGATTTGCTGTCTTTTCCTGTGACGACAGTTGATTCCTCGCAGGTGTTCCACGCACCGCAGGCGGGACATTTCCCGAACCATTTCGGCGACTCGTTGCCACATTCCTTGCAGAAGAAAGTGGTTTTCTCTTTTGTTGCCATAATCACAATTTTGAGGCAAAGATATGAAATCTTTTTGTACTTTTGCGGCATCATTCAGAAATCAACTTAAACATCTAATTTACAATGAAAAAGCATCTTTTATTCCTGTTTACATTGGCGCTCGGACTGACCGCTTGCAACAACAACAAAGCTGACCAATTCAAGGTAAACATCAGCCTAAAAAACGGCAATGAACAAACCATCTACCTGCAAAAGTACGTCGATAACGAGACTGTCACCATCGACTCGGCCGTTATCGCCAACGAATTGGCGGTCCTGACCGCTACCAAGGACGACCCGCAAATCCTTTATGCACTGAAAATCAAAGGAAAACGCGGCTACTTTCCTTTCTTTACCGACAACCAGGACATGACCCTTGTGGGCGACCTCAACAACATGAATGACGCCGTAATGACAGGCTCGGAAACGCAAGCTGAATGGAACGCCTACGAAGAGGGTCAGAACCAGTTCAACGACCAGATATCCGAGCTTTATGTCGTGATGCAGCAAGCTTTCGCCGATAACGACACCATCCTGCTCGACTCACTCAACACAGTCGCCACCGCGCTGATGGAACAGCAGGATAACTACCGCGACGAGTACATCAAGGCCCACGGCGACAGCTTCCTTGCACATTACCTTTTGGACGAGTCGAAGCAAGAATACGACCTCGCCGAACTGAAGGAAATCGTGGCTGGCTTCACCACAGAATCACTTTACACCAAGAGCATCAACGACTACATCGCTAAAAAAGAACGCCTTGAAGTGGGCCAACCTTTCATCGACTTCACGCTGAAGACCAACAACGACACGGAAGTCGTTCTCTCCGAAATCATTCCCCAAAACAAGCTCACTCTGGTTGACTTCTGGGCTTCTTGGTGCGGTCCCTGCCGCAGAGAAAACCCCGTCGTAAAGGCTGCTTACGATCAGTTCCATGAACTCGGTTTCGATGTCATCGGCGTCAGCGTGGACCAAGATGCCGACGCTTGGTTGGAGGCCGTCGAGGAAGACCAACTGCCTTGGACTCAAGTGCGTGATGCCGAGAATAAGGCCAGCGAAGCCTACTTGATTTATTACATCCCGTCCAACTTCCTCTTCGACCAGGAAGGCAACATGGTGGCTAAGGGCTTGCGCGGCGAGGAATTGACAAACAAACTGGCTGAAATCTTAAAGTAATGAGAACAAAACTCCTTCTTTTGGCTGTGCTTGCCATAGGCTTGTTCGCCTGCACTTCAAAGCCTGAAGCACAGACCTTTAAAGTCAACGTGGACTTAGCCAATGCCGATGGCAAAACGGTTTATCTGCAAAAGGATGGACAAGTGCTGGATTCGGCTGTCCTTGAAAACTGGAAGGCCGAACTGAGTGCACCGGTTTGCACCGACAACGAGATGTATGGTATTATGCTGAACGGCTGGCGCCGTCCCTTCTCGTTCTTCACTGACAACATGGATGTGACCGTCGAAGGCGATGCCCAAAACCCGAACAACATCATGGTGAAAGGCTCGGCCTCACAAGACCGCCTCAATGCCTTCTCTGAGAGCTATAACGCCTTGGAAGAGAAGCTCGAAGCCGACAGCACTATGGCCCAAGCCGACAAGGATGAAATCCTGAAAATGCACTGCTTCGACTACGTGTGGGACAACCCCACAGACCCCGTGGCGCATTATGTGATGTACCGCTACAAATGGGCTTTCGGTCCCTGCGAGCTGCGTACGATGATCGACAACATCCATCACGCCGACAGCACCCTAACGACCAAGAACTTGCAGCTGGCAGAGGAATATGTTGAGAAGCAAGAGCGCGTGCAAGCCGGTCAGTCGATGATTGACTTCACTCAAAACGACCCCAACGGCAACCCCGTGACACTTTCACAGTTGGCCGAAGGCAAACTGCTGTTGGTCGACTTCTGGGCTTCGTGGTGCCCCGACTGCCGCAAGGCCAACCCCGATGTGGTGGCAGCCTATCAGAAGTACCACGACCAAGGCTTTGATGTGCTTGGCGTTTCGTTCGATACCAACAAAGAAGCCTGGCTCGCCGCCATCGAAAAAGACGGCCTCACTTGGACGCATGTCTCCGACCTGCAAGGCTGGAGCAATGCCGCCGGTGCTTTGTACGCCATCGCTTTCATCCCACAAAACGCCCTCATCAAAGACGGCGTAATTGTTGCTCGCAACCTTGAAGGCGAGGCTTTGATGGAGGAAGTGGGGAGGCAGTTGGGGAATTAATACATTAGTCTAAACAATTAATGTGCTTTTTGCAGAAAGCAAAATTGAGGTAAATTTGCTTTTTGCAGAAAGCACTTTTTGTTATAAAGTGTTGCCTTTAGATGGCTCTTTTTACTATTGCACCATCACGCGCCCAACACGCACGACACCATCTTTATCCCTGATTTTCAACAGATAAACTCCTTTGGAAAAGCCCTCCAAATTGATTTCATTCTTGCTGTAAACTGTTTTCACCAACTGCCCAAGAGCATTGTAAACCTGTACTTCAGCGGGTTCAATCCCTTCGATGCGAACTCTATTGCGTGCTGGATTGGGAAAAACCACCAATGGCGTATTCTCCGTTTCTTGCAAAACATAGGGGCCCGAAGACACAGCCAGCGCATAAATGGCTGTACATTCAGGGTCTATTTCGATGGCTTCACCATTTTTGAATAACACCCCGTATGACGAATTCAACATTTCATCAGACTGTTTGCCATAGTAATAACCCGCTCCACCGAAATACAAGTCATTTCCGTCTTTTAAAATCGTATAAAGTTCAATAAAATACGCATAATCATACTCATACAGCACTTCGTTGTTTTTCCATACGACTGCCTTTTGTTCTTGGTTTTCAACATTGATTTCGCCGCAAGCGTAAATATCTTCGCCGTCAATGCAGAAATCCCTAATACACGCATAACTCCCGTAATTATAAAGCACTTCACCGTCTTTCCATATCATCCCATCGTAACTAAAAGGCCCGATGTTTGTCCTTAATCCCCCACAAGCATACACGTGACCATCATGACAGATAATGGTTCGAAGCCCCGATCCCACCCCACTTCTTCCAAGCACATAAAGCGGCTCGTCATCTTTCCAGATGGTGAGGTCACCAATACCATTCACCATGTGATTCGTCCCAAGAATGTAACTATGCCCATCCATAAAATCGATGTCGTTAAAGAAAGCACGCGACGTGCCAAGGGTATCCCATAAAGCCACATCCTTC
>Ga0310690_10009560_pt1 | contig 12149 bp, 9 predicted proteins | sample AusTroGonzalo_MG_2_FD_207661 | JGI IMG/M metagenome (GOLD analysis project Ga0310690, IMG submission 207661) | Bovine rumen microbial communities from tropical cattle in Woodstock, Queensland, Australia - Gonzalo_04 (v2) (version 2) | ecosystem: Host-associated > Mammals > Digestive system >...
TTGAACAAAAAAGATGCGATTTTGTCTTAAATAAAAATAAAATGAGTATCTTTGCACAAAATTTCTATTATAAAAGATAAAACTCGAATCATGAGTGCGGTATTAAGACAGAGTTATCAGGAAAAGATTGAACGCTACCTTGGCAAGGGCACCATCATCATCCTGACAGTTTCGGTCGCCGTATTGGCGTTGATGACAGGCTGCACGAACAGCAGTGATAGGACGAATGATGTGAAGGAACAGACCGCATGGCATCAGTTTGATGAAGCGTTTAAGGCAAAAAACCTGGAACGGACATTGGTCATCATTGACAGCATGGAGCAGGCGAAGATGGTCAGCACAGCGAAGGCCGACCATCTGAGAGGGATGGCCTACGACCAAGGGTGGCAGATGCAGATAGCGGAGCATTTCTATAAGAAGGCTTACGAAGGGTATGACGCAGATCCTTCGCAAGATTGGTATACCTATACCGACGCAGGATATCGCTGGGCATATCTTCGCTTCCGTCGAGGTGACACGGAGGGAGCAATGAACGTCATCGCGAAATTGCTGTCATTGGCAAAGGGAAACGAGGCGTTCCCCAAAGATAATGAGTCTGCTTTGCTGATGCTCATGGCGGATATCCAACTGCAGTTGCACCAGTTCGATGAAGCACAACTCACAGGGCAGAAAGCCTACGAGGCAAAACAAAAGAATGCCAAGCATGAGAACCGGACAGGTTGGGGTATGGCCTGGGTCTGTATGAACATATCTACTATTCACCATACATCGGGAGACATCGAAGGGGCATTAGCATGGCTTGACCGTTGCGCACAAGGGCTTGAACTCGCCGAGCAAGAGCATGATGACTCGCTAATAATTGAGGAATGGAAAGGCCATGTGGCACTCCAGCGTGCATTGCTCTTGCAAGAATCCGGTCATGCTGCCGAGGCTGCAGCTACTTATACGGCTATTCCCCGTAGCCGTCTGATGGAACCCAATGCCTACACCGAGGCGGCCGAATACCTGATGGCAGCCGGTCGCTACGAGGAGGCTGCCTACTGGTATGAGCAACTCGACAGCACCTATTTGGCTACTGACGGTGCCAAGATGACATTCGGCAACATTGCTGACCGTCTCTCTCCCCGCTACACGGCCTACCGAAAGGCTGGGCGCAATGCCGACGCACTGGTACTTGCCGATAGTGTCAGCGCAGCCATCGACTCTGCCCTCGTCTGGCAGAAGCAAAACGATGCTGCCGAACTGGCATTCATCTATCAGACCCATGAGAAGGAGTTAGCACTGAACGAAGCTAAAAGCGAGACTCGCATCCATCGTGTCCTACTTGTCGAAGCCGTCCTTGTCATCCTACTCATAGGTTACTTATTCTGGCGCACACGAAAATATAATAAGGAACTCCTTGAAAAAAATCGCCGCCTGTTGACCGAGATAGAACAGCGCGAACAGGAGGAGCAACAGACCATCGTGCAATTAAAAGCTGAGCCCAAAGAAAACCTGACGGCCAATCAGCAACTCTTCTGCCGTATCTGCGACCTCATGGAATCGTCAGACAGCATCTATACCGATACCGACCTCGATCGCACTCGTCTAGCCCAGCTCCTTGGTACCAACGAACACTACATCACCGATGCCATCAGCACCTGCACCAATGGCAAGAGTGTAACCGGTTTCCTCAACGAATACCGCGTGCGCCATGCTGCCCACCTGCTGGCCACCACCAACGACTCTGTTGCACTGATTGCTGAACTCGCTGGCTTCTCTCGCAGTTCGTTCTTCCGCATCTTTAGCGATGCCTATGGCATGTCGCCATCGGATTATCGCAAAGTCGCAAGAAAGTGAGAGAAAAGACGAAACTTCTTCAAACCCTTCCGAACGTGAGCGACTTCGACCGTAGGTCAAAGTGGCGAGACAACAGCAAAAAACGCCCATTTCATCGAAATCTTGAAGCCTGGCAATCTATGTCAGGCTTACTTTTTCCCGTTTTGAGACTTTTTTTTCCTACCGTGGGACTATTGTTTCTTAGAAACAGCGTAAATTTGCAGCAAAATTCAAAAAAACAATGCTTATGGATATTACACTTGTCTTCACAGTTGCGTTAGCCGCCGCCTTCATCGTGGTGGTGCTGGTGTTAGTGGCCGTCATCATTTACCAACGGTGGCGCATCGGCGACCAAAACGTCTTCATCGAGCGCTTCATTCACCAAAACGAAGAGCAACGCCAAAAGATGCGGAAAGCTGGAATTCTATAATAACAATAAAGTATAGGTAAGTTCTAAAATAGATACGAAGAGTGAAGAGTGAAGAGACAGTTAATTATGAATTATGAATTGTGAATTATCAATTATCAATTATCAATTATCAATTTTATGAAACAGATTATGATGACGCTCGCAGCCGTCCTTTGCTGCGCAATGGCCACGATGGCCCAAGACACGACCGAGCAGATGCTGAAAGAAGCTGAAGCCAAAGCGAAGTTGGCCGACAAGAACCCGAAGAACGGCAAGATGCAGTTGGAGGCTGCTGGTGCGTTCATCTACGATCAGCTGGGTGAGAAAAAAGACTACGACCGCGCCTTGATTTACGCCAATCGGGCGTTGAAAATCTCACAGGAACACCCCGCACCGCAAGACACACTGCAGGGAAACACCTGCTTGGCGCTCGGTTTGATCTATCTGGGCAAGCAAAACATGGAGACAGCCTTGGACTTCTTTCAGATGGCCGCCGATGGTTTCCAGGCTGAGTTGGGACGCTATGACCCCGTGACCATCGGTTCCAAGTTCGTCTACGGTTGGATGATGATGCAATACCTGCCCTTCCGCGGCTTCTCGATGATTCAGGAGGCAATGGTTGATAATTCCTTTGCGCCGAACGACAAGCGCGTTGAGAACATGGAAGAGGCCAACATAGCGCTGGAGCTTGCGCTGGAGATGATTATTGCCGAGCATACGAAGAGATACCGCTATGCAGTCCCTGTCATCTATCTCGACAGTACAATGTACTATCTTGTACAAACATCTGACTGGAACTTGGAGCGGCCGCTCGTAGGATGGATGGTACCCAGTTTTTTGAACGAAAACGAGAACGACGATGAGGTTCACGACCCCGCCATCATTGCCGATGATAATGGTCGTTTCAGAGTGCTCAGCGAGGAGGAACGGGAACAGTCACCCCTCACGTTCAGCTTCCGACATTATACCCTTAAGCCCAAACGCATCGAGGGCGATGAAGGCGACAGCCGCCTCCTCTTCCTCCAGCCCGAAGGCTACAACCGCCTGCTCAACGACTACCGCAAGTTCAAGGAATCGCTAAAGAAGTAAAAAATGCGATTGAGCCGAATACAATATCAAGCTCGCTTGAGCATTGTTGAGGCGGAGCATTTTGCACGAAGTGAAAAAAATAAAGAATTAAGACTTATGAGGAAATATTTCTTTTTGATGGCAATGTCCATCGTGGTGCTGGGGTTCACCGCCTGTTCCGACAACGACGACAACCTGACGGTGAATCCGACGGATCCCAAGGCCCTGGTGGGCACATGGGTCGGCGACCTCTCGGGCAAGACTCAATCCATTTGGAATTACGGCAAGGCGTGGAACGTGTGGACGTTCAATGCCGACGGCACGGGTGTGTCCGACGTGTACTTTCTTGCGGGCGACGAACCTGTCGCCATCCAGCACCAGCCGTTCACCTACTCTGCCGAGGACGGCAAACTGGTTACCGTGATGGAGGACGGTACCTGGGACTGGACGTATCAGGCCGTGGAGGGCAAACTGGCGATAGGCTATGAGGGCGGTAGCGCCATGACCTTCGACAGGGTCGCCGACAGCCAGGCTGCACAGTTCGACGAGTGGAGCAAGCGCGAACTACTGTCAGTGCCCGGCCTCCAGGCCCGCTACACCGTGTTCGTCTATGGCAACGCAGGCGGCGATATGGACTGGATTATCGAGAAGGGATTCTGGGAGGAACTGAGGCCATACCTGAACGACTCGACCAAGGTGCGCGTGGCTGTCCTCTATAAATACGGCCAGGACACCAGTGGACAGTTCACCGACGACGGTGACATCGTGTGGTTCGAGCTGAACAGCGAAACCGACCTCGACCGCTTGCAAGAGGAGGGATTGAACATCCGGGACATGCACACCGAGGCCATCGCTACCAAGCTCTATGACCCCAACACCATCCACCAGTTCATCGAGTTCAGCAGTCTCTTCTGCCCTGCCGAGGAATACATCTTTGCCATTTGGGGCCACGGCAGCGGCTTCGACCCGAAGAACGACATCCCGGACAAGTATTACGAGAATCCAGATTTCACGCGCGGCGTCATCGGCGATGAGTGGAACGGCAACGAGCAATTAGATATGTACGAACTCTCGCAAGCCATCAATGCTACAGGTCGCGCCCCGCTGAAGGCCATCTTCTTCCACAACTGTCTGATGGGCAACATGGAGACACTGACCGAGTTGCGCGACGTGACCGAGTACATCGCCTGCTCCGCCCACGTACTCGCCAGCAGCGGCGAGGTGCTGGCGGGCTTCGTCAAGGGCCTCATCGAGAAGGACAACGTGGAGGATGCCTTCGCCTACATGCTCAGCGACATCACCCCCGCATGGCAGAATAGCTACAAGGATGATGAAAACCTATTCTTTAACGGCGACTTTAAGCTGTTGCGCACCAGCGAACTCGACGGCGTCATCGACGTCACGCGCCGCCTGGCCGACCGCCTCGTCGCCCTCTACCCGACGCAGAAGGAGGCCATCGACCTCGCCACCAAGCAGGTTTACCGCTTCTACACCATCGGCGATAGCCCCGAATACTGCTACATCGTGCCCTTCTTCGACCTCCAGGATTACGCCGACAAGCTGGCCGCCAACACCGGCGATGCCGAACTGACAGCCATTGCCGCCGACCTGCGCACAGCCTTCGGCAAGGCCATCCTCCAGCACGCCGACATCAGCTGGAGTGTGCAGCACCTTGACCACTACAGCCTCAGCATCTGCCTCTACCATCAGGCTCTCTACAATTTCGACTACATCGGTACTGGGGCTAACGTCAAGAGCAACATCGGCGAGGGCTACGAGCAGTGTACCTTCCACAAGCTCACCGGCTGGGGAAACTTCCTCCGCATCAACACCTGCCAGCCCTGGGGCAATCCCACCTGCGGTGGCGGCGGACCAATTAACGCACAATAATCACACATTTAAACATCAACGACAATGAAAAAGATTATGATGACGCTCGCAGCCGTCCTTTGCTGCTGGGTGACGCTCTACGCCCAACAATTGACAGAGCAGGAAGCGATGGAGCGCGCCCTGCAGTACATGAACAGCGGAAAGGCATCGGCCAAAGCACGCCGCATGGCTGCACCGGCCAATGGAGCACGCATGAAACTTGAGTCTGCACCCGTGGAGGCAACGAAAATCTATGCCTTCAACATGGAGGGTGGTGGATACGTTATCGCCTCGGCAGACAGCCGTACCCTGCCGGTGCTCGGCTATAGCACCACGGGCAGTATCGACTGGGAACAGATGCCGGAGAACATGCGTTCATGGCTGAAGCAATATGATGAAGCCATCGCCACGCTCGGTCACCGCACGGATTTCCGTGACGGCGAGATGCGTGAAGAGTGGAAGAAGAGTGAAGAGAAGAGCAATAGACGTACCAACCGTCCGGCCGTGGAACCACTCATCAAGACGCACTGGGATCAGGCCTCACCCTATTGGGACCAAGTGCCTACTTACCAAGGACCGGAACCGAATCTACGCGACAAGCAGTGTTACACGGGTTGCGTGGCTACCGCCATGGCGCAGGTGATGAACTACTGGCAGTGGCCGAAGACAGTGCCTGACGGACTGCCCGACTACGACTACAACATCGAATACAACGGTGGCAACTACACATGGCATCTCAGTGCTCTCCCACCGACGAGGTTCGACTGGGAACTGATGATCAACGACTATAATGAGTGGAACACCGAGACCCGTCAGTTCGACCCATTAGGCACCGACGAGCAGCGCAAGGCCGTAGCAACGCTGATGCGCTACTGCGGGCAGTCTCTCGAGATGATGTATGGACCTTCAGAGGTAGGCGGTTCCGCAGCATTTTACTGGAATGTCGCAAGAGCCCTCGTCAACAATTTCGACTACAACGCCGCACAACACATCGAGCACAGATTCTTCCCTGGTATCGACGCATGGGAGGAAATCCTCTACAACGAGTTGGCCGCAGGGCGTCCGGTGGTTTATGGCGGCCAAAGCGGTACGAGCGGTCATGCCTTTGTGTGCGATGGTTACGACGGCAACGGCCTGTTCCACATCAACTGGGGCTGGAGCGGTGGCGGAGATGCTTATTTCGCGCTCGCCGTGCTCAATCCTTACAACAACACCAGCGCGGGCAGCGGCAGCAGCGGCATCGGCTATTGCATCGGCGAGAATGCCACTATCTACACCGACCCGAAGATGGAGCCACAACCCTCCAAGAACGGCGAAAGCGTAGGCCGCATTTACCAATACATACCTATGAGATTTTATGGCAACGAAGCAGCGGCATACTTTTCGTACTTTGAAACTGACAACGAGGAAGCCGACTTTGCTCTTGGCACCATGGATGCCGAGGGTAAACTGCAACCCTTGTTCATAAGCGATGAAGAATTCTCTACCGTCGCTTCCTACTATATGTGTTCCAACAAATACTTTATCGTTGAAATCGATTCAACGATGTTCGCCGCTGGGCAGTACATCACCCTCTATCCTATGCTACGTTTCCACCACCCGGACGAGGAGTGGCAGGTAATTCCTCCGCTGGAGCAGAACTTGGTCGTGGGGCGCGACGAGAATGGAAGATTCTTCATGCAATCGAACCAAAAGGCCTATGACATGCAACTCACAGATGTCGGCATCACCAAGGGAACCGGCCGACTGGATGAGCGCAGCGACGTCACCATCCGCATCCGCAACAACGAGGCCTCGGACTACATCAGCAGCCTCTATCTCGTCCCATACTATCTCGGTCACATCGCACCGGAGGAAGTGGGCAAGGCACCTGCTCTGGCTAGGGGCATGGAGATGGAATGCGGCGCATATATCCCAGCAGGCGGCGAGGCCGACGTCACCTTCAGCTTCGTTCCTGAATACGGCGGCACCGTGGTCTTCGCTGCCTACACCGGAAACCGGTACATCGGCGAGCTGCCGCTCGAACTCAATAACGACACGCTGACCAATTACGATGACTATGTGGAGAACAAGAGTTACTTGTCACGCGACGGCGACCAGTGGTACTGGAACATGGAGCTGGCCGACCGTATCGGCGCCAAGATGTCGCACTGGATACCATCCGACAATCTTAGCTTGTGTGTACGCCATTACCTCAACAAAGAAAAAGTGAAGTCCTTCGAAGACATTGATGGCCTTCAGGAATACCTCGCCGCCCTGCCAGACAGCATCGGCACTGGCAACTACACCTTTACCTACCAGATGCCTGTTGAGGTCGGCCAGCCAGGCGAATACTACTTCGATTCCTACATTGGTGAGTATGTGAACGAAGAGCGGATCAGCTATTGCTGCGTCAACACATACAGCTTCACCATCGATGACATTACCGGCATCCAAAGCCTCACCGCTGAAGACGTAAACGCTAAATCGTCAAATAGTAAATGGTTTGACCTTCAGGGACGTCCACTCAGCGGCAAACCCACACAGCGTGGCCTCTATATCCAAGGTAACAAGAAAATATTCATTAAATAAAGAGTAAATGGGTTAGTGGTTAGAAGCCCCTAAAATGTAAAAATTATAAAATGTAAAAATGCAAAATCGCTAACCACTAATCGCTAAACGATATTTATGAATTATGAATTATGAATTATGAAAAAGATTATGATGACGCTCGCAGCCGTCCTTTGCTGCGCAATGACAACAACAGTATTCACCTCCTGCGGTGATGATGAAGTGACTTCTGAGAAAGGTTATGCTTATGAGGTAATTTGGGATCATCTTGTTAGTGTAGATTATGTCAAGAGTGAGGCTCAGACCATAGAACAGCAGATGAATACGGCCGTAGGACACTCTGGAAGCATAATTACATACACTAAAAGTCCATCTGATGATCAGATGAAACGTGCCTGTGAAAATATCGTGAAGAACTACAGTCAGGTAAAGAGTGTCTATCTCGTATTCCGCCTTTATCGTTTGACAGTCGATGCGACCCCAGGTGCCCAGAACCTAATGACTGAGATAGCAACTTATGCAGTGGGTCTGGCAACTACACGCACTTTTGTCCTCTACTCTTGCGCTACCAGCTACGATGCATCATACAAGGCATTGAAAGACATGAAGAACTCACTTGATTCAGCAGTTTATTATGCGTCCTACAAAACGATGTTTACCCTGAAGAATGATTTTCCTAAGGAGTATGCATCTTTCACTACAGCAGCGTATCCAGATGCCGTAGAAAACGACCGGTATATTGCAAATGTCTGTGATTCCATTATGGCAGCTCATGCTTCAGATACATTAGCAGTAGACATGAAATTTGCTGCGTATAAAACAAATGTGGTGAGCAAGGAAAGCAAAGAGCTTTGGTCACACACACTTAAAGCTAACATACCGTAAAATTATTGGAAAAAGCATAAAATAAGACAATGAAAACAAAGAAATCACTATTGGCTATTCTGGCCATCGCTTGTTTCGCCTCAGGCGTAGTATTCAACTCTTGTAAGAAACTCGAAGACGAGATAGGCATGAACGAACCGAATGCATATTATAGTTATGGTGCTACCACACACGATTCCAAAATTAGGGACGTGGCAGCAGAGTTTGAACACTATATTCATAACGCTGTAGGTTCGGATGCAATCCGAGGTGGAGCAGACAATGAAGTGATTCAGGTTTGCGAACAGTGCTATAACCACATCAAGAATGAATGGGGAGATGTCCGCGGTTCTGTAAACATCATTAAGAGACGCCATCCCGATGGCAAAGAGAAGGTAATCAAAGTCTATACGTTCTAAAATAGATACGAAGAGTGAAGAGTGGAGAGTGGAGAGACAGTTAATTATGAATTATCAATTATCAATTATCAATTTTATGAAAAAGATTATAATGACGCTTGCAGCCGTCCTTTGCTGCGCAATGACAATGACAGTATTCACCGCCTGCGGCGATGACGATGACGAAGACAACAAGAAACCCGAAGACGTGGCCACGTCGGGAGTGATGGAATGTCAGCTATATACCGATGACGAGACGCTCGGTTCGTTCGACTTCTACGTCAAATATTACGATGCAAACGGGAATGTAAAAAACGAAAAAGTGGTGTGGACAGACCAAACGACCTTAGACGATCTGACTGTAAGGACGTGGACAAAGAAAGTCGTTCAAAAACTGCCCGCCACACTCGGCATCTTAGTCGAGATTAAGGCCAAAGACGGTATCGACCCCAATGGCAAATATATCCTATCTCGTGGCTATAACATAACATTTACATCATTTACGGCATCAGGAAAACGCATTGACACAACCATTCCAAACAAAGATTATACAAGCAGCCGTAACAAAGTAGGCATGTTAGACGAAATGCTCAAAGAAAAAGGTCGTCCCTTGGACATTATCTATAAATACGACGTCAACGGAAAAGGAACCGGAACCAGCAAATGGGAATAATGTTTTCAGTAAACTTACCTATGATGAGGCAAACGGACTTCCGGCAATTCTACGGGAGTGCCAGGTCTGAGTGCTTCGACCGCTTGGTAGGATGGAGTCGCTGGCTGCTCCTCAACGGCATCGCAGGACCAAACATTCAGAAATAGAAAGAATCAATGAAGAAACATTTCATTCAACTACTGGCCGCCACGGTCTTGTTCCTTTCCTTCTCCGCTTGCGAGAAGCGAGAGAACAAAGGGCTGACGGACTATTCAAGCACCGGCTATAGCCCCACGGACTCCCTTATTATCAGCCAAGGTCTCATGGCGAGGGATTCTGTTCGCACCGCGTTCCTCATCGACAGTCTGGAGAAGACCAGAGACCTTAGTACGATGGCTGCTGCTGTATTCCGTGCCATCCGTTATGAAATTTTTGACAAGCGCACCGATTACGATATAGTGGCCGAAAAGTTGTATATCCGTGCATACAGTCTCGCCCAACCTGACGACCACCTGAAGTGGTATTACAACTATTGTGGCAACCACCTCGCCTATTATCTGTATATGGGACACAACTACGAGGGTTGCCTCCGTGTGGCAGTACCTCTGCTCACCACAACAGACTCGCTCGGTAACAGTCCTACTGACCAGACCCACCTCTATTCGCTGTTGTGCTGTTGTTACGTGAAGCTGGATCAGCCCGACAAGGCCAATGAGACTGGCAAGAAGGCCCGCACATACTGTTGGGAGGTGCTCGCCGAAGACTCCACGCCGGGCATCCACCGGCTGTTCATCAATTCCTATGCCCGCATCAAGGATGCCTACGTCCGGGTGAAGGATTGGGATAAGACGCGGGAATGGTTGGACTTCAACGACTCCATACTCCATCTTTATAAGCGGCGCCACCCTGATGACCCCGTCTGGTCCATCTACGACGGCTATGCGCATTTGGACCGCGCCATCAAGGTGTGGAGCTTGGGACTGACGGACTCGGCCGCCGCAGAATATGCGGAGTTCAGAAAATACAGATGTGCTTACGATATTGTCGGACTCACGCAGAGCAACGACTACCTGATGCCTGCCAGGCGTTGGGAAGATGCCGCAGACAACTATCAGGCACTGGATTGGTTCATCGGCAACTGCGTTTCGGAAGTCTTTATGGAGGAAATCTATTCCTACTATATGCCCAAGTTCCGCGCCAACTACAATGCCGGCCGTATGGATTCCGCCCTTTTCGTAGCAAAACAAATCTCAGAGATATTCGACTCCACCTATATCCGGCAGAAACGCAGTCAGATGGCCGAGATGGCCACCATCTACGACACGCAGGGCAAGGAGATGGAGATTGCCCGCCAGAAGGCCGAACTCTCGCATGAGCGCTGGATAGGCACTCTCGCGGCTATGGGACTCATCACCGCTTTTTTCATTATATATATTTGGTACCGGCGCCGGGCGGGGAAACGGCTTGAAGCCGCTCACGCAAAGCTGCAGAAAGCCTACGACCAGCTGGAGGAGACTACGACGGCCAAGGAGCGCATCGAATCGGAGTTGCGCATCGCCCGTGACATACAGATGTCGATGGTGCCAGGCGTCTTCCCTGAGTGCGAAGGTCTCGATATGTTCGCCTATATGGCTCCTGCCAAGGAGGTGGGCGGCGATCTTTACGGCTATGTCCTGCTGGGTAACCAGCTCTACTTCTGTGTGGGTGACGTCAGTGGAAAGGGGGTACCCGCCTCGCTCTTCATGGCCCAGTCGGCCCGACTCTTCCGTACCCTCGCCACCGAGGGCATGATGCCCGCCGAAATCGCATTCCGCATGAACAACGAATTGGCCGAGGGCAACGACAGAAATATGTTCGTGACCATGTTCATCGGCTTATTACACTTAGATACTGGTCGTCTCGACTTCTGTAACTGCGGACACAACCCCCCAGTCCTTGTCGATGACAAGCAGGTTGCCACGTTCCTTGACATAAAATATGTCAACCAGCCGCTCGGCCTCATGGAAGGAATCCCCTTCGCCGGCGATACCGTCTCCGACATCCGTGGCCGACAGTTGCTCATCTACACCGATGGACTGAACGAGGCCGAGAACCGACAGCATGAGTTGCTTGGAGACAAGCGCATCCTGGAACTTATGGCCTGCGACATCAATTCTCACGAAGTCATCGAGATGCTGAAGAAGGCCGTTGAGCTGCACAGGGACGGAGCCGAACCCAACGACGACCTGACGCTGATGTGCCTGAAACTATCTCGATAAAAACAAAACAGGAATAAATAGAAGTAAAATGAAAAAGATGATGAACGACACATGCACCGGTATCGTCGTCGTTTTCTTGTTCTCGCTGCAAAGATACATCTTTTTTTCTAAAACTGAACCAAAAACCACACAAAATCTTTCTAAAACATAAAAAAGATGCATTGAGACAATGAGGAGTTAACGGAGTTAGCAAATTAATAGCACACAGATTTCACAGATGGCACAGATAACAAAAAAGAAAAACGGTCTGTGAATTCTTTATT
>Ga0310690_10009561_pt1 | contig 12149 bp, 14 predicted proteins | sample AusTroGonzalo_MG_2_FD_207661 | JGI IMG/M metagenome (GOLD analysis project Ga0310690, IMG submission 207661) | Bovine rumen microbial communities from tropical cattle in Woodstock, Queensland, Australia - Gonzalo_04 (v2) (version 2) | ecosystem: Host-associated > Mammals > Digestive system >...
GAAGTTTTGTAAAAATGGCATACCCGAAAACATGCGCCATGACATGGTTTTCAAAATTGCGGATTTTTATAAATAAAAATGTACAAAAATCCTTGCACAATCCGCTTGAAGCCTATATAATTGTAGTCGAAAGGTTATTATAAGTGCTTCTTCGGAAGTGCTTTTTTTTGCTCACACATAATTTTTTGAAAAAATTTTTCAAAAAATATTTTTAAATTTTTTTCCCCGGATTTTTCTTTTTTCCTCCCCGGATTTTTTACCCCAAAGCTGCTATTTTGCCGGTTAACAGGTTATTTAATCAGTCATCTGTTAAAGTAAAGGCAGTTTCCGTTTTTTTTTCGGAAATCCGATAAAGCAAGGTACAAAAGAGCCTCGGATTTTTAAAAAACGGAAAACCGCCGGTCAAATTAGTAGCTTTTAATTTAGCGAAAATTTTATTTCATGCTTTTTATTTATTTACAATGACAAATCCCCTATTCATCATTGTCAGCATGCTTCAAAAAATCCACTGGTAAAATAATAATACTCATGGTACAATATTGTCAAGTTATTGTAAAATACAATAAATTTTTGAAACATTTTAATAAATTCTTGTAAATTACAGTAACTATCGGGAGAACACAGTATGAAAGAATACAAACTCACAGTCCAAGATGCGGTTGAGCAGCTGCTTATGAGCCAATCTACGATTTATTCGTGGATTGATAAAGGATTTTTAAAAATTGAGGAGACACCTGCCGGACGGTTTATTGTAATTTCCGAGAATGAGTTGCAGCAAATACGTTCCCGCAATCTGAAATCTAAGCGCAACAAGGTTTCCAAGCAGCTTACATCACAAGCAAGCGGAGATTCCGCGCCAAACGTTGTTGACGCGGAAGTGCTTAACAACAATGAAGAATTATTAAGAAATATTAATTTAAATGGAAATAATGAAATAATAAAACTGATTTCGGATTTAGCGGCAAAAGCCGGCAAATATGAGCTTTTGGAAGATATTCAAAAGCAAAAGCAGCAAGATGTTGAATATTGGCGCAACGAGTATTTTAAAATTAACTCCGAAAAGAATGATTTACAAGTTGAAAACGCACGTCTTATAAGGGAAAACGGCGAACAAAAAGAAAAAATTACACATCTTGAGGAGCTTGTTAAAAAATTAAAAAAACCGTTTGGGCGTTTTTTCAGTTAGATTTCTTCATAGCTATAAAACTCGATATAAAGGTGATTTGCAAGAAAACAATCAGTTTTTTTGCTTAAAATTTCTTCTCTCAAAGAGTCGTTATTGGCGATGAAAGCTTCAGCCTGAATGCCGTTTATTATTGAATTTGTATAATTTCTTCTGTTAAAAACTTTCCAGCTGGAGCGAGCGGAAAACAGTTCAGCTTCTGTCAAATCTTGATATTTTTTTTCTGTTTTTTCGCTTTGTTTGCGGTTTTTTGCATCATTCATTTCTTTGTGAATTTTTTCTTTTAAATTCTTTTCAATCAACAAATCGTCGAAATTTTTTTCCATAATTTTCCCTTTATTCACTGATTTTTATAATATAATCATAAATTTTGTCAACTTTGCTTTTTATTTCAAAAACCTGTTCTTTCAAGTCATTGATGGATTGAGCGCTGGCAAATCTTGTTTGTACATCGTCAATTATTTCTCTGTGTTTTTTTTCCAGGTCGGCCGGAGTAACAAAGATGCGTTGTTGAAGGTAAAAAACAGTAACAACAACGATTAACGGCGAATATGTAATAATATGTTCCATCATTTTCCGAAAAATTCCATTAACTTTAATTGTTAATTTTAGAAAAATCTTTCCGGATAAAATTACAATAAAAAAATTATAATTTAGGCGGAAAGTAGTAATCTACAAGGTATGACGCCGCATCAAACGGGTGTGACAAAAATTTCATTTCATTATTTTGCTTAATTTGATAATGCGAAGGCACATCAATACGGCTTGTGCCGGCTTTGTAGCATAAATTTTCTATATTATAGAGCAGTTTTTCGCATTTTTTATCGACAAACAAATGGCGTGTGCCGTCAAATGCCAAAACTTGGCTGTTAAATGCCATAATACGGTTCTTAATTGGGGGGTTAAACGGCTTAATTTGGATGTCAATATTTTTAAAACCGTGTTTTAGAAGTCGATTTTTCATTATGACATAATTTGTATATTCGCTTGTGCAAGAGCGATTATCGCCTGATGCATCGCCGTTTATGACGATTTTTGCATTATGCCTTGCATATTTTTCTGCGAACAAATCGACGCAAAACGCAGTCGTAGTGCTTTCTTGCACGATTTCATCAAAGAAATAAACATTGTTTTCATTGACATGCGCCAGCTCCCAGCACATCGGGTCGACGTTGAAATCGCAGCTTATATGTAGCGGCAAATCCCTGTTATACTTGATTTCTTTGATATTATCGCCAGAAAAATTTTTCACGACTTTCCCGGTTGAATAATCGCCCCATTCCCCCAAGACGTTCATTCTGTAATACTTTTCGTCATATATTTTTTTTAATTCCTCACAGAAATTTTTTGGTAAAAATATATTTTGGGTTGTGGGAGCGATTATCAAACGGTAGTTGGGAGGCGGGTTTTGGGCAAATGTCTTATAAATCCAGCCTTTGTTTTCCTGTGGGTTGGTGTGTGCAAAAAGCCTGTATTGAAAATTTTTCCATTGAGGGCGAATTTTTTGCCTTAAACGTCCCAAAAGCATTTTAAAAACTGCAAAAGAGACATCTGACATTTCTTCTATTTGTACAAAACCAAGGTTTAGAGATTTTAATTTTGACGGTTCCTGAAAATGTCGAAACAGCACCTGTGAGCCGTTTTTAAACTGCAATTTTTGTTCGGTTTTGTTAAATTTATAATCCTTTTTATCAATAAAGCCCATTGAGCATAAGTGCTGCATGTAAGAAACCAGCGTTGTATCGCGCACAAGCGGGTATGTCAAAGCGCCGACAAGCCCTGTGATACGCGGATATTTAAGGCAAAGCAAAATTCCCAAAAGCGAGCCTGCAAAAGTCTTTCCCGAGCCAAATCCGCCCTGATAAACCGCCACATCGAGGCTGTAATCGTGCGGAACTTCGATAAATTCCTTTTGCGCGTCAAGAAGTGTAATTTTATTTTTTGCGGTATTTTTATTTTCCATAAAATTCTATAATTTTACAAAAGTTTACATTTCCTGTTCCAGAGGATATGTTCCGGAATTTGTCAGAAAATTTTCGACGTTTTCAATTCCGTATTGTTCAAGTGCAAACTTGAAACACTCAATCCAATCAACCTTTTGAGCCACATCCGGCATTTTTGAGAGAGCTGTGACAATTTCAAAAAGTTCTTTAAATTTTGCTTTTCTTTCAAGTGTTGCGCGCCTGTCGCCGTAATGGTAGACATATTGCGCATTTCTAACCTTGTCATCAATTTCCGTGAAAACAAATTCGCCTTTGGATTTCACACAAATTATTTCTTTTCCGTATTTAAAGGCTGCAAGAAGGTCGGCAACCTTTTCCACAGAGGGAATTACAATATTTTTATAAAATTTTTCAACAATTGAATTAAGCCTTGCAGATTGCCCCGAAACCGTGTAATTAAGCTCCGTTGCGGTCCTTGCGCTCGATTGTATATCGCCTGCCATATTGCGGAAAATGCCGGTCGCAGATTCCGTTTGTGCTTTAAAATAGTTGATAAATTCCCATCCGGTTAGCGCCGATTCAAAGCGCATAGCAACCGGCTGCACGGGCATTAGCGAGGAATCATATTCAATAATTTCTCCCGGCTTAACGTTTTGCACACCCTTAAAAGCGCCTTTTGGTGCGAGATAAGGCGGATTCATAATTAAAGAAAGCGCATCGAGCTGCCTGTTTAAAATGGTCGAAGCAAGCGAATTAAACACAAGAGAAACGCTTAAAGGCGAAATTCCGCGGTGCGTGTACGGATCTTCAATTATATTTGCATGTACAAACGGATTAATTACAAACGGGTTGTTTTCCGCACGAATGATATGTTTTCGCCCCGCAACTGTAATGAGGCAATCTTCTATAATTTCGCCGTTTTCGAGGGCAATATCGCCCCAATATTCCAAAATTTCGACCTGTTTATCAAACACATTTTTGATTTTTATATTTTCGTTTGCAACGGCCATATTTATTAATTCATCAGACTTTTGGGCAGTCATATAGTTGTTTGACAAGTCATTTTTTATAACATGCGGGTCTAAATAATTCCTGAAAATTTTCGGACAAGATGACCAATTTTCGCTTCTTGAAATGTCGAAAACAAAGTTCTTAGCGTCAACCGCCTTGATGAAAGGCGCGTCATAAATCATCTTTTTTTCTATAACATAACCGTCAATTGTCGGTGAAAGCAACTGTTCCTCAAGCGTTTGCGGGCGTCTGTATTTTTTAAACTCACTTTTCCAGCCCACAAAAAGGGTTACTTCGCCGGTTTCAACCAGGTCATCAACAATTTTTTCAAGCAGCATAGAAAATTTCATACCCTCGAGTGTGTTGACAAGCATTGATTTTTGACGGTTGGCAAATGCTTGCGCCTCAAGAGTTTTACCGCTAACATCAAACATTGATTCCGGATTTGAATAAATATTTTCGCAGATATGCGATTTTAAAGTTTGCGCAAGTTCGTATACGTCGGGTAATTCTACTTGTGAATGCCAGTTCAAAGAATTTTTCGGAAGTGATTCTTTATAAATGGCGCGCTTTACATTGTCAATCATACGAATTTGTTTTTGCCGTGCAGAATCAAATTTATCAAACATTCCGACGATTTTTGATACCAAAAATTTTTGCTCTTTTTCGGATAATTTTTTCATTTTTAATCCCTTTCAATTTTAAAAACAGGTTTACCGTACATCTTTTTGCCGGCTGCGTTAAGCTCGGCATAAGCCTTGTTATACCTTTGCAGCCAGTGCACATATTTCGGATTATTCGGTTCTTGGTTAAGTTCCAAGCACACCCAGTAAATTATCATTGCGCTGCCAAAAGGCTCCGGAATAATACTTTTATCTGTTTCATATTTAAAATTTTTCTTCAGCTCGCCAAATTCGTTTATAACATATTTTTGTTTGTCATTGGCAAAACCCCAGTCGTGGTAGCAAATTATGCTTTCATTTGCGCGTCTTATATAGTCTTTAATTTTTGTATGCACCGGAAGCCTTGCATCGTCAAAAGTTTCCGGCTGCGGCAAGTCCATTTGTGCAAGTATTGCATTGATTAATTGAAAAAAATTCATGTCTTTCCTTTTCTATTATTTTCTATTAAATTCTATTAAATTACATTAAATGAAAAATCGGAAAATTTTAGAATAAAATTATATTTTTTCTATGTTTAAATTTTCCACTTCCATATCAATATCGTTTTGCTGTGACATTTTTTCACACCCTTCAACAAGCTTTGAAAGCGATATTAGCGCCCTTAAAGCTCCTGCGGCATCACGCATTTTATATCTGTTTGTTTCTTCCCCTTCTTTGTTTAAAATATTTTCTTTTTCCATTGAAAAGTCAATAATTTCAAGCAATTTAGCAACAATATAAGAGCGGGTAACATACAAATTTTTTGCATGATTTTCCACTCTTTCTTTAATTTTTGTCATCACGCGTCTGCTGTTAAGCAGCGCTTTTCCGTATTTTACGGCCTCATCGCGCGCATAGCCCGCTAAAATTGCCGCCTCAAAAGGATTTAGCGTTAACAGGTAATATTCGATAAATTCTTTTTGACCCTTCGTCAAGTCAGCCATTTTATTTAAAGCCTTTCGCCTTTTAATGTTTGCTTTTAAATATTTGCTTTTTAGGAAAAAATAGTCTAAAATTAAAAAAAAAGAGGTGTTTTATGGACGAAAAAACTGAGCAAAAAATCGTGTTATACAAGGAATATAACAAATCTTTGGAAAAATTTAAAAAGCATAATTTTGCGTCAAATCGTTTTTACATAACGCTTTTGATGTTTGTTCTGCTCATTATTCTCATCGCAAAGCAGGTGTTTATTTCAGGCAGTTTGCCTTTTACATTTACTTTTTCGCTTTTCGGCTTTTGTGCGTCGATTATGTGGGTTATAACTCAAGATTCTTACGAGCATTTGGTGTCGATTAAGCTTAACAAGGTGCTTGAAGAAATTGAAAAAGATTTGCCTGTAAAACCTTATACGCTTGAACATGCGGAAATTGACAAATATAAAGCAGACAAGAAATTTTTCACTTTTGACAACATGCAAAACTTCATGGCGCTTGCAATGGCGCTGATTTTCACCATTTTGTTTTTAAGCGAAGCTTTTCCGTTTTGCATAATGGTCAAATCGTTTATGTAAATCCGGGTTTTGTCTTGTGTAGTGCAATTACGCAATTGGGAAGCTTTTCCGGGCTTTATTGCGGCTTATTGTATAAGCCCCTGCTCGTATTGCGACATAATTTCGTCTTCGTTTTTTTGAAATTCTTCGAGCGACATTTTGCCGATTTCTTTGCGGGTAAAAATTTTGTCGCATTTTGCTCCGGCACTGCCTGAAGTTTGCACCTGCGCAGTCAATTTTCCTTTTGCGCTGTCATTTGAGCGTGCAAGATTTTGTTCAAAATCTTTATTGCGCTGATAGCCTGAAATTGCGTCTTTTTCGATGTTTTCAATTAAATTGGCAAAAGTTTTTTCATCAAATTTTTCGCCCTGTTTAAAATTATCGTTAAAGAATTTTTTCAAGTCTTTGCGCGGCTGCGAATTAAAAAAATCGCTGAGAACGCTTCCTTGCGCGGTATTTTGAAAAGGCTGCGCACCCTGTGAAATTTGAATGTTACTGTTATATAAATTTTGGTGTAAGTTGTTTAAAAGTTCAGTTCCCTGTTCGTTGCTCAAAAGCCCCAGAGTACGCAAAATTTCTATCATTTGTAATTTTCTTAAATATGCTTCCATAAAAACCTCTTTTCTAATAATAGTCAAATTCGTCAAACTCAAGCCCGATAATGCAGCAGCTGTGGGTTATTTTGTCGCCGCTTATGCAAATTTGCACGCTTGAATTTTTATCGCTTATGAGCGCCCGTTCCCTGCAATCAATGGATTTTGACCAGCAATAGCCGGCATTATCACCCGCCCAAACTGTCGTATCATCGTCCCAAAGCAGGTTTATGGGGTTATATGTTTTTATGCTCTGCCCGTCGTAGGTTTTTAATTCCTCATAATTTTTTTGTGTGCAAAACTGAAAAACATTGTCATAAGTATCATCGAGGACAAATTCGAACTTATCGACAACTTTTTTTCTGCTTGGTGTGTTGAACGTAAAAAACGGGCTTTTCCAGCTAAATACAATAGGTTCCCCGTTAAAAGAATTCGAAATGTCTTCAATATAAACTTTGCCGTCTGCGCTGCCGGTCACGGGTTTTGAGTTAAATTTTCCCGCACACATTATGTTTTGCGGAATTTTTCTCACAAACCATGCATTGTTTAAAAAATCATAAATCCATACAGTGCTTAAGTTTACGGAATTTTTTTGCGGAATAAAAAACCAAATTTGATTTTTTTCTTCGTAAGGGACGATGCAAATTTTTGCCGCATCCTTCTTTTTATATGTATCAGTGAGCTGTTTTATGGGATTTGCAATATTCGAGCTGACAACAATTTGCCCCAATTCGCCCACTTGAGCAAGGTTATAGACACCGCCGTTGAAAAAATACTGCTTGTTGTTGACCGTCAAAACAGCGTTATGCCCGTCAACTCCGCAATCTGCAAAGGATTGCACGGAAAAATCATTGTCCGAAGTGCCGGATAAAAAATATATTTGCTTGCTTTTGTAAATTGCAAGATATTCTCTATACCCGCACAGGGCAGTTATTTCCGAGTAATCCGAATGAAAATTTGAAATATATCCGGCATCGTTCGCAGCCTGCCAGTCGTCATATTTTCCCAATGCCGAGTAATAAAGTGTTGAGCCGGATGCCGCCCAGAGCCTTCCCCCATAAGCGCAAATTGCAAGACCGCGTATTTTTTGACCGTCTGCACCGGTTGCGTTTGTGCCTTTCAGCGGTTCATTTTTGTCTGACATATCAATAAAAACAGGCTCGTCAACACCGTTTGTGACAACTACTCCGCCCAAAAAATTGCAAAATGCAACTTTTCCACAGCGCGCAAAATCGCTTTTAAGACATGTTAATTCATCCGTCAGGTAGTTTAGGGCATACAGCTCGCCTTGCGCCGTGTAAATAAGCATGTGGCGTGATGTCTTTTTTTGATACTCAAAAATGCCTATAATACTGGCTTCTTTGCCCAAATCGCACAAAAGCATATTGCCGTTTTGCCTGATAATGCCTTTATTTTGGTAAATTTCGACATTTTCACCTTCTGCCCAGGGTATTTTTTTTGTGTTTAAACCGAGATTTGTTTTGCTTTCGGCGTTGTTCAGGCCGCCTGACAGGTCATAAAAATAAAAACTCATTTTTTCCCTCTGAAAATTTAAAAAAAAACGCAAGCACCCTAAACACTTATAGAATGCTTGCTTTGGGGTTCGTGTTTATGAAAAACATCAAACGCACAAAAATCGGGAGAACGTAAAAAAAGTGCGTTTGATGAAGTAGCGTTATTTTTGAAGAATGTTAGAAGATTTCAATTTTTTGCAAAACTAACTTATTGAGCAAATAAGCTTTGCGAGTGCTTTGTTGTTGACAACGCAAGCACCGTAAACGTACAAACCTCTTACAATGTCAGAGAAAGAGCCTGTATCGCGAACGGTTTCAAGGGTTATGACTTTTGACGCAAAAGTGATTGCATCGTTTGTGCCGGCAAGCACGCTGTATGTGCCGCTTGAGGCGGTCAAGTTGTTTGAAACAAGAACGTCCATACCCGCAATTTTGCCGATTGCGCCTTTTCTTAACGTTTCATCACCCAAATTTGATGCACTCGTAAATTGTGAAGCCTTGAGCAAAAGTGCCTCAATGTCAGGGTTTATGATAACCCAGGGCGATTGTTTTGTGTTGGTTGCGTTTGCTTTTTTCAATTTTGCCGCAAGATCAACAAAATTTGAATAAATATTCGAAGAAGTCAACGCAACTGTTGTGGAAGAACCGATAATATTATCGGAATTTGTTTCCGTGTGCAAGCCGAGCAAATAACTGTCTTGAGCAACTTCGATGGATTTTTTAGCATTTTCCATATACGCATCAATAAAATTCGTATTTGCCTGAACTTTGCCGATATCATTGACTTTGAAGGCAAAGAATTTTCTTTGATTTACCGTCAAAGTCGAAGATGCCGGTTGAATTTCCGAATATGTAAGAGCATCACCGGTTAAAGTTGAAACGGAAACCGCCGGAGCAGTAAGTATATGCACCTTGTCACCGGCATTTTCAATTTCGCCTTCCCAGTTTCTGTTAACGCATTGCAGCATAGGACAATATGTTGCAAGAAGTGAATTGAGCCTTTGGCTCCAAATTTCCGGAACAAAACCGGAATAAGAGTTTGAAAAATCTGTCATTTTTTATCCTTTCGTTTGTGCCGTCTGCGCAGAGCAGATGCGGTTATATGCTAATAATAGTGTTTAATATATTTCACTGAAAACCATTGAAAAACAGCAATAGAAGAACTTTCTACCGCCAATTGCAAAAATCAATATAACAAAATTTTTTAAAATTTACTTCTTAACCGATTAAAGAAACATCGAGCATCAAAACGTTTTTCAAATACATCGCAATTGCCTCTGCACGGTTGTTTACACCGTTTTTGCAATAAATTCTTGCCATATGCGTATTAACTGTTCGAACAGAAATCAGAAGTTTGTCGGCTATTTTTTTATCTCCAAAACCCATAACGGCTAACTTTAAAATTTCTTCCTCTCTATTCGTCAAAAACATAGATGCACCAAGCAATTCCGCCTGTAAAAACAGGCCAATTCCTTCCATTTCGATATGAATATAACACGGTAAAAAAGCAAAAAACCTTATATATTTTCCTAAAGTACTTTGCGACTATATGCCCAAAACTCTTTCCCTGAGCCGCAAAACAGGTTTTTGTATGAGACACCCGTTTTCGGTCAATCCGAGCCTTAGTTGTGAAAGGTTAGAAAAGCACTTCTTCTTTTTGCCAAAATCGTTGTAATACAAGTAAAATCGACCGGAACACAATATTGTAAAACGGTTTTTTTCTTTAACTTCGTAAAGAATACTGCTTTCTATGCTGCTTCGGAGCTTTCTGGCTTTATAATTGATTTTTCGTACAATAGTTTTTTGATTGTCGTAATTTATTCTTACAAGCTGAATAACGGTATGAGAGCAGCAAGGACAGGATTCAAGCCAATCCATATAAGCCTCGATGTAGCCGTCTTGAGGCTGTAAAACAAACCTCTGAGCCTTATGCATCGCGCCGCAGCACTGAATTAACCCCATTTTTCCCCCCTTAAAAAAGACAAAACTTTCCCCGCTTTCTGACAGGAAAACGATTTTGCCATCGTGGGCGTGAACCTTACCCTGCAGTTTGTACATCTCATCAATGCACAAATTAAGTATATTAAAACTCAGTTTTTTTAAAATCCGTGCGGCTACGTACGTAAAATTACGTACGTAATTTTACGTACAAAACATATTTTTTAAAATTTTTAAAATTGGCAAACTCCCTTTATTATCAAGGATTTTAAAGTTTTATTTTTGATTTTATAAATAAAGATTTTTTGATTTTTTGTATATTTAAAAATCAATTTTTTTTATTCCGTCGAATTGGAAAAACAAATTTTCTAAAATCACATAGCCTGTATTTTGGCAGTATGCGGCTCTTTTGGCGTTCCCCAAACTTCTTCATAAGAATAATTATATTTTTCACAAATCAATTTCGCCATACCTCTGTCCCTGAAAACCGGCGCCAGCGACTGCACCCATCTGAGAGCATCCTCTCTGTTCCAATCGATTGGCCAGGTTGATTTTTGAGCATCCTGCTCATAACAGTTTTCTGATGCCGATTTTGCTTGCTTAAAAGATTTTACTCTCTTCCCCAAAGCCTTCTCGGATGTCCCGGACTTTACAAAAGCCGCTGTATCCGCCTCTTTTGACATCCTTGAAAATTCCGTCACATTTGAAGTTTGCGAAAACCCGCCTGCGGCAGAAAAATCGCTTTCTTTTTCCTTTAGTTTTCTTAAATCGTTTTTTAATGCCTGTTCAAAACCGTTGTCTGCATCACTTGTTTGTGGCGCGTTAGCGCCGTTTACCCTGTTATTGCAAATTTTTGCATCCGTCCCAAAAGAAAAAATTAAAAAATCCTCTTTTTCTTTTCTTTTTTCCTTTTTATTTGTTTCACCGACATTTTGACGGACACCACAACCGACATTTTGACGGTTTGCGACCGACATTTTGACAGATTCAAAAAAATGTGCCGTAAAACGGTATCTGTTAACCCTTTGCGTCACATAATAAATATAATCTTCGTCTTTTAAATTGAGAATTGCACGCTCAACAGACTTCTCGCTTATTCCGAGCTGCTGCGCAAGAAATTTTTGCGAAGGAAACATATCCGGATTGTTGGCGTTATAATGCTGTATCAGCGCCATTAAAACAAGCTTGGCTGTCGCCGTTAAATTGCATTTTTGTAAAAATCCGGAAGTATAAATAACTTTTGATAACTCAAATTGCGTTATAGATGTAGATTTCCAGCTGTTTACATCATTTAAATTTTTAGCATTTGCCCTGCTCTGACCCATAACTGCCTCCTTTTATTTTCTTTAAATTGCACTCTCTCGTGCATTTTACCCGTATTCCCATGCATGCCCAATTATTTCTTAAACCCCAATCATACGGTATTTCCCGTAATTGTGTTCTTTTTTAGAACATTGTTCCTCTTATTTGGCTTATCCTCACTATGACCATTTTATTTTTAAACCCCGCTCTCTATGGCATTTTCCAAAGCAAGATTCTTCTTTTTAGAACATTGTTCCTCTTATTTGACATATTCTCACAGCTGCCATTTCCCTTTTTTAAATAAAAACAAAGACTCTTTTGTACTTTATTTATGAAGTTTTGTAAAAATGGCATACCCGAAAACATGCGCCATGACATGGTTTTCAAAATTGCGGATTTTTATAAATAAAAATGTACAAAAATCCTTGCACAATCCGCTTGAAGCCTATATAATTGTAGTTGAAAGGTTATTATAAGTGCTTCTTCGGAAGTGCTTTTTTTTGCTCACACATAA
>Ga0310690_10009562_pt1 | contig 12149 bp, 9 predicted proteins | sample AusTroGonzalo_MG_2_FD_207661 | JGI IMG/M metagenome (GOLD analysis project Ga0310690, IMG submission 207661) | Bovine rumen microbial communities from tropical cattle in Woodstock, Queensland, Australia - Gonzalo_04 (v2) (version 2) | ecosystem: Host-associated > Mammals > Digestive system >...
ACCGTTCTGCGGTGCAGAAGGTCGGAGAGGATATCGGAGTGATTTCAAAGAAGGCTGGAGATACAGCCGGCAGGATCAGAGAATTAGTCAGTGCAGGTCTTGTTGCGCCGGCCGGCAGCGCAGCCGGTTCCGCCGGATCAACTGCCGCAAATATAAGCAGTGGCGGCAGTGTTTCCGCAAAATCCGGAATGTCAGAAACGGCAAATAACAAGTTCGCTGCTTCAGGCAACGGTTATGAAACAAACGGAAGCCGGACAGCTTCTGAAGCCGCAGTTAATGGAAGTAATAATTATTCAGGCTCGGGAACAGCAGACTTGGGCGGCGGTACCAACAATTATGTCGGCTCAGAATTTGTAAATCCGTTTGAAAATTCAAACAACGGTGAGAATAATTTCATAAAATCCGAAAACCTTGATGCTTATCTGAAACCTGAAACAGGAGCAACTCCCCGCTCGCTTGAAAAGACTCAGCTCGGTTACAGGCAGACAGAGGACAACTGCTGGGTTTATGATTCCCCTGAAGAAACCAGCAAATATTTGATACAAAAACAAGGGCAGGCTTATGAAGAGTATCAGGGAACATGCGGTCTTTGTTCGTGTGCCAACGCTCTGCGTCAGGCAGGTGTCAATGTTTCTGAAAAGGAAATAATAGATTATGCATCAAAGACTCCTTTGATGGGAGATAAAAATACAATAGTTGATAGGGCAATAAATGAACAAGGAGAAGCTGTACTCTACGTGGGGAGCGATGACGGAACAGTCGTGGCGGCGACAGTAAACGATAATGGTGAAATCTTGGGTGCAAAAGATATTTTTCTTTGTGAAAACGATTCGCCAGATCCTGATCTCAATGGGACTAGCTGTTGTTTGGCCCGAAAACAAATTCTTGAACATTTCGGAATTAAAAGTGAAATTGAAAAAGTCGAATTTGCTGATAATGGTGAAGTTTCTCATAAAACAATTGAAAATATTGCAGGTCATATTTCAGAAGGCAAGGGAGTCATATTATCTGTAGATGCAGGAATTTTTTGGGATAATTCCAAATATGCAGGAATGGGACATTCTGTTACGGTGACAAGTGTAAAAAAAGATGCTGAAGGGAATGTACTCGGATTTTATATTTGTGATACAGGGGAGGATCCAAGCAGGGAACCAAATTATTATAGTGCCGAGAAGATAAGACAATCTTTATATGCATGTCCTATTAACGTAACTCAGATAATCAGGTAAAAGCGGGATGCTATGGAACTGAAACAACTGAAAAATATTTTGTGGCAGACTGATTTCGGGCAGTTTTTTGAAAACAGCATGGTGTGTTCAATTCCTATCCCGGTTAAAACAACTGAAGGAATGCATGAATGTTGTTTCTGGTGCAGATACGATTGGGAAAAAAATGTTTTTTCAGGTCCTGTCGTCCGCCTTTCCTACAATGCCGAGAGAAAAAAATGCATCTCTTTTGTTTTTTGTAAAGGAGGACATTTTTTCAGTGCTGCGCCGAATGAGATTATTCATGCAAAAAAAACTGCAGGAGAACGTGCTGAAAAATATCCGAAGTTTGAAGAAATGTACAACCTTGCGCGTCCGGTTTTTTATAAGGAAAACTGCACGGACGAGGAAAAACAGCTTCTTTCGGAATTTTATAAATCTTTCAAAGATTATGTTGACGAATCGCTTATGGTGTTTTACAGAGAGCTGGTTCCTTCATTCTTTGAATGGCTGGAAAGAGAGACAATAACGTCGGAATAAAGTAAAGGAGAGTTTTTTTATGCAGCCCATCAGAAACAGTGTCGTCAGGGAACAGATAAGACTCAAAAATGAAGCAGCAGTTAAAAACAGGGAAAAACAGCTGATGGATCAGTTGGAATTGTATAAAAATGACCAGAAGGAAAAGTGTGACAAAATTATTGCTTCCATAAATCAACAGAAGGATGAGCAGATAAAGCAGGTTGAAATTCAACGGAAAAAAGATTTGAAAGCCGCAGATAAATCGATGTCATCTGCCAGGCGCGGCGGCGGATCAGCTGTAATTATAAGTTTTGTGAGTATTTTTACTATGGCCGCGTCTACAATAGGATATTCACTGCTCGGATCTTACGGCGGAATTGCATGTATGATCATTTCTGCAGTTTTATCTTTGATAATTACTACTACCTCCAGGAAAATTCAAGATAGAAAAATCTCTAAACTTGAAGATCGTAAAGAAAAACTTGAGGAAGATACGGAGAATGAAATCCAGCGTTTGAAAGATAATGCCGAGGCTGATGCTAAAAAAGCCATGGCTGAGGTTCAGGAAAATATCGACAGGGAAGCTGGAAAATTGAATGATGAAATCCAGAAAATGTACGGCGCGGCTGATCAGCAGACAGTAAAGGAATTAAACGCCTACGACCATGAAATGAATGTGTTTGCCAACAATATACTGGCTGATGCAGATAAATATTCCCATATGGTGGATGCGATAGAAAATGTTTTTAAAGATCTGAGTGCTGAGGTCAAAAACGAAACTCTGATAAAGTTTGATTTGAAGTTCAAGGTGACGAGAACAGAGGTGGAGTTTGATTGCGGCAGGAAGCAGGACAGCAGAAACTACAACTTTTTCAAGGAAGGTTTCAGAGAGTTGTCAAGAGATTATGAATGCGAAGGACTGGCCAAGGCGCTGCTTATGCTGACAAAGGCGAGAATTTCAAAGACAGCTCCGACGATGATGATGTCTTTCGGTCATCTTGATTCCGAGGTAACGATACATTTTAAAGGGGTGAATCCGAACGGACGGCCTTTATAGATTGGAAAAATTTGAGAGTTAAATAAGGAGAGTTTTATGCGGCCTATAAAAAACAGTGTTGTAAGAGAACAAATAAGGCTTAAAAATGAATCAAAAGTTGAAAGCCGGGAAAAACAGCTGCTGGATCAGTTTGAATTGTATAAAAAGGAGATGATGGAAAAGTGTGACAAAATGATTGTTTCCGTCAACCAGCAAAAGGATGCTCAGATAAAGCAGGTGAATAAGAATATGAAAGCGGATATGAAAGCTGCCAACAAAACGATTTCATCTATTCGGGGCGGTTCGTCTTCTCCTTTATCAACTTTGGCTATGGGAGCTTCTTTAGTTGCTTCAGCGAATCCGGTAGCCATGGTTGCTACCACTGTTGCCACTTCGGTTGTGTCCGGGGTGTTGCAAAACAATAGAAATAAAAAAGTTTTAGCACTTGAAGAACATAAAGAACGGCTTGAGGAAGAGGCGGAGAATGAAATTCTGCAGCTGGGGGAAAATGCCGAGGCAGAGGCTAAAAGAATCAGAGAGGAAATGCTGCAGAAACTTGAGAGAGAAGAAAGAAAACTGAAGGATGAAATCCGTAAAATGTATATTGCGGCTGATCAGCAGACGGTGAAAGAACTAACTGCCTACGACCATGAAATGAACAGATTCGCCAATAATATACTGGGTGATGCAGATAAATATTCTCCTATGGTGGATGCGATAGAGAGTGTTTTTAGAGATTTGAATGCTGAAGTCAAAAACGAAATGCTGATAAAGTTTGATGTGAAGTTCAGGGTGACGAAAACAGAGGTGGAGTTCGATTGCGGCAATAAGCAGGAGAACAGAAACTACAACTTTTTCAAGGAAGGTTTCAGGGAGTTGTCAAGAGATTATGAATGTGAAGGACTGGCCAAGGCGCTTCTGATGATGACCAAAACCAGAATTTCAAAGACAGCTCCGACGATGATGATGTCTTTCGGTCATCTTGATTCCGAGGTAACGATACATTTTAAAGGTATAAATCCGAACGGACGGCCTTTATAATTTTGAGAATGGGTAGCAGTTATGTCAATTAGTTTGCAGATTGAAGAGTGGGATTGTTCCTGCGGATGCCGCGGGATTAAAAGCAGGTTCTGTCCGAAATGCGGAGCCAGAAAACCGGAATCGCAGCAACCGGTTACCAATACCGGAAGCGGCAGGGTCTCTTCGGTTTATACCGACGAGCCATGGGACTGCTCCTGCGGATGCCGCGGGATCAGAAGTAAGTTCTGTCCGAAATGCGGAGCCAGAAAACCGGAATCGCAGCAACCGGTGACCAATACCGGAAGCGGCAGGGTCTCTTCGGTTTATACCGATGAGCCATGGGACTGTTCCTGCGGATGCCGCGGGATCAGAAGCAAGTTCTGCCCGAAATGCGGAGGCAGAAAGCCGGATAAGGTAAAACCGGTCACAAGTACCGCGGAAAGCCGTAGTTCAGAACAGGATGTGCTGGTTACACCCTACAGGGCACAACAGGATAGAGGTGCCGCGGAAAGCCGTAGTTCAGAACAGAAAGTTCCGGTTACATCCTACAAGGTACAACCGGACAGTGTTGTGAACGGCAAAATTTCTTTGTTCAAGGAAGAGCCTTGGACCTGCTCCTGCGGATACAGCGGGATAAAAGGCAGGTTCTGCCCGAAATGCGGATCGGCAAAGACTTATGCCTATACAAAGAACCATTTTTCAGAAGACAATCCTGAAGCTTATTTTAAGCCTTTGCTTAAAAATTATTCAAAAGCCGCTTATGAAGGAAATGAAGCGATATTTTTCACGCTCGGTGAGTGGTATGAAAAAGGTCTGGGAACCTTAAAGGACGAAACAGAGGCTCTGAAATGGTATACAAAGTCGGCGAATTCAGGAAAAGCCAACGCAGATCTTTATTTCAAGCTCGGTGAATGGTATGAAAAGGGGATCGGATGTTCTGCAAACAAGGATGAAGCCTTAAAATGGTATCTTGAAGCTTTTGAAGCTGGAAAAAATACCGATGAATTGATTTCCAAATTGGAAAAACTGTGCAACGGCGGCCCGGCAGCACAAGGGAACGGCGGGGCACTTCTGGAAGTCTATCTCAGACTGGCCGGATCAGGCAGAGGAAATCCTGAAATGTTCTACAGAATAGGGGAATGTTTCGAAAAAGGGAAGGGAACTCCTAAAAATATTAAAGAAGCGTCGAAATGGTATCTGAAAGCTGCGGAAAGCGGCAAAGGCGATGCCGGGTTGTTTTATAAACTCGCTTCATGGCTTGATGAGCAGGGAAATAAAAAGGAAGCCTTCAAATGGTATCAGAAATCGGCTGAATCCGGCGTAGCTGACGGAGAGCTTTTTTACAAACTGGGTTTATATTCCGAAGATCTTGGAAGCAGAAAAGATGCGTACAAATGGTATCTGAAAGCTGCGGAATACGGCAAAGGCAGTGCCGCTTTGTTCCATAAGCTCGCTTCATGGTTTGAAGAAAAAGAGAGTAAAAAAACGGAAAATCAATGATGGCTACGGTGTTGAAGCAGACGATGTATTCGCAAAATTCCTGCTTGAACAGGCTTTCGAACACGGGAATATGGAAGCTGTGCAGACTTTGAAAGAATGGTACGGCGGGTTGTTTAAAAAGATATTCAATTGACTGGAGAGTGGATCATGGTTGACGGAAAATGGAAATGTCCGAAATGCGGAACTGAAAACGATGCGGAAAACGCTTTCTGCGGAGAATGCGGGAGTAAGAAGCCTGAAAGGGAAACAAGAATAGCTGCAGCAGGAAGAGTTATACCTAAGGAGACGAAGCCGGAACCGGCTCCTGTTCAGGATATGGCCGGGGAAAAGCCGAAAAGTAAGAAAGGCGTAATTATTGCATTCATCGTCGTCTTTGTAACAGGCATAATCATTGCCGTTGTACTTGGAGGCAGTTCGGATCAGCCGTCAAATTCGGGGTATGTGCCTCCGGCCAGGTCTGAACAGCCGTCAAATTCCGGATATGTGCAGCCGGCACAATCACCTGACCGGCAGGAAGCTGAAAGAAGAGCAGACGAGGCAAAAGCTGATGCTGAAAGGAAAAGAGCAGCTGCAGAAGCTGAAAGAAGAGAAGCTGAAAGGCAAAAAGCTGAAGCTGAAAGGCAAAAAGCTGAAGCTGAAAGGCAAAAAGCTGAAGCTGAAAGGCAAAAAGCTGAAGCCGCTGCCAGAGCAAAGCTGCAGCAATGGGAAAAGAATCATTTGTGGACATCGGGTCTTTACTGGATTGACGGCGGTACAAAAACATGGGCGGCAGCAAGAAATTATTGCAGCAGTTTTACGGACAGGGAAACGGGTTTCTCCGGATGGCGTCTGCCGACCGTGGATGAACTGAGGAGATTGAACGGAAAGAAAAGAGACAGATACTGGAACTCGTCATCCTATTCTTTCTGGGACAACAGGGACGAGAAAGTCGGAACAGACACTGACGCCCGTCATAAAGTCGAATATATGTTTTATTGTGTAAGGAATAAGTAACCGGATATGTGTTTTTTATTAATTTAATTTTGAGGGAGAGAAAAATGAAAAAACAGTTTTGGTTGGTAAGTTTGTTTTTTACGGTTTTATTGTCGGCCGTTCAGGTTTATGCAGAAGAATGGAGCAGTATTGCGTACAGCAAAACATTCTCAGAGGCTGCCATGTATTGCCAGAGCAACAGAGAAAACGGTTATTCATGGGTTTTGCCGAGAGTTTCGCAGCTTTCCGAGCTATACGGCAGGGTAAGCGGTAAATTCTGGGCATCCGATGCGTCCAGTGACGGTAATATGGCATACCTCTATAATTTTGATGCAGGAAGGGCAGAGACGTATTATCAGGATTCGAGATATAATGTTATATGTGTAAGAAACATGACAGGCACGGAACGTGCAGTTGCTGCACAGGCATCGGCAAATGCTGCGAGAATCGAACAATTAAAGTCTGAGGGTTTTGTTGATTTGGGTCTGCCCAGCGGAACCATGTGGGCTGCAAGCGATTACTCTGACTCCAGATATACCTTTTATGAGGCAAGTCGTTTTGGAAATAAACTGCCTTCCGTACAGGATTTCGAGGAGCTTGACCGTTATTGTAGTTGGGATTGGCGCGGATACGGATATAAAGTTACATGCAGAAACGGCAATTCGATTTTCTTCAAAAACAACGGCTTCAGAAATTGTGAAGGAAACAAACACAAAACCGATTCGCAGGGGCATTACTGGACTTCTACGAAAAAAAGCGGCACCTCTAAAGGATGGTTCTTCAGAACAGGCAAAGGTTATCGCAAAGTTACAGATGACAACACCTGCTCGGAAAAAACAGTCCATTTAATTGCAAAACCATAATTAAATTATAAAGGAGGAAATCATGGCAAACGAAACTTGGAAATGCCCCAAATGCGGGCTTGAAAATGAAGCAGAAAATAATTTCTGCGGAGAATGCGGAACCAGAAAACCGGAAACGGAAATCGGAATAAACCAGATAAACCGGAATCCAAATCCGATTGCTTCTGCAACGGTGAAGCAGGTAGAAAGAGTTGTACCTGAACAGTCGGCGTGGGATAATGTTGACAATATTCAGGAAGACGATGCGACTTACGAAAAGATGGGTATGATGGACGCTGTAAAAAAGTGTTTTTCCGACTATGCAACTTTCAGCGGACGCGCACGCAGAAGGGAATACTGGTTTTTCACATTGTTCAATTTCTTGATTGGATTCACCATTGGTCTTCTTACTGAAATTTCAGGAATTGCTGCACTTGGTTATTTAAGTAATTTGTATTCTTTAGTTATTTTAGTTCCCGGATGGGCCGTTTTTATCAGACGTCTGCATGATGTCGGTAAATCAGGATGGAACTGGCTCTGGCTTTTTGTTCCTGTAATCGGCTGGATTCTTGTTCTGGTATGGCTGGTAAAAGACAGTCAGGATGGCTCGAACCAGTACGGATCTTATCCGAAATAGGTTTTATGATGCCCGTCTTCGGACGGGCATTTTTGTTTGTGTGTTGTTGAATAGCGGAGAATATCATGTCAAACGAAATCTGGAAATGTCCCAACTGCGGGAAAGAGGGTGTTGAAAGTAATTTTTGCCCGGATTGCGGAACGAAAAGACCTGAGAGTCTGGTATGGAACTGTCCAAACTGCGGGAAGCAGGATATTGAAAGCAGATTCTGCCCTGATTGCGGGACGAAGAAACCTGAATCAAGACCAAGGCTGATGAATGAAAGCAGGGTTGCAGAAAAAAGCAGAGAAATCAGACAAAACGATTTGCTAACATCATATTTCCGCCGTTACGAAATGCATCTGCCTGAAAAATCGACTGGCAGACGCAAGCCGATAGTTCTTCCTTTCGGGGTGGATGATGACAACAATGTTATCAGCTGCAATTTTGAAAACGAGAATTTTGCAGCTTATATTATGGGAGCTTCAGGTTCCGGTAAATCGACGCTGCTTCACACGCTCATCGCCGGAATTCTGATGAATTTCCATCCGGATGAAGTCGAGCTCTGGCTTCTCGATTTCAAAATGACGGAGTTCAAAAGATATGTCGACTGCCGTCCGCCGCATGTAAAGTATATCCTTCTCGAAAAATCGGAGGATCTGGTTTTTGACATCATCGACCGTCTTACTGAAATTCTGGACAGGAGGCAGTATCTCTTTTCACAGAATCACTGGTCAAAGCTCAAAGATGTTCCGCTGGACAAAAATATGCCGGCAATTTTTATAATCGTCGACGATTTTGCGCAGATGTCGCAGATTCTTGCGGAAACAAAAGGAAACGGTATCGACAGGGATTACTGCTTGAAACTTGAAAACCTTCTTGCAAAAGGACGTGCGCTCGGAATGAAGTTCATATTCGCGAGCCAGACCTATTCAGACGGTATCAGAGGTCTTACCGAGACGGCCAAAAAGCAGATCCAGATGCGTTTTGCGATGAAAAACGAAGCCTTTGAGATCAAGGATACTCTGAATCTTGCTTCAAATGAGCTCACAGACACAATCAGCGAGTATATTTCTTCTCTTCCGGCTTATCAGACATTGTTCAAATCACGCGACGAGACCGGAAAAGTCATAACGGACAGATACCGCAACATGTACACCGAAAACGGCGAGATAGAGGTTTTGATAAATAAAATCAATGACGCGATGAAACTTCTGCCTTTCGGAAGCGCGACCGACAATTCGACTTACATTGAAAAAAATTCGGTTGCAATTGAAGGAAGCCAGCCGAAAACTTTTGAAAGCCAGATTGAATATTACAAGGATTTTGAAGCACATACCGATTTTGATTCCATTGAAGCTGGAGACGTATTTATCTATCCGGGAGTTTCGTGCAGCTTTAATCTGGCGCGGCCGTTTGCGCTATGCAGCGGAGCAGCCGAAAATATTCTGTTGATTGGCGGTCAGAGAGAAGAAAAAATCAGTGTTATAAAATCTATAATTAAAAGTTATAAAAAAACGGGTCGCGATGTCGAAATCTGGGCTCACCCGAGAACGGTTGCTTATAAAAAATATAAAAACTGTTTTGACAATGCCCGTAAAATTTCAGATCTGGCGAAAATCTGCGGACGTATTTCAAGGATAAAGTCGGATATTCAGGCAAGAGAAGTCACTCCAGGCCTGATTGTATGCATGGGATACGAGCTTATGGCTTCCGATTTCGAGATTCTTGGAGGCAGTGATTTAATATCGGCTCCGAAACCTGTTGACGAAAACAAGCCGCAGATATCTTCTCTGAGCGAGATCCTCGAGCAGGTCAAAAACTGCCCGGATCCGGATGAAAAGAGAAGAATAACCGCGGAATACAATGCTTCGGTTCAGGAATACAACGCTGCCGACAAAAAAGCTCAGGAAGAGGAAGCTGCGCAGGAGACGATCCGCGATATACGCAACGATTTGGAGTGGATTTTGAAAAACGGCTCGTTTTTCGGGCTTCATTTCCTCTTTTATTTTGAACAGGGATGCGATTTCGTGAACCTGAGAATGAGATCCAATGTATTTAAGCATAAAATCCTGTTTGCGATGTCGAAAGACGACGCCATGGAAATCGGATGCAGGAAAGCGAGCGCAATCGATGCCGGAACATTTGTTTACAGCAACGGCAAGGATGTTTATACGATGCGTCCGCACATTTTCCATGGAATCCCTCTGAACGGATGGATTGTAGATGATGAAGGAAATGTCGAACAATGTTTTGACGCATTTGATGAAAGTGAAAAATCGTATTCAGATTCCGGTTCTTCTGCCGGGAATCAGACTTCGGAAGAAAAAGGTGATGAAGGGTGGGTGTCTTGGTAATCTTCTATGTTCGTAGTCTCAGGTAGGTTGTTTCCGCATTTCTCTCGCATTTCCCGAAAAATCGAGTATAATACAGCGGTTTTGTTGTAGGGAACGCCCTATGTGGCGTTCCGCATGGTTATGTTTCAAAACAAATGGAACGGAATGCCACGCATGGCATTCCCTACGAGGATGAAATATTGCCGTGCAGGTTTTTGCGGAGGAATTCAATGGGAATTTACATCAATCTGGGAAATGAAAATTTACAAGAAGCGTTAAGGTCTGAGATTTTTATCGACAAATCTTTAATTCTTAAGAAAATTTGCGGAGTTATGAATACTCATCAGAAATTTGTATGTGTTTCCAGACCGCGCCGTTTCGGCAAATCGATCGTCGGTAAAATGATGGCGGCATATTTTTCAAAAGGATGCGATTCTCTTGCGCTTTTTGAAAATCTGAAAATTGCTCACGAAACTTGTTTTAAGGAGAATCTCAATAAATTTAATGTGATTTCCATTGATTTAGGTTCAATTTACAGCAGTTCTGAAAATAAAAGCGATATTATTCGGAATCTGAGAATTTGGTTAAAGGAAGATTTCCAAAAAGAATTTCCTGATATTGCATTTGCAGAAACAGATCCGATAGCAAGAATAATTCAGAAAGCTTATATCCAATCAAAAACTCAATTCATAATAATTATTGACGAATACGATGTTCTGGTGCGGGAGCGTGTGAGTGATGAACTTTTGAAGGAATATCTCGAACTTTTAAACTCGCTTTTCAAGAACAATGAGCTTTCGCCTGCCATCGCGCTTGCATATCTCACAGGAATTCTTCCGATTATCCGCGACAAAGTGCAATCAAAACTCAATGTTTTTGAGGAATCCAATATGCTTGATTCATTCGGCATGGAAGAATTTTTCGGATTTACAAAAGATGAGGTCGAGACACTTTGCGACCGATACGGAATGAGTTTTTCCGAGTGCGAAAACTGGTATGACGGCTACAGGATCGGCGGGATCGATATCTATAACCCGAATTCCGTTGTCAAGGCGATGATGCGCCGGAAGTATGCAAATTACTGGCAGGTTTCGGGTTCTTACGAAGCGGTTTCCGATTATATAAAACTCGATTTCGACGGCATAAAAACCTCAATAATTGACATGTTAAGCGGCAGGGAAGTGCCTGTAAATATTGTGAATTTCAGGAACGACCTGAAAGAAATCAAAAACCGTGACAACGTTTTCACCTATCTCATTCACCTTGGGTATCTGAATTATGATGAAGACACCGGATTATGCCGCATTCCGAACAAGGAAATAAGGCAGGAGTGGGAATCGGCGGTAGGCGATGCGGAGAATTTCAGCAAAGTTGCAGAAATGATTAAAAGATCTGAAAAACTGCTCAAATGGACTCAGCTGGGCGATGCGGAAAGAGTTGCAGCCGCGCTTGACGAAGCACATCTTACCGTTGCTGATCCGCTTGACTACAACGACGAGTCGTCGCTTAAAACCGCTATTTTACTGGCTTATTACACAGCAAAATCAAAATATACAATAATCAAGGAGCTTCTGACCGGACTCGGGTTTGCCGACATCGGTTTTATCCCGCTCAATCCGGCAGATCCGGCGATGGTTGTCGAGCTGAAATACAATAAAGACGCAGATTCGGCGATAAAACAGATAAAAGAGAAAAAATATCCGGCAGGATTTGAAAATTATCTCGATAATCTGCTTCTTGTCGGGGTCAACTACGACAAAAACACCAAAATTCATGATTGCGTGATCGAAAAATATCAGAAATAGTTAGCGATTCGGAGAAAACACTATGGGAATGCCGGTAAACAGTGAAAACAGACGTCAGATAGCAGCAGACGGGACAATTTTCGAAGTTTTGGCAGACGGCTCAATAAAACGGATAGGAAAATTATCGGAGGACGGCAGATTCGAGCCTTTCGGCGGGGCGAAGGACGGAAGTTGGAAATGCCCCAACTGCGGAATTGAAAACGATTCTGAGAATAATTTCTGCGGAGATTGCGGAACTAAAAAACCGGAAACGGGAATAAGTGTCGTAGGGAAAGCTGTGCCGGGAGCAAAGCGTAAA
>Ga0310690_10009563_pt1 | contig 12149 bp, 12 predicted proteins | sample AusTroGonzalo_MG_2_FD_207661 | JGI IMG/M metagenome (GOLD analysis project Ga0310690, IMG submission 207661) | Bovine rumen microbial communities from tropical cattle in Woodstock, Queensland, Australia - Gonzalo_04 (v2) (version 2) | ecosystem: Host-associated > Mammals > Digestive system >...
GAAAGAGCCGATGGAGATAGCGAAAAAGAATCCCCACGTCAAAGGCGTGGCGCCCTATATCAGAGGGCCGGTGCTTCTGTCCACGCGCGACAAGGGGCATCCGTTGGTGGTCTTGGGCATGGATCCCGATTTGGAGGATTCCGCTTCGGAACTGCACAATTACATCAAGGATGCCGGCGGGAGTTTGACGGACAGCCAGGTTATTTTGGGCGATACGTACGCCAGGAACCTGGGCGTTTCGAAAGGGGACAGAGTTGTCCTGACTTCGCCGGCTTTCATTCAGACGCCGGGCGGAAGAGTGCCTGTGCAGAAAACGCTGGAAGTGGCTGGTATCTTCCATTCCGGAAATTTCGAGTACGATTCCCAGTTCGGGCTTACGACCTTGGCGGTGGCCAATCACCTTTTCCAGATGCACGGCGCGGTGCATGCGCTGAAAGTCAGTTTGGATGACGTGGACAATGCCGGCATAGTTGCTGAGGAGCTCAGCGAGGAACTTAGGGGACGCTGTTCCGTGCAGACCTGGATGGAGCAGAACGCGCACCTTTTCGCGGCGGTGCAGTTAGAGAAGCGCGTGATGTTCTTGATATTGCTTCTGATCAGTTTGGTGGCGGCTTTGAATATTGTTTCGACGCTGGTAATGGTCGTTCTGGGGAAGACCAAGGATATCGGCATCCTGAGGGCTCTGGGAGCCACCAGTAGGTCGGTGGGGTTGATCTTCACCATCCAAGGACTCTTCATCGCCATGATAGGCCTCTTTTTGGGCGTGGTGGGCGGAACGGTCATCGCCTACAACGTCAATCCTATTCTGCACTTTTTGCGTTTGCATTTCGGCATAGATCTTTTCCCGGCCAACGTCTATTACCTGGACGGGATTCCGAGCCAGGTCGTGCCTGTCGATGTGGCGACGATCGCCTGCTGCGCATTCGTTTTGTGTCTTTTAGCTTCCATTTTCCCCGCGCTGCTGGCTTCAAGGATGAAGCCTGTGCAGGCTCTCCGTTACGAATAATATGGCGATCTTCGGAATAGGCTGCGACATCGAGAAAGTTGAGCGCTTCAAAGTTTCCGAAGCGAAGATGGCGCTGGCGGAAAAAGTCTTTACGGAAGAAGAGCTGAAATATTCCCTTGGCTACCGTTTTCCCGAGCAGCGTCTCTGCGCCCGCTTCTGCGCCAAGGAAGCTTTTTTCAAGGCGCTCGGCACAGGTGTCTCCGGTAAGATGGCCATGAAGGACGTCGAAGTAGTGAAAGAGCCCTCGGGTAAGCCCGCTATAGTCCTGCATGGCGCTACGCAGGAATATTTTACCAGCCTCGGATTAGGGAAGATAAGCCTTTCCCTTACGCATACTCCTGAGACCGCTATGGCTTTCGTGGTATTGGAAAACGAATAAGAGTTTTTCGTACCAGGAATTTGCTATAATTCTTTTTTGAAAAAATTTTAAAAAAATTTAACAAATAAATCAGGAGAATTTTTATGTCAACAGTCGCCGAATACTACAAGAAGCTGGCCGACGAGATGCAGTCTCTGCGCGACGCCGGAACTTACAAGGAACTCAGGTACCTGCAGACGCCCATGGACGCCTATACGGAAATGGAAGGCTACGGCCGCACCATGATCATGTCCTCCAACAACTACCTCGGTCTCTCCAATCTTCCCGAGGTCAAGGAAGCCGGCAAGGCGGGCATCGACAAGTACGGCGCCGGCACCGCTTCCGTTCGTTTTATTTGCGGAACTTTTGACATTCACAGAGAATTGGAGCAGGAGATCGCTTCCTTTTTGAAGACGGAAGCCTGTCTTACTTACGTTTCCTGCTGGAGCGCCAATGAGAGCGCCATCCCGGTCGCCTGCGGCGCCGAGGGCGTCGTCATCTCCGACGAACTGAACCACGCCTCCATCATCGACGGCTGCCGTCTGATTGCCAAGGGCGTGCAGAAAGCCCGCTACAAACACTCCGACATGGCTGACCTGGAAGCCCAGCTTCAGCAGTTCCCCAACGCTCCTGTCAGATTGATCGTGACGGACGGCGTCTTCTCCATGGAAGGCGACGTGGCGAAACTGCCCGAGATCGTCGCTTTGGCGAAGAAGTATGAAGCGCTGGTCATGGTGGACGAATCCCACGCCACCGGCGTCATCGGAAAGACCGGGCGTGGCACCGCGGAATATTACGGGCTGGAAGGACAGATCGACATCATCTCCGGTACCCTGGGCAAAGCCCTGGGCGGTGCGGCCGGCGGCTTCGTGGCTGGCAAGAAGTGCTTTGTGGAAGCGCTCATTCAGAAGTCCCGTCCGCAGCTCTTCAGTAACGCTCTGCCTCCGACGGTCGCCTGCTCTGCTCTGGCCGCCCTGCGCGTTTTGGAACGCGAGCCGGAAAGGGCTCAGCGCTTGAGAGACAAGGCTTCTTACCTCAGGAACAAACTGAAAGAAGCCGGCTTCAAGCCGCTTGACGGCGACGGTGCCATCGTTCCCATTATCGTCGGCGACGATGCGTTCGCTATTTCTATCAGCAACAAGCTCCTGAAGAAGGGCCTCTTCGTGACAGGCTTCGGCTTCCCGGTCGTTCCGCGCGGCACCGCCCGTATCCGCTGCCAGGTCTCCGACGCCCTGGAACTCAAGGACCTCGATTGGGCCGTTGAGCAGTTCAAGGAAGTCGGCAAAGAAGTCGGCTTGATCTAAATTTAGGCGTGCAAAGAACGGGCGGCGCCAGGGGGGCACCGCCCGTCCATATATAATTTTTAGGCATTAAGGACGCATATGGGTATTTCTACAAAGCAAACAGGCATCCCTTTTACCAAAGTAAAAGTGACGGACAAATTCTGGGCTCCGAAAATGGAGACCAATCGTTTGAAAACTATCCCTGCTAACGAAAAGCAGTGCAGGGAGACGGGACGCCTTGACTGTTTCAAGCCAAGTTACAAGGGGGAAAGACATTACTTCTGGGATTCCGATGTTGCCAAGTGGATCGAGGCCGGCTGCTATTCCTTGGCTGTCAAATACGACAAGAAGCTGGAAAAAACGCTGGAAGACGTTATCTCAGACATTATCGCCATGCAGCAGAAAGACGGCTACATGAACAGCTATTTCATCTACGTCAAGCCGGAGATGCGTTGGAAAAACTTAAGGGACTGCCATGAGCTCTACTGCGCAGGGCACCTTATCGAAGCCGCGGTCGCGCATTTTTACGCCACCGGGCGCCGCAATTTCCTGGATGCCATGTGCCGCTACGCCGATCTGATCTGCAAGACTTTCGGTCCGGAAAAGGGCCAGATCCCCGGCTATCCCGGCCACCAGGAGATCGAGTTGGCGCTGGTAAAGCTTTATCATGCCACAGGAGAAGAGCGCTATCTGAAGATGGCTTGCTTCTTCATCGATCAGAGAGGCAAGCAGCCGCATTACTACGACAAAGAAGCGATCGAGAGAGGCGATGATCCCAAGAAATGGTGGGCCAAGACCTACGAATACTGCCAGGCGCATCTGCCCGTCAGGGAACAGAAGGACGCTGTCGGCCACTCGGTCAGAGCTCTCTACATGTACTCCGGCATGGCGGACTGCGCCAAAGAGACCGGCGACAAGGAATTGGAAGCGGCTTGCAAGCGCCTCTGGGAAAGCGTCTGCGAACGCCAGATGTACATCACTGGCGGTATCGGCCCCTCGCTCAGCAACGAAGGCTTCGTGAAAGATTACATGCTGCCGGTCGAGAATATCTCCTCCGAATCCTGCGCTTCCGTCGCCGCGATTTTCTTCTGCCAGCGCATGCTCTACCTGACGGGAGAATCGAAGTACGCCGACGCTATGGAAAGGATCATGTACAACAGCGGACTTTCCGGAGTCTCCTTGGACGGTGAAAAATTCTTCTATTCTAACCAGCTCTACACTTACGATCCGGAAGCTGACAAGAAAGGCGAGAAGAGGCCCGAATCCAAGCATTACCAGTGGGACGGCGCCGCGCTGCACCGCCAGGGCTGGTACGGCTGCTCCTGCTGCCCGCCCAACATCGCCCGCTTCATCGCCAGCCTGCCCGGCTACATCTACGGCACAAGCGAAAAGACGCTGTGGGTGAATCTCTTTGTGGGCAGCGAAACGGAGATCGAGATCGACGGCGTGAAAGTCAAAGTAGCTCAGAAGACCAAGTATCCCTGGAACGGCAAGACGACCATCACCTTCAAGCCGGAAAAGGAATGCACCTTCACCGTCAAACTGCGCATGCCCGCCTGGTGCCAATCCAGCAGCCTGAAAGTGAAGAGCAGGTACGACGAGGAAACGCCAGTCGATGACGAAGACGGCTATCTCACCGTCACGAGAAAGTGGCGCAAGGGCGACCATATCATCTACGTTATGGACATGCCGGTGCAGAGAGTTTACGCCACCACCAAGGTCAGGGAACTGGAAGGCCGCGTCGCCATCCAGAGAGGACCGGTGGTCTATTGCCTGGAGACGGTTGACAACTGCACCAACAATCTGGAAAGGTGCGCTCTGCCGAGGAAGTACAATCTGAGGACGTTCTGGGACAAAAACCTTTTGGGCGGCGTCATGACGATCATAGGCAAAGTGGAAGTCAACAACGACGGCAATGAGGAAGAGGGTCTTTATCAGATGACTCCTCCCGACGTCAGCATCAACCAGTTCAAGGCCGTGCCGTATTACGCTTGGGACAACCGAGCGCCCGGCAGCGTCATAGTTTGGATCAGGGAGAAATAGAGCCTGAAAACATGTTTAACACATGGGAAGGAAGGCGACTTCCTTCCCTTTTTTATAGGAGGTAAAATATGATTATTTTAGCAGGTAAAATTATTTCCGACGACCTGCTCCGCCACCTCGAGGAGACGAAGCAGCCCGTTCTCGACAATGATTACGCAAGGGAGCGCGGAGCAGGTTTTAACCTAAATCTTGTGCCCTCGGACGAAGCCAGGGAGAGGATCCTGGCAGGGGAGAGGCTTTACACTACCAACGAAGACGCCCTCACCTGGGTCTATGAGAATCTGAAAGGCTCGCCTCTTGTTGAGAAGGCCGACCTTATGAAAGACAAGGCTGCCCTGAGGGACAAGCTCGCTTATCTGTACCCTGATTTCTATTACAAAGTTCTCACTAAGGAAGAACTTTTCGCGCTTAAGTCAGAAGACCTCAAATATCCCCTTATTTTGAAACTGAACGTTGGCTTCGGCAGTCTGGGCGTCTACACGCTTTTCGGTCCCCAGGATCTCGTCAACGCCAAAGCTGATATAGAAGCCAATTACGAAGAATGGCGCACTTCCTATACGGAAGGCGTAGTCGGCAGCAGTTTCCTGCTGGAAGAACTGGTCGAAGGCACCGAACTGGCGGTGGACGTTTATTTCGATACCGTCGGCGCTCCCGTTATACTGAACATTTACGAGCACCGTTTCGCTTCCGCCCGCGACGTTTCGGACCGCCTCTACTGCTGCGGACCTTCTCTTATGAAGAAGTGGTACGACAAACTTACGGCTTACTTTGCGGAAGTCGCGAAGAAGCTCGACATAAAAGATTTTCCCTTGCATGCGGAATTGAGGACCTACAAGGACACCGTAATTCCCATCGAGTTCAACCCTCTGCGCTTCGCCGGCATCTCCACCAACGAAGTGGCGGTCTACGCCTACGGTTTCTGGCCGCCCGACGTCTATCTGCAGCAAGTGAAACCTGATTTCTCTGAGATCAATAAGAAAGCTGCCGGCTACGTTTACAGTTTCATCATCATCGACAAGTGCGGAACGCATATTCCCAGCGAGCAGTTCGACTACGACGCTCTGGTCAGATATTTCCAGAAAGTTTATTCAGTGAGAAAGATCAACCAGCCGGTGCCGGATGATTTCGCGATCATATTGACCGCCACCAGAGAAGACGATCAGAAGGAACTGGAGGAAGTTTTGACCATGGACTTCACCAGGTTCGTGAAGAAATAAGCGAAACTGTAAAAAGCGAAAACAAAAAAGGCCGCGGAAAACCGCGGCCTTTTTCATTTCACTGCAAGCTCAAAATTACGGCTCGGTGATGAAGGCGGGATGCACGTACTTGGAAGTCTTGAAGGCCATGGAGACAGCCGCGGTGTCGCCTTTCTTGCTGATCTTCATGGAGAACTTGACCTTGGAGCCGTCCTCCAGGGTTTCGGAATACTTCCAGCTCTTGCCGGCTTTGCCGGTGGCTTTGCCTTTGATCAGCATGGCGGGCTCTGTGGTGTCGCAGAAGAGACCGAAATACTTCTTGCCTTCTTCAAACGTGGGAATGACGTCCTCGTCGACGACGCCCTTGGCGCTGGCTTTGCCCTTGGTGTCAAAGAGATTGTCGTAGGAGGGGTTGCCGTTGCTGCCGAAGTAACCGAGCGTGAAAGAAGAGTTCACGTTGCTGGCGCTGTATTTCCAGGAGCCTTTCTTCGCGGAGAAGGAGAAGGATTCGGAGCTGTTGCCGCCGGTGAAGGTTTTGCCTTTCTTGTCGGCTTTCATTATGTAGCCCTTCGTGACGACCGTGTAGTCGTAGCAGAGGCGGATGTAGAATTCGCCTTCCCTGGCGTCGATGTTTTCAATGGCGTAGCCGCGGTCTTCGCCCTTCAGGCTGAAAGAGTAGGAAGTGTTGCCTTTTTCCGCGATGGGATAAACGGTCAAAGTAGCCTGGGCCGCTGCCGCAAATAAAAAGAGAGCGGCCAAAGTAATCATAGTGTTTTTCATTTGATCTCCGTTAACAATTAGTGGTTGATTTTAATCTTGGGGCTCTATTCTATCAAAGAGCGCGCCTATACGCAAATACCGCTCCGCCCAAAAAAGTGTATGCCCCCGGTTCACAATTACGCGTGCATGGCCTTGATTTGCGTCCTCCATGAGTTCGCCTTGGGGCATACACTTCTTTTGGGCTTCGCGCTGTTACGTTTGGTATGCGAGCTGCCAAAAAGCCACATATCCCCAAGCGAACTCACGGAGGATGGCGGGGTAGAGAAACCGAGTGCGTAGTCCGTGAGCGGGGGATATGTGGCTTTTTGGCAGCGAGTGGCAAGCGATTAACTAGCGATAAAGGAAGATTTTAAGCGGTGCGCGCAGGGGGTGCTTGATTTTAAAACACACATTTCATACAATAGTGTTTCCTTGAATTGCGCCCTCTAAAAGCGATGTACGGTAACAGGCGCAACCCAACTAGGAAGCCCGGGTAGCTCAGATGGTAGAGCGCGTCCTTGGTAAGGACGAGGTCACGAGTTCAATTCTCGTCTCGGGCTCCATCTTGGGATTGCCTCCATGCGCCGGAGTAAAGGAAAAACCTTTCCCCAGATCTGTCATGGCAAGGCCGCGTTCATTGGAAAAAAAGAATTCTTTAAGGAGATATTGACCATGGCAAGAGAAATCATCACTTTGGCGTGCACCGAATGCGGACGCCGCAACTACACGACCAAAAAAGATCGCAAGAAAACTACGGGCCGTCTGGAACGCAGCAAATACTGCCCCTTCGATCGCAAGCATACCCTTCATCGCGAAACGCGTAGTTAAATAATTTTCCTTGGAACGCGGGGCAGTAGCTCAATTGGCTAGAGTTACGGTTTCCAAAACCGTCGGTTGGGAGTTCGAGTCTCTCCTGCCTCGCCACCAAGAATAAATGAACGCAAAAAATATGAAAGAAGAAGTTAAACTTTCCGCCTGGCAAAGGTTCACGAATTTCTGGCGTGAAGTCGTTGAGGAACTGAAGAAGGTCGATTGGACGAGCAGGGAACAGCTCTGGTCCGCCACCAAGATCGTCATCGTCAGCTCCCTCGTCATGTCGGCGTACCTTTTCGCCTTGGACGCCCTTTTCTCCTGGCTTCTGAAATTCGCCAAGTAATATTTTATGGCTCCTCAGGAAGAAAAACACGAATACAAGTGGTATGTGCTGAATACCCTTTCCGGCCAGGAATTCCAGGCCGAGCAGCAGCTTAACGAAAGGATACTGCAGTACGGCATGGGCGACTACATCAACAAGGTCGTCGTGCCCACTGAAAAAGTTCAGGATATCCGGAACGGCAAGAAACGCGTCTATACGCGCAAATTCTATCCCGGATATATTCTTATTTATATGGAAATGACCAGCGAAGCCTGGCAGTTGGTGAAGAAGACCAACGGCGTGATCGGCTTTCTCGGCGGCGACAAACCCAAAGCTCTCACCGACAGTGAAGCGAAGGAAATGTTCGACCAGCTCGAGGCCTCTAAGGAACGTATCGCGCCGAGGATCTCTTTTGTGGTCGGTGACCGCGTGAAGGTCACGAACGGCCCCTTCGACGGCTGCGACGGCCTTGTGGAAGAGATCGATGAGGAGCGGGGCAAACTCTCCGTTTCCGTCATGGTCTTCAACCGCAGCACCAAGGTGGAACTGGAAAGCTGGCAGGTAGAGAAAAGCGAAGCCTGACCAGAAATATAAAGAACAAAGCAATCCTTAATTAGGGAGATTAAATATGCCTCCAAAAAAAGTGACCGGTTTGATCCGTTTACAAATTAAGGCCGGACAGGCTAATCCGGCGCCGCCTATCGGCCCCGCTCTGGGCCAGCATGGCGTCAACATCATGGCTTTCTGCAAAGAGTTCAACGCCCAAACCAAGGACAAAGAGCCCGGTTTGGTGACGCCTGTGGTCATCACCGTCTATCAGGACAAGTCCTTCACCTTCATTATGAAGGAGCCCCCTGTGGCCGTCCTCATTAAGAAAGCCGCCGGCATCGAGACCGCTTCCGGCGTCCCGAACCGCGAAAAGGCCGGGCGCATCACCAAAAGCCAGGTGCGCAAGATAGCCGAACAGAAAATGAAAGACCTCAACGCCCGCACTGTTGAAGCCGGGATGCTGATGGTCGAAGGTACCGCCCGCAGTATGGGCGTGGATGTCATCGGGGACTAATAATAATTAGGTCCTCATAATTTACCCCGCGCCGCAAGGCCGGGGGAGCGTACAAGGAAAACGCGATATGTCAACTAGCAAAAGACACAGTGCCAACAAGGCCAAAGTCAACAGGTCCGGGCTCTACAAGCTCCAGGACGCCCTGACTGAGGTCCTTGCCCAATCCGGCACGAAGTTCGACGAGTCGCTGGACGTGCAGATGCTTTTGGGCGTTGATCCCAAAAAGGCCGAACAGGCCGTGCGCGCTACCGTAGTGCTGCCGAACGGCACAGGCAAAACTGTGCGCGTTTTGGTGTTTGCCACGGGCGCGGACGTTGATGCTGCCAAAGCGGCTGGCGCCGAATACGCCGGGTTGGAAGAGCTGGTGGCCAAGATCCAGGAAGGATGGACCGACTTTGACGTCGCCATCGCCACTCCTGCCACCATGCGCGAAGTCGGTAAGCTTGGTAAAGTCTTGGGTCCCCGCGGACTCATGCCTACTCCCAAGGCCGGCACCGTGACCGCCGATGTGACGACCGCTGTCAACGAATTCAAAGCCGGTAAGGTGGAATTCCGTCTCGACAAGCAGGCCGGTTTGCATTGCGCTGTCGGTAAAGTCAGTTTCGGCAAAGAGAAACTTCTTGAGAACATCAGGACTTATCTCAACGCCGTCATTAAAGCTCGTCCCCAGACTCTGAAAGGAGCCTATATCTTAAAGCTCGCCATCAGTTCGACCATGGGCCCGGGTTACCGGATCGACGTGGCCGACGCGGAACGCGAGGCGATGCTCTAATCCAAAAATAAGGACGAAATCAAATGCGTATTGAAAAAACATATATAGTGCGCGACATGCAGGAGAAGTACTCCAAGAGCACGCTCTTGGTGGTCACTTCCTACCACGGCATGAAAGCGCAGCAGAACGGCGCCATCCGCTCCAGCATTGCTGAAGCCAAAGGCACGTTCCACGTTGTCCCCAACCGTCTTCTGAAGATCGCCCTGCCCGAAACAGCGGAAGAGAAATTCAAAGACAGTTTGACCGGCGCCAACGCCCTGGCCGCCACTGACGGCGACCTGGTCGAACTGGCCAAGGCCATCAAAAAATTTGCTGATGACAATAAGAACTTCGAGATCCGCTGCGGTCTTCTGGAACTCTCCCGTTATCTGACGGCTGACGAAGTGAAGGCGCTTGCGGCTCTGCCCTCCAAGAAGGCTCTTTACAGCATGCTGGTCTCCGCCCTGCAGGGCCCGATCAGAAAGCTGGCCTGCTTCGGCAACGTTCTTATCACCAACACGGTCCGCGTTTTGGACCAAGTCGCCCAGAAGAAAGGCGAAGGCGCTCCCGCGCCCGCTGCCGAATAATTCTTGGCATAGTTCTTTTATATCGCTTACGCACTCAGTTAACTTTTAAGCCTCAAACAAGTTACTGACAACATAACTACAAATTGCCCTGATAATAATAGGGTAAAGGAGAATCACTATGGCCTCTGAAAAAATCGAAGCCCTCATTTCCACCATCGACACGCTCACCGTTCTGGAACTCAACGAACTGGTTAAAGCCTTAGAAGAAAAATACGACGTCACCGCCGCCGCCCCCGTCGCCATGGTCGCCGCTGGCCCGGCTGCTGCCGCTGCTCCCGCCGAAGAAGAAAAGACTGAATTCGACGTCATTCTGACCGGCGCCGGCTCCAACAAGATCGCCGTCATCAAAGAAGTGCGTGCCATCACCGGTTTGGGCCTCAAGGAAGCCAAAGACCTGGTCGACAATCCGCCGAAGCCCCTCAAAGAAGCCGCTTCCAAGGACGACGCTCAGGCCATCAAGAAACAGATCGAAGCTGCCGGCGGCACCGTCGAGCTCAAGTAATCTATTTCTGGCGCTCTCCCGCTTTCGCGGGAACTTGATGCATAACGTGGCGGGGGAACCTTTTCCCCCCTCCACGTTGTGTTTTGTCTAAAACACTCAAAGTTTCCCCACTACATGAAACGCACTAAAAAAGGCAATATAGAGGAAGTATACTGCGGAAAATTCGGCGAATTCCCCCTGCCGCCCCTGACGGCCGTGCAGCGCGAATCCTACGCCAAATTCCTGCAGCAGGATAAAATGCCCGAGGAACGCGAACAGGAAGGCCTGCAGCTGCTTTTCAGCAAAGCTTTCCCCATTATCAGCAACAACAAGAAGCTGGAAATGCATTTCGTGCACTATTCCTTCGGCGCCCCCAAATATACCATTGACGAATGCAAACGCCGCGGCAAAACCTACGAGGTTCCCATCAAGGCCATGCTTCGTGTCAAAGGGAAACTTGGTTCCGAGGAAGTCGTCAAGGAGCAGAATGTCAATCTTGGCATGATCCCCATGATGACCGACAACGGGACTTTCATAATCAACGGTGTGGAGCGCGTCATCGTCAGCCAGCTGCAGCGCTCTCCCGGTATCTACTACCTCGAGAACATCCATCCCACCGGCGTGCCGCTTTTCGGCTTCACTCTCATTCCCAGCCGCGGCACTTGGCTGGAGGCCACTTTTGACCTCAAGAACAACATTTACATCAGCGTCGACCGCCGCCACACCAGGCGCAGAGTAAGAGCGACGACGCTTTTGAGAGCCTTAGGCTACGAAAGGGACGAAGATCTCTTAGAGCTCTTCTACAAGGTGAGCGACCGCAAGATCTCCGAGACCAACAACAAGAATCTGGCCGGCCTCTATCTCGGTCAGAAACTGACGGTCGGCAACGTCACCCTTGAAAAAGCCACCGAGCTTACCGAGGAGATCCTCGAGGAACTTCTCAAGGCCGGCATCAACAGCGTGAAAGTTTATGACGCTCCCGCCGGTTCCCCCGTTCTGCGCATGATCGCCGATGAGAACGAGGAATACAAGCAGAGAGCGGCCAGCAAGAACGACGTTCCCGGCAACCGCCGCAAGGAAGCTTTGCGCGAGATCTATCACCGCTTCCAGCCCGGCGAACCCTTCAGCCAGGAACAGGCTGAAAGGGCGCTCAGACGCTTGTTCTTCGAGCCCGCCAGCTACGACCTTTCCGACGTCGGCCGCTACAAACTGAACGGCAAACTCGGCCTTCCGATGAACGAGGAAGAGGAAAAGCGCACGACTTTGAACGAAAATGACATTGTCGAAGCTCTGGCTTATCTCTTGGATCTGGCGGCCGGCAAAGAAAAATCCACCAAGCACGGCGAGCCCGTCAAGATGGACGACATCGACCACCTTGGCAACAGGCGCATCCGCCCGGTCGGCGAACTCGTCGCCAACCAGTGCCGCATCGCCCTGGCCAGGATGGACCGCTATATAAAAGACCGCATGACGAACCAGACGGCCAG
>Ga0310690_10009564_pt1 | contig 12148 bp, 10 predicted proteins | sample AusTroGonzalo_MG_2_FD_207661 | JGI IMG/M metagenome (GOLD analysis project Ga0310690, IMG submission 207661) | Bovine rumen microbial communities from tropical cattle in Woodstock, Queensland, Australia - Gonzalo_04 (v2) (version 2) | ecosystem: Host-associated > Mammals > Digestive system >...
GTTTCTGGTAATTCTCGGCCTTGATATTGCCTGGTGAGAAAAGCGCACCCTCGTCGCTGTTGGTCATCACGATGACGGGCACATCATTATATTCGCCCCGCTCGTAAAGGCGGTATTGGTCGTCGGTGATTACATAGCCGTCGACACAGGGCCAGAAACCTCCGAAGCCCACATCGCCACCACAGAGTTCCATGGCGTCCATCTTGCGCATCTGTTTGATGTTTTTCTTCTTCAAATGCTTTTGGAAGGCGAGACCCTGCTGTTCGGCTCCCTTCTGAGAGGCATCGACACCCAAGGTGCGCGGCTGGTCTCTCCAAGGAGCAAATGAACCACCGCTCTGACTGATGGCGGCACGAAAGAGACCTTTAGCTAATGGGGAACCACAGAGGAGGCTGCAACTGATGGCACCGGCGCTCTCACCGAAGATAGTCACCTTCGAAGGGTCGCCGCCGAAGTTGGCAATGTTACGCTGTACCCATTTCAGGGCGAAGATCTGATCCAACAGACCGTAGTTGCCGGAATGTCCGTTTGGGCTTTCCTTGGTCAGTTCCGGATGGGCCATGAAGCCAAGGGCACCAGTACGGTATTCGATGCTGACGATGACCACGCCACGCAGGGCCAGATGTTTCCACAAGTCACCGCCATAGTGCTCTGTCTGGAAACCGCCACCGTGAATCCACACCATCACGGGCAGACGGTCGTTGACGGAGGTGGCAGGTGTGGCGATGCCGAGATAGAGGCAGTCTTCACTCATCATGTCGGCGGTACGCCCCTGACGCGTGGGTTGTGGGGGCCAGGGACCGAAGTCTTCCGCCTTCAGCACACCTTCCCATGGCTTGGCCGGCTGCGGTTCACGCCAACGCAGGTCGCCAACGGGCGGTGCAGCATAGGGAATGGCTTTATACACGGCAAGCGAACCGTCGAGGATGCCCTCTAAGTCGCCTGTTTCCACATGGGTCTTCAGAATCTGTCCCATTGCGTCTGTCGCCATCGTCAGGGCGCAGACCGTCAGAATCATTGTAAGAAGTTTCTTCATATTATTGTTGGTTTTACGCCAGCAGGCGGCGTGAGAAATAGCGGACAGGGTACCATACGGCGAGGAAGCCGACGATAAGCACGGTGAGGAAGATGAGGATGATGTCCTCGGGATGGACGCTCACCGGATAGGCATTGACGATGAATGAGCCACTCGAAGAGCCCAGTTTCACGATGCCGAAGGTCTGCTGCGCCCAACAGAGAATCAGACCTAAGATGATGCCGATGATGGCACCAAGGGCTGAGATCAGTCGACCCTCAAACAGGAAGATGCGCGTGATCTGCTTGTCGGAGGCACCCAGGTTGCGCAGCGTCACCACATCTTCTTTCTTGTCGATGATGAGCATCGAGAGCGAGCCGATGATGTTGAAACAGGCCACCATCAGGATAAACGTCAGGAAGATATAGGCGATGAGTTTCTCGATCTTCATGATCTTGAAGGTGTCGTCCTGTTGCTCAAAACGGTCGCGCACATAGCAGTCGTCACCCACAATCTTCTTGATTTCTGATTTCACGCTTTCGAAGTTACTGCCTGGCTTAAGGCGCAGTTCGAGGGCGGACACCATGCCCTGCTGTTCGAAGATACGGCGGGCAAAGGCAATGTCGGTCAGGATATAGCCCTTGTCGTAGCGGGCCTGCTTCACATTGAAGATCACGCCAGGCGAATAGAGTTCGTCGGCGACAAGTCCGTCCATGGGATTGGCCATATTGAGTTGACCCTCGCGACGGGGCGCATAGATCTGCAACGGTTCCTCGTAGGTGAAGCCCGTGCCCAACTGTTCTGCCAACCGGATGCCGGGGATGCCGTAGAACATGTCGGCGGCTCTCAGTTCAAACTGTCCGTCGCCCAGCAGGATCTCGTTGATATGGGTGAGTTGGCTGAAGTTATCCTCCACACCCTTGATGGTGACCATGGCCTGTCGACCGTGGTATACCGCCAATGCCTGGTCTTCGACGGTCTCCATTGCCACTTCTACTTGTGGCAGGGCTTTCACCTTGGTCAATGCGGGATCGTCGGCTGCCATTGTCTTGCCCTGCACGGGCACAACCTTCAACTGGGGATCGAACGAGGTGAAGAAGGAGGCCACCATGTCGTGGAAGCCGTTAAACACGGACAGTGTTACCACGAGGGCCATCGTGGCAACGGCCACACCCACTACGGAGATGGCACTGATGACGTTGATGGCGTGGGTCGACTTCTTCGAGAAGAGATAGCGCCGTGCAATAAAGAACGGGAAATTCATTTCTTCAGCAGTTCGTCGATGCGTTCGATGTAATCTAGTGAGTCGTCGATGAAGAATCGCAGTTCAGGCACGATGCGCAGTTGATTTTTTACGCGTGTACCTAATTCATATCTGATGGCCTTGTTGCTGGCATTGATATTCTGGAGAATCTCTTCACCCTTCTCACTGGGGAAGATGCTCAGGTAGGCCGTGCAGATGCTAAGGTCGGGCGATATCTTCGTCCTTGTCACACTGACCATCGTGCCATGCATGGCCCGTGTCTGTTGTTGGAATATCATCGAAAGTTCCTTCTGGAGCAGTCGTGCAATCTTGTTTTGTCTTGTCTCTTGCATAATCTATTTCTTTCTTATAAGTGTGAGGCCGTCGCGCAGGGGGAGAATTACCTGTTCAACCCTGTTGTCGGCAGCGATATAGTCATTGAATGTCTCGATGCCTTGCGTCTGGTGGTCGCGGTCGTAGGTATGGTCTACCACGTGGCCGTCCCAGAGCGTGTTGTCGGCGAGGATGAATCCACCGGGCTTCAGGATGCTCATCACCATCTCGTAGCAGTCGCGGTAGGTCCGCTTGTCGCCATCCATGAATGCCAGGTCGAAGGTGATGCCCAGTTTTGGGGCTTCCTGAAGGGCGTCACCGATGATGAACTGGATTCTGTCAGCCACCTCAGAACCTTCTATCCAGGGACGGGTGAAGTCTTCCATCTCATCGTTGATCTCAAAGGTGTAGAGCCGTCCGTCATCGTCGAGGCCCTCTGCCATCGAGATGGCACTGTAGCCGCTGAAGGTGCCTATCTCAAGGATGTTCTTAGGCCGTATCATCCTGACCAGCATTTTCAGCAGTCGTCCTTGCAGATGTCCGCTGGCCATCCGTCCGTGGATGGTGTGCAGGTTGGTCGCCCGCCAAAGCCGGTAGAGGTATTCCGGTTCCGGCTCCGAGTGTGTCAGGATATAGTCATTAAGCGTCATCCGATCAATGCCTCTACGGCCAGACGGTAGGAGTCGAGTCCGAATCCGCAGATCACCCCCTTGCACGCAGCCGAAATCATCGACTGGTGGCGGAACGCCTCGCGCTGGTGGACATTCGAGATGTGGACCTCTATCACGGGGCACTTCAGGCTCCTGATGCAGTCGTGCAGGGCAACGCTCGTGTGGGTGTAGGCTCCCGCATTAAGCACAATGCCGTCGTAGCCGCCAGCAAAGCCCGTCTCCTGCATCTTGTTGATGAGTTCGCCCTCCACATTGCTCTGATAGTAGTCTATCTGCACTTGCGGGTAGCGGCTGCGCAGGGCCTTGAGGCAGTTTTCCATCGATTCTGAGCCGTAGATGCCCGGTTCCCGCTGCCCCAGCAGGTTCAGGTTCGGCCCGTTGATAATCTGTATCTTCATATTTCTGACTTGATTTGGGTGCAAAAATACACATTATTTATAAAACCACCAAATGTTTTCACTCAGAAGTTTGGTTATTCGCCTACTTCTTTGTACCTTTGCAGCCGGTTTTCAAGGGGTGCCCGCGGTCGCGGGCTGAGATGATACCCTCTAACCTGATCCGGGCAATGCCGGCGTAGGGATGGAATACAGGATTAATCAACACAAGATTCCCCTTTACATTATTATTAATTAAAGGTACTAGTAAAAGGTATGAAAAGATTTGTTTTTCAGGTGTTGGCGCTGATGGGCGTCATGAATGTAAATGGTCAGAACACAACTGCGCTCTACGACTCCACGCAGGTGGAGGCGTTGCAAGAGGTGGTGGTAAAGGGCGTGAGGGCGCAGAAGAATGCGCCGTATGCCATTGCCAACATCCAGAAAGTGGCGCTGAATGAGTTTTCGAAGACGGGTAAGGAACTGCCTTTCCTCTTCTCGCAGACGCCGGGTGTGCTGGCTTGGAGTGAGAACGGACTGGGAACCGGTACGACCTATATGCGCATCCGTGGTGCGGGCGACTCGCGTATCAACGTGACGCTCGACGGCGTGCCCTTGAACTCGCCCGAGGACCAGTGCGTGTTCTGGGCCAATATGAATAGTTATGGTTCATTGCTGGGTTCTGTGCAGATACAGCGTGGTGTAGGCACATCGACCAATGGCGACGGTGCTTTCGGCGGTACGGTGGCCCTCTCTTCGGCCACACCCGATCAGAAGGCCGGGGCAGAGATCTCTATGTCGTATGGCTCGTTCAACACCTTTAATGTCGGCGGTAAGTTCTCTACGGGTCTGCTGTGGAATCACCTGATCTTCGACGGTGCCTATCATGAGACGAATACCGACGGCTTTATCGACGGCACAAGCGGACGTAGCGGCAGTTACTACGGCGGCCTCACTTATGTATCGGACAATGTCATCGTCCGCTACAAGAACATCGGCAACTTCGAGAAGACGGGTCAGGCCTGGAACGGTGTGACGGCAGGTACCAATGATCTGAGCATCATGGATGGCACTTATGGCTCAGCAACGGGCATCAATACCTATAAGGATATGTGGGACAAGGGTCTCGGCAAGTTCAACTCGCTTTATGAGGCAATGATTATCGGAGATGATGGCACCTATAGTACCGAGCGCTATAAGATGAGCGACGGCAGTTATTGGGACAAGACCACCGACAACTTCTGGCAGAACCACAATCTCCTCTCTGCCTCATGGAACATCAACGACCAGTGGTCTACCTCTGCCTCGTTGCACTATACTTACGGCTATGGTTACTACAACGAGTTCCGTCCGAACAACAAACTGGCAAAGTTCGGAATGACCGCAAAGGATGCTGACGGCAATAAGATCAAGAAGACCGACTTCGTGCGCAAGAAGGGCCTCTCGCAGAATACCTACGGCCTGGTGTGGAATGTGAATTATAAGGATGAGTTGTGGGACGTCATCGGCGGCGTGTCTGTGCAGCGTTTCGACGGCAATCACTTCGGCTACGTCACCTATGCTGCCAATGAGGTCGTACGTCAGAAGTTCCTTGCGCAAGGTGACTATAAGTACTACGACTCTGATGCTACCAAGGTGGATTACAGCCACTATGTGAAGGCCGCTTATCATATCAATGAACAATGGGATGTGTTCGGCGACCTCCAGTTCCGCTATGTCAGTTATAAGACCAACGGTATCAATGACAAGTTCTACGACGATGCGTCAGGTTACTTTAACCAACCGCTTGACATCGATCAGAAGTACGGCTTCTTCAACCCGAAGGCCGGTTTCTCATGGAGTCTGGATGGGCATCGTGTCTATGGTTCCGTTGCCATGAGTCATCGTGAGCCTGAGCGTAACAACTTTACTGACAACGGTTCTTATCTTGCTCCCAAGGCAGAACAGTTGATGGACTTTGAACTGGGCTATACCTTCACAGGCGACAGATGGCATGCGGGTTTGAACGGTTACTATATGAAGTATAATGACCAGTTTGTGCAGACGGGCCAGTTGAGCGATATCGGCGAGAAACTGACAACGAATATCAAGGGTTCGTATCGTGCAGGTATCGAGTTGCAGGCTGGGGTAGACCTGACATCGTGGCTGACCATTGAGGGAAATGCCGCCCTGAGCAAGAACAAGATCAAGGACTTCGATGAGTTTGTTGAGGACTGGGATGACTGGGAGGGTAATCCCGATGCGGCCACTTATCATTGTGACGGTAATGGTGACGGTCTGCGCCAGTTCCATTACGACAACTCCACGTTGGCTTTCTCGCCCTCAACCATCCTCAACGGTTTCGTGAATTTCCATTATAAGGGCATCCAGGCTGTCTGGCATACGAACTATGTCTCGCGCCAGTATCTCGATAATACCGAGAATGCAGACCGTTCGCTGCCCTGCTATTCAACCTCGAACCTCAACCTCAGTTACACCCTGAAGCCTAAGAAGGTGTTGAAGGAGGCTATCTTCGGACTGAACTTCAGCAATCTGTTCAACCGTCGCTATGCCGCCAACGGATGGGTTTATTCTGCCATCAGCGAGAGTTACGGTCATTCGAATGACAACCGCTACTATCAGATTGGTTTCATTCCGATGGCAGGTTTCACGATGCAGGGCAATATCACATTACGATTCTAATGATGGACTTCCTGACTGCACATTGGCTCGATCTCGTCACGACGGTCCTTGGACTGGCGTATATCCTGTTGGAGTATAAGGCCAATATCTGGATGTGGGCCGTCGGCTTTGCGATGCAGGCCTTGGGCATCGTACTCTATTACCAGAAAGGACTCTATGCCGACTGCGGCATGGAGTTCTATTATCTGGCTATGACGGTGTATGGCTATTGGAAGTGGATTTCTATGCCCCCTAAGTTAGGGGGCGACAGGGGTCTGAACGGGGGCTTGTCCATCCGTCATTTCCCTAAGCGGCTTATGCTGCCTTGGTTGGTGATTATCGGTGCGGTATGGGGCATCATCTATTGGCTCCTTGTGACATTCACCAATTCGAATGTCCCTCTGGCCGACAGTTTTACCACTGCCCTGAGCATCGTCGGCATCTGGGCATTGGCGCATAAGTATCTGGAGCAATGGTTTATCTGGATTGCGGTGGATGTGGTGACGTGCGGACTCTATTTCTATAAGGATATTCCCTTCAAGGCCTCGCTTTATGCCCTCTACGTCGTTATTGCCGTTTTCGGCTATATAAAGTGGCGACGTATGATGCAAGCATCGACAGCACCAGCACCCCAAAGATAATCAGAAGTGAGATCGGGGTTTCGATCTTTTTATGCCAGATTACTTCGAGCAGCATCTTCACACCTACGAAACTGAGGATGATGCCCAGACCGTATTTCAGATAGGCGAAATACTTGGCGATGGCTGCCAAGGCAAAGTAAAGGGCACGCAGACCGAGAATGGCGAAGATGTTCGACGTGAGCACGATAAACGGATCGCGGCTGACGGAGAAGACGGCAGGGATGGAGTCAACGGCGAAGGCAACATCGGTGGTCTCGATCACCAAAAGGGCGATGAAGAGTGGAGTGGCCAGACGTTTGCCCTGCTCTATGATGAAGAACTTGTCTTCATGCATCTGGTCGGTCACGGGGAAGAACTTCTTAAACAGTTTCACGAAGATATTCTTCGAGGGGTCCACGCTCTCGTCGTCTTTGTGACTGAACATCTTGATGCCTGTATAGATGAGGAAGACGCCAAAGATGCCCAGAATCCACTCGAACTGCTGCACCATGGCCGCACCCGCAAAGATGAAGATGCTGCGCAGGACCAGGGCACCGAAGATGCCCCAGAACAATACCTCGTGCTGGTATTTCCGCTGGATGCCAAAGAATGAGAAGAGCATCAGGAACACAAAGAGGTTGTCCATCGATAGCGATTTCTCTATCAGATAACCTGCCAGGAATTCCATAGCCTTGCCTGAACCTTCATAGAACCCGATGCCACCGCAGAAGATGAGCGACACGATAATCCAGACAGCAGTCATCTTCAGCGCCTCACCGATGCTTACCTCATGCTGTCCCTTCCGCCCGAACAGTTTCAGGTCGGCATAGAGCATCACGATAACGAGTGCGTAAAACAGAATCCAGGCCCACAGGGGCATGCTAATCACATCCATAACGGCTGCAAAGTTACAAAAAATACCGGGAGGAAGCAAATTTTTCGTTATTCACTATTCACTATTCACTTTTTTTATTAACTTTGCAGCGTTAAACTTAAGCAATATGAAAAGCAAACCGTTTTGGAATGAAGCCCCGTTGTTGCGTTTGGCCATCTGTCTGATGGCGGGAATCGTCATTGGTGACCAGATTATTGTCGGATGGCTGCTGCTACCGATATTCTTAGGGGTGGTGGTCTTGGCCCTGTTGTTGTGGAAGCATGAGCATCTACAGTCGATGGCCATTGCCCTCTGTTTTGTCATGCTGGGCTGGTTGCTGATAGAGCGACAGAAGACCTCGTTGGCAGTAGCATGGCCTGAGGGCGAGGTGCGTTATGAGGCTGTGGTTGTCTCTGAACCTGTTGAGAAACCTAAGACAATGGCAGTAGATGTGCTGTTGGCAGAGAGTGGTCGCAAACTGAAATGTTATCTGTATAAGGATGATCGGAGCCGGCATCTGAGAATTGGCGATGGCCTGTATATCCAATCGCGAATCGAACCCAACAGCGAATGGCATAGGGGGGCGTTTGATTATCGTCGCTATTTGGAAATTCACGGCTTTTCTGGACGAACATTTGTTGCCAGTTGGAAATGGCGGAAGGCGTGTGTGTCGCTGATGCGGTTGTCGAGGCTGGAACGGATGAGGCTCAACTTCCTAAGATACCGCAGCAGACTGTTGGCGCAGATAAGCACTCAAGGTGATAATGCAGATGCCTATGCTGTGGTAGCAGCAATGGTTTTAGGTGACAAGTCGGCTTTGACGCAGGATCTGAAAGATGTCTATTCCGTGACGGGGGCCTCGCATGTCTTAGCGCTTAGCGGCTTACATCTGGGTATTTTATACACGTTGCTTTCGTTGTTTGTGTTCAGACGACGATGGCAGATGTTATCGCAGATAATCATTATTTTGAGCGTATGGGCGTTCGTATTTCTCGTGGGTTTGTCGACGAGTGTGGTGCGCTCGGCGATGATGCTGAGTGTCTATGCCTTGCTGTCGTTGGGCCATCGTGACAGGATGTCTGTCAATACGCTGGCCTTTACGGCTCTTGTCATGCTGATTGTCAGTCCACTGTCGCTATTCGATGTGGGATTCCAGATGTCTTATCTGGCCCTACTGTCGATACTTTTGTTTGTGCCATTGACGGAGAGCCTATTTTCGGCAGACTATCTGATGTCGCACAGGATGGTAAGATGGCTGTGGGGAATGGTGACGGTGTCGCTTTCGGCACAGATAGGCGTGGCACCGCTGATAGCCTATTATTTCGGACGGTTCTCCTGCTATTTCCTTCTGACGAATTTCATTGTGGTTCCTGCGGCGATGCTGATACTCTATCTTTCCTTGGTGGTGTTGATAGTACCGTCATTCGCGTCTGTCTTGTTCTCTGTCGTCGCGGCGCTCAACGGTCTGTTGACGCGGATGGCTTCGATTCCAGGGGCGAGCATCGAGAACCTGCACCCTACAAAAATACAGACCACGATGATTTATCTGATCATCGTGGCCGTATATCTGTTGGCTGTAAAACTTACATGTATCCGAGCCAGCGCAAGATATCGTTGAGGTTTGCTACTACCATCAGGAGTATCAGGATGCCGAAACCGACATACTCGGCACGGATCATGAAGGTCTCTGAGGGCTTGCGACGGGTAATCATCTCGTAGATCAGGAACAGCACGTGACCACCATCGAGGGCAGGAATAGGCAGGATGTTCATGAAGGCGAGGATGATGGAGAGGAAGGCGGTCATCTTCCAGAAGAGATACCAATCCCAGACAGGTGGGAAGAGACTTCCGATGGCACCGAAGCCACCCAGCGACTTGGCACCATCAGCGGTGAACACATACTTCATGTCGCCTACGTAGCCTGCCAGCACGTTCCAGCCATACTTGATACCTGCTGGGATGCTCTCGAAGAAACCATACTCACGGGTATAGGGCTCGTAGATGCCGGCGAGGGTCTTGACGAAGAAGCCCACCTTGAGGTCGGGAGTCAGGGCGATGGCTGCCGTATCTGTGACTGCCTCGTGTTCGAAGACGATTGTTGCCGTGCGGATCTTCAGACTGTCGGCCTGACTCTTGGCGGCAGTCATCATATCCTCGAGCACACCGATCTGCTCGGTAAACTCATTATAGGAATCTACGGGTTTGCCGTTCAGGGCGATGATCTTGTCGCCTTTCTGAAGACCAATCTCCGCAGCGGGGGAGTTGTCCATCACGCTGTCGATGACAGCAGGTATCAAGGGTCGCACGAACGAGGGCTCGGCTTTCAGCATGTTCAGCAGGTTGAGGTCGCCGGGGAGGTTGAGGCTCATCTGCTTGCCGTCGCGGATCAGGTCTACGCGCTTGGCCTCGGAGAGGTCGCGGTAGAGGTCGGCAGAGAAGTCCTTGAACTCGCCCTTGTCGGTACCCACAAGGATATCGCCATCCTGGAAGCCGAGGGCCTTGGCCTCGGTATTGAACTTCATACCCAGGGTCATGTCCTTCACGGGGATATAGGTGTCGCCCCAATGGAAAAGGATCATGGCATAGATGAACAGGGCAAGGAGGAAGTTGACGAGCACACCGCCAATCATGATCAGCAGTCGCTGCCAGGCGGGCTTCGCACGGAACTCCCACGGCTGTTCCGGTTGTTTCATCTGCTCGGTATCAAAACTCTCGTCAATCATACCGGCTATCTTACAGTAGCCACCGAGGGGCAGCCAGCCTATACCGTATTGCGTGTCGCTGTTCTTGGGCTTAAACTTAAACAGGCTACCGTTCCACTTCCAGATACTCGGATCGAAGAAAAGATAGAACTTATCTACGCGGACGCCGAAAAGTTTGGCGAAGAAGAAGTGACCGCCCTCATGGAGCAGCACCAGCAGGCCGATGGCCAGCATGAATTGTAACAGTCTTATCAGAAAAATATCCATAATCAATTATTTGTTCAACATTAGTTCACTTGCGATGCGCCTTGCTTCGGCATCCGTCGCAATGTATGTCTCATAGGTCGGGTTCTTGTCGAAGGTGGCGCGCTGCATGGTCTCGGCGATGATGTCGCCCATCTCAAGGAAACCGCACTTGTCTTCGAGGAAGCCGCGGTTCACAATCTCATTGGCAGCATTCACGATACAAGGCATGTTACCACCCTTGTCGATAGCCTCGAAGGCTAGGGCTAAGCAACGGAACTTCTTCAGGTCGGGCTCGAAGAACTCCAGATGCTGAGCCTTGAAGAGGTCAAGACGCTCGCCGCTCAGGTGCAGACGCTGTGGAAACGAGAAGGCATACTGTATCGGCAACCGCATATCGGGCACACCAAGTTGGGCCTTTACCGAACCATCCTGGAACTGTACGGCGCTATGCACAATCGACTGCGGGTGAACCAGTACCTGTATCTGTTTGGCATCGACACCGAAGAGCCATTTGGCCTCGATCACCTCGAAACCCTTGTTCATCATCGAAGCCGAGTCGATGGTAATCTTTGCGCCCATATCCCATGTCGGGTGGCGCAGGGCGTCGGCCTTCGTCACATGGGCAATCTCCTCCATCGTCTTCAGACGGAACGGACCGCCTGAGGCTGTCAGCAGAATCTTTTCTATGGGGTTCAGGTCCTCGCCGACGAGACTCTGGAAGATGGCGGAGTGCTCGCTGTCGACAGGTAGGATGGGGGTGTGGTACTGCTGAGCCAGTTGCAGGATCAGTTCGCCTGCCACCACCAGTGTTTCTTTGTTGGCCAGACAGATGGTCTTGCCTGCCTTGATGGCGTGGATGGTGGGATTGAGACCGGCAAAGCCTACCATAGCGGTAAGCACCATGTTGATGGGGCCTGCCTCCACGATCTCATTGAGGGCCTGGGCGCCGGCATACACCTTCACATCGGGCATGTCGCTCATCAGCGCCTTCAGTTCGTCGTAGCGTTGTTCGTTGGCGATGACGATGGCGGCAGGCTTGAACTTATGGGCCTGCTCAGCCAATAGTTCCACCTTGTTATTGGCGGTCAGGCAGTATACCTCATACAGGTCGCTATGCTCCTCGATGACTTCGAGGGCCTGCGTACCTATCGATCCCGTAGAGCCGAGTATGGCAATCTGTCTTTTTTCTTTCATTGCTTCTTTTTCACAATTTGCTTGCAAAGGTACTACTTTTTAATGAGATAGCCCAAATTCGTACATCCTTTTTGTGCTTTTTTTGGTTTAATATAGAAAGGTTATAAGTCCATAAGACCTTCAGGCAGACGCATGGTAATGGTGCGGGCCTGCTGGTCGATGCCGACGATAAGGTCTTCGGAAGCGGGGATGAGCCGACCGTCCTCCAGACAGAA
>Ga0310690_10009566_pt1 | contig 12146 bp, 25 predicted proteins | sample AusTroGonzalo_MG_2_FD_207661 | JGI IMG/M metagenome (GOLD analysis project Ga0310690, IMG submission 207661) | Bovine rumen microbial communities from tropical cattle in Woodstock, Queensland, Australia - Gonzalo_04 (v2) (version 2) | ecosystem: Host-associated > Mammals > Digestive system >...
AATAGTGCTCCAGGGTGGGCGCCTGTTTCGACTTTTCCAGCCCGTTCTTCAGGATCGGGCAATATTGCAGCGCGGCATCCCTTGTTTTGAATCCGCCCTTTGATCGGGTGATTTTCTTCCTGGGCAGCGCGTTCTCCGGATTGTCCGGATCGAAGGGCGGCAGGTCTTCATACTTCATCACGACCTGGGCCGTCCAGCTGTTCCCCCGCTTGAAGGCCGTGCCGGTGCCGTTGCCCCGGGTCTTCGGACGGGCTTTTCTTGGAAAAAGTGACAGTTTTTTTCCACAATAGGGGCAGTATGGGGCGTCCAAAGTGGAAGTTTTTCGGCATTTTTGGCAGATCATGATCATGGCCTCCAGTCTGCACTCGCATCGATCGGATCCATCAGAGACATCCGGAAAAGCCCACGATCCATCTTTATCCACAGGTCGCGGCCGTTCTCGTCCCGCTCAATCGCTACGTTGTCCCCGTTCTCATAGACCAGCATCGTCTTGCCGCTGACATCCACCAGGCTGACCTTTGACATCCCGCTGTTAAGGAAGATTCCATCGACATAGGTGGTCTCGATCAGGTAGCCGGTCTTCTGATCAGAGCAGAGGTACAGGTCCAGCGTGTAAGAATCAAACGTGAAGATCCGGCCGCCCTTACCGGAGACGAATTGTCCGTCGTGGCTATTGATGAACAGAGAATAGTGTTTATCAATGTATAAAGGATCGTCAGCCAGGGCGAGCGCCGGCAGGGCCAGCGCCAGGATCAGGATCAGGGTGATCAGTTTCTTCATTTTCTTCGCCTCCATATTCGATGTAGTTCGGGTTATACATGTCTCCGTTCTCGATGTGCTCCTGTTCATGGAGCCAGGTTTTCCGGTTGGCCTCACGGGTGAGGCGTGAGTTCAGGATCACGAACTCCTCGCCGTCGCCGTCGTGGTAGCAGAAGCCGCGGATCGTTGTCGGCAGGTCCATCAGCTTTGCAGGTCTTGCTTCGCTCATCCGATCATCTCCTCCCTGGGATCTTCATTGTAAGGGAGGGGATGATGCTTTTTTTAATCATCCCCGTAGATGTCCTTGCTCATGCGCTCCGCCATCTGGACGAGAATATCCATATCCTCTTCGGAGATCTTTGCCGCTCTGTCAAACAGGATGCCCAGCTTCGGATTCTGATGAAGTTTTTCCAGGCGAGCCCAGTCATCCTTGCGGATCATTCCTTCGGAATGTTCGGTGATGTCGTTTATAAGTCCAATCTTTCGCACCAGTTCGTCTCCGGCGACTTCTGCTTTAAGATGAAAATTCCCAAACGGTACCAGTTCCACCGGGTTCATCTGAAGAATTGCAGCGAGCGCGGCAATCTTGTCCCGTCCCATATTCTTTATGAGCCCGCTTTCCCAACGCTGTACAGTTGACCTACCAACGCCCACCGCCTGGGCTACATCTTCAAGGGTTAAACCGAGTTCGAGGCGCCTTGCTTTGATTTTGTTTGCTATTTCATTCATGGTGGTTCATCCTCCCGTCGAGTGCCATTATAATATAGAAGTATCAGAAACGCAACAAAAATATAAAAAAGGGGTTGACATGTTTCGTTTGCGGTACTACAATTGGTGTTGCGGAAACGAAACAACCACAACACAGAGAATGGAGGTGAAAAAATGAACACGAAAGCCCTTAAAGCGCAGATGATCCTGAAGGACAAATCCGTTGACGAATTGTGCGCGGCCCTTGGAATCAGTAGATCCGCATGGTTCCGTAAGGTTGGCGGCGAGAGTGAATTTACCCAAGGAGAAATCACCGGGCTGAGATTCGAGCTCGATCTGGACGATCATCAAACTGCTGATATTTTTTTTAACAAAGATGTTTCGTAAACGGAACATGAAGCAAAGTAAAAGGAGAGAAAAGCATGGACATCAAGACGCAGACAGCTGTACGTGAGATTGTAAAGAACAACCTGACGGAGATACTCAGCAATTACTTCACAAAGGATATTGTCAGGAGAATTTCAAATGAGGTTCTTTCCGGCGTCGAGTGGGATCTCGGAAACATGGAGGAAAAGTGATCATGGATGAAACGCTGCGGAAGGTTCGCCAGGATCTGAAGGACTGCGCGAACGAACTGTGCCTTCATTGCGGGAAGTACCACTTCGAGCACGAAGGTGCCTGCGCCGGCTGCAAGTGGCTGCCGGTGAAGAGAATGGAGGTCGATCAGGATGACGATGGACGACGTCAAGGCCATGAAGGATGACTGGCTGACGCCGGCAACCGTGGCCAGCGTGCTGCACATGAACCAGAGCCGGCTCATCTGGTACGCACGGAACGGGCAGCTGCCATTCCCGGCCGTATTCAGCGGGAACCGGGTGAAGATCAGCAGGATCGGATTCCTGAAGGCCTACGGATACGATACGCCGGAGGAACACATTGACAAGACGCAGGGCCTCCGCCAGATCGAGGAGCGCCTGGATCAGATCGCGCAGCTGCTGAAAGAAGCGCTGGAGAGGAGGGTGTGACATGGATAAGTACAAAACCTTCAAGACCAGCCTGGGCCACAAGATCCGGGTGCGGATGAGCGAGGAAGAAATCGCCGCCCGGTGGATCTACAGGTTCGTGCTGGTGACCGCGCCTTTTGTCGGCTCTGTTCTGCTGATGACCGTATGGATGGCGGTGGGGAGATGAAAAACTTCTTTGACAGCGAGTTATGGAAGTGGATCACCCTGGTGCTCGAGCTCGCACTGGTGGGCGGGTTAATCCTTCTCGCCTGGAACGGCATCAGCGCCTTCATCCGGGAGGTGGTTCCGTGAGCAGGTTGCGGACGGACGAGGAGAAGATCGCTATCCTGGAACATTGCCTGGAGCTGGAGAGGACCGGCGGCGACATCCTGGGCTATCTGTGGAGCCAGGACTACCTGACACCCCGGGCTACGTGGTTCAACTATCAGAGAGAATGGCTGGGGCGGAAGCCCTACGAGTTCACAGACGGGAAACCGAAGAAAAGAGGAGGAGAGAGAATGAGCAAACTTAACGACCGGCGCAAGGTGCTGGAAGCAGTAGTGGAGGCCATCGAGCGCGGAGATAATCCGCTGAACTTCCTGCTGAGTTTCGGCTATAAAGCGCCGCAGACCACCTACTCAGAGCTGAAGAAGTACGCGAAGACGAACGCGCCGGAGCTGGCGCCGAAACTGCCGGACCTGCGGACGATAAGGAAGACCACGAAGAAGGCGCCGGAGAAGGCCACGCTGACCGAAGCGGTTGCGGGCATGACGGATGCCGCGGAAAAGTTCTTCGACAAGTGCGAAGAGATGGGCCTGAAGGTGAACGAGAGGGAAGAGATCCGGAAGCCTGTGATCAAGCCGCACGAGAAATTCACGGTAACAGCGGTCCGGCACAACCAGTACGGCGAGTTCTACAGGGACTTTGACCACCATTGCATCGACTGGCGGACGCCGCACGGGGACGAAGTGAGCCTGGAGGTGCAGGTGTGGAAGGCCATATTGAACGATCTCCCGGAGATCCTGAAGCGGCTGGGGGTGGAAGTGTGAGCGACCTGAAAGTGCTGCCGCTGCCCAAGGTGGACGCGAAATATGGCCCCATCGGCGGTAAGTATCCGGAGACCGTCCGGATCGCCATGAGCGACGGCAAGGTGATCACCTACCGGATCGACATGGAACAGCCCAGGCCGGCTTTTCTGAAGAAAGACCTGGACCGGTTCAGCGATCTGTGTGTCGGGTATGAAACAAAAAAGTGACCGGGTGCTGCTGCAACAGCATCCCGGCCGGAGGTCATTATGTTACGTGCTAAGTATAGCACAAATGGAGGGAAAAATGAATATTGATGAAGTTATTCTGGAGCTGAAAGAACGGATCCAGGAGATTGAAGACGCGAAGACGTCTCTGACGGAATCGCAGGAAGAGCTGCGGGAGACCATCGCAGCGCTGGAGATGGCGAAGGAGGTAGAAAAACAGTGCTGATCAAAGATGAAGAACTCAATTATGAAAAGATCCCTTATGTGAACAAGTCCACGCTGTGGGAGATGCGGAAGTCTCCGCTGCATTACTGGCACCTGATGCACGATACGCCGAAGGAAGACACTCCGGCCATGAAGTTCGGCCGGGCGGTTCATGCGCGGATGCTTCAGCCGGAAGCCTTCGGCGATGCGTACACCGTCGCGCCGGAATGTGACCGCAGGACAAAGGAAGGAAAGCAGATTTGGGCGGAGCTGATGGAATCCGGGAAAGAAGTTATCAGTCGCGACGACATGGAAAAGATCATTGGAATGGAATCCGAATTTGAAGCTATCCGGAAAACGCTGCTCAACAAGCAGGATCTTCAGACAGAGCTTGCGCTGACATGGACGGACAGTGAGACCGGCGTGAACTGCAAGGGCCGGCTGGATGCCATTGCGGATGGATTCATTATTGACTACAAGACCACGACGGACGCCAGCACCAAAGCGTTCAGCCGGGAGGCGCTCCGGTACGGGTACGACCTCCAGGCGGCAATGTACATGGAAGCGGCAAGAGAAAACGGATTCAATCCGAAAAACTTCATTTTCGTAGCGCAGGAAAAGACCGCGCCGTATCTGATCAATATCATCTACGCAGGAGACTCTTTCCTGGATCGCGGCGTCTGGATCATGCGGGATCTTCTCGGGAAATACAGAGAGTGCTCCCACACAGGCGAGTGGCCAGGATACGGCACGAATGAGCTGATTCTTCCGGAATGGGAGGTGCTCGGAGATGAGTGAAACGCACTGGAAGAAACTGACGAATCCCAATTACCTCGGAGCGTATGCGTTCGATCCTGGCGAGGAGAAGATCGTTATGATCGAATCCGTCGGCCAGGAAGAGGTCATCGGCCAGGATGGCAAAACAAGCAGCTGCATTGTTGCCCATCTGTTTGACGAAAAGCCGCTGATCCTGAACAAGACCAACTGCAAGGCCATCAGCAAGCTGCTGAACACGCCGTACATCGAAGAGTGGGCGGGGCATCGGATCACGCTGACTGTGCAGAAGGTGAAAGCGTTCGGCGAGGAAACGGACGCGGTCCGCATAAAGCCGAAACTTCCCGGAGAGATCTGCGAGAAGTGCGGGAAAGAGATTCGCGCCGGTTTGGGGCACTCTGCGATTGAAGTTGCAGAGCTTGCCCTTGAAAAATACGGGAAAAAACTTTGTATAGAATGTGCTAAGGAGGAAAACAACAATGGCTAACTATGATCTTCACAACCTGGAGCTGAACGACAACCAGTTCGACGTGGTGCCCGCCGGAACCTATCGCTTCCGCGTGGTGAATGTCGAGGAGGGATTCTACAGCGGGAAGTCTGACAAGATCCCGAACGGCACGCAGCAGCTGATCGCGTATTTCGACATTCCCTACACGAACGAGGCCGGAGAATACAAGATCGCTTCCGTAAAATCCACGTTCAATGTCTACGCAAAGGCGCTTTTCGCGCTCCGTCAGTTCGCCGAAAGTATCGGCATGTGTAAAGAGAACGGGAAATTCACGTTCAACATGGACGAAGTGAATGGAAAAGACGGCATCTGCGAGATCGAAGTCCGGACAAGTGCAAACGGAAATGAGTTCCCCAGCGTCAAGAGCTGCTACCCTCCGTCCAAGGCGCCGAAAGTCTGCGCGAACGATAAGGAATGGAAGAACTACGAGAAGGGCATGACGCCTGTCGTATCGGAGGATGATCCGTTTTGATGCAGCTGAGACCATACCAGAAAGAAGCGGTTGACGCGATCAACACACACTGGAACGAATGGCAGCGTGAATTGCTTGTACTGCCGACCGGATGCGGAAAAACGGTGGTCTTCAACACCGTGGCGCATGAACGACCCGGCAATGTTCTGATCCTGGCACACCGGGACGAACTGATCGAACAGGCCCGGGACAAGTATTACAGCATGTTCAGCGAGCCGACCGGAAAGATTAAGGCGGCAGAAACGAACTTGCAGCGCGTGACGGTCGGATCTGTACAGACCATGATGCGGCGCAACTACAGCGGCCAGTTCGGGACAGTGATCGTTGACGAAGCGCACCACACAATTTCAGACAGTTATATGACGGTTCTTGGCCAGTTCCCCGAAGCGAAAATCCTCGGGGTAACGGCCACACCGGATCGTGGAGACAAGAAGAGCCTGGCACGGTTTTATGAAGGCATCGCCTACGAGTACGCACTGAAGCAAGCTGTATCAGACGGGTATCTGTGCAACATCACAGCCCGGACGATCCCGCTTGAGATCGACATGAGCAACGTAAAGGTCAGCTGCGGCGACTTCCAGGTCGACTCCATCGCGGAGACGCTGGAACCTTATCTGCCGAAGATCGCAGAAGCAATTCAGACGTATGCGTCAGCCAGGAAAACCGTCGTGTTCTGCCCGCTGATTTCCATCGCGCAGGAGCTGGCCGGAATGATCCCAGGCGCCCGGGAAGTAAACGGCATGAGCCCCGACCGGAAGGAGACGCTCGAATGGTTTGACAAAGCGGATCGGGGCGCAGTGCTCTGCAATGCCATGCTGCTCACAGAAGGATGGGACTGCCCGAGCGTGGACTGTGTTGTCGTGCTGAGACCGACGAAGATCCGGAGCCTGTACGCGCAGATGATCGGACGGGGCACGCGGCTCTCACCAGGGAAAGAAAACCTGCTGATCCTCGACTTCCTGTGGCTGTGCAAAAAGCACAACCTGTGCAAACCGGCAAACCTCGCATCCGATAACGCAGAAGACACGGAAACAGTAACCAGAGCATCCGAAGAGGATGAAATTGATCTGTTCGATGCAGTAACCGACGCGGAGGAACAGCGTCGATCCGCACTGGCCGCAGCACTGGCACAGCAGCAGAAAAAGAAGAGCAAGCTGCTGAATCCGCTGGACGTGTTCACCTTCCTGGAAGATATCGACCTGCTGGATTACGAGCCGATTTTCACCTGGGAGACGGCTGACGCGACAGAGGCACAGGTAAAAGCACTCGAAAAGTTCGGTCTTGATGCAGATGGGGTTACAAAAGGATTCGCATGCAAACTTCTGGACAAGGTGATCCAACGGGCAAATGAAGGGAAAGCGAGCATCCGACAGATCAATGCGCTCAAAAAACACGGATATGATCCTGTCGACTGGACCTTTGAACAGGCGAGCAAAAAGCTCAGCCAGCTTGCGGCCGTCGGTTGGAAGAGATGGAGGTTGCACGAATGACAGATTATGCAGCGCTTCTGTCCTGCATCAATCCGGACTGTCCTTATGACGAATGGCTGAAAATCGGCATGGCCCTCAAACATGAAGGCGTTCCGTTTGAAGTCTGGGACGATTGGAGCAGCCGCGGAAGCAAATACAATGCAGGTGAAATGCAATCCAAATGGAAGAGTTTCAACCGCAGCGATGTCACCGGCGGAACCCTGTACCATATCGCGTGTCAGTATGGATTCACGCCTTCCAATGATGACCCGATGGCCGGGCATTACGATCTGCACAATCTGCTCCTGGACGAGGTGCACCTGGATCCGAATTACGGCACCGTGCAGAGCGTACCAAACAGGCCAAACGATTACAACAGCAAAGGCGAGATGCTGGAATACCTGACAACGCTATTTGAAGAAGACGATTATGTCGGATTCTGCGTCCAGGCGACCTACGATCAGAAGAAGGGGAAATGGCGACCGGCCGGGACTGTCTACGGCCGGACCGCCGGCCAGATCATCAGAGACCTGAAGGCAGGAAGAACCGGGTTTGGAACACCAAACGAAGGCGCGGGCATCTGGATCCGTTTCAACCCGCTGGACGGACAGGGCGAAAACGACACGAACGTCACCCGGTGGAAGCATTGCCTGCTGGAATCCGATGAGATCCCGCTGGAGCAGCAGTACAGCCTGATTCAGTCCATGCACCTTCCATGCACGTTCGTGATTCATTCCGGCGGAAAAAGCCTGCACGCAATCGTCCGGATTGATGCCGAAAACGCGCAGCAGTACCGGCAGCGCGTGAACGATCTGTATGAATACGCTGAAAAAGCAGGATTCAAACCGGACCCGCAGGACAAAAACGCGAGCCGGCTCAGCCGCCTTCCAGGCGCAAAGCGTGAAAACGGATATCAGTACATCGTCGCCAGAAACATAGGTGAAAAGTCCTATCAGGATTGGATTAATTGGAGGCAGGAACAAGCCGACGATCTTCCGGCGGATATTACGCTCGCGGACGTATGGGACGATCCGCCTCCGCTGAACGATGAACTGATCCCGGGCGTGCTGAGAACCGGCCACAAAATGCTGATCTCCGGACCGTCAAAAGCCGGAAAGAGTTTCCTGCTGATGAATCTCGCGATTTCTATGGCGGAGGGCGTTGAGTGGCTTGGAATGAAATGCCGCCAGGGGAAAGTTTGCTACGTCAACCTGGAACTGGACAGCGCGTCATGTATCCATCGTTTCAAGGAGATCTACGCGCAGAGGGGCCTCGATCCGCGTCACGTTGCTGACATCGACATCTGGAATCTTCGCGGGCATGCTGTTCCGATGGATCGCCTGGCTCCGATTCTGATCCATCGGTTTAAGGACAAGATGTACGAGGCAATAATCATCGACCCGATTTACAAGGTGATCACCGGCGATGAGAACAGCGCAACAGAAATGTCACAATTTTGCTCCTATTTCGACCGCGTGGCCACTGAGATGAACGTAGCAATGGTTTATTGTCATCATCACAGCAAAGGCGCCATCGATAAATACGATAACGCGATGGACAGATCGAGCGGCTCCGGCGTTTTTGCAAGAGACCCGGACGCGATCCTGGACATGACGGAAGTGAAAACAGACGGATGTGAAGCTAATTACAGACAATTGCGGTCAATCCCGGATGATGCCGTCCTGACCGGGTGGGAGTTCGCTGCAACGCTGCGCGAGTTCCCTCCGATTCCGCGATTCCGCGTATGGTTCCATTATCCAGTTCACGAGCTGGATGAAAACGGGGATCTTAAATCCGCAGCGAAAAACCGCGGATCCGGAAAAGGCGTCGGGAAGGGCCAGACGGCAAAAAGCGATTTGTACAACAGCATCCGCGATACGCTGGACGCAAGAAGGAGCATAAACGGAGACACGGCGATCACGCTCGAAGAAGCCGGTGGACGGAAGGCAAACTTCGGAACGAAGACGGATTTCGAGTGCGCGACGATAGGAAACGAACAATATGTCCATTATCGCCTGGAAGATGAAATCTATATTAAGGGCAGACGGTATTACAGGAAGGGAAACGGACGAACTTCCAGATGGGTGGAAGACCTTGACCCAGATCTGTAAAATCCCGAATACGAATACCGAAACTCTTATATAGGTAAAAAATACCCATATCGGGACTGATCCCTCTATACCGGGGACCGGATACCCCGGATATAGGGGAACAGCTCCGATACTAAATGGCGCGGAGGTGAAGACACTTGGAAGGACATTCTGAGGATTGGCATCAAAAGCAGCTGATCCAGTGGGCAAAGCAATTTCCGTGGGGGCAATTTCTTTTCCATATTCCTAATGAAACGACCGGAGGCCGTGGCTGGATTGTAAGAAACAGTCAGATGGGATGCCGGAAGGGCGTTCCGGATCTTATGCTTCCGATACCAATGAATGGATACAATGGGCTTTTTATTGAAATGAAACGACCAGGCGGGCGTCTGGAAGACATTCAGAAAAAATGGCTTGCAGCCTTGAGCGAGTTCGGGTATCTCGCTGTGTGCTGCAAGGGATGGGAGGAAGCTCGTGACGTTTTGCAGGGATACATGGAAAAGGCACATCCCGCCGGAGAAGTTGGCAGCATATAAGCAGCTGATCGAAGAGCAGCAGATTCGGAAGCATCATGTGATCTACGATCGGAATACCGGCAGCACAACCGTCGAGTACTACGCCATCGCGCCGCATGAATGGATCCTGGAAGAACTGAAGAGGAGGAGTGAACAGAATGTTTAATAAGAAACAACCTGCTCCGGAGGCACCGATTACTTATAGCAAGGTCTCACCGATCGCCGTGTTTGTCGAGTTCCAGGGAGCCGCTTGTGATGTGGACGATGATGGTCACATGATGGACTTCGTCCCGCGCGGGGCCATCGTGCTGAACCTGAACCACATCTGCGGCTACTATGATCACACGATCCTGATCGCCGGCAGGAAGATCCGGGTCATGGAAACCTGCAACCAGATCACCCTGAAGATTATGGAGGCTATAAGAAAATGACAGACAGAGAGAGGAAGGTGAAGCAGCTGCGGCACCTGATCAAGGTCGCGCACGAGGAGAATTGCGACTTCGTCTATCTGCCGGTCGGTGATGCGAAAACGATCGTCCGACTGTTGGAAGAGCAGGAGATCGTTCTGGAAGGAGGCGACAAGAGTGCCGAAGCGGTACGCAAGGCTCCGGTGTCCAAAGTGTAAGGGACTGATCTTCGGCCTTGTTGTCGAGGTAAGGCCGTATGAAGATGGCATGAGGCGGATCCGGGAGTGCGAGATCTGCGGAGCCAGGTACATTACGAAGGAAAAGTTCTGCTGCTATGTCCAGAGAAGGAAGCGGGGTGTTGAAAATGTCGGATGACGAACGGATGTACTATATCGGGATCTTCCTGGCTTTTTTCTTTACGATCGCCATCGCGATCCTGTTCTCATGGGAGGGATGATTATGACCAAACGGGAGCTCTTGGAGAATTACAGGGAGATCGTGATCGAGATCGAGACCCTGGAGCGGCAGAGCAAGTTCCTGAATCAGTTCATCGGAGGGCCGAAGCCGGTGCACGCTGTCCAGCTGACGGGGATGCCGCGGGGGACGAATGATCCGGAAGCAGCTGCGCTCCAGCGGGCAGACACGGATGAGGTGCTGGACAAGATCGAGACGAAGTGTGCGGAGCTCCGGGAGATGGTGGGCCAGTTTGAGGCGATCATGGACGCGATCGACGACCGGCGGCTCATGTTGATCGTCAGGAATTATTACGCACTGGGCTGGACGGATGAAGGGATCGGCGAACTGATGGACATCAGCCGGCAGCACGTGAACCGATTGAGGACGGCGTATATCGAATCGTTAAGGTAACTATATAGGAGTATTGGGAAGTAAGGAAACGAGGTGAGTTAGTGAAAGCATACGTTGTTTTCAAGATGATTTTTATCTTCATGTATCTCATATTGGTTTTGTTTTATATCATATCAGAAATTCTTGACCCACGTTGGGTTTCGTTTGTCCGTGGTGCAGGGTTTTCTTGCTTCACATGGGCATTGATAAAAGATATTGCAGACATAGTTAAAGAGAAACCTGATGATAAGGAGAAGCAGAATGAGCAACATTCACATTGATTTTGCTTGCACAAAGAACTGTTGGAATCTGATTGACAGTTATGGAGAAATTTGTATAGGTTGCGGATGTTGTTCAAAAGATAAAAAGGTTCGCTATGAGAGCAGAATCCGTTGCCTTGAACGATGGCTGAAAGAATGGTATGAGTTTGACGATTGGATTGATGGATTCAGAGAAACGCAGGAGAAGAACGTGAAAGCTAATATTCGATATTTCAAAAGGCAGTTGCGGTATTACAGGAAACAACTTGAAGCGGTTATGACTTAAAGGAAATAATATTAGGAGTATTGCGAAGTATGAATAGAGCAGAAGTTATTCAAGAACTAACAATACGGCAGAGGCTTGCCAATGGCGAACCAATACCAGTTTCAGAAGAAGCAATAGAGAGCATCATTACACTTTTGAAAGAACAAAGAAAAGTTGGTAAATGGGTTGAACCGGAAGATCATCATGACTATGTAACGCCCGGAGGGACACCATTCTATGTATGTTCATTGTGTGGCGAATCAGGTCACCTGCATGGCGTAGAGTATCCGAGAAGGAAACTAATCTGCGACAACTGCGGTGCGGTTAATAGTTATCCGTGGGAAACAACATACGATGATGATGCTTACATAGCATAATGAGCGAATGATGGAAATTTAATTCATGTGACAAATGTTATTGAATGTGCGCCGGTCCTGTGCTTCAATGGTACCGTGCAAAGTAGCACCCAGGTGTCGGACATGCTCCTGGGTGTTTTGTTTTGCCTCAGCTTTGTGGGTGCCTCCGGGGTTTTCTCTCCTTCCTCGGCGGCGGGTGGTTCATCCGAACGAAAGTGGCCGCGGTGGGAGCTGATGAGCCAATGCTTAAAGGAGAG
>Ga0310690_10009569_pt1 | contig 12144 bp, 10 predicted proteins | sample AusTroGonzalo_MG_2_FD_207661 | JGI IMG/M metagenome (GOLD analysis project Ga0310690, IMG submission 207661) | Bovine rumen microbial communities from tropical cattle in Woodstock, Queensland, Australia - Gonzalo_04 (v2) (version 2) | ecosystem: Host-associated > Mammals > Digestive system >...
TCGACGACAACCCCTTCGAGCGTGCTATGGTGAGGGAGAACATTGCCGGCATCGATGTGCCGGAGATGCCCGAAGACCCTGCGGATTGGCTAGAGTACCTCTATGGGCTCAACCTCTTCGAGACGGCTTCATACAGCGGTGCCGACGCCGAGCGTACACGGCAGTACCAGGCAGAGGCACAGCGGGTGACGCTGGCTAAGAGTTTCGACAGCGAGGAGGACTTCCTGCGGTCGCTGGGGATGAAGTCCACGGTGAGCGGCTTCACGCCATACAACACGCCGCGTGTGGCGCAGCTGAGCCAGCGCAGCAACCAGTTCAACCTGCGCACGGTGCGCTACACCGAGGCCGACGTGGCGGCGCTGGCTGCCGACGACAAGGCGGTGGATCTCTGTTTCTCGCTCGAGGACCGCTTCGGCAACAATGGGCTGGTGGCCGTGGTGGTGATGAAGCCCATGGATGAGGAGAGCCTCTTTGTGGAGACTTGGCTGATGAGCTGCCGGGTGCTGAAACGCGGTATGGAGGACTTCACACTCAACACCATGGTGGCTGCCGCCAAAGAGCGCGGATACAAGCGCATAGTGGGCGAATATCTGCCCACGGCCAAGAATGGCATGGTGGCTGACCACTACCGGCGGATGGGCTTCACGGCGATGAAAGACTCGCGCTGGGTGCTTGAGACGGAGAGTTACCGCCAGCATGATTGTTGCATAGAGACAAAACAATAAGATATGGAAAAAACGGAGATACTGCACAGGGTGGAGGAGGTGTTCCGCGATGTGCTCGACAACGACGAGATAACGCTTGCGGAGACTACCACTGCCAACGATATCGAGGAGTGGGACTCGCTGACGCATGTGGAGTTGGTGCGCGCTGTGGAGAAAGCCTTCGGCATAAGGTTCACCTCGGCCGAGATACTGGCTTGGAAGAACGTGGGTGAGATGGTTGCGAGCGTGGCAAGATATAAGGCGTAAGAGTTATGCGGGAGCGGTACAAGCGGCAAAACGCACTTCTGCTGGTGCTCAGCGTGCTGTTCTACGGTGTGCTGGACTTGCGGATGCTGCCCATGTTTGTGGCTACGGTGCTGCTGTTCTATGTGGCTGGACTGCGCATAGGCGAGCTGAGACGCAAGGGAAAGCCTGAGGCTGCGGCGTGGGTGACGCGCATTGCCGTTGTGGTCGGGCTGCTGCCGCTACTGTATTTCAAGTATTACGACTTCTTCTATGGAGAGATATGTGCGCTGCTGGGATGTGAGAGTGTGGAGCTGGGCCTGTTGCTGCCGGTGGGCATCTCGTTCTATACCTTCAGGCTGCTGAGTTATGCCATAGAGGTGAACCGCGGTACGCTGGATCCCACGCGCGACGTGGTGGCCTTCGGTGTCTATGCGGCGTTCTTCCCCACGCTGCTGGCGGGTCCGATAGACAGGCCGCAGCACCTGCTGCCGCAGCTGGCAGCTGAGCGCAAGCCTGGCTACAGCATGCTGGTCACGGGGCTGAAGCGCTTTGTATGGGGTGCTTTCATGAAGGTGTGCGTCGCCGACCAGCTGTTTGTCTTTGTGGACGTGATGTTTGCCCAGTACAGGGAATGGAGCGGCGGTATGATAGTGGCGGCGGCGCTGCTGTATCCGCTGCAGCTGTATGCCGACTTTGCGGGCTATTCGCACATGGCAATAGGCCTGTCGAGGATGTTGGGGTTGAGGGTGGCGGAGAACTTCAACAGGCCGTTCTTCGCACAGAATGTGGCCGAATATTGGCGGAGGTGGCACATGAGCCTCACGTCGTGGCTGACGGACTATGTCTTCATACCGCTCAACGTCAGTTTCCGCAATCTCGACCGATGGGGAACGGTGCTGGCGTGTGTGGTGAACTTCGTGCTGGTGGGCTTCTGGCACGGTGCCAACTGGACATACGGCGTCTTCGGACTCTATTATGCGCTGTTGTTTGTGCCGCTGATTATGGGCGGACGCATGAACAAGAAAAACAAGTACAAGTGGAGACACGGATGGCTTCTGCCGCCGGAGACGTTGCTGCGTATTGTGGGCACATATTTGCTGATAGTGGTGGGCCAGATAATGTTCCGCAGCGTCAGCGTACCGGATGCCTTCGGCTTCATGGCGCAGGTGGTGCAAGGAGGTAAGACGGAATTACCACCATATATCTTGCGGAGTCTTGTGGCTGGTCTGATATGTCTGGCAGTGGTTGTCCTCAGCGACTGGATGGAGGAATGCCGTGGTGGCAAGATTGGTGATGGTTTGCTGCGCAGCGAGCGGCCCGTAGCTGTGGTGACGATGGTTGTTGTGCTCGTAGCGCTGACGCTATTCTTGGGCTCATCAGCCACACAGGTGTTTGTTTACCAAAAGTTTTAGGCCATGAGGAGGTTTCTGCTGAAAGTGTTTGTTCCGTCGCTGTTGCTGATAGTGGCTGTTGTTGCCATAGGAGAGGTGTTGTTGCGTGCTTTCCCACACGAGATGCTATACAAGAGCCGTTGGATGGACAGCAATGCCGAAGAGGTACAGGTGCTTGTGCTCGGCTCGTCGAACACCAACAGGGCCATAATGCCGAGTGAACTTGGATTGGGAGAGGGTTTCTCGTGCGCCGGTCCTTCTCAGGATTTGCAGAACGACAGCTGGATACTGCACCGCTATATAGAGCGGATGGACTCGCTGCGCTATGTTATCGTGGATATGAACTACTTGACGCCGCTTTTGAGCATAGATTACGACGACAGTTACGCTGCCCTGCGCAAGAGATACCGCATCTATTGGGGCAATAGGGATTATGCCGTGAGATGGTGGGAATGGCCGGAGGTGAGCCGTTTCAACTGGCTGGCGTGGTACAAGGATTTCGTTGCCGAGAAGGATACGATATATGCCGACGGCTTTATGTCGCGGCCCGATGAGACTTACAATGAGGATGACTGGCGCTACTACGCATGGATGACCGCCAAAGACCACACGGTGATTGACGATAGCAACGCCGCGCGGATACTGGAGGCAAATATTGACGAATTGCGTTGTATGGCCACTACTTGCCGGGAGCGAGGTGTGAAGATGGTGATGGTGACCTGTCCGGTGCACGAATTCTTCTACGAGCAGTTGGACCAGCGGCAGCTGGAGTTGATGCACAGTGTGGCAGACAGCCTGTGTGCGGAATATCCCAATGTTTATTATATGGATTTCATGACCTCGCCGCTATTTATGGCAGAGGATATGAGCAACGCCAACCATCTGAACCGGCGTGGGGCGTTGCGGTTTTCACAGATGGTTGGCGACAGTATCAGGAGACTTTAGTCTTCGGTGTGCTTACGGCCTTTTGACGCCTGCGCAAGACACACTAATCTTCAGTGTGCTTGCGCGAGCCATCAATGGCTTCTGAGATGTTGATTACATAGTCGCCGAGCTTCTCGTAGAGGGCGTAGAGGCTGCTGTAGGCGTTGCCTATGGCGTAGTCGTAGGTGCCGTGCTTGAGGGCGTCGAGGTGCTGGGCACGCAGCTGGTCGCGGTAGGTGTTGATGGCATGTTCTGCGGCGTAGGCCTCGTCGAGGTTGATGTTGTCGTAGTCGTGCAGGTTGGTATCCATAACGTTGAGGGCTTTCTGCACCAGTTCGCTCATGTGTGCTAGGTTGGCGTTGAGGCCAGCGTCGAAGTGGACGGCGTCCTCGCGCTTGTTCTGGCGGGTCATTGCTATCTGGTAGATAGCGTCGCCGATACTCTCGAGGTTGTCGATGATGCGCAGCATGGTGCTGACGCGCTCGGAGGCGTGGACGCTGATGTCGCCTGAGCCGACCTTGGTGAGGAACTTGCTGATCTCCATCTCCATGCGGTCGGTGATGTTCTCGTACTTGGCAATGCGGTCCATGATGCCGTCGAACTCCTCGTCGGTCTTTGCTGTGCGCAAGCCGGGCAGGAAGGTGTACATGCGCAGCACGCGTTTGCTGAACTCCTCAATCTCGCTCTTGGCGCTCTGCAAGTTGAGCTCAGCGGTGGAGAGCAGCGTAGGCTCGAGATAGGTGAGACGGAACTCCTCTTCGCCCTCTTCCACCTTTTCTGGCACCATCCAGGTAACTATCTTGACGATCTGCGGTATGAAGAAAGCCAGGATGATGGTGGTGACAACATTGAAGAGAGTGTGGAAGATGGTGATGGCCAGAGGTATGAGCGGAATGTTCGGTAGCAGTGGGTCGAGGGCCTCAGCCATGAACATCACGGCATTGCATATAGGATAGAATGGAATGAGGAATATGATGGCACCAGCCACATTGAACACCAGGTGGGCTCGGGCAGTACGTTTGCCGGTGGTGCCGGTGGTCATAGCTACCACCTGAGCTGTCAGCGTGGTGCCGAGGTTCTGGCCTATCACCAAAGCCATTGATGTGGGGAAGTCTATCCATCCCTGGCTGGCCATCAGCAGGATGACGGCTGTCATCGCCGACGAGGTCTGCAGGATGATACAGAGTATGGCGCCTACTACGATGAAGAGCAGTATGGACCAGTAGCCCCACTGACCCCATGCGGCGATGGAGTGGGCCACGTCTTCGTTCAGCGGAGGTACGGAGTCGCCCATAAGTCCCAGACCGAGGATAAGCAGAGCCAGACCGATGATGGTCTGACCAAGGTATTGCATCTTGTTCTTCTTGCTGAAGATGAAGAAGAGGCTTATGGCGGCGATGATCATGGGCATGAGGGGCACCTTGTCCTCTGTGCCGCCGCCACCCAAGCCGAAGAGTGTGATAATCCAAGCAGTGACGGTGGTACCAATATTGGCGCCCATCACGACGGCAATGGCGCCTGCAAGCGTCAGCAGGCCTGCACCGGCGAAGCCCACGGTCATAACGGTGGTGGCTGTGGAACTCTGTATTATGGCCGTCACACCGGTACCGGCGAGGATACCGCTTATCGGCTTGCCGGTAATCTTGGTGAGTATGTGGCGCAGCTTCGAGCCTGCGAACTTCTGCAGGCCTTCGCTCATGAGCTTCATGGCGAAGAGGAAGACAGCCAGTGCTCCCGTCAGTTTAAGTAGAATAAGTATTACGTCTGTCATATTTCAGTGTTTAATGTTTCGTTGTTTTGTGTTTCGTTATCCGGCAGCTTGATTTCCTTGAAGCGGCGCTGGCGCTGCTGCCAACGTTCGCGGGCATACTGCTGCATGTCGGCCACCTCGTCGCTTTCGTCGATAATCTCCAGGCCGAAGATGGTCTCGATGATGTCCTCCAGCGTGATGATACCTTGGAAGGAGCCGAACTCGTCGATGATGCCGCCAATCTGCTCTTTGTGCTTGAGCAGGTTGTCCCAGATGTCAGCCACGCTCATCTCCTCGTTGAATAGCGGTATGGTGCGTTTTATCTCGCCCAGCGTCTTGCTGAAGTGGTCCTCTGCCAGTTCCTCCAGCGCCTCGCTGCGCAGCACGTAGCCGGTGATGAAGTCCTCCTCTTCGGCATACACGGGTATTCGCGAGAAGTGACTGTATTCGTCGTTGCGGTAGAAGGCTTTGAGGGACATCTTCTCCGGTGCAGTGGCAGCTACAACACGCGGCGTCATCACGTCGTAGGCCTTGATGTCGTTGAGCTTGATGACGTTCTGGATAATCTTGTTCTCATCCTCGTCGATCACACCTTCGTCCTCGCCCATGTCAGCCATCGCCGCCACTTCTTCGCGGCTCACGGAGGTCTCCTCCTCGTCTTTCTTGGCGATGAGTTTGGTGAACCACTGCACGAGCACTACTATCGGGTAGAGCACGAAGATGAGCACGCGGATGGTGTAGGCTGTGAAGCCCATCAGGCGGCGCCACTGGCTGGTGCCTAAGGTCTTGGGGATAATCTCGCTGAAGACAAGTATCAGCACCGTTGTGACAGCCGACACGAGGCCGAACCACTGGTTGCCGAAGGCAGCCTCCACCTGATGGCCCACGCCGGCGGCACCGATGGTGTTGGCTATGGTGTTCAGGCTAAGTATGGCCGCTATGGCCTTCGCGTTGTCGGTCTTGTACTTCTTGAAGAGCACCGCCCCTTTGTAGCCCTCGTCCTCGCGCATGGTGATGTAGCTCAGGGGCGTGGACATTAGCACAGATTCCAGTACCGAGCACAGGAACGAGATTGACATTGCCCCGAAGAGGAATATTAAGAGTAGTGTCATTGTGGGCTATGCTTTCAGTTTCTTGTAGTGGATACGGTGCGGCGTGTCGTCACCGAGGCGTTTCTTGCGGTTCTCCTCGTACTCGGTGTAACCACCCTCGAAGAAGTAGACCTGCGAGTCACCCTCGAAGGCCAGTATGTGGGTGCAGATACGGTCGAGGAACCAGCGGTCGTGACTGATGACTACGGCGCATCCGGCGAAGTTCTCCAAGCCCTCCTCCAAAGCACGCATGGTGTTGACGTCGATGTCGTTGGTAGGCTCGTCAAGTAGCAAAACGTTGGCTTCGCTTTTGAGGGTCAGCGCCAAGTGCAGACGGTTGCGCTCGCCGCCGCTCAGCACACCCACCTTCTTGCTCTGGTCGGTGCCGCTGAAGTTGAAACGGCTGATGTAGGCGCGGCTGTTGATGAGTCGTCCGCCGACCTGCAGGTTTTCATTGCCTCCGGAAATCATCTCGTAGACGCTCTTTTCGGGGTCTATCTCGGCATGCTGCTGGTCGATATAGCCAATCTTGACGGTCTCGCCCACCTCGAAGGTGCCGGTGTCGGGTTTCTCCAGCCCCATGATGAGGCGGAAGAGCGTCGTCTTTCCGCAGCCGTTGGGGCCTATGATGCCCACGATGCCAGCGGGCGGCAGGCTAAAGGTGAGGTTCTCGTAGAGCAGCTTGTCGCCATAGGCCTTGCTGACGCCGTTGACCTCCAACACCTTGTTACCCAAGCGCGGGCCGTTGGGAATGAATATCTCGAGGTTCTGCTCCTTCTCTTTAACGTCTTCGTTCAGCAGGCGGTCGTATGCTGCCAGACGTGCTTTGCCTTTGGCGTGACGCGCCTTGGGAGCCATACGTACCCACTCCAACTCGCGCTGCAGCGTCTTGCGGCGCTTGCTCTCCTGCTTCTCCTCCATAGCCAGGCGGGCGGTCTTCTGCTCCAGCCAGCTGCTGTAGTTGCCCTTCCAGGGGATGCCCTCGCCGCGGTCGAGTTCGAGAATCCATCCGGCCACATGGTCGAGGAAGTAGCGGTCGTGGGTAACCGCAATGACGGTGCCCTTGTATTGCTGCAGGTGCTGCTCCAGCCAGTCGATGCTCTCGGCATCGAGGTGGTTGGTAGGCTCGTCCAATAAAAGGATATCGGGCTCCTGTAACAGCAGACGGCAGAGTGCCACCCTGCGGCGCTCGCCACCGCTGAGGTTCTTCACCAGCTGATCCTCGTCGGGACAGCGTAGGGCGTCCATAGCACGTTCAAGTTTGGTGTCGAGGTTCCAGGCGTCGTGAGCCTCCAGCAGTTCCGTCAGTTCACCCTGACGGGCGATGAGTTTGTCGAAGTCGGCGTCGGGTTCGGCAAAGGCGTTGTTCACCTCGTCGTATTCCTTCAGCAGGTCGACCACCTCCTGCACGGCTTCCTGCACCACCTCCTTGACGGTCTTGGTATCGTCGAGCTGGGGCTCCTGCTCAAGGTAGCCCACCGAGTAGCCTGGCGAGAAGACCACCTCGCCCTGGTAGTCCTTGTCCACTCCGGCGATAATCTTCATCAGCGAGCTCTTGCCGCTGCCGTTGAGGCCTATGATGCCTATTTTGGCACCATAAAAGAACGAGAGGTATATATCCTTGAGTATCTGGCGGCTCGGCGGTATCAGCTTGCCAACGCCAACCATCGAGAAGATAATCTTCTTGTCGTCTGCCATATATTATTCTTCAAATTTGATGTCTTTGACGTTGAGCTGTATCTCCGTCTTTCCGCGCCAGTAGTTCTCCTCGAGCTGGAAGCACAGGTCGAAGCGTTCGCCACGTTGCATCGCCGGCAGTGCCTCGCCCATCTGGAAAGCGATGGCAGGGTAGGGTGCTGACCGCTCGGTGAGCGGTATAGCGTTGAACTTAAGGTGGTTGGTGCCCACGATGCGGGCGTTGCCGGTATCCACCAGCTCGCGGCTCACGAAGACCGGCACGTTATTCTCCGGCCCGAAGGGTGCGAACTGTTTCAGTATGCGCAGGAATTTGGGCGTCACCTGCGAGAAGCCTATCTCGGCGTCCACCTCAATCTCCGGCACAACCTCCTCGGTACCTATGCTCTCGCGTACCAGCTGTTCCAGGCGCTCCACAAAGGCTTTCATGTTCTCCTTCTTCAGGCTCACGCCGGCAGCGCTCTTGTGTCCGCCGAAGTGCTCCAGCAGGTCGGCGCATTTCTCCAGCGCCTCGTGCATGTCGAACTCCTTGAGCGAGCGTGCCGAGCCTGTGATAAGTCCGTCAGCACCCTCGGTGAACACTATGGCAGGCTTGTTATATGCCTCCACGATGCGGCTGGCCACGATGCCCACCACGCCGCGGTGCCAACCCGGGTCGTAGAGTACAAGTGACTGGCGTCCGACGTAGAAGGGGTCCTGCTCAATGCGCCGTTTGGCTTCCTCGGTGGCTGCGGTGTCGAGGTCCTTACGCTCCATGTTATAGCTGTTGATGTCGTCGGCCAGTTGGCGTGCTATGGTCGGATCCTCGGTGAGCATCAGGCGCACGCTGTCGAAGGCCGACCGTATGCGGCCTGCGGCGTTGATGCGCGGCCCGATGAGGAATACCAAGTCGCTTATCGTCAGCTCCTTTTCGAAGTATCCGGCCTTCTTGTCGGCCGCTGCCGCCGTGCCGTCGCCCTCGCTCTGCTCGGCACGCCGTTTGTCTACGTGGCCGTAGCGCAGTATGGCCTCTATGCCGGGTCGCGGCTTGGTGTTGAGCACGCGCAGGCCGAAGAAAGCCAGCACGCGGTTCTCGCCCATGATGGGCACTATGTCGCTCGCTATGCTGACTGCCACAAGGTCCAGATATTTTAACAGCTTGAGCTTGAGCTCCTCCTGCCGCTGGCGGCGTTGGCTGTCGAGCTGCTCCGGCATGTCGCACAGGCGCACCCCCATCCTCTCTTCGAGGTGGGCTTCCACAATCTTGAAGCCGATGCCACAGCCGCTGAGTTCCTTGTAGGGGTAGGGGCAGTCAACCTGCTTGGGGTCCAGCACCGCCACCGCGCGCGGCACCTCGTCGCCCGGCAGGTGGTGGTCGCCGATGATAAAGTCGATGCCGCGTTCCTTGGCATAGTCCACCTGTTCCATGGCCTTGATGCCGCAGTCGAGGGCAATCATGAGCTTTACGCCCGTCTCGTGCGCATAGTCAATGCCCTGGTACGAGATGCCGTATCCCTCGCGTTCGCGGTCGGGCACATAAAAGTCGATGTTGCGGTCCAGCTCCTTGAGGTAGCTGTAGACCAGCGCTACGGCCGACGTGCCGTCGACGTCGTAGTCGCCGTAAACCATGATGCGTTCCTGTTTCCGTACAGCCTCGTTGATGCGGTCTATCGCCTGTCGCATGCCCTTCATCAGGAATGGGTCGTGTATTTGGTCGAGCCCGGGGCGGAAGAATTTCCGTGCCTCTTCAAATGTCGTAATTCCGCGCTCTACAAGCAGTGTGGCGATTATTCGGTCTACACCCAGCGAAGCAGCAAGTTTGTCAACAGTCTCTAAATCATAGTCTTTGTTGATTATCCAATGTTTTTCTTTCATATTTTTCTGGCCGTAAAATTACGACTTTTTTTTTACATACGCGCAAAAACTTTTAAAATGTGGAAAAAAACATCACCGCTCCGCATACAAAACCTTGTCGCCAAGCATCCTCGGCGTTTCCCTGTCCGTACCCTCTTCGATAGTATGACTATTGTATATCGGTTGTTTAACTATTTAAATGGTTAAACAACAGGTGAACAACTGTAGAAGAGATATAGAGACTACAGAGAGGGACCGGAGGGACTACACTATGCGGCGGCGGTAGGTGCGGGCGGCGAGGAGGGCGGCAGCGGCGGCGCAAAGGAGGAGTAGCAGTGCGGCTACGGCGACTTGCCAGATGGGGAGCCCGAAGGGGAGGCGCAGCATGGCGGCCACGGGGGCTGTGAAGGGGATGAGGGTGAGCCACGATGCCAGTGCGCCGGCAGGGGCGCGCAGCACCAGCGGCGTCAGTGCGAGGACCAGCAGCAGGGGAGAGCCTGCGAGGAGCGCCCACTGGGTGGCGTCGGCTTCGGCGTCGAGGCGTGCTGCGAGGGCTGCGAGGAGCGAGCCGTAGAGCAGGTAGCCCAGGAGGAAGAAGAGCGCGAAGGCGCCGGCGACCACGGGCAGCTGTATGGCCGCGAGGCCTTGGACGGTTTGGTCGACCAGCTGCACGGGTGCGTTGTACTGGGCTGTCGCCGCCTCGCCCTTGGTGGCGAGGCTGTGGAGCTGCTGTTCGGCGCGGGCCTGCTCGAAGAGCGTGGGGTTGGCGGCCTGCACGCCGGCTATGGCGGCGGCCGTGAGGACGACCCAGAGGGCGAGCTGCAGCATGGCTGTGAGGGCCACGCCGGCTACTTTGCCGGCCAGCAGCTGTATGGGGCGCACTGAGGTGGCCACCACTTCGGCCACGCGGTTGTGGCGCTCTTCCTGCACGGCACGCACCACCTGGGCGCCGAAGAGCAACAGTGCCAGCGCCATGACGACGGCCAGCGCTACAGCCACGACGGCCTTCACCTGCAGGTGGCTCTCGTGACCGGTGGCGGCATCGCTGGCATGCAGACGCATGTGGGTGGCCTCCACGGAGTGGTAGACCGAGGGTTCGAGCTGGTAGACATCCTCGAGGATGGCGTTGTGGAGTAGGGTCTGCAACTGCGCGTCGATGGCACTCTGCACGGTGAGTGACGGGCTGTTGCCGTGATAGTAGAGGAATGCGTCGTGCGGTATGGTGGTCTCGCGCAGAGGTATGAAGAGCACGAGGTCGCGGTCGGCGGCCTGCCGCTGCGCGTATTCGAGGCTGGGCATTGGCTTGAAGGCCAGCTCGGCAGTTGACTGGAGGCCGTTCTGGAACAGACCTGTCTGGTCGGCCACGAGTATGGTGGTGCGTTCGGTGGCCTGGCGTGCGGCGATGACGGGCAGCGCGTAGAGGAGTGCTAGGACGGCGGGCACCGCGAGGGTGAGCACCCAGAAGGCTGGACGCCGCAGCCGCAGGCGGCATTCGCGGGCTATGATGAGCAAGGTTTTCATAAAGGTTACAGGTTACGGGTTACAGGTTAAAGGTATTGTCGCAGAGGTCGGTGGCGGCCTGCAGGTTATGGGTGGAGAGGATGATGGCGGTGCCTTGTTGTTTAAGGGCTGTTATCTGGTCGCGCAGCATGGCTGCGTTGTCTGCGTCGAGACCCGAGAAGGGTTCGTCGAGGATGAGCAGACGTGGGCTGTGGGCCACACTGACGGCGAACTGGAGGCGCTGCTGCATGCCCTTGCTGAGCTTGCGTGTGGGTCTGTCCCACCAGTCCTGCATGCCGAGGGTGGAGAACCACTGGCGGGCGGTGGTTTCGGCCTCGCGGCGCGAGAGCCCTTTGAGGCGTAGGAGGTATAGGGCCTGTTCGCCGACGCGCATGTTGCGGTAGAGGCCGCGCTCCTCGGGGAGGTAGCCTATGAGGCGCAGGTCGTCCTGCGCAAGGGGGTGGCCGTCGAAGAGCACGCTGCCCTCGTCAGGCTCGAGGAGGCGTGTGATGATGCGCAACAGGGTGGTCTTGCCTGCGCCGTTGCCGCCGAGGAGGGCCATAGCTTGGCCGCTGTCGACGGTGAGGTTGACGTCGGAGAGCACCTGCCGCTCGCCGAAGGCTTTGCTGATATGGTTTACTTGTAATAGCATGGTTCTTTATCTATTGGCTTTCAGTATCACGGTCTCGGCGGCGAGAGCGGCGAGTGCGAGGAGGACGCAGAGCCACCAGAGGCTGCGGCCGCCGTCGCGTGCGCGCAGTGTGTCGCCGAGGTGTCGTCCGGCGTTGGCCACTACGCTGTAGCCGTCGAGATCTTCCACGGCTTCGACCACTTCGTCTGGGGTGAGGAACTCCATCAGTGATTCGCGGCGCGGGTGGTTGAAGGCGATGTGCTCGTTGCCGAGGGTGTAGATGCCTGCTTCGGTAACCTCACCGTGTGGCACCAGCAAGTAGCGGTCGCCCATGCGGCGGATATCTGGGAGAGTTGAGAATTGAGAATTGAGAGTTGAG
>Ga0310690_10009570_pt1 | contig 12143 bp, 11 predicted proteins | sample AusTroGonzalo_MG_2_FD_207661 | JGI IMG/M metagenome (GOLD analysis project Ga0310690, IMG submission 207661) | Bovine rumen microbial communities from tropical cattle in Woodstock, Queensland, Australia - Gonzalo_04 (v2) (version 2) | ecosystem: Host-associated > Mammals > Digestive system >...
CATCGAAGCCAAAGTGGAGCACGGAATCCTCACCATCACCCTGCCAAGAGTGCAGAAAGAGGAACCCAAACTCGCCCGCACCATCGCTATCGGGTAATCTTCAACAAAGGTTAATGATTTTGCGCTGCGACCGAAAGGTTGCGGCGTTTTTTGTTTGTGCATATCCGTAAATTTTGTATGTTTGCGTTTTCAAAATCATACAAAGATGAAACATATTTCTACTTTGCTATTAGGGTTGTGCCTCCTCGTCGCACCGAGATTGAATGCACAGATTCCGGATACCACCATCGCCACGCCCAACGGCAACTTTGAGCAATGGTCGAACGGCAGCGGCTACAGCGTCACCGTGCTCTTTCTCCAGCTACCGGTATATGGCAACTACACTTACCCCACCGGGTGGGACTATCCAGCATACCCCATTAACGAGACATTCTCGTATAGCGGCATGAATTTCAACGTGAATACCGACATTCCGCTGATGAAAGTCTCCAACGAGACCAGCGATGTGTTTGAAGGTTCCCACGCGCTCAAGATGGAGAGTTTCATGCTTTCCGACATCCTTGGAACCATCATTTACAACATTGCACAGTCTTCTTTTGACCCCATGCTGACCTCCACTGTCTTCCCCTCCATCCTGTCCACAGGCAACGTGAATCTGGAGCAATTTCTGCCCCTGATGTTCGACCTTGCCGACGATTTCGATGACATTTCCCAACTGGTATCCGTCTTGGACACTTTGAACCTGAACAACATCATTGACGGTGGAATTGCCTTGGACGGTCTGGTACCCACCCGGCTGACTGGCCAGTACAAATACACCTCCGCAGATAGCGGGGACAACGGCGGTATTTTGCTGATTGGAACCAAGTACAACCCAACCACGCACCAACGCAGGGTGGTGGGCGCAGGCTTTACCGTAGATTTGACCGACACGGCCGAATATACTCCCTTCGAGGTGACTTACTCATCGCTCTCCGACTTGATACCCTCTGCTCCTCACATCGATGCTGATTCGCTGATTATCTTCCTGTTTTCCTCCGCAAACGTCAGTCCGCAACAGGGTTCCGCCCTCTACCTTGACAATCTACAGCTTTGGGGACATGAGCCGATAGACACTTGCAGCGCGGTTTTCGACTTGCACCTCATCAATGTGGATACCACTCATGCCACGATTGGTTGGGGCTTTGAGGGTGATCCCGATCATTTCGAGGCGGAATACGGCCTGCAGGGGTTTACTCAGGGCAGCGGCACTACCGTCGGGACCACCGAAAGCTTCCTACACCTTTCGAATTTACAGCCCGACACCCACTACGACCTGTATGTGCGCTGCGTCTGCGACGATGACCTTTACGGCGAATGGGACATGCTGACGTTCCACACCGACGTCCATACTGGAATCCAGACTATTGCTGATGACAATATGCTGATTTACCCCAATCCCGCCCAAGGACAGTGTACCGTGCAGTTTGATCGCGAAACGCCCAGTGTAGTGCGGCTTTTCACGCTCGAAGGTACCTTGGTGCAAGAAATCATCCCGACCAAAGAGACGCTTGAGCTGACCCTGCCCGCCAGCGGCATTTACCTCCTCGTCTGCGAGATGAGGGAAGGAACTGTGACACGGAAAATTGTGAGTCGGTAGTCAGGAATGACGGATTTCCTATTACAAACGATATAAAAACGAACAACTATATGAACGAACAGAAAATTGAAACGGCAGCTGCCCTCGGCAACGCTTTGGTGGACAAGGTTGATGACTTCCTGCACCACTTTACCAGCTACGCCACGGACTTGGAGGTGGGCATCCATCCCGAAACGTTCGACATCATCCTTGACAGCCCGAATAAAATCCCCGAGAGCTACCGCCGGCACAGCATCGCCGACTTTATCCTCACCAACGCCCGCGGTCTGTACGAGCCCGACGAAAAGGCAATCTTTCAGGTGGCCGAGCACTATTTTTAAGATATGGCGAAAAAAGAAAGTTCCAGCAAATCGGTGACCTTCGACGCAATGGTGCGGCAAATCCGCGAAAAACAGTTCGCGCCCGTCTATCTGCTGCACGGCGAGGAACCGTTCTTCATTGACCGGCTATGCAAAATGTTCGAGGAGAGCATTTTGGAGCCGGATGAGCGCGATTTCAACCAGGTGGTGCTCTATGGCAAAGACACGGAAGCCGATATGGTGCTGGCCAATGCCAAGCAGTTCCCCTTCGGCAGCCCCTACCGTGTGGTCATCCTGAAGGAGGCTAAAGAACTGAAACATATCGAGTTGTTGGATGCTTACGTGCAAAATCCAAGCCCGCAGACCATTTTCATCGTGTGCTACAAATACGGCACAATGAAGGCTGCGCAGACGAAAGCATACGCCTCCCACGGGGTGGTTTTCCACTCGGAAGGCATAAAAGACTGGAACCTCAACGCATGGATCCAAAACTTGGCGGAACAGACGTTCAACTACCGGCTCAGTCCGCAGACCGCCGCTGTTTTGGGCGAGCATATCGGCAATGACTTGTCGCGTATTTACACGGAATTCCAAAAACTGCAGGTGGTGATTCCCGCTGGCAGCGAAATCACCCCCGACATTGTTGAAAAGTATATCGGCATCAGCAAGGAATACAATATTTTCGAACTTCAGGAGGCTCTCGGCAGCCGGAATCTGTCGAAAGCGTACAACATCATGCTTAATTTCACGTTGCATCTGAAAGAGAACCCCAATATCCGAACCATCACCATGCTCTACTCGTTTTACCATAAGATGATTCGCTACCACCTTTCCCCCGATAAAAGCAACGATGCCCTGCGGACTATTTTCGGCAACCTGCCCCCGAGCATCATGGCCCGGAATGTGGGTTTCGCCAACAACCACACCATGCCGCAGCTGACGCGAATTATCTCCATCCTGCGGGAATACGATTTGAAATGCAAAGGCGTGGATTCCAGCAACGATGATGCCGAATTGTTGAAAGAGATGATTTACAAGATTACCCATGTGTAAGATGAAGAACATACATTTCCGTTTTGTAGAGACGCGCCATGGTACGTCTCTACAAATGATGTTTTCGGTTTTATTTCTGTTTATTTCGACAACCGTCTTCGCCCAGGCGCCTTCAGGCTACTATGCCGCCGCCGAAGATAAGAGCGGGGAGGCTTTGCGTACCGCCCTTTACAACATCATCAAAACACATACCTCTGTGTCCTACAGTGAGTTATGGCAATCTTTCCAGACTACAGATGTGCGTCCCGACAACGGCAAGGTGTGGGATATGTACTCCGACCAGCCCGGCGGTACCCCCGCCTACTATTTCACTTTTGTCAGCGACCAATGCGGAAACTACTCTGGCGAGGGCGATTGCTACAACCGTGAGCACTCGGTGCCGAAAAGCTGGTTCGGCGGCAGTGTGGCCCCGATGTACACCGATCTTTTCCACCTCATCCCCACTGACGGCTACGTCAACTCCAAACGCGGCAATCTGCCCATCGGCAAAGTGACCAACGCCACATGGACAAGCACCAACGGTTCCAAAGTGGGCACCTCCAACATCTCCGGCTACTCCGGGCAGGTGTTCGAACCCATCGACAGTTTCAAAGGCGACTTTGCCCGCACTTACTTTTACATGGCCACCTGCTACAAGGACAAGAACCTCGGGGTGGAGACGCAATCCAACTTCTCCGGCGGCGACCTCAAGCCGTGGGCCAAAACGCTGCTGCTCCAATGGGCCGCTATGGATCCGGTTAGTCAGAAGGAGATTGACCGAAACAATGCCGTTTGGCAGATCCAACATAACCGTAACCCTTTCATCGACTACCCTGAGCTAGCGGAAAAAGTCTTTGGCAACGATTCAAGTCCGTTCACTACCGGTACACATGATCATTCCGACCAAAACAAATGGCACGTCTATCCGAATCCTTTCTCTTCCTCAATAAATATTCAATCATCTGATCACCAACCTGAAATAATCACGATTGAGATTCAAGACCTTGCGGGAAGAGTTCTGTTTTCTCAACAAGTTAACGGTTACGATATCCAAATAAAACTATCAAAACTCCCCGCTGGACTCTATTTTATAAAACTCTCTTCAGAACAGTACACCTACATCTACAAAATCGTAAAGAAATGAGTATCATTAAGATAACCAAGCAATTCTCCTTTGAGATGGCCCATGCGCTGCGCAATTACGACGGGCTTTGCCGCAACATCCACGGCCATTCCTACAAGATGGACATCACCCTCGCCGGGCAACCGCTGCACGACGAAAATTCCCCGAAAAACGGAATGGTGATGGATTTTGGAGATTTGAAACGGCTTGTCAACGAGGAGGTTATTTCGCTGTTGGACCATGCTTTGGTGCTAAACGCCAAAACCGATGCCCAACTCATCGAGGTACTGAAACAGAATTACGAGAAAATCGTCACAGTGGATTTTCAACCCACGACGGAAAACCTGCTGAATTTCATTGCTGCGAAAATCCAGTCGCGATTGCCGGAAACGGTGACCCTTGCCTGCGTGCGTTTGCGGGAGACAGATACGTCATACGCGGAATGGATTCCATAGGGACGCGGTATATTGGTTTTTGTAGAGACGCGGCGCGCCGCGTCTCTACGTCAGAGAATATCCACGGGGGTGACCATCCCTTGCAACATGCCGTCCGAACGGCCATTATCCGTGATAAACAACATATCCAAACGGACCTTACGTGATTTTGAACGTTGGAATTTGAGGCTGACGTCTTCCACGGTCGTGTTCGGATTGATGAAACCGTAATGCGCCGTAGGCTCGTCGGCTATCTGTGTGAATCCGGCTATATCTCTGAATTTCAAGTTTTCAGAAAGCAGAACGGAATTGTCTTCGGCCACTATCCGCATTAGCGTTTTGGTGCTGAAGACCCCAACAATCCGATGGTTTTCCACGATGGGGATGTAGGAGTAATCGTTGCGCTGCATCACTTTCACGGCGGCGAGTACGGAATCTTCCGGCGACGGCGCGAAAATCTGTCCCGCACGGATGGCCACACGCATGAGCGTCACCGGGTTGAGCGAATAGTAAAGGTTGTTGACCTGCCGCACCGCTTGATCCGTGACAATAACCATATCGTTGCCCGCTTTCGACCAGTCGTAGTGCGACAGCAGGTTGCGCAACAGCCGGCAGAAGGCCAAGTTGCTGCGGATGCCCTTGTACTGCGGCATCTGTTCCAAATCCTTCATCTCTGTGACATTTAAATTGTTGAGGACCCACTCCTCAATCTCGCGGTACCGTTCCAAAAATTGCGCGGCCTTGTTTTCCATTTTTGTATTGTTATTTACGCCGCAAAGGTACATAAATTACGGATACACCCTGACAAATGGAACATTTCGCGTAGAGACGCGGCGCGCCGCGTCTCTACAACGGCAAACACAAATGGGGTTAATAAACAAACAGACCTTTTTCAGTGTTGAAATATGCGGTATGGTCATACCCGCACCGTTGCAGCTCTTCCAATGCCTCGGGCACGAAAAGCGTCAGCTCATCCGCTTTGTGCGCATCACTGCTGATCAGCACCGGAATATCCGCCTTACGGGCTTTCAGCAACAGCTCGGTGGAAGGATAGAAACTGTCGCTGCGCTTCTTGTACAGCCCCCGCGTGTTCACCTCAACAATGACATCGTACCGTTTGATGAGCTGTATCGCTTTTTCAGCCAATACCTTATACCACGGTTCATCCTCCGTGAAGAAACGATTCCGGTTGTGCATCTTGATCTTGTCAAAATGGGCGATGATGTCCATTTTTTGCGTCTCCAACATCTCGAAGGTCTGCTCCCAAAACGTGGTCACCGCTAATTTGATGTTATTATCGAACAAGTTGCGCAAACCCTCATCGTAGGTTTCCTGCTTGGGACCGTCGATAAACCAGATACCGTCGCCATGCGGGGGACGCACCAGATGCACCCCGCCGATAACGTAGTCGAGACCATTAACGGACTGTCTGTCAGCGAAATCCACGGTCATACCCGGAATAAAGTCGCATTCCAAGGATTTCAGCAGCTGCACGTCGGTTTTCGGCTGCAGATTGTCGATCTCGCGGATGTATTCCGGCAGTTTTTCCTCCGAAATAGCAAAGTTGTTCTCAAACGGCACCGGTGCATGAGAGGAAAACCCGAGCTGCAAAAGCCCTTGCTTTTCGGCCTCCCGGACATGCTCCTCCAGGGTACTCTTGCCATCACAATAGAGGCAGTGGGTGTGGTAATTGGCGGGGTAATGGTTCATTACTTTGACTTTTTTTGTTGGCCCCACACTGCGGCTTACGCCTTGTGTGGGGTTAATTGCACTCCGTGCGTGTTGCCTCTTCGAGGCAGCTCAAGGAATCACTCAATTATTAATTCCTCCTCATCATGAGTTCCATCGAGAATATTGAGTATCTGGTCGCTGCGGCCAGCGTGGGCCTTGTTGTAGAGGTTGCTGAGGAAGATGATCACTACGTTGTCAGACGGGCGGTAGAGGAACAGGTTCTGGAAACCGTTCCAAAGTCCGCCGTGATAGACCAGTTTGCCGTGTACGGGGCTTTCTTCAATGCGGTAGCCAAAACCGTAGATGCTGGTCGGTAACTTGCCGTTTTCCAGCTGGTTTTCGCGTTTCGAGGCTAAATCCACCCACTCTTTCGGCAGAATCTTGTAGTCGATGAACATGGCATTGGCCCACCGCAACATATCCTCGACGTTGGAATAGATGCCCTTGTCTCCCAGCACCCCGTTAAGCCGATCGTATTTCGCCAAAACGCCCCCCCTGCGGTGTCCGATGGCAATCGGCACATCCGACGGCAGGGCATTCACGTTCACATCCTCCGCTTTCGGATTCACATCGGGGTATTGCTTGCCCTGCTTGGCATCAATACCCACAATTTCGGTGAAAAAACGGGTATTTTCCATACCGGCGGGCTTGAAAATGTTCTCATGTACATACTCCTCAAACGGCATTCCCGACACTTGCGCCACCAACGCCGCCAAAATCGCGTAGTTGGTGTTTATATACTCGAACTTCGTCCCCGTTGGGAAAATCTTGGCGTATTTCTGCTTTTCCAACACTCTCAACAGCAGCTCGTTATCAACAAAAGCAGCACCCCCATAGACTGTGTATTTGAACTTGAAATATTCGGGAATCCCCGACGTATGGGTCAGCAAATGCCTGACAGTCACGTCGCTGTAAGGCAAATCGGGAAAATAGAGCGTGATGGTGTCATCGAGGTTTATTTTCCCCTGCGCACACAGCTGCAGAACCGAAACAGCAGTAAATTGCTTGGAAATGGAAGCTAAGTCGAAAAGGGTGGTTTCCGTAATCCGGTTGCTTTCGGGCACATCCCGGCGGGGCGGATTCCCCGTCAGACGGAGCTCCCCGTAGGCATATTCCAGCAATACCGTGTCCCGAACCGCCACCAGCATCACCCCATTGAGTTTTTCCGACATCTCATTAGCCACAAATTCCAATGCCTCAATGTCGTAGCGGTCGCCAATGGTGTCCAAAAGATGCTGCTGGTAACGTTCTTCGGTGAAAAAAGCCGTGTAAGTGTCCGCCTTAAGCGACAAGGCGAAACACATCAACACGACTATAGCAAACAGTGCCTTTTTCATCAAAAATATACGCGCAAATCCGTGTGATACGCGGAAATTGGGTTACCCGTTCATCGAATTGAGGAATTCCTCATTATTCTTGGTGTCCTGCATATTGCTGATCACCAGATTCATGGCCTCGATAGTGGTCATATCGGCGATATGGTTACGCAGAATCCAAACCTTCTGGAGGGTAGCGGCATCTTGCAGCAAATCGTCGCGACGCGTACTTGAAGCAACAATATCGACAGCCGGATAGATGCGCTTGTTGGAAAGTTTACGGTCGAGCTGCAGCTCCATGTTACCTGTACCTTTGAATTCTTCGAAAATCACCTCATCCATACGGGAACCCGTGTCAATGAGGGCGGTGGAGATGATGGTCAGGGAACCGCCATTTTCCACATTACGAGCCGCACCGAAGAAGCGTTTTGGCTTCTGCAGGGCGTTGGCTTCCACACCGCCGGAGAGCACCTTGCCGGATGCCGGCGCCATGGTGTTGAAAGCACGAGCCAGACGGGTGATAGAGTCAAGCAGGATGCAGACATCGTGACCACATTCCACCATACGTTTCGCCTTGTCGAGGACCATATTGGCAATCTTCACATGTCGTTCTGCAGGCTCATCGAACGTGGAGGAAATCACCTCGGCATTCACACTGCGCTGCATGTCGGTAACCTCCTCAGGACGCTCGTCGATCAATAATATAATAAGGTAAATTTCGGGGTGGTTATAGGCAATAGCGTTGGCTATATCCTTAAGCAGCACCGTTTTACCCGTTTTAGGCTGAGCCACGATCAATCCACGCTGACCCTTGCCGATGGGGGCGAACAGGTCAATGATGCGGGTGGAAAGTTTGCAGCCAGGGTGACCGGTGATGTTGATTTTCTCGTCCGGGAACATCGGGGTGAGGTAATCGAACGGAATACGGTCACGGATTTCTTCGGGCAGACAGCCGTTGATTCTTTCAATTTTAGTTAGAGGGAAGTATTTTTCACCGGGCTTCGGCGGACGGATGGCACCCAACACGGTGTCACCGTTCTTCAGCCCGAAGAGCTTGATCTGCGACATGGAGACGTAAATATCGTCGGGGGAGGAGAGGTAATTGTAGTCCGAAGAACGCAGGAAACCACAGTTTTCGCTGGTGATTTCGAGCACACCCTCCGCCATCACGGAACCGTCGTACTGGGCGTTGGCCATGTAAGGAACAGGGGTCTCCTCAGCCTGTGCGGCAGAGGTTTCTGCCTCCTGCACCGGATATTCTGCAGGAGCCTTCGGTTTCTCTTCCTGTTCGGCAGGTTTTTGCTTTTTTTCCTGCTTCGGAGCTTCTTCCGCATTCTCTTCTTCGGTTTTTTTCTTCTTGGGACGACCGCGTTTGGGTTTCGGTGCGGGATTCTCTTCAGGAGCCTCCGTTGCGGCTGTCACATTGGACGAAAGCACCTCTTCGGCATCCAAAAGCAGTTGGTTGTCGGCAACCAAATCTTTCGGCTGCCAGATTTCCTCCATACTCAACTGACGGTCCTCAAGAGAGGGTTTCGGTTCCTCCACAACAGTTTCTACCGGAGCCTCTTCTTGCACGGCAGACTGTTTTTTAGGACGACCACGGCGTTTTTTCGGGGGTTCAGGAGTGCCGGCATCCTCCGCAGGGGCAGGAGCGGGTGCAGGTTCTGCAACGGGTTCAGTTACTGCCTGGGCCTTAGGTTTGCGACCGCGCGTTTGACGGGGTTTTTCCTGCAACGGGAGTGGGTTGGCATATTGAATCACCTCTTCCGTTTCCGGCTTGCTCTCTTGAGTCGTATTGATTTTTTCGGAAACCGCTTTTACAATATTGAACAGCGGGGTTGTGTTTTTCTCCGCCACGCGGGCTTTCCCTTTCATTTTCGTTTCATTGGAAGTGGCCAACAACGCGTCTCCGCCTCTGACAATTCTTCTTCTTCTGGGTTTGTTTTCGCTTACCTCTGACATACTTTTTTAGGTCTTGTCATTACTTTTTTGATAAAACTTGCATTGGATTTTTCGCAACGGCGCGACTGACAATCGACTGGCAGTCTCGTTTTCCCCGCCGCGGAACATCTTATTGAAAAGCGGCGCAAAAATACAATTTTTTTTCAAAGCACCAACAACCGAAGCGTTTTTTTCTTTTACCATTAACCGCAGAACCATGTAACCGTGTAACCCATAATTATCAACATTTGGCTATTAAGAATTTTTATGAAAATTTTTTTCCGAGACATCGATAAAAAGAGTATCTTTGCGGCCTTAATTGGAAAAACTAAAATCAGTAATAATTAAAACAATTAAACAATGAAAAAACTTTACACGCTTTTAGTGGCCGTTTTAGTGGCCGTGACAGCAACTGCACAAGTTTCCGTCAAGGACTTTAGTGCAAGACAGAACTCCCAAGTGCCTTTCAAGGGCGTCCAAAAAGAACTCAGAGGTGAACCCGGTGCTGGTTGGGTTTATTTCTCTGAATACGACGCTGCTTTCTGGGGCGAAGAAGCTTTAACCGCTGGTGGTAACTACTATTTTGCAATGGACTCTATGGGTCTCGTTACCTATAGCGATGGCGAAGCTGGCCACCCGTTCATGCACTCCGCCGGTCAAACTTACGATTTCAACTCCTACTTCTATGATGAAGTCGCTGGCGAAGGTGAAATTTCCTTCTCTGGCACCCAAGTCTTGAATGTCGATTCTATCTACATCCAATCTATGTACTTCCGTCACGAAAACGTTCCCGCTGGTACGATGGATACCCTCATCGTGGGTGTTTTCACCGCTGAGGAAGCTAACGGCTATCAGTTCACCAACTACCCCAACACCTGCTTCTGGGGTCTTGATTACAACCCGAACACAGGTGCTCAATGGGATGCTTCCACAAACACCTATGCAACCGTTTTCAAATTCCCCATCGGCGACGCTGATGTTTCCCAACCCGTTCCCGATGAAGAAGGTTACTACTACTATGCTACCTTCGAGTTCCCCATCAATGTTCCCAACGTTTCGAACAAGGCTATCCACGTTGCCTACACCTTCAAGAGAGGTTATGACATTGGTCTGAACGACACGCTGCCTTCCACCTTCACTCTCTGCACTTGGGAGAGCTGCGACCCGCTCTATTACATCACCAATGATGACTATCTCCGTTGTGACAACAGAAGCCATGGTGATTATATCCTCACTTTCAGCGATGGTGATATGTCTGATTTCTACTATCCTGGTTTCGCTCTCCAGTCCGCTCACTTTCCTCGTATGGCCGTCAAATTCTCTTGCAACGACTGTTCTCTCGTGAACGTTCCTGAGATTGAGAAGACCAACCCCACTGTCTATCCGAACCCCGCTACCAACAACTTCACCGTGAACCTCGGCAACGACGAGAAGGCTAACATCCAACTCTTCAACATCGTTGGTCAACAAGTTTATGCTGAAACCATCACCGGCACTGCCCAAGTGAATGTTGCTAACCTTCACAGCGGTGTTTACATGCTCAAGGTGAACCAAAACGGTAAAGTCTTCACCACCAAGGTTGTTGTGAAGTAATTTTGTACGATACAATATTATAATATAGAGGGATGGTCGAAAGACTGTCCCTTTTTTTTCGACGATGACATGTAGGGGCGAATAATCATTCGCCCCTACAAACGCGAAAATACACTAACGATGTACAATTTCAACGGAAAGATCACCCCTAACATGCCCTTGATTATGGGCATCCTGAATGTCACGGAAGATTCGTTCTATGACGGGGGACACTATATGTCGGAAGAGGCGGTGCGAAAACGTGCAGCGCAGATTCTGGAAGAGGGCGGCGATATGATTGACATCGGGGCCATGTCCACGCGCCCGGACGCGAAGGAAATTCCCGAAGAGGAAGAAAAAGCGAGGATCGTGCGGGCAGTGCGGCTCATCCGTGAGGACTTCCCCGAGGCCATCATCTCTATCGACACCTACCGCGCAGCCGTGGCCGAAGCCGCTGTGGAGGCCGGTGCCGATATGATCAACGACATATCCGGCGGTACTTTCGACCCCGAGATGATTCCCACCGTAGGCCGGCTGCAAGTACCCTACTGTCTGATGCATACGCCCGCAAAACCCGCTGTCATGCAGCAACATACGAACTATAAGGATATCCTCGGTGAGATGTTGCAATTCTTCGGACGGCAAATCGCACAACTGCACGCACATTCCGTCCACGATATCATCCTCGACCCTGGATTCGGCTTTGGCAAGACCCTCGAACAGAACTACTTCCTAATGAAAAACCTAGAGGTCTTTCTGGAACTGGGTTATCCGCTCCTAGTGGGCATTTCCCGCAAATCTATGATCTACAAACTGTTGGATACTACCCCCGACCACGCCCTCACCGGCACCATCGCCCTCAACACCATCGCCCTCACAAAAGGCGCCGCCATCCTGCGCGTCCACGATGTGAAAGAGGCTGTCGAGGTACGGAAGATTGTTTCCCTTCTTGTGTAACCTTTTTTACTATTTTTGCCGAAAAAAATACAATGAACCGAAAACCCTTAACCATCTACCTCTGCCTCACCTTGGTACTTCTTCTAACCAGCTGTTTTT
>Ga0310690_10009572_pt1 | contig 12141 bp, 15 predicted proteins | sample AusTroGonzalo_MG_2_FD_207661 | JGI IMG/M metagenome (GOLD analysis project Ga0310690, IMG submission 207661) | Bovine rumen microbial communities from tropical cattle in Woodstock, Queensland, Australia - Gonzalo_04 (v2) (version 2) | ecosystem: Host-associated > Mammals > Digestive system >...
CTCATTGCAGCCGGTAACGCTTGTGACAACGTGTTCAACACTGTCAAGGTTGACTACAACAACAACCGTGCTCGTTGCTACATGAACCCGTACAACAACTGCATGTTCGCTAAGATTCCTTGCGATGCTACTTTCAAGCTCAACAAGGACAAGTGCAACTATGCAAATGCTAAGGACGTTTGTGAAGGCTCGTGCATCTCTGTCAGCTACAATCTTGTGTACGACGAACAGTTCGACACCGTGGCTGTCAGTGACATGTCTTACACGTTCGGCTACTACATGTCTCGCATCCGCTTGGCGATTGACGACTCGATGGACGTTGTTGTCGACATCACCAACAAGATTGAGAAGAACGAAGCGTTCAAGGGCAACGAAAAAGTCACGGTTGCTACTCTCAAGGAACGCGTCCTTGACGTGGTTACCAGCCGCATCAACAAGATGATTGCTGCCAAGGTTGCCATCAACAAGTAGTCTTCTTGTTGCAAGTAAAATGAAAAAAATAACGGCCAAAAACCGTTATTTTTTTATATTTTACACATAATCAAGGAGTATAATATGGACGCTGAATTAAAAGAACGTTACTACCAAGTCTTCAGAACTACGAACGCGCTCACGAAAGTCGAGTACGCCGATGTACAATCGATCATGGAGAAGATCGGCCTCGATGACAAGACATGTGACGAGTTTGTCAAGCAGGTTGAGGCTTGGGGAGAACAGTACTCGAAACAGATTGAACAAAAGCAGAAACAGCTGCAAGGCGATCAGCTTAAGCTGGCTTTGATACAGCTTCAAGAAGATGCTGAAAAGACAAGGCCGCATCTGCCGAAAGAAACAGAAGACGTGTTTCAGCGCAACATGCTTGAAACTATCATGAACGCTGCTGACTTGCAGCTTCTGAATACCCTGTAACATGAAATGTGTAAATTTTAATTAAATTCCTTATGGAATTTTTTATATTATACACATATTCAAAAGGAACATACTTATGGCATTCAGAAGACCAGTAATTATTAGTTGCGTCAAAGATCTCAAGTTGAACTATGACAACCCGGGTGTACAGGCCTACTTCAAGGACTTGCTCGAGTTACTCGCCAAACAGCCGATGGGCGCTCTCCTTATCAGACAGGAAGACCCGGACGGACCGGATGGCACGTACTCAAATCAGCTTGACACGGACTGTATCACACTGAACGCAAACGACGCCTTCTACAACGAGAAGACTAAGTATTTGACGTTAACAGAAAACGGCGTACTTACCTTGTTGCATGAAGGCAGTCACTTTCAGCACTTGTGTATCAGCAAGGGCAAGTACATTTCGCCTGCGTTCAGGAAATGTGACCCGATGGATGTCAAGAATGCTGCAGCTTACGATGCACTCAATCCGCAATCGGGTAAGGTCAACCGCTACATGATGGAATTCGAAGCTGGGTATCGTGCAGTTTGCTCGGCTATCATGTATGATACGAACTTGGAAGACAAGGTGATCGGTGACAATCTCCGTAACTTGTTGGCCATCACGCACTCTACTCCGCCTGAGATCACTGCGTTGACTGAACTCATGACGCAGCAAGACATCAACTACGCATTCTACAACTTAATCGGTGACGTGTCTCTTTCTCTGTGTGTTGAAGCAGCTAAAGATCACGCATTCAATGACTTCAAGGATGTCGAAGAATTCAAGTTCGAGCTTACTCCGAAACAGAAGGTGCTCATCATGCTTGTGTACAACCTTATCAATGACTATATGTCAAAGGATGACGATGAAGAAGACTAGCCACATGTAATTCACACTTTATTTCCATCCTTCCTTTAAAAATTTTTATATTATACACATACAATTAAGGAAGGTATTAACAATGCAGATTAAATATCTACACGAAACAATGCAGCAGTTCAGTGAGAACTTCACCCGAAACATGGCGTTTTCGGGTGTTGCTGTACGTACTGTCTATAAGTTTCCACAGGAAGTACCGTGGCTCGGGAACAAAGCTGTGGTAGCTTACTACAGTAATTCTGCTGCGAATGTCGACAAGAATGAAAACGTTGTCTACGACTACTCTGCTTTACTGAACGCAGAAACAGAAGAGCAAGTCAAGAATCCGGAAGTCAAGACGTACCTGATTTCCGAGTTGACTATTGACAAGTACGTCGAAATCGTTCACAATAACGTGGTAGTCTCGGAAAGAATGAAGCAGCTCAAAGACGAGCTTGCACTCCTCAAAGAGATTGAAAGCATTTGATTCATGTGGCATGAATTTTGAAAATTTTAGGTATATAAACCTTAAAAATTTTTATATTATACACATAATCAAAAACAAGGAGTAATTAAATGGCAATCCTAATTCAAACAGTCGATGAAAAATTCAGTGGCGCTCTTGCTAACATCAGCGCCTGTGTTCCGTACTACCTGCGCTTCTACAGCCTGTTTAAGCGCCGTGCTGTCGAAGATGAAGAGGTAACTCTTCGAGTGAACATGGTCGATGCGGTCAACCCGATTATCGAATACAACACCAAGTTCATTGACAGCATCAACTCTGCAACTCTTGCGGCTATCCTGTGTGTGGAACTCAACCGCATCTTGCTGAAGCATTGCAGCACTCGTAAGTTGGCTGATCCTCAGCTCAACTACAAGGCTAGCAACATTGTTTGCTACGATCCCAGTATCATCCCGTTGTTCAAGACGGCTATCGAGTCTGTCCGTTTCGGTGAAGATTTGCCGAACGATGCCAATCCTCGTATCCGTGCTGAACTTCCGCCGGAATATAACCATGATACCGACTGCCAGTTGGAAGTGTTGTATGAAATGCTGTCCAAGAAGCAGAAGGGACCTCAGGGTCCGGGTAACGGCAATGGTCAGGGTGGTGGTAATCAGGGCCAGCAGCCGCAGAACCAGAACCAGAATGGTAAGGGTAACGGTCAGGGCCAGGGTGGTGGCGGCAATAACCCGATGCGTGATGCTGCTAACCGTCACTTCAACAACAACTCTCCTGCACAGACTGACAAATGGGGTGAAAACTCCATCGCTGAGTCTACTATTGCTCAACGTGTTAACACCACCGACGCTTCTCAGTGGGGTAACATGCCGGGTAACCTTCGTGAAAAGATCTTGGCAGCTAACCGTCAGGTTGTCGACCCTCGTCAGGCACTGCGTGACTTCATTGCCACGGCATACAGTGACAACCAGCTGGATACTCGTATGAAGTATAACCGCCGCAACCCGGAATGGTCCGGTATCTTGCCCGGTAAACGCCACGACCAGCAGTTCCATCTCGGTATCTTTGCGGATGCCTCTGGTTCTATGGGTAGCGATGACATTAAGCTGTGCATCGCAACTGTGAATGACTTCATCAAGTTTGAAGCCGATGTCGACTTCGCCTGGTGGGATTGTAGTTGCGAAAAGCCTTCGGCTCAGCTGAAGCCCATGCACGAATCCAACGTCACGGGTGGTGGTGGCACCAATCCTCAGTGCATTATCGATCTCATCCACAAGGAGAGGTTGCACTACGATGCCATCATCGTTCTCACTGACTGCGGATTCGAATGGAGCCGCCCGAAGGAATATCGTGACATCTTCATCATTCGTACCCCGACTGCGGTTGATGCTCCGGCTTGGGTGGGCAAACACCAGATGAGCATGAAGTCTCTCAACGAGTACCTCGACAGCAAGAAGCATTAAGCTTCTTTGTTTTTCTTATGTTCTAAGTGAGGATCATGCAACTAGTGATCCTCACTTTTTATTTAATTTAACCCCTTAATTTTTTAAATTATACACATAATGGAAAACAAATCAACATTTCAGTTCACCTTCAAATTTAATGGTGGGTTAACCGGTACTATCAAGTACACGGATACACTCAGTAAATGTGTAGGCAAGTACGAGTCGGACGTTAAGTCTGGCAAGCTGCCGTGCGTTGAAAAGCTGGTATCGATTGAAAATCTTGCAACAAAGATTTAGAAAATTATACCTCCTTAAACCTTTAAATTTTTTATATTATAATTGTTCCGGAATGGAACACACCACTTCACTTCAAAAAAGGATATAATAATATGGCTACTCTCGCTGAAATTGCTCAGTCCTGTCTCTATCTCCCCGCTCACAAGTCTGTGATGCTCACCGGCTGCCACGGTTGTGGTAAGACCGAATGGGTCAGCAACACTCTTGCTGGCCTCTGGGGTCTTACTCGTATCGTTACTTGGCATCCGGCTCACGCCGCAGATACCGGTGACGTAACCGGCTTGCCCGAAAAGGTCAAGTCGATCTCTGGTGAACTTGTTACCAAGTTCTGCCCGCCGGAATGGATGTTGCAGACCGAACCGGTCCTGTTGCTCATCGACGAAGCTAACCGTGGTACTAAACTCGTCCAGAATGCTATCATGCAGCTGACGAACAACGGTAACTACGGTGATGTTCACCTGCCGAAGGGTAGCCGCATCGTGGCTTGCATCAACCCTGACAACTACGGTGACTACACCGTCGGTACGATGGACAATGCTCAGAAGTCTCGTTTCGTCTGGTTCGACTTCAAGCCGACGGTACAGGAAACGTTGGAGTATTTCATCCGTAAGGGTGTTAACCAGCGTGTCATTGACTACATCAGTGACCATCCGATCGACCTCGACTTTGAACACTTCGATCCGGTGCACAAGGACATGATGGAAGCCATCGAAGCTCAGGCTCAGGCTGCTAACCAGATTGCAGTCTTCCCCAACTGCCGTAACTGGGAATGTGTTGGTGAAGTTGTGGATGCCGCTGAAAAGGATAACGCCCTGCAGGATCCGTTCAAACGCAAGTGTGTGCTCACTGCAGTACAGGGGTTGGTCGGTATCAACATCGCTGCCAACTTCAACGAATATCTCAACCGTGCTCGTGCCCTCAATGCCGACATGGTGCTCACTGCGAAGGTGTTCACTCCGGACTTCGAGCAGACCTTCAAGGACATGGATGCTCCGGCTGCACAGACGTTCTTCGATGGCGTCAAGGTGTGGATGAAGCAGCATGAAGATAGCCTGGAGGAACTGCATGCCCACAACTTCCTGCAGCTGATGCAGTCGATGAAGGTGGACATTCAGCGTACCCTCATCCAGGAGTCCATCCTGCCTGCCCAGCGTAAGGGTGATCTCTGGGTCTCGAAGCTGTCTGACCTCTGCCCGGACATCAAGATGTTCTACGTGGCAGCCATCAAGATGGCTAAGAAGGCTGGCTAAGCCACCTGCCCCGCAAGGGGCCTCTGTCTATTTTGCATGAGCAGAGTAGACACAGGCCACTTGTGATTCACACTTTATATACACATATACCTTTTAAATTTTTATATTATAATCAAACAAAAGGAAAGGTATTAAAATGGTTAAAACAAATATTTTGGAACTGCTGACTAATCTCAACACGGCCGGTGTTCGCGTTAATCTCCTCAACAACTACGATCCTGCTACTTACACCAGCAAGGCCGGTGAAGATAAGCAGGGCGTTCGGTTTAAGCAGGACACCCCGTACTACAAACTCCCCAAGTATGAGATCAGCTCAGCTGGTAACTTGAATGTAAGCTTCGTGCTCAAGGGTGAAGCCGTGGATCTTTCTACGGGCAAGTCCTATGAAGCTATCAACTTCAAGTGCATCAGCTTCGTCAAGAATCAGCTTCTCTTTAAGAAGACTCTCGATATCTGCCCTGAAGACGCCGGTATTGTGCGTGATCTTGGATATGACATTAAGGATAATGTCATTGACTTGACACAATACAGTCTGACGGATGGCATTGATGTAGACTGGGATGAATTCGCAGATGCATGTGTCGAACGCTACATCTACGAAGCTCTTCGTGAACGCACTCACAAGACACCCGATCTGACTCCTCGTACCTCTGAAGAAACTCGCCTGCTGAAGGAAGGGTATGATACTCGCTCCAAGGTATGGAGTCCGATTGTAACCAGCACACTCCTTCGTGTCAGAAACAACAAAACTGACTACATCGGATTCGGCTATATCAATGGCAATAAGGGTGTTCCTCGCATTAAGGACATCCTCACCAACATCGAAAATCGCGTCAAACTCTCTAATGCGTCCAAGGCTATCTACGATCTCTACAATCAGGGTTATGAGATTCAGGACGCCAATCAGAAAGTCAATGCATGCAAGTACAACATGCTTATCAATAAAGTTGCGGTTCCTTCGAAAACATTCGAAGTCTTCCGTAACGGGATCAAGTTCGAAGTGCGCTTCAAATAATCTTATCCTATCGACGAAGTGAAATCACCGTAGTTGGAGTAATCTGGCTACGGTGTTTTTCATTTTTTTAATTACATTAACCTTTAAATTTTTTATATTATAATTGTTCCGGTAAGGAATAGACAATTCACTTTAATAAAGGATATATTATTATGGCAACTCTGAAACTCAACAAGGAATTCTCCACTAAGAACGACGCTTGCGCCTTCATCACTGGCAAGCCGATGACCAACAACTTCCGCATGGAAGAAGTATCCAGCAAGTACAACATCATCTTCCTCCAGAGGGGTGAGGCCTCTTACACTCGCAAGGGTGTTAAGACGGTGACTGGACACAACCGCATCTTTGCGGACAAGGTCGAAAGCCTCCGTGCTAACGGCAAGGACTTTGTCCTCGACATCAAGAAGCCGGTGCTTATCTTTGTCAAGACTCTTCATGGCAATAACAAGGCGCTTACGTTCTACAAGTTCCATGGCCTGTTCAAGATTGACTCGGTCTCTTCTCAGGCAGGAAATCTCGACTTCACGGTCTTCAGCAAGATCGCTGACGAGGTCACCTTTTAAGCCATAATACCTCCTTCCCCCCTCAAGGGCAAATGCCTGAGAGGGGGGTTTCCGACGTTTATAGACACTGCCATCGGCTAAGGCCGGTTGCAGTGTGTGTAAATTTTATATTCATAAGGTATTTGGAATTTTTTAAATTATAATTGTTCCGGTAAGGAATAGACAATTAAAACTCTTTCAAAGGATATTATTATGGCCCAGAACAAGAAGATTAAGTACACCACTATGACCGCTAAGGCTCTTGCAGAAAAGATTAACGAAGAGCTGAAAACGAAGGACTCCATCGTGATTGAAAACGTCCTGGTTCCATCTAAGATGAAGCATGGCGTGCAATTCATCGATCTTTGGCAGAACTACCCGTCTTACTATATCGAAGTCAAGGAATTTGACAGAGATGAAAATGACTCCACGTTCAAGGTCAAGACTATTACTTACAAAAATTGCAAGCTCCGTGATGCAGAATTCGTGGTTCGCTCTTACAGTAAGTATAACTCACTTGACGTTATCTACGACAACTGTGAAGTACAACACTTCAACACACGCTTGCCGACGGGTTTGCGTGATATTCGCTTTATCGCCTGTAAGGTGCAGAATTGCGTGTATTGCAATGTCACAAATCAAGGCCCGTGCCGAAGCGAAATTTCGACTTTCAGCAATACTGTTTTCGAATACTGTGTGTTTGAACACTGCAGGGCCAACAATTTCATCCATCGTGAAGGTGAAACATTCATCAATTGCAAATTCAAAGAATGCGATTTTGTCGGTGCAGAGCTTGACAAATCGACATTTATCAACTGTTTGCCTGATACTTACACTAGAGGCTTCCAGCTCACGTGTCCTGAAAAGGGTGAATATATTGCCTTTAAGAAGGCTCGTGTTCGTCTTTACAAAAATGGCAGGAGTGCAATCTCCGATTATGGGAAGCGTAAGCTTAAGGGCAGCACTCACAAGGAATCTGTGATTGTCGAATTGAAAATTCCGGCTGACGCCAAGCGCTCTTCTGCGACAACTCGTAAATGTCGCGCCAGCAAGGCCGTGGTCCTCTCCATCACTTCCCTTGACGGAAAGAAGCGCTATAAGAAAGCCATTGCTGGCTGGCATGGCTGCTATGACTCCGAGGAATTTGTCTACGAAGTTGGCAAAACTATTGTCCCGGACAACGGATTCGAAGAAAATCGTTGGATCGAATGTGCTCCTGGCATTCACCACTTCATCTCTCGTGAAGAGGCTGTCGCTTACGAACTTTAAGCCATAATACCTCCTTGAAAGGGCAATCATCAGAAATGGTGGTTGCCCTTTTTGTCGTTTTTATATTTTCCTTCAAATAGGAATTTTTTAAATTATAATTGTTCCGGAATGGAACGGACAGTTTAACTCTTTAAAAGGAATTTACACATGATCAGCATTAGCAAGACTCAGAACACCACCCTTAAGACCGCAAAATACACTTGCTTCGCACAGAAGCACATCTACCTCCGCGGATTCTTCAACGACAATTCCGTTCAGATCCCGCCTTCTTTGAAGAAGCTCCTCGAATGTTTTGGCGATCTTGTCAACCACTATGCTGGCTTTAATGTCGCATTCGATGCTAACAAGAACAAACTCTACGTTGACAGACTGCGTGAATATTCCCTTCAGCATGATCTGATGGAATTCAATCTGACCAAGCTCGAAGATGACAAGCTTGGCTACACCATTACTGTGCCTGGAGCGAATTGGTCGAAGACGGTCAAGACTCTTAACGATTATCTTGGCACGGAATACGCCAAGATGTCGGAAGACAAGACCACGCTTATCATCGAAAACACCAATCACGCGGAATTGAAGGCAATTCTCCAGACTGTGTCTCGCGTCAATTCCAAGGTGAATAAGTGCATTCACAACGGCTTGGACCGGAATGCAGAATACGAAATTGCAATGTCTCGCTATTGCTATCTGAATTATTCTGACGATCCAGATATGCAGCAAATCTATGACCATTCCAAGGCAGAAATGTTGAAGTACGCCAAGAATGCGCTCAAGAAGGCGAAATTCCTTGCAAAAGACATTGACAAGTACGAATTCAACGTGTACAACACCACGAGTCGATATCTCAACTACATCGACGAAAACAATTTCGAACTTGTTCGCAATGCAAGGGTGACAATCTGTCATCGTGAAGGAGATCGCTATGGTAGTGCTGCTCCTGATGCTTATCTCCGTGTCATCTACAAAGTTGTCAATGGCAAGGCTTCTTGGAAGGTGATGGACGATGCGTCTTACGGAAATCGAACTTGGCAGAAAGACTACGAAGAACTCTCGGTCAATGGCTTTGACATTACTCTCTGTGACAGAGGTAAGTGCAACTCCGAAGAATGTAAGGGATATGCCACTTATCTCACCACTTCTTTGAAGAGAGTCAAGGAGTACAACACACTCATCGACGCCATCAAGAAGGCAGTGAAAGTCTAAAGATCTTTGCTGATCACACTACGGGTAATCGTCACAAAATGACGGTTACCCGTTTTGTCGTTTTTATATCTTTTCCGTTTATTTAAATTTTTATATTATAATCATCAAACAAAGGAAGGTACAATATGGCACTCAAAGAAGTAATTAGCAAGCGTCGCACTATCACGTTCACTCTCGGCAATGAAACCGTAGAGATGACTCTCAAGCGTTATGAAGGCAAAGTCCGCAAGAGGGATCCGATTACGTTTAAGTCTCTCGGATGGGGCATGTCCGGATATACCTGTGTTAAGTGCTCTCATTTCCCGAACGCGGATTGGCGCCCTTACATCGATTTCGGTGAAAAGACTACGGATTGCAGTCTCAATGGCTGGGAAGCAGAGACTCCGGAATGGTCTCTCATTGATGATCTGGCTATGGCCATGATTTTCGAATACAAGGGCTGGACCGACGATGAAAAGTACGAACCTGTCGACGAGATCCTCGAAAAACTCAAGAAGTTTGACGAAGAACATTGTTACAAGGATAAGTAAAATTTTATCCTTTCCTTTTCCGTAATTTTTTATATTATAATCAATAACGGAAAAGGAGTTTAATTATGACTAACATCGTTGAAATTGTCGCTCAACTCAACAAAGAAAACTACAACATTGACATGGTGATCGCCAACGGTAAGATCTACATCGCTTACAAGCAGGAGCTCTACGATGTCACCACCATGCGCTTCTCTGATCAGATCCGCCTGGTCGCTGTCATTCTCAACAAGGAAATCTTCGGATAGTCCGAAAAGGAGTCAATTATGCGCGGAATTGGTTTTTCTGGTAAGAAGTTCAAGACGAACTATAATCGTGTCCTTCGCCGCAAGGATAAGATGAATCTCCGTAATGCTGGTGATGATTTTTCTTGCCTTGAGGGTAATGAAATCCGTAAGCATTACGATCTGTGGAACATCGATTAGTGATTTTTTAATCATTTTCAACCTTAAATTTTTTATATTATAATTGTTCCGGTAAATAACGGACAGTTTAACTCTTTCAAAGGAATTATTATGGAAAACACCAAGAATCTCCCGTTTGGCTTCGAACCCGTCGTCTTCAAGGCCGCAATCGCTCGTTGCGATGGAGCCAGCTATCTTCTCGACAAGATCATGTCTCTCTCCCTCCTTATCCGCGCCGGTAAGGGTAAGATTATCAAGACCAAGCGCTTCCTCAACGAAGCCATTGTTTCCAAGAAGCATTGCAAACTGCTCCGCGCTTACAATCTCCCCAACATGTATGACGATCATGCGGGCTATTACGACAACATCCGCAAGGCTATCAAGGAATACACCAAGGAGCTCCACATGCACCAGAAGTATCTGAAGAAGATCTACGCCGTGCACAACGAAACTGTGGAAGAATTCAAGAAGGTTGTTGAAAAGTTTGCTAAGACCTGCGCAATTCGTCACAACTCGGTCGAATTGAAGGATGTTGGTAACATCACAGGTCTTCCGAAGATCAAGCCGGCTGAAACCTCCTTCACCTCCCTCAACCTCTCCCGCATCGGTGTTCTCACTCTCATCAAGAAGCTCTCCGATGAGATTAAGGCTAAGCCGAATTGCAATAAATTCACCATCACCATCAACACTGATGTAACGAAGGGGTAGGAAATTATATTTCCATATATCCTTAAAATTTTTATATTATAATCAAACAAAAGGAAAGGATATTATGGAAAATAAAAAGATTACTTCTTTCATGACCCACACCATCAAGATGGCCAACAAAAGAATCAAGGCTGAAAACCACATCAAGAAGCTCCAACGCCAAGCTCAGCTGGCCAAAAGGAACTTCGGTTGTGGTGGAGCTCTTCCGACCGACACCGATTGGGATTCTGTGATGGAAGATCGCAAAACCAATCGCTTCTACACCGATAAGCTCTGCAAGGGCCACAATTCGTCCATCTCTGATTGCATGTGCAAGTGCTAAGGAGGGCCAAATGATTATGTTCTTCGGCCTCGTTTTCGCCATCCTCCTGGTTCTCTTTAGCCTTCTCATCATCGTCAATAGCGAGAGTAAGAGTTCGATCTTCAACGACACTTCCTCCGCTTTCATCGCCAAGTTGATCTTCTTGGTGCTTCTCGCTTGTATGATTTACTCATTTCATGCAACTTAAGGATTTGAAATTTTAATTCCATAAACCTTTAAATTTTTTATATTATAATTGTTCCGGAATGGAATAGTTAATTCACTTCAAAAAAGGAAAATAAAATATGGTTACTACCCACTCTTCCAACTCCATCATCACCAAGGCCGTCGCTGCTCTCAACAAGGCGATCAAGGCCAAGGCTTATCGCTCCATCCTCTCTGGCTTCAAGGTCAAGAGCAAGGTGCAGTTTATCTCCAACATCGTCTCGGCCAAGATCCAGCTCCCGGAATACTGGGGCTTCGGCTCCCTTAAGACCAAGAAACAGAAGACCGATCTGGCCCTCAGCTTCTGGAACGCCAAGATTGATGCTCACACCCACAGCTACTCCGAATGCAATATCCTCTACGTCAGGCCGCAGGCTCCTAAGGGATATGGCGCCATCCTCAACGCCGCTAGCAAGCTTGGTGAATTCTCCTGGGCTCAGCTCCTCCTCTCCATCCCTCACTACTCCAAGGAGATCAGGGAAGCCTACGACGCCTGGAAAAAGTATAGTGGTTGTCGCTTGGGGAAGAGTGGTTATCGCATGGTGTACGGCAAGGGCAAACCCCGCATGCAGTTCGTCTCCTACAACTCCTACGTAAACAACTACCTCAACTCCTACCGTGCATACTTCGTCAAGAATCGCATCATGGCCAAGGTTGCCGGTAAGCGTGGAGTATACCAGCTTACCGATAACGGCAAGCTTCTCCTCAAGGGGGTCAACCAGATCATGCGCTAACGCTC
>Ga0310690_10009573_pt1 | contig 12141 bp, 19 predicted proteins | sample AusTroGonzalo_MG_2_FD_207661 | JGI IMG/M metagenome (GOLD analysis project Ga0310690, IMG submission 207661) | Bovine rumen microbial communities from tropical cattle in Woodstock, Queensland, Australia - Gonzalo_04 (v2) (version 2) | ecosystem: Host-associated > Mammals > Digestive system >...
CAATTGTAGTGACATAATTATCACCTTCTTCCTATATTAAGTTGTTCTTCCCATTTTATAAAGTTCTTCTATATCGGCGGCGGAGAGGGGAGTGGCATAGATTCGAAAATCTGAAATATTACCAGAGAATAAATTTCCATTATTTACAGTCCCTACAAATATATTTTGAGACAAAGTTGATGAGAAACTACTAGATATTTCCGTCGTTTTTTCTAATACTCCGTTTAAATATATTTTTACATATTGCCCATCAACCGTTCCACATGCATGATACCAAGTATCAGCAACAATCTATGTCGTACTAGTAGCACCAATTATTGAACTACTAGTTGTACCATCTAAACTAACAAAAAATCTAACCTAGTTACCAGACGTTATATCAAGCTGACATCTTTTATGTTCTCCAATGCCACCGATTCTATACCACTATCCAGATGTCAAAACTCTAGAATCTGGTTTAAACCAACATGAAAATGTAAATGTTGTTAATCCACCGCCAATTTGATTCGCTGATTTTATATATCCACTACCGTCAAAAACAGTAGAAGAGTCGTAACACGGTGTGTCAGATAATTGAGTTAGTGTATTATAGATAGTACCATTATTCCCAAATCCACTCACATCATATTCAACACCATCGTTATATTCCATCTTCGTATATATAGCATCGGCAGTATGAGGAACCCAAGGAGTAGCATGATTACCCTTTTCTAACTTCATCCCATAAGTTTCTATCCAACATCCGTCAGAAGCATATGATGATGCACAGTATACAATGTCTGAACGGTATGTTTTTGATGTATCTAAAGCACTTGTGTGCGTATAAAACTTCCATTCTGTAGTAATCATTGTCTATGACGTATTTGTCATGTATTCATTATAAAAAAGAACAGACATATTTTTACTCGCCCTTATCCATGCCGAAAGAGTATATACCTCACCATTCACTAAAGTTGATGAATCATATACTGAGCGATGCATACCACCCTAGTTTTGCGAAGATCCAGTATGCGTTGCCCTTATCGCCCGCCCCTATGGCGCTCGTGAACATGCCACATTTGATATAGACCAGTTTGTACCAGATACCGACCAAGTCTGATTAACTCCAGGTGCTGAAGCTGGTAGAAGATTAGCATTTCCTGGGCGAGATAATGGATAGTGAACAACTAGACCTTGCGAAAGTTTTTTGACTTCATTGGCAGGCAGACAGTTATCATAAACACGAAAATCATTAAATGAGCAATCTGATCTGCTACTACTTGCATTATATCCGCCAATAAAACAATTTGCGTAAGTATCATTAATAGAAGTCCCACTTGCGATTGATCCAGTATATACTAACTAACCATTGTGATAACAATTAATTACCGTGCCATTACCAGTAACAGCAATATGATCCCATTGACCGATTGTTATAGGCCATTTATACTAATCAAAGACCTATGTTGACGTACTATTAACATACTGATTAATATGAAACCCAATCCTTGGGGCAGAAGATGAGTTGTTAAAACACATACCACAAACTCTGTTACTATCTGTATAAAAATTGAATATTCTAGCCCACGAAGTATTAAATGAATCTATCCTGCACCAAAAAGCTATTGTAAACTATGTTTTTAATGTAATACTTGTATTGAGCTTAATTGTTCCAGCTGCTCCTGTTTTATAACATTGTCCAACTTTACCATTAGACCATGTTCCACCAGAAGAAGTTGTTGTTGTAAAATCCTATAATCCTTGATTTTTAGTATGTCCTGTTAATGGTAGCCATACCTAAAGAGACATATCTTAGCCTCCTTTCTGCCACGCATTTATTAATAATTATCATATTCTCCCTCATATAAAAAAGAAGATCACGGAGTCGAACCGTGACCCTCTTATACAAATACGAAATCCAATGAACTTGCAGTAGTATTATATACAAGCCTACATCCAGATGTATTAGCAGCGTTACCGCCAACTGTAACCGAACCATTAAAGACGGCATTGCCACCACATGATACAGAAGCGACGTTTGCACTATTAAAAGCATCTCTTAATATCCAACCACGATTTGCAATACTCGAAGCGTCTCCAGTCATATACGAATAAATTGCATAACCACCAGAAACATCTCCATGAACTCCAGAATTTGCCGTCGTTCTCATGGCTATACCATATAGATTTGCTGCGCTTGTACCCCATAATGCTAATCCACCAGCAGTACCAGATGACGCTCCATTTGCATAAACTAAATTACTATTTACATTAGTTGCATACACATTAGCCCATCTATATGTAGAAGTACCAATTGAACCTACATTATTAGTTGAAGCACCGGCTTTACATGGCACAATATTATGATCGGTTGATAAATAAAATCCTAAACGATTAGCAATTGTTTGAGCATTCGCTTCTATATAGACATTGCCGTCTGAAGTCAAATAAAAAGCTTCTCCAGTATCATTAGTTTTATTAGAATAGTTCGCAGATGGACTTTCTCCGCTCCCAATAAACATATTACCACCACTTTGTATAACCATATTAGTACCATTATTAGCCGTATCATGATCATCATATACAGCAATATAAGCAGCATCATACGTCAAATTATTATCAGTCTGAACTGTTCTGAATCTAATTTTAGATGGAGTATTGTTTGCAATTGTACTACTTTGCTCAATGATTAGCTCACCAGTTAATGTGCCACCAGTTTTCGGTAGGCAATAAGATGAATAGTTTGCATCATGGAGTATAGCATGTGCGACATGACTCCACGTTGAGCCAGATAATGTTGGTATAGATAAATATGCCGTTGAATTTCCAGAACTATTAGTCGTACTCCAACCAGTAGAAAGATATAACCTTCCGTCAGTTCCACTGTGATGTGGCCCAGTAGATACATTTGCGCCAATCCAGAGATTATTTCCAGCATCTGTTATCATAGAATACTAATTACCCAAAGAATTTGCTGTTTTTATAGAATATGAATTTGGAAAATAAATATTTCCAGTCATAGTCCCACCAGAAAGTTTTAAATATGTACTACTAATCGTATTGCCATCACTATCGCCAGTTGCAGTCGCTGCATTGCCACTGATGTCAATCCCCCAAGTACCAGATGCGCCAGTACCAGTTAATGACGGAGCATAGGTGTTGTAGTTACTTGATGTCAATACAGGGACTGCTGCAACCCAAGTACTAGCAGAATAATTCCATTGTCGATACTAAAGACCAGCACGACCAGAAAAAAGCTAGAATTTTATATTAGTACCTGAAGTATATTCTCTATCGACCTATATTCCAACATAACTATTGGCAGCACTATCTCTCTCGTCAATAAATGCAAACGTTCCACTCTGCGTGGTTACAGTTGAACTAGATAAGACTTTGGGCGTAAGATACTACGCATTAGTAGCACTTGTTGCATTGCCAGAAAATGTAGTAGCAGTAATAGTTCCGCCCTACATTGTAACACCAGTATCATGTTTAAGAGTAGAAGTAGCACCACTAGTCACGCCAACAAGATATAGTGAATTAGATGTATCAGCTGTCGTGGTAACTGAAGATGCAGTACCAGTAAGATTACCAGTAACATTGCCAGTTAAGTCACCAATTATCCCATTAGTAAAACGCCCAGCACCATTTACGACGAGATTACCCGCCGTAAGGTCTGTAGCGGTCAAGGCATCAAAAGTGCCTAAATCTATATTATTAGACGCACCACCTCTTGCAACAGTCTAAAGCGTATGCCCAGAAAATGTCATGGTGGCGAGGGCGCTTGAGTCTTTTATATCATATGTTGTATTGTTGGGAAGTTTAATCTATGTTAGATTCGCCAAAGATGTCCCCCCTTTCTGAAATATATGGATATGAAGAATGAGAATCTATTTCCTTTAATTCTTCATATGTCATATTAATTTCTCCATTTAAACTATAAATTTATCACGATACCGTGATAGTTGCTTCCGTTCCATTGAATGTGCTAGATATAGTACCAGTCGCTGTTGTCGTTCCACTCAAATTATATTTCTTTCCAGTGAAGGTAGGAGCAGAGTTAGAACCAGTTGCCGTTCCAGATACAGATACTGTTTTACTCGTTCCAACAAACGTACCAGTGTAAGTGTTTGGAACTGCAATCGTCGTTGTAAGTCTTACTGGAGTTCCGCTCAGTGTTCCATTTGTAATACTACCAGTTGGTACACCAGATACAGATACGCTACCAGCCTCTCCGCTAAATGAAGCAGAATCGGCGGTAGAAACCGTATTTACGAGGCGCACTCCAGTTCCCGTAAAGGTCGGCTGAGTAGCAGAATAAGTAGCATCACCAGTCTTTACGGTTTTATTTTCAGTTGTGATGGAAGCCCCAGTTGTGTAACCGATTTGATATAAAGATAATGTTTCACCGGACACAGAATAGTAAGTAATGTTGTTGCTCGGTGCTGTACCACCTGGGGCAACTGCATTAATCGTCTTTGCTACGGTAACACTTGTAGGATTCTTAATAGTAGTAGTAGAACCAGCTGTCGCCACAGTGATAGTTGGAGCAGAGCAAGTTCCTGCTGGTGTATATGAAGCTTCGCCACTATCAGCGGGTGAAACAACTGTTGTCTTATTTGTCTTAGTTAATGTTACACTTCCACTAGGCGTAAAAGAACCGCTTGATGAAAATGATGTGCCAGAAAATGTTGCACTCACCGAGCCAGCTGGAGTATACGTTGCGTCTCCACTTGCTGCGACTGATACAACCCCAGTTTTATTCGTAGTCGTATTAGTTGTCACAGTCACAGATCCTTCAGGCTGATAACTACCTGTCGATGTAAATTCTGTGCCAGTGAAAACTGGTGCTGTTACAGTACCACCAACTTGGAAAGCACCATTTGCATTTTCAGTAGCCGTTACAGTTACGCTCGATTGCGTACCACTAAATGTTGAACTGACCGATCCTTTTGGTTGATACGTCGCCGATGCCGTATCTTTAAATGCTAAAGCCTTTAATGAACCAGTTGAACCAAACTCATGCCATTTATTATCAGTATCACTAAATACATATTCTCTAGTGCTATAGATTACTACATCACCAGATACGGCGGTATAGTTTTCACCGCCAATTGAAATGGGATTAGTAGACGCACCGTCTGTAAGAGCAGTAGTCGTTACGCCAGCATAGTGCATCGCTCCAGTCGTAAGATTCTACAGAGTCTCTATTTGTGATCTGGCGGTAGCATCTTTTATATTATAACTTGACCCAGAAGGAAGCTGAATTACAGAAATATCTGCCATATTTTCTCTCCTTTCTATATATAATAAGTTAATTTGTTGTAAAGATTAAAGTCTCAGGTACATTGACCTGTGTGTAGCACCTAACTTTGTTATTCCAGAATGTTCTCTCTGCGGCAGAAATGTGGATATCTCCATTATTTATATGCGCCAAAAACGTCTCGTCATCAAACGCTACAAATGGCAAATCCACAATATACGCCTATCCATCACCGACTTTAAGACCAGGGACTGTAATGGTCTGACCATTCCTAGTAATAGTCCTATAGTCGGAATAGATATACAGCGTATCTTTCACAGAGACTGTATTAACTTCAGTACTCCACTACGCAGTAGTTTTGGATACAAACGGCAATCTAACATCAATATTCCCTGAGAGTTTTGAATAGAAATAGCTTAATCCATTTAAATCCAAGTACTTAGAAGCTGCCATAATAAGCACCCCCTTTAACTTGTTACCGTGATAGTATCTATTTCAGCATTCGTTATTGCAGCCATATCACTTTTCTGCATGTAATCAGTGAGGTCTACATCTGTAGTCCCAATCTTTTCATATCTATTTGTTACCCATATATATTCATCATAAATATTTGAATTACTGCCACCATTTGAAATAAGATATATCTTCCCCGCCGCGCCAGTTTGCGGAAGCTACGCAACAATATCATAGCTAATACCAGTGATGCCATCGAGTGCAGAGTTAATAGCGCTCTAAACATCCGCAGATGTTTGATAGCCAAGACCAGTCACATAACCTTGTGTCTCAGTCTTAGTATAGGCATCAGTGATTCCATAGCCAGAGAGAGAAGTGGCGGCATCAGCCTTATTAGATACAGTTGTCTGAAGCGCAGACACGACAGAAGCAGCCGCTCTGCTCGTATCAGTTGGATGTACATGGTCGCCACGGGCAAATGCAAGCTGAGTACCAACAGCCGCCGTTCCATCCATTAAAGGAGTTGTCGTTGAGGCGGCAGCACCTTCGGGGATATCATTAGTCGTAATGTAACCCGAATCGTTCGTAAGATCTGAAGTCTTAGTCGGCAAAACTGAACTGACATATGTTTTTATTTTCTGCCAAAAATACAATAGTCCATTCTGGTCTAAATATTTACTTGCCATTTTTTACCTCCTTTTCTTAGCTTAGTAATGCTTCAATTTCTAAGTTAGTCAGTGCATTTGCGTTACTGACATAATCCGTGCTAAGATCCCTGTCTCCAATCAAAACACGACCATCTATGCTCGGTTTATTTCTGAGCGCCAGATAGTCGCTTTGGGCTGTGAGATCTATGAGAAATCTCCACGTTTGGTCATTTTCATATTTATATTCAATAATATCATTGTTGTTTCTAATCTATAATTTTTCCCCTTTAAGAGATTCGAGCCATTCTTCCTCTGTTCCGACAAAGCCACCTAGAACACTCAGTTCATAGGCCGAATAACCTCGCAGAGTCTGATTCGAAAGAGTACCAGTCAGTTTCTTGGGTGCTGCCAAGATAGCATTAAGAGATGCTGGCGTTGATAGCTACCCAGAAATCGCACCTTGTGGTGAAGATAATGTGCCAGTTAATTGCTCTAACATTAGTCAGTCACCTCTTCCGTAATTCGCAGGATTGCGTTTGCTATAAACGTTGATACTATCCCATCACCATACGTGATCTAAATATCATAATAATACTTCCCTGGCATTTCCAGTTTTTTAGTATCTTCTGAATCTACACGCAAGACCATCGTCTCAACTGGGATATTTTTAACAATCAGAGGTTTCTTGTCGTTATAATCCTTTTTAACCGTAAAAGTAATCACATCCGTAGGCGCTGGCTCATAAACCGTGCCATCCTCATTTAGAATATTAACCGTTGTTAATAGGGTATCTCCCCTTGTCATCTTAATAAAGTTATTTTTTTCAGGTCTTATAGTTACTGACATATTCCACCTCCTTAGCCTAAAACATAGTTTGTATTTGCATCAAAAACATTAGATAGATTGCTTTGCTATACCCAACTACCATTTACTTTCTTATATACAGTAGTTGCAGCTATCCAAGAACCATTTACTTTTATATATAAAGTTTGTGTTGTACTACTACCAATTGTAACCGCAATAGTAGCGTCTCCATCGACTTCATATGTGTAGCTATAGTATTCTGGTGCTGTATAGTTTACAGTCCATGTAATACCAAAAATGTGACCACCATAGTAGCCGACCGTAAATCTGAGTTTTGCTTCATGTAGTTCTGCCGCAGTCCACGTACCAACGTTTGACAGTGTAATAGTACTATTACTACTACTAGTAAATTCCTATGTCGTACCCTTCTATGTTGTGCCACTATATAGCGTAATATCAGCGTGACCATTTGATTGTGAAGTATCTTCTTGCGCACCATAACACTTTACCGTTACAGAGTTAATGGTTGAACCTACTGGTATTTCACTAAAATCAAACACAAAATCCGCATAACCAGTATAGCTTGTAGAACTTCCGTTGTCTTTTACATAAGTCCATGAACCATTACCACTTGATGTAGAGCCTGGACTTTCTGCCGTATGTCCAACCGCATAACTAAAGTTATTACCAGTACTAGACGAAGATGTGTAAAAGTTCATATTACTACCGCCAGAAAAACCAGTAGTAAATGAATCTGCCGTAGCACTTATACTCTATGTTCCGGCATCATGATGTGTTAGCGTAATTGCTGTGCCGTTCTTCGTAGCTGAGACAGTATCGCTTGTACTATTTCGTGTTATGATTAGCGTATATTCATCACCATCATAATATGTCTATGCACCACTCGGATCAATTGTTCCATTGCCAGATAGAGTAGAAGTAATAGTTCTTGGATTAGGCACAGTGTATGTTACTTCAATTTCCGCACCATAAATATACATATACGCCGTTGTATTTCTATTCGATCTACGGCAGTTAATACGAATACCAAAGTCGTTTCCATAATTCTTAATTGTATCGTAATCCACCTAAAGGTTAGAAAAACTCAATGTTTGTGCTGTCGTACTTGGCATAGAACATGAACCAGTAAGCGTCGATGTTCCATTACAAATCCTTGGATAATATGACGTTGACGTTGTTACACCAGATTCACGCACCTTAAGTTTAATAGTAAAAGAACTTACAGTAGCACTATTCGGAATCGACGAGAAATTAAAGCCACGAATGTATATATAGTATGACGTTGTACCATTCTGCGAGTTAGTGACAGTAGCATATGTATCACTATCAGTATTAGTATACATATTTGATGCACTGCTTACAGAAAGGTATGTAGCATTACTTACTTCATAAGTACTGGGTATTAATCTTGCTGTTGCCATATATTACTCACCGTCCTTTACGAAGTCCTGACATAAATGTCACCGTTGGTTCCAGTGCTAGAACTGGGCGCGGAGGATCCACTATATATCGTCTAAAACGCCAACGATCCCTATACCTCAGAACCGCCGACAAATGCTGAGTAACCGCTAAGTATCTGCCCCGCAGCCGCAGCCGTTTGACCAGAAGAAACAGTATTTGCGGCAGTATACGTGCCTGTCACATTAAAGATTTGAACACCAGTTTTTATGTTCGATGCAACTAAATCTGCATCGCCACTTATTGTTTGGGTACCAGTGATATACGTCCCAGATGCTATTGTTTGATTGCTTGTACCAGGCGTAATAGTTGCCGTACCTTTTGTTGTAACAGAAGCCGTCAAACTCACCGAACTATTGCCAGCAGTTCCACTTGAGATGTAACCCGCTGTGCTGACATTTGGCGTAACACTAACAGATTTAGTTAACGTAATAGTGTTAGTGCCAGTAGAAACTGTAGCACTTGTCCCACTAATAGAAGATGGAGCAGTAACACTACCATTTGCCACAGCGCTGATTGTATAGTATCCACCCGCAGAATTGTATCCAGGTGGGATATTGATATATTGCGCCGATGTGCTTCTGCCAATCGTTGCCTTAGATGTATACCCAGAAGTTGCGCTACTAGACGCAGATGTCGGCAGTGTCATGGTATCTACAGATTTTGTTGCTTGTGATGCATAATACCCAGCCGGAACTGTTACAGTAGCACCAGAAGCCGTAAGATCCGATGAACTACGTGTATTAACCGTTGCAGTTAATGAAACACTTGAGTTACCCGCTGTACCACTAGAAATATATCCAGCAGTTACAGATGGAGTATTAGACACACTCTTTGTTAATGTAAGAGTATTAGTTCCAGTGCTTAATGTTGCACCAGTAGCAGATATAGTTGCCGCAGGAGTTGCGCTACCACTTGAGATAGTATATGTTTCTGCGTCTGCATAATATCCTGCGGGTACAGTGACAGTTGCGCCACTAGCAGACAAATCTGAATCGTCTCTAGCTGTGATATCAGAGCCGACGTATGTGCTAGAAATTGCGCCGACTTTTAATGTCCCATTTATATATGCATTTGATGTCACAGTTTGCTCTGATTCAGTAGGACTTACCGTTTGCCCACTTACTACAGTTAAACTAGAAGTACCAGTCGTTGTCCCCGCACTCACATATCCAGCCGTCTATGTATGACTAGCCGTAATCACGCCAGTAGTTGTATTAAACGAAGCAGTCGGATTCGGATGAGTAGTAGTCGCCACACTCTTTGTCGTGTTCTCAGAATAATACCCAGTTGGAATAGTAACCGTAGCACCACTAGCCGTTGGAGTAGGATCAACTGTTATCCCACTACCAACATATGTACTGCTTATTGCGCCAATAGTAACAGTGCCAAGTCCAGTGTATCCGCTATCTGCTGTTATCTCTTGCTCAGACTCAGTAGGCGTAACGCTCTTATTTTGATTGCTAATGGTCGTACCAGTATACGAACCAGTGACCCCAAAGATAGAAACGCCATTCTTAATATTACCCGCCACAAGATCAGAATCGCCACTTATTGTTTGTGCGCCAGTGAGATATGTTCCACTCGCTATTGTCTAATCTGTAGTGGTAGGAGTGTATGTCGTAGCACCTTTTGTCGTTACTGAAGCAGTAAGACTAACTGATGAATCTCCCGCCGTGCCAGAACTAATGTAACCAGCAGTCGTAACGCTTGGAGTTACTGACACTGTCTTAGTTAGCGTAAGAGTGTTTGTGCCAGTTGATACTGAAGCACTAGACCCAGATATGGTAGAGGGCGCAGTTACAGCGCCATTAGGTACAGCACTCACTTTATAATATGCACCAGCTGAGTTATACCCAGTTGGGATGTTAATGTATTGATCTGATGTACTACGACTAACAGTGGCTTTTGATGTATATCCAGATGTAGCACTGACAGAAGTTGTAGTTGGCAGCGTCATAGCATCAACTGACTTTGTAGCTTGCGCCGAATAATATCCAGCTGGAACTGTGACAGTCGCCCCAGATGCTGTAAGGTCTGTACTGCTTCTGCTAGTTATTCCGCTACCAACGTATGTAGATGAAATTGCATTAATCTACACGCTACTAAGTCCATCATATCCACTATCAGCCGTAATAGTCTGACTAGATTCCGTAGGTGTAATACCAGTCTTAGATTGTAATGAGGTACCAGCGCCACTATACGACCCTGTCACACCAAAAATACTAACCCCACTTTTTATATTACCAGCCGTCAGATTTGAGTCCCCCGCCACAGTGACAGCACCAGTAGTATATTTCCCAGATGCTACCGCAGTCTGAGAGGTAGTAGTTGGAGTAATAGTAGTAGCCGCCTATGTGCTGAGTTGCTCAGTATCGCTAGTAATACCAGCAGAAACATAACCCGCACTTTGCGTTGAAGTGGCAGTGATAAGACCCGCACTACTAACTGAGATAGACGGCGTTGCCTATGTCGCTGTGGCGACACTCTTGGTAGACTGCGAAGCATAGTACCCCGCAGGAACTGTAACTGTCGCTCCACTTGCCGTCAAGTCGCTAGAACTGCGGCTCGTAATACCACTGCCAATATATGTGCTACTTATAGCACCAACTGTTACCTATGAAAGACCACCATATCCAGACCCAGGGGTAATAACCTATTGTGATTCAGTCGGGGTAACTGATCTTTCCTCCAAATTAGGCAATGATGATACATTTACCGTTGCACTTGAGTACGCCGTTACATCATGGGTTCCGTTAGTATTGATCATAATAGTGCCATTTGGATGATAATATGTTACCTAATTATGGTTTTCATTGTTGGCCTTAAATCCGACAACATCGTCCCATTGCGCCCCGAACATTAATAAAGTATCAGCCATAATTTATTCTCCTTAATCCTCTAATTCCATAACCTTCTCAATCCAATCATTAAAAGTTATGCTTTCCATAAATAATCCCTCATTAAAAAACCTGTTCTTAACGCCGACGATGATTTGACTTTTTATCTTCTCATCTACAGAGTCGAACAGGTCTTTGAATTCTAAGTAATATTTTTTAAACCTTTTCTCAGTTTTATCTCTATATATTTTATTTTCTTGATTAATCCATTCATCTTTATTCATTGTAAAGTATGCGTCATAAATCATACTCGTTGCATAAAACTTCGCATCGTCTTCTTTTCTGCGGTCAAGTAATTCTTTCACCAATTCCGTATTAGACTCAAGCATATTATTGTATGTCTTTAAAATATACTTCGGATCATGGCGACAAACTGAAGTGTCACGCCACTTCCATAAATAGAATGAAGTCGGACAGTATTTAACTTCGCTACAACATTTCTGAGCCAAACAGTTAAAGTAAGAGTCCTCATGAATAGTAAGATTATCATTAAAGCGTATGTTATTATTTATCAGATATTTTCTTCTATAAACTTTGCCGTGAACAAATGTAGAGTCCATATCATGATTGATATAAAGAGGCTCTTTTGTCTCTGGATGCCTACTTTCTTCTATAA
>Ga0310690_10009574_pt1 | contig 12140 bp, 13 predicted proteins | sample AusTroGonzalo_MG_2_FD_207661 | JGI IMG/M metagenome (GOLD analysis project Ga0310690, IMG submission 207661) | Bovine rumen microbial communities from tropical cattle in Woodstock, Queensland, Australia - Gonzalo_04 (v2) (version 2) | ecosystem: Host-associated > Mammals > Digestive system >...
CCATGGCGATCAAACGGACCACGAAAGTTGACCCGTCGTTCTCGATGTCGTCGATGACCGACATCGTGTTCCTGCTGTTGATTTTCTTCCTCGTGACCTCGACGCTGGTCAACCCCAACGCCCTGAAGCTCCTGCTCCCCAAGAGCACGGGCCAGGTGGCGGCAAAGGCCACGGTGAGTGTCTCGATCAAGCACTATCCGCAGGAAAACCGGGTGACCTACCACATCAACGGCAACCAGAAGCCGGTGGCCTTCTCCGAGATCGAGCCGCAGCTCCGCGAGCTGCTGCAGTTCGAGGACGACCCGACCTTCTCGATCTACGCCGACGAGACGGTGCCCGTCAAGGAAGTCGTCGCGCTGATGAATATCGCCAAGCGCAACCACTACAAAGTGATCATGGCAACATCGCCGGAGTAATCTGTTAATCTGTACGATAGATGGATCGGTCCAATTGGGTGGGCATAGGATTGACGGTGGCGCTTCACGCGCTGCTGCTGGTCGTGTGCTTCCGGGGCGGACTGAAATACATCTATCCGCCGCCGCAGGAACAGGCGGTACTCATGGAATTTCCGCCCGATGAGTTCGTCCCCGAGGAAATGACCATGGGCAACGAACCCCGTGCCGAGGTACCTGAGCCGGAGAAGGAGGTCGAGCTGGTGAAGCGTTCGGAGGCCCCTGTCCAGGGTACGAAAGCCAATGAGGCCGAAGAAGCGACGGTAGGGGACGACGGCGATGTCGAAGTCCCGGAACCCGTGCGCCCCATCGACAAGCGGGCGCTCTTTCCCTCGGCGGCCAACAACAAGAAAGATACGCTGGCTACCCAGACTTCCTCCCAGCCCTCGCCGCGATTCGACGAAGGGCATGCCAGCGGCAACACGCTGTCTGGCTCATCCGATGGAGAGCCGTCGGCGCGCCTGGCGGGACGCAATGTGGTTGGCTCGCTGCCGCTGCCGGACTATGGCGTGCAGAAATCCGGTCGCGTGGTGGTGCGCATCACGGTCGACCGCGAAGGCAACGTCACCGATGCCATCCCCGGCATTGAAGGGACCTCCGTCACCGACCGATCCCTCTGGGCCGCTGCCAAGCAGGCCGCCCTCCAGGCCAAATTCACTGCCAATCCCAAAGCCCCCGTCTCCCAGGAGGGCACCATCACGTATATTTTCCGGTTGCAATGAAAAATAACATGAAATACCTCAAAACCTGCCTTCGGGCCATTTCCACTCCGCTGGTGGCGGGGCTTTTAGTCATCGCCTGCCAGGATCCGGGGAGGTGGACGGAGGAAGAGCGGGCACTGATTACGCAGCAGCCTGCCGTGATGCGCGTGCTCACGATCGAGGATGCGGCGGATCTGGAAGTTCTCCGGACCCCCTGTCTCGATCTGTCCGCCGCGGCGCTATCCGATTCGCTGTATGCGGAACTGGCTGCGAAAATGATGGCGACGGTCACGTCGCCGGAGCAGAATGGGGTGGGCATCGCCGGTCCGCAGGTCGGCCTGTCCCGCCGCGTAGTCGCAGTGCAGCGCTTCGACAAGGAAGGAGAGCCCTTCGAAGTCTATCCGAACATCCGCATCATCGCGCAGCGGGGAGAGCCGCAGCCGGGTCGTGAAGGCTGCCTGTCCGTTCCCGGTCGTCGCGGCGAAGTCCTGCGCTATCAGGATATCGACATCCGGTACACCCTCCCGGCCAGTGGCAAAGACACCACCGAGCGCATCGAGGGCTTCACCGCCGTCATCTTCCAGCATGAAGTCGACCACCTCGACGGTATCCTCTACATCGACAAGTTGTCCCCGGAACAATAGATTACGGCATGAATTTCTCACTGCATAACAAAGACATCACCTATTTTTACACCTGGGGCGGGCCCCTGAAAGTGTGCGGGAAGGGGAAGGTCTGCGAAGAAGACCTGGACGTGAAATACGATCGCGGAGAAGGCCGCAGATGGACGGATGAATACGACGGCGTGGCTTTCGAAAACAGCATCACCGATGTGGGCCCCGGTTTCCTGGAGGGCTTCCGGAACCTTTCGTATATCGTGATTCCCTATACCCTGCGGTCCATTGCGGTGACGCCCGCGCTGAAGTCGCTGCTTCAGAAAAACAAAGTGCTCGTCCGCGGCTGGTATGACAGCTATGGGGAGCGTTTCGCGCAGGAGAACCATCTCGAGTTCCGCCACGCAGACATCCTTGTGGGCTGGGCCCGGGACAAGGAGCATATGACCGACACCCGTCTGGAAATCCGCTTCCGGGAAGACGGGAAACCCTATCGCTTTTATGACGACATCTGCCCCGGCTGGGCGGCCAGCAACAACGGCGGCGGCACCTACGAAAGGGAGCTGGATGAAGATTTCTTCGTCGGGGAGACCCTGGAGAGCATCGCCGGATGGCTCGAGCGCTTCAAGGACGATGTCCTGAAGAACGAAGACCTCCGCTACTATCTGGAGACCGCCAACCGGCGGTATGCAAAGAAGAAGTAGCCCAGAATCAGTACCGCAAAGCCTACAATACTTTCTGCAGAAATTCGCCGATTCGTTCCAGCCAGGTGTAGCTGCCGGTGCCGGGAGAAGCCTTCTGCTGGAAGCAGTGCTCCCGCGAGGCCAGGGTATGGAGCTCACTCTGGATCCCCATCGCCCGGAGTTTTTCCCAGACTTTGACCGAGTTCATCGCCGCGTAGCCGTCGGCATCGCCGTGAAGGAGCAGCATCGGGGCCGTATCGTTGTCGAAAGAGAATTCAGGTGCCAGTATGGCCGTATCGTCATTGCCACCAGTGGTATTGTACCATTCCAGTCCGTCGGTCAGGGCATAGGCCGGGTAGATGCCGATGCCCCACTGGACGTTGCAGGGAAGAAGGTCGATCTCGTCGACGGGCCAGTAGGCCCGGTGACGGGAAGACGTGACGCCCATCAGCGTGAGATGTCCGCCGGCAGAAGATCCCATGATGCCGATGCGGCCGGGATCGAGTCCGTAGTCAGCGGCTTCGCTCCGGACCACGCGGATGGCCCGCTGCAAATCCTGCCAGGCGCTGGTATGCTTGGCCAGCCCCTCGGGACGCGGAGTGCGATACTTCAGGGTGACGACCGTAATGCCCTGCGCATTGAGATAGCGCCGGGCCGGGGCCACTTCGAAACCGTCCGGATCGTTGCCCACATAGGCGCCGCCCGAGTAAATGATCTGGATGGCGCCGGTGCTGCGGTGCTCCGGAATATACCATTCCAGATAGGGCGTGCATTGCTGCTCCTGGGCATCGGGCATCCGGCCGTCCGGCCAGACGTTCTCCTTCTTATAGCGGGTCGGAACCAGGTCTTCCGGATAACGGTCCGTCAATGCCACCTCCGGCGCCACGGGCCCCAGAAAACCCAGCTGGGTCATGAATTCCAGGCCGCGTTCGAAACCGAAGGCCCCGTGTCCTTCGCCCGGATACAGATGCAACTCAGCCGGAATGCCCATTCTTCTCAACTGCCTGTATACCCATGTCGATCCATTGGGAGAATAAACATCCGCGCCGCCATGGTGAAGGCTCATCGGGCAGGTTTTGGCGTCGAAGGGGAAAACCGCGCTCATGTGTACGTCCGTTCCGTAGCCATCGCGCGTGGCGGGCGTTCCCGCTTCGCTGTCGGTCGTGACATAGGCCGGCGCGTGGACGATGGCCCAGTTGATGTGGCAGGGAAGCGTGTCGAGGGCGTCGACCGGGTCGTAGGTCTGTGTCAGCGAACCCGTGGCCAGCAGTAGCGCCAGGTGGGAGCCGGCCGACATGGAGACCACGCCGATCTTTTCCGGATCGAAGCCGCGTCCGGCAGCCTGGCTCCGCACCTGGCGGACGGCACGCTGTCCGTCTTCCCAGGCCGTCTGGTAGATGGGAAGGCCTTCGGGACGGGGTGTCCGGTACACGAAATTCACGCACTGGATGCCACGGCGGGTCAGTTCTTCCTTCCAGTAGGCAATCAGGTGCATGTCGCAGCAGCATTCATAGGAGCCACCCGAAATCAGGATCATGCACACGTCTTTCCGCAGAGAATCGGCTGGAGCGTCGAACCACTCCAGATAGGGCATACGGTGTGCGGCGGGATCAAAACCGGGCGCCGTGGATTCGTCGGTCATCGCCGCAATCTGTCCGGGCTGGGCATCGGGCATCTGTCCTTCCGGCCACAGGGCCTCCCACTGCTGCGCCGACAACGTCAGGCCTTGCAGCAGGAGAAAGAAGAGAAACATTCTTTTCATCTGAATCAATATTGAAGCAAGGTGACGACGCCGTCCATCGTGGAGATCAGGAGCCGGTCGTCTGGGAACGGAACGATGCTGTTGAGCATCGCGACGGAAATCTTGTGGATCCAGGCCAGGGAGCCGTCTTTCGCATTGAGGCAGAACAGGTTGCCCTTGTCAGTGGGAACGAAGACCCATCGGCCGTCGGCGCTGCAGGCGCAGGGCGTCGGAGCGATCTCGTAGCCGAAGCCCGGGCGGGTCTCCCAGCGCAGCTGGGCGTCCGGAGCTGTCGTGGAATAGGCCTGCACGCTGTCGAACATCGTCTTGACATAGATCGTAGCGCTGTCGGGCGACAGGGCGATGGACTCACGGCCGCCGGGATGGACCCATAGTTGCTCGCCGGTGCGCGCATCGAGCGCATAGGTCTTGCGCTCCGGGGTAACCAGGAAAATCTTCCCGTGCGACTTCACCGGATAGACGGCGGCGGGAGAGAACATCCGCGAGCCTTTCGTCTGCCAGGTCCACTGCACCTTGCCTGTGCGCGGGTCGAGCGAATAGAGCGTGTTGGCCCAGTCGCCGAAGACGACTTGTTCGTCGTCGACATAGGGCTTGCACTCCACGAATCCGGCGATGCCGTCGCGTGCCCAAACCAGCTTCCCACTGCGTACCTTCAGTGCCCGGAAGACATGGTCGGAGGAGCCGACATACGCGATGCCTTTATGGATGACGGGCGTAGCCAGGACAGATTTGTCGCAGCGGTGGCGCCAGCGGAGCTTGCCGTTCTTGAGAGAAAGGCAGTAAATGTACCCGTCGGTGGAACCGATGACCACCCGGTTCTTCCAGACAGCGGGTGTCGAGAAGACCTTGCCTTCGGTCGTGAAACGCCAGACCTCACGGCCCGTGCGGCTGTCGAGCGCCTTCACGGCACCGGCTTCATTGGCATACAGCACAAGCTTCCCGGCAGGGACGGCGGCGCAGCCGATGTCACCCTCATCCTGGCTGCGCCAGACTTCGGTGACCTGGGGGAATTCCCGGTTCACGCCGAATTTTACGAAAGGATAGTTGAGCGGGAGCCCGTAGGGGTTGTCGCGGCCCGCGGCCCGGTCGGGTTCGTATTGCGGCGTGTCGGTGAGCCGCTGGGTGTACCAGGGTTCGCGGGTAAGGGGAGTGACAGGGTTCCCTTCCTTGTCGACCAGGATGCGCTCGCGGGCGGTAAATACGCCGTCGGCGATGTCGATGATATTGTATCCCACTTCCTTGCCACGGTCGGGCGAACGGCCCAGGATGCCCGGGACGCCCTCATAGTTCAACGCCCGGTTCTGGTGCCAGTGCCCGCCGATCAGCAGTTGGATGTTCCCCTTCTTCAAGGTGTTCATCACCTGGAAATAGTTGAGGATGGAGGTATCCTGCGGATAATGGTTCACAAAAATGACGGGCTGATTCTTCGGCGTGGCCGTCATGATCGAATCGAGCCACATCAGACTCTCGTGCGGCAACAGGGCCGGCGCCATCCGCATGTTGGGACCGCTGTTGCAGCCCAGGAACTTGATGCCGCCTGCATCGAATTCGAACTGTTCATAACCATACACCCTGGCGAAGGTGTTGCAGCCGCTCTCCGACCATTTGGCGTCGTGGTTGCCCGCTACGATCCAATAGGGATGTTCCAGCCGGTCGAGCATCTCTTTGGTCATCGCAATCTCGGTGTCGGCGCCGAATTCAGTGATGTCGCCGCCGAAAAGGGTGAACTGGATGTCGGGCTGGCTGTTGATGTCGGCGATGCAACGCAGCAGGTTGTCAATGCGTGGTGAACCTTCGCAGATATGGATGTCACTCAGATAGGCGAAGCGGACAGGCGTCGTCTGCGCCGTGGCAGAAAGTGCCGTCGCCAGCGCAAGAAACAGAAGGTAAAAACGTTTCATTGGCTAGGACAAAAGGGAAAGCAGATATTGTCCGTACTGGTTCTTGCTCATCGGCAAGGCCACCTCCCGCAGCTTTTCGGCCGAGATCCAGCCGTTGTTGTAGGCAATTTCCTCGAGGCAGGCGATTTTGAGTCCCTGCCGTTTCTCGATGACTTCCACGAAGGTGGATGCCTCGGCCAGCGACTCATGCGTACCCGTATCGAGCCAGGCGAAACCGCGCCCGAAGGTCAGTACCTTCAGTTCCCGATTCTGCAGAAAGACATTGTTGACCGACGTGATCTCCAGTTCTCCGCGGGCGGAAGGCTTCACGGATTTGGCCACCTGCACGACTTTGTTGGGATAGAAGTAGAGTCCCACGACGGCATAGTTGCTCCGGGGATTTGCGGGTTTCTCTTCAATGCTGTCGGGATTGCCCTGGGCGTCGAACGACACCACCCCGTAGCGCTCCGGGTCCTTGACCCAGCAGCCGAACACGGTTGCCTTGGCGTGCTTCTCCGCATTTTCCACGGCCTTTTCGAGCAGCGCCTTGAAGCCGGAGCCCTGGAAGATGTTGTCGCCCAGGACCAGGCAGACGCTGTCGTCGCCGATGAACTCCTCCCCGATGAGGAAAGCCTGCGCCAGACCGTCGGGAGAAGGTTGTTCCGCATAGGAGAAGCGGACGCCGCAGTCAGACCCGTCGCCCAGCAGACGTTTGAAGCCGGGCAGGTCGTGCGGTGTCGAGATGATGAGGATGTCGCGGATACCCGCCATCATCAGCACCGAAATCGGATAATAGACCATCGGCTTGTCATAGATCGGGATCAGTTGTTTCGAGATCCCCTTGGTGATGGGATAGAGGCGGGTTCCACTGCCGCCTGCCAGTACGATGCCTTTCATTTTATGACCATTTATATTGTTCTTCGAGGGGCTGCAGGCCGGCGAGCTGGAGGAGACGGGCGACGAAGTTGTCGACCAGCGTGGCGAGATCCTGCGGACGCGCGTAAAAACCCGGAGCGGCCGGGGCGATGATGGCGCCGGCTTCCGTGAGGGTCGTCATGTTCCGCAGGTGGATGAGGTTGAAGGGGGTCTCGCGCGGAACGAGAATGAGCGGGCGGCGCTCCTTGAGTTGTACATCTGCGATGCGGGCAATGGCGTCGTCGGCGGTGCCGGCGGCGATGCGTCCCAGCGTACCCATGGAGCAGGGGAGGACCACCACCACGTCGGCGGCCGCGCTGCCCGAGCAGAAGGGCAGGTCGAAACGGTCGTTCTCCAGCAGGGAGAAACGGCCGGTAATAGGACCGGAACCCAGTTCGTGACGCCAGACCTCGCGGGCCGTATCGGTCATCAGGAGATGGACCGCTACGCCGTCGAGGGTGGCGGTCCGCTCCAGGAAGCGCTGCGCGTAGCAGGCTCCGCTGGCACCGGTGACGGCCAGGACGATGTTCTTACAAGTATTCATCGAGCAGGATCTGCCTGAGTTTCTCCATGCCCACGGTCGCGGGCTCCTGAATCTGCGTGAACTTATTGTAATCCAGCCGGATGGGCTTCGGGTCGATGAGGAAGATGGGGGTGCCGGGCTGCACGTAGCGGAAAAGCCCGGCGGCCGGATAGACGTTGAGCGAGGTACCGATGATCAGAAGGATGTCGGCCTTCGACACTTCGCGGGCGGCGGGCGTCATCATGGGCACGGCCTCGCCGAACCAAACGATGTGGGGACGCAGCTGTACGCCGCGACTGTCGGTGTCGCCCAGACTGACGTCACGATAGCCGACATCGACCACCCCGCGGGTGCCTTCGCCGATGTCCTCCCGGTCTTCGGGACGGACCTTGGTAAGCTCGCCATGCAGGTGGATGATCTTCGTGGAGCCAGCCCGCTCGTGGAGGTTGTCCACGTTCTGCGTGACGACGGTCACCTCAAAATAGCGCTCAAGTCCGGCGATGATCTTGTGCGCCTGGTTGGGCTCGGCCTTCTCCAGCTGGCGGCGGCGTTCGTTGTAGAACTGGAGCACGAGGCCCTTGTTGCGGTACCATCCTTCGATGTCGGCCACGTCGGCCACATTGTAGTTTTCCCACAGGCCGTCGCTGTCGCGGAAGGTCTTGATTCCGCTCTCGGCGCTGACACCTGCGCCCGAGAGTACGACGAGTTTTTTCATAGGCATTCGGTTGGATTCCGGGTCAGGTCCGGAATGTCGTTATACAAAATAGTAATGGCGCAGCCAGTATTCGAACAACGGGTCGGTAAAGCGCGCGTTGTCTTCTTCGTCGAAAGTCACCAGTTCCCGCTTGGCGAGGGCTTCGCGGCTGCGGGCCACACCGGCCGAAGAATTGAGCCGGTACCGTTCCATCACCTCGGCACTGCTGAAGCGCCGCACGCCGTCGACGATCGCATGCAGGAGGTTGATCTGGTTGACCGTCATGTCGAAGAGCCATTGCTTGAAACGCGGGGTATGGACGGCCAGCAGTGTATCGCGCGCCTGATTGACCGTCACCCGGCTCACATAGCCGGCAGGCAGGGCATAGCAGTTGGCGCACAACTGCTTGACATACCACATGTTGCCCGACGATATTTCCCAGATGGCCAGCGCTTCCTCCATTTCGATGACCCGTCCCAGGCTGAGGAAACTGGAGCGGATGTAGTCGCACACCAGCTTCTTGTCGAGCGGCTGCAGGGGGAGGGTGCGGCACATGCCGTAGAAACATTTCCGTTCCTCGAAAATGCTCTTCATCGCATTGACGAATGAACCGGTCAGCAGGTAATGTACGGCCTTCTGCTTGCTCCAGACCTTTTCGAGCTGCTCCAGCCGGAACTGCTCGTCCTCGATGCGGAGCATATTCTGGAATTCCTTGAAATAGACCACCAGCTGTGCGCCGGCTTCCGCTGCGATGAGGGCCGGTAGGTCGAAGACTTTCTTGTCGGGGATATCGTCGAGCTGCACCTCGAAAGGCAGCAGGGTGCCGCGGTTGATTTCCTGGGCACAGGTCCGCATCTTTTCCCGCCAGAGCGCGACCAGATCTTCATAGGTCCGGATGCCGGTCAGGTCGATTTCGCAGACGATCAGGCGCCCCTTCTGCTCGATGTAGCGGTCGATGGCCTCGCGGACGATCGTCTCCTTGCCGCTGCGCGCCTCCCCGTAGAGAGCCAGGCTGCGGCCACCCGCTTCGAACACCGACATGACGGCGTCGATCTCTTCGGTACGGCCTACAATGCTGCGGCCGGCAGGGATCTTGTCGAAGGCGAAAGGAAGTTCCATCGTTCGGATTTCAAAAAAAATCCGGCTGGAAAGCCGGGTCTTTTGCTATAATTCTTCAAAATTGACGTCGGAGAAAGAACCCGGCGCCTGTTCGGAAGAATCGGTGGGCTCTGCCTGCACTTCCGTGCTTTCGGCAGGAATCCGTTCCCGGATATAGTTCACGACTTCCTGGAGACCGTCGGCGAATTTGTCGAAGTCCTCCTTGTAAAGGAAGATCTTGTGCTTGTCGTAGACATACCTTCCGTCACGCTCCACCCGACGCTTGCTTTCGGTGATGGTGAGGTAGTAATCGTTGCCCTTGGTGGCCTTCACATCGAAAAAGTAGGTTCTCTTACCCGCTCTTACAGGCTTTGAGTAGACATCGTCCCCGTTCCTTTCCTGGTAGCCTGCATTGTCATAATCCTCGAAGTACATAGTCTTTGTGTTTTTAAACGTTTTTCGATAATCTCCTACAAAGATAGATTTTATTTTTGAACGAAACCACTTATCTTTGTAAAAAATTCTGAAAACTTTGAAATGCTCTCTCGCAGATTGATCCGTATAAAGGCGTTCAAGACCCTCTTTGCCTATGAGGCCTCGCATGCCGACAATCCTGCCGCCGCCCAGAAGACCCTGCTGGAGTCTTGCGACCAGGTCAAAGACCTTTACTATTTCATGCTCAACATCTCCGCGTCGCTCATCCGTGTGGCCGAAGACAAGATCGCAGTGGGCCTGCAGAAATTCCATCCCACGGAGGAAGAAGCGCATCCGAACCTCAAGTTCGTCCACAACCGTTTCGCCGCCCTGCTCTCCGACGACCCAGAGTTCGGCCGTTACTGCCAGAAACGCGGTCTCTCCTGGGGCGAGTACGAACCCTTTGTCAAGCATGTATACAATTCCCTGATCACCAAGGATTATTACCAGAATTACATGCGCTCCGGCGAAGATTCGTTCGAGGAGGACTGCCAGCTTTTCTCCTGCATTTTCCAGGATGAGTTTGAAGACAACGAAGAATTGGCATCCATCCTGGAAGACCTCTCGGTGCTCTGGGTCGACGATCTGGCTTTCGCCCTGAACGCCATTATCGCCGGCATCGACGAGACGGCCCGCAAGCATCATATCCTGCATCCGAACACCTTCCTGAAGGAAGATGACAAGGAGTTCGCCCTCCGCCTGCTCGCCGAGTCGATCGCCCGCTACGACGATTATTTCCAGCTGATTTCGGAACACCTCGACAACTGGAAGTCCGACCGCCTCGTGTCGACCGACGCCACCCTGATCGTGATGGGCATCACCGAAGCCGTGGTCTTCCCGACCATTCCCGTGAAGGTGACCATCAACGAATACGTGGAAATCTCGAAATACTACAGCACCCCCAACAGCCGTGTTTTCGTCAACGGCATCCTCGACCGCATCATCCAGGAGAAGATCCGGGAAGGCGAGGTGGTCAAGCAGGGCAGGGGACTGTTCGAAGAATAATAACCAAATACTAGATAAGATGAACTTTTTTGCAATCAACTTCCTGCAGGCCGCCCAAGGCGGTCAGGGCAGCGGCTTGACGATGCTCCTGATGCTCGCGCTGATTTTCGTGGTGATGTGGCTGTTCATGATCCGTCCCCAGCAGAAGCGCCAGAAGGAACTCAACAACTTCCGCGACAATCTGAAAAAAGGTGACAAGGTGGTCACCGTCGGAGGCATCTACGGCACGATCGTCGAGGTCAACGACAACAAGGTGATGCTCGAGATCGACAAGGACGTCAAGATCAAGGTTGACAAGGCTTCCCTGGTCAAGGACTTCAGCGAAGCGCAGCAGCAATAGCGCCCGATGCGGGATTTCCGGCTTTTTCTCGTCTCCATTCTCATTGCCTGCCTGGTGTGGGTGATGCATACCTTTGCGCTGGAATACTCGGCCACGATCCCCTGTACCGTGCGGGTGACCACCAGCCTGACGGGCTATGCGCCCAACGCGACGGCCGCCGAGACCGTGCTGCTGCGCGGAAAGGCCACGGGATTCAATATCCTGGGCCTGCGGAAGACGGGACGCAAGCCGGTGGAACTCGACATCACGGTCGAACCCCGGCATTTCAAGGAAGTACCTGATGCCGAAGATACGTTCACGCTTCCGATCACGGAGCTGCGGGAACGGTTGGGCGAGCAGATGGGCGACCATTTCTCCATCGATTTCATCGATGCGGAGCAACTGACCTTTACTTTCGAGCCCCAGTCGTTCGTCAAGGTGCCGGTGGTGGCATCGGTCGACCTGGATTTCCGTCCGCAGTACATGCAGGTGGGCGAAGTTGTGCTCAAACCCGATTCCGTGCTGGTCTACGGCGCGGTGAAGGAGCTGCAGCGCATCACCCAGGTCCGTACGCAGCCCATCTCTTTCCGCAACGTCGACAAGACGCTGCAGGGGTACATCGGCCTGGAGCCGGTGTCCGGCCTGCGTCTGGAACTTGACCGGGTGTGGTATGAAGTGGAGGTGGACCGCTATGTCGAGACGGCGATGACCCTGCCGGTCACGGTCAAGGGTACACCATCCGGCCGTACACTGATCGTGCTGCCTTCGCAGGTACAGCTCATCTTCCGGGCACCGTTCCGTCCGCGGGGCGGCCGGATTGTGGCGGAAGACCTGTCCCTGGTGGTCGATTATGCCGACTTTGCCGGTGCGGAGAGTACCAAGGTGATTCCTCGCCTGGTCACCGACCGCGACATCTATGCATGGCGGCTCAAGCCGGAAATGGTGGAATGCATTCAGGTGGAGAGACGATGAAAACGCCTTTCGTGCTTTTGTGTACCGGTGGCATCGGCAGCGGCAAGT
>Ga0310690_10009575_pt1 | contig 12140 bp, 13 predicted proteins | sample AusTroGonzalo_MG_2_FD_207661 | JGI IMG/M metagenome (GOLD analysis project Ga0310690, IMG submission 207661) | Bovine rumen microbial communities from tropical cattle in Woodstock, Queensland, Australia - Gonzalo_04 (v2) (version 2) | ecosystem: Host-associated > Mammals > Digestive system >...
CATCCGGAATGCCTCCTTCAGGGTGTCCTCGCTGTACTGGGATTCACGGTCTGTCCCGGCGTAATCCCACCAGTTCAGTCCGGTCTCGTCAGAATCCACACACGCGTATCGTTCCGGATCGAGCATGGCCGCCAGCTGATCCTTGATGGTGGATTTTCCGGCCCCGCAGGTGCCGGTAATGATAAATAACTTCATATTGCTTTCACCGCCTTATCTTCGGATGACCCTGCAGTCTTTAACATACCCGCCGTATTTCTTCATAAAATCATCCAGCTCCGGTTATTCTTCCTGCCAGTGCTTCAGTTGAGACAGCCAGCTGTCATACTGGTTTCTTCTGTCTTCCGCTGCCAGGCCTTCCGGATTCGGCATATGCTCAATGAGAAAATTCAGCAAAGCCGCTTTGGTCTGATAGACGTATTTCCCGTCAGTATAACACCATTTGCAATAATCCTCGTTAAAGAACCCGTCCGGTTCCTTGCTGATCATCCCGTCCTCTGTCAGCGGCATTCCGCAGCACTGGCAGACCAGTTGTCTCGGTGAACCGAGAAGCGTGTTGATGGACACATCATATTCCCGGCTCAGAAGCTTCAGTGTATCCGTATTTGGCTGTGTTTCCCCGGTTTCCCAGCGGCTTACCGCCTGCCGGGTCACCAATACCCGCTCTGCCAGTTCTTCCTGGGTCAGATGGTGTTTTTCTCTCAGTTCTTTCAAAATCTCACAAGTTGCCATGTTGAAACCTCCTTGCGTTTTTTTCATCTGCATCATAACCCGCTGTTCCGTTCTCCGCAAGCAACTCGTTGTTGCTTTACTATCCGTCTGCAACCCATCTCACGGGTCTTCTCCGTTTATTCTTTCCCCGTGCTGCTTCAGGTATTCCATAAACTCAGGCGTCCGGGACCAGTATCGGATTCCCCAGTTTTCAAAGTTCCATTGATCCATATAATCATTGCACTCATAATCCACATACCAGATCAGGCCGTCCCGGATGACAAAATTGGTCGGAAAGTAATCAATGTTCAGGCCCGCGGTTTTTGCCTGCGCTGCCATTTCCCGTACCTGATCCAGATACGGATCGGCTGAGCCGCCGTCCCGAACCAGATCAAAGACCGTATACCCGGCGATATACTCTTTCACGACGATTTCGGCTTTCTCGTCAATAGCAATCAGCGCAGGAATTCTGATTCCGGCTTTCCGCAGCCGCTCATAGTCCCGTTTTTCCGCTTCGATCTTGTTGCCGAAAGTGTAATAATCACAGGGTTCATGATGGATCTGCTTGATGACAACGACCTGTCCGGGTTTTACCTCCGCCAGATAGGAATACCCGCCTTTCCCGTGCCCGAGCAGCCTGAGAAGACGGTATTCCTTTCCGCAGGCAATAATTGAATCCATTTGACATCGCGCTCCTGTTCGAATAACTGTCCTGGAAGTTTCAGCTTTTCAGATCATTGTTTCCTTTGATCATCAGCCAGGCTTTGATCACCAGGATTGAAAAGCAGATGATCCCCGCATAAGGCTGTCTTGTGCCGATAAAAATACCCACGCCTGCAACAGACAGCACCATCCCCGTTATGATCCGGTGCCTGATCCAGACTGGCCGGTCAAAGCGGGAAAGGATCACGCCGCAGATCCCGTTCAGGGTGATAATGCTGATCAGAACAATAAAGACCGTCTTCAGCCAGGGCCGGATGCCGGTTAATCCGAACAGGGCTGCCGAAACGGGAAAATCTGCCCCGTTTCCAAAAACAGGCAGAAACAGCAGAACAGCCGTCAGAATATCCAGCGTGTTGCAGATCAAAGATACATATCTGCCTATCATCGCCTTCTGATCATCCTCTGCGGCAGTGATCATTTCCTGCGAACAGATCAATTCGTCAATCGTCACGGAAAAATAGCGTGAAATCCCCTTCAGCGAATCGATGCTTGGATATCCTCTGCCGGATTCCCATTTCGATATGGCGGTGCGTGAAACAAACAGCGCTTCCGCAAGTTCTTCCTGCGTCAGTCCTTTGCTTTTCCGAAGTTCCGCCAGTTTCTCATGAAATTCCATATCCCGTTCCTCACAGTCTTGCTTCAGCCTTTTTCTGATCGGCATAATTCACTGCGGCGCAGTACAGCAGAAACAGTCCGGCACTCAGGATAGCCGAACCGACGATGTCTGTCAGCCAATGAACTCCGGCAATCAACCGTCCGGTCACCATAAATATGGAAAACAGCACCGAAAACAAAGCAGCCAGATTCCGAAGCGTCCGGTTTCCGCACCTTCTGTTCGTCTGAAACATCAGCGTCGGCATAACGCTCAGCACAAGCAGCGTCGTGGAGGACGGATAGGACGCTTCCAGGTATCCGTCAATCAGAACCGGTCTGTAGTTGATCGGTATCATCTCGAAGAGCAGATAACCCGCAATCACCAGCAGATAGTAGACTCCCAGAATAAGAATGTCCCGGTCTACCAGAAAAAGCTTCTTTCGCTGAATCCACTGGCACAGGCCAATCATTCCAAAGCATCCGCAAATCAGAATTGGAACCAGGCCAAGCCAGTCTGTTACCGTATAGAGCGTCATATTCACGCCTGTCAGGTGATGAAACCAGACGTTCCATGAGGCAAACCCCACCTTCGTGTCCCTGGGGCCGACAGGCTGCACATCCACGCACTGAATCAGCACCGTCCAGAGAGCAAACAGCAGCAACAACCCGATTCCTGTCCATAGCAATGTTTTCCGTTTCATGATTCATCCGTCCTTTCATCCTTTTTCAGGAACAGATCAACCATAACCCTTGGAACAGGAAACGGAAAAGAATCTTTCCGTGTCATCCGTGACACGATTCGTCACATCATGGATAATATCATCAGTGCCCCCCGCAGGCTCATTCTTTTTCAGAGTTTTCTGACATAAGCTATCATCCGGTTCACCTCTTCGAAGCCGACAGCCCGGTGAAATTCCTGGCTGTCAGCATTCGTCAGCTCACAGTCACTGGCAAACTCCGTACAGTACACGATTTGTGAATCCATCAGCTTGGAGATATGGGGATGTTCGTATTCTGCATCCTGCCGCAGACTTTCCCAGCTTGTGCAGTAGATATCATGCCCCACCCCCAGATCTTCCTGGATAAAGGCCTTCCCCAGCTGCCATCCGCGATCGTCATTGATCACAATCAGCAGGTCCAGATCCGACAGCGGATGAACATCCCCCGTTCTGAATGATCCGTAAATACCGATCAGCGCCACAGAGCCGGGGCATACCGCCCGTTCCTTTCGGATCACTGCGTCAATGATTTTTCTGTTCCTGCCATCCATTGAGTTCATCTGAATAAACTCCTTGCGTTCCGAAAGAATATGTACCCTTCTCTTTACCAGCGTTTCATGTTCTTCTCAAATTTCCTGGTATACGATTGCTTCAGTTCTTCTGCTGATATCCCATAGCAAAGCAGGATATCATTGTAATACATGAGAACGTCTGCCAATTCCTCAATAAGATGTTCCCGCAGTTCTGCGTCCTGACATGCTTTTTCTCCGCCATGCTTTTTAACAATATCAATTACTTCTCCGATTTCCCCGATCATCCATAACAATTGTTCTTTTCCTCGATCAGGACATATCGAATTCCATTGATCCCTGTATTTTTCCTGTAACGTTTTCTGCATTTCGAGCATTTCATTGATTCCAAAGTTATCCATTGTAACAACCTCGCAGATTATGATTGTTGCCGGCTCTTCTGTCATTTCACGATTGCTGTGGATATCGCCCGGAACAGCAATATTCATTCCCGTCTCCATATACTATTTCAGTATGGGTTTCCAATCGTTTGCCGCATCCAGGAACAGTTCCGTGTATTCTCCGTCCGCCATGATCCGCATCAGGCCGTCCATATGCCAGATCCAGTTGGTTTGGAGCACTTCATCCTTCTCTACCCAGAATACCCTTCCTTCTGCGGATGAAGTCAGTTCTCCGGAGAACTGATCGGCTTTGAACAGGAAAACAACATACCGGGAACCGTCTTCATTGATCCATTCCTTCACGCCGCAGAGCTGAGGATGTTCAATGGTAAGTCCGGTTTCCTCCTTCATCTCGCGGATCACGGCATCAACGATCGGCTCATGCTCCTCCACATGGCCGCCGGGGAAGATAATCCCGTCAGCACCTTTGCCAACCTTCTCCTCCACCAGCACTTTGGTGCCGTTTTGAATCATGCACAGGTTGGTAAGAATGACCTGTTCAACCCGTTCCACTGCTGTCACCTCATCTCCGATAATCCAATCGTCATCGTGCCGGAATAATACCATATCGGTCCAGTTTTTTCCGCAGTTTCAGTTTTCTTTTTCATCGGGCAACGAAATCGGCAATATCCTGAATGACCTGAGCGTCCATCCTGTCTGATCGGGAATAAACCGCAGCGCCTTCCGTTTTCTGCCCTGTGGTAAAGACGTGCGTCAGTCCCGGATAGGAAATCATCTGCCAGTTTTCCTTTTTACCAAGCGCATCTTTCCAGATCCCAAAGTCTTCCATGGTCACCTGATAGTCCTCTTCTCCCTGCAGCAGCAGCACCGGCTCCGTAATTTTCCCGGCAGCCTGCAAAATGTCGTAGTCCGCCAGCCACTTCCAGTAAGCAGAGTATACACCGGCGACCGCATCATCCTCCGTCAGTGAATCCAGATCCTGCAGCTTGTCCAGTTCCGCAAAGAGCGTGTCCTTTTCAGCCTGCTGCTCCGCTGTTATTTCCGGCATCAGGGAATAAATGAAATCATACTGTTCCCGCATCAGCACATCCAGGGGCCTGGGGGAGGCAGCCATCATGATAAATCCTCTGGCCTTAACCGTCGCGTTCTCCAGTTCCTCCGCAACAGCAGGAATCGCGTTTCCACCCAGGCTGTGACCCAGTACATAGATACGGTTCGAATCAATCCTGTCCTGCCGGGCAACCAGCTGCACTGCGTTCACGGCATCCTCAAGATATTCATCGACCAGTGTGATCTGCTTGTTGGTCATCAGCTCCATGCCATATACATAGGACCGTTTGTCAAAGCGATAGACCGCGATCCCTCTTTCTGCCAGGCCTTCCGCAAGATCCCGGAACGGTTTCAGGTTTCCGACGGATTCATCCTTGTCGCTGGCTCCTGAGCCCTGTAAGAGAATCACAGCCGGGAACGGTCCTTCTCCCTTTGGGATTGTCAGAATTCCGGGCAGTTCGCCAAGCGACGGCACCTGCAGCGTCAATGCAATGCTGTCATACAGCTCGGATTCATCTTTCTCTTCCTTGCCGCCGCTGTACGTACCGGTTTGCAGGCCTGCAATCACGCCGTCCTGAACAGCAAGGATCAAATCCACCTGCATTGCGGAAAAAGCACAGGGGATATGGAACACCTTCAGGCCGCTCATTTCACCTTCATACGCCGGCAGAACGGATTCAGGCGTTCCCAGTGCTGCCAGCTGTTTTGCCATGCCGGCAATGCCGCCCATCTGTTTGAGCGCGGCTTCCATCTGAGCGGAAAAAGCCCATACACCTTCCAGTTCTTCCGGGTGTTCACCCAGGAATACCGAAATAAATTCATCCGCATCCGCGGCAGTTCCCATTTTCCTGGCTTTCTGCTCCGCTGCGGCGATTCCGCAGACGGTCAGCATCATGATGGCCAGCAAGGCCGAAATCATCTTCTTCATTTGATGTCTCCTCCATATGTTTCCACGCAGAAGCCGTAATGGCCGCACTTTGTACAGGTCAGTTTCCGGGTCTTTGGAGTATGGTTTGCAAACAGCATTTCCTTCATCGCCGGACGGAATACCTCATGACATTGGGGGCAGATGTAGATCACGTTCTGATGATAATACCGGACAGCCCAGATTCCAAACGGAATCACCAGAATAACCCAGACGACAAACGGCCACCAGATTCCTTTGAGAATCCACAGCAGGATGGCCGCCCATTGCAGAATGCCCAGCGGTATTGCAGGCAGAATCATATTCCTGTGCACCGCGCTCAGTCTCTTTTTTCTTTCCATAACAGTCGCTACGTCACCGATGGTTTTGATGGAGAACGATGAAGCAACCTTCAGACCTTTTTTCAGTTCAGCCAGACGATCCAGTTTTTCCCGGTGCTCGCCGATCTCCTCCTGTAACAGCTGTTCCTGCTGTTCCAGCAAAACAGAGATGACGCTGCCGGGATCTTTCTCTTTCAGCAGCTGTCCGATGGTATCCAGCGAAAGCCCCATATCCCGCAGGAAGCAAATGATCTTCATCGTCTTCAGATCTTCCTCGGAATACAGCCGCCTGCCGCCCTCCGTCAGCGCGCTGGGAATCAGAATCCCTTTCTGGTCATAAAACTGAACGGTCCGGACGGTGATGCCGCATGCTTTCGCCAGTTCTCCGGTGGTATACTGTGACATAGTCCCGACCTCCTTTCAGCGCCATCCTACAGCATGACGTTACGTCACAAGCAATACGTGACGTAAGGTAATTTTTTCATTTTTCCCCAAAAAGAAGTATCAAAATCATCATTCTGCCGTCTGAATCAAATATGCACCTTTCGCTGCACTACATTTCTGCGTAGCGGTAATCGCCCGTTTCACCCGTAATTTTGATGCTGTCCGCCTCCACATGGCAGCTGTAGTAAACAACACCCACCCCCGCTTTCGCAGCCCGAACCAGTGCCTGTCCGAATTCCGGCTGCGCCGCGTCGTTTGGACGGACTATGTGAACACCGTTCATCTGAATAACAAAGCATATTGTGCAATAAAAACCGTTCTTTGCTGCCTCTGCCAGTTCATTCAGATGCTTAACGCCCCTTTCTGTTGGTGCATCTGGGAAAAAGCCTATCCCTGTCCTCGGATCGATTGTGAGCGTACATCCCTTCACTTCCGTGAGATACCTCTGTCCCTGACTCTCCATATAAAAATCGAATCGGGAATCGCCATGGCTGTACTCAGGCTTTACAACATCGAAGGATCTGTTGTTTTCCAGAAGCTGCTTCATCAGCACATTCGGGGCAAGGCTGTCTATGTTGACCCATTTCAGTCCTGGTTTGTACACTGAGATAAGATCATACACTGTTTTCCGGTCCGGGTTGTCAAATCTCTGAACCGTCACTTTGGCTTTCGGTACCAGCAGTTCCTGTAGTCGTCCTGTATTCTTGACATGAACATGTTCCTGTTGCCCGTCAATGAGAACTTCTGCCATAAAACGGTTGATCCGTTTCACAAAGATTCCGGGAACAGTGTTCTCGTATTGGATAATCGGCCGGTATTTCAAACTGCTTCACCTCCGATAGCACACCGGTATATATCCTGTTTTCTCATCATCCATGTCTGAATCATCGGTCTCAGAAAGATCCGTACTGGCCGACCGCCTGATCAACGGTGATCTCCCCGGTTCCGACCTTAAACGTCGCGTTCCGCACCTGCGTGACCAGAGGATCCGTAATCCCGATCGCCTCCGGGCATAGAATCCGCTCGGCAGGTACCTGGCTGAACGGCGCGTACACGGCGTCAAAGGACAAGTCCGTCGTCGGCGTAACCAGGCGTTTCACGGACGCCATCCTGTTCAGTTCCTGCCGGGTGATCAGGAAGCGCATGAACTCGTTTGTCATGTCAAGATTGTCGCAGGTTTTGTTGACTGAGAACTGGATGGACGGGCTGTCAATAAAATATCCTCCGGCTTCTGACATCGGAACCGGCGCAAAGGAATAGGTGAAAGGCGCTTTGGAAAACGCCTCGGACTGGCTTTCCCGCTTTCCCGTTCCGGAAACGGTGTCCCCCGTGCAGATCATCATGGGAACATCCCCTTCAAAGAAGCGGAGAATGACCTGTGTATAGTTGTCGCTGATCTCTCCGCATTTTTCCAGGTTGATATAACCCTTCTCAATCAGCTGCGTCATCGCCTCCAGACCTGCCCGCATGTACTCGCCCGCTGAGGGTTCCAGTGCGTTCGCGGACGCAAGCGCTTCGGCGTCGCCGGCCAGGGCGGCCACGACTTCCGGATACACGAGGATGTTCATCAGGCAGCCGGACGCGTCCGCGCTGTAGCCCATCATGGGGCTGGCATAGCCTTTGCCAAGAAATGCCTCGCAAACGGACAGCAGCTCTTCCCATGTCGTCGGAACCTGAAGGCCTTCCTTCTCAAACAGGTCGTTGTTCACCAGCATGCCATAGTTTCTGGCAAAAATCGGCACCATCAGCAGCCGTCCCTCCGCGTCCGCGTTCAGCAGGCCGCTGCGAAGGCAGTCCAGCTCCAGGCCCAGCCCCGGATCCGAAAGATCCTCCATGTGGCTGCAGGCCTGCTCATATTTTTCGTTTCCCACCATCCACTGATAGGAGAAGAAAATGTTCGGCGCGTCAGCGCTTCCCAGCACCGTCCCCAGCAGATTGTTGTAATCGTCCGGCTTCACATAGTTCAGTTCAACGTCCGGATAAAACTCGTTAAACCGGTCGAATTCGGCTTCCAGTGCCTCAAAGTTGGAATAACTTCCGATCACGGTGATTTCACATTCGGTGTCTGTGTCCAGCCTTGGCTGGAACGTGCCGGCGGATTCCGCCTGTACCCGGCAGACACCGGACGTAAGCACAAAGGCGAGCAGGACGGCGATGATGGCGCAAAGTGTTTTTCTCATTTTCCCTTTTCCTCCCTGATTCTGCGGATTTCTTTGATAACGAGTTTCATGTCGACCGGTTTGGCAATATGTCCGTTCATGCCCGCCTCGAGGCATTCTGCTACGTTTTCGGAAAACGCGTCGGCGGTCATGGCGATGATGGGAATGGATGCGGCCCATTTGTTTTCAAGCCTGCGAATGTTCCGCGTCGCGTCCAGCCCGTTCATTTCCGGCATCTGGATGTCCATAAAAATCAGCTCATAGCTTCCCTCCCGTGCCTCTCTCATTCTATCCACGCAGATTCGACCGTTCTCCGCCCTTTCCGACGTGATACCGAACATGCCAAGCATCGCGGAAATAATCTCCCAGTTAATGTCGTTGTCTTCCGCAACCAGGATATTCATTCCTGCCAGATCGGAATAGTTATCCTCCGGCTCAACGGTCTTTGCCTCCGTTCCGAGCAGTTCGTTGATTTTTTCATACAGTCTGGAGCGGAACAGCGGCTTGCTGATGAATCCGTTCGCTCCCGCCGCCTTTGCCTCATCTTCGATGTCAGACCAGTCGTAAGCGGAGGTTAGCAGGATGGGGATCGGGGCGTCGACTTCCGTCCGGATGCGCCTGATGGTCTCAATACCGTCCATTCCCGGCATCTTCCAGTCCAGAATAACCACGCCGTAATCCTTTCCCTCCGTGTGGCGGCTGCGGATCATCTCCAGCGCTTCCGGACCGCTCGTTGCCCGTTCCGCGTGAATGCCCAGCGATTCCAGCGCGTCCGCCGCGGTGTCCAGAAGCACCGGGTCATCGTCCGTAATCAGGGCGTCAACCGCCTCAAACCGCATCTCCTCCAGCTGTTTTTCGGCGATGGGAAGATCCAGCGTAATGGTGAAAGTCGTGCCTTTCCCGACTTCGCTTTCGCATTTGATGGTCCCGTCCATCAGTTCGACCATCTGCTTCGTAATCGCAAGCCCGAGCCCGGTCCCCTGAATGCTGTTCACGCGGCTGTCCGTCTGCCGGGAAAAAGGCTGATACATCTTTTCCATGAATTCTGGGCTCATACCGATCCCGGTGTCCGAAACCCGGTAAATCAGCCTGACGCAGCCTTCCTTTTCGCTTTCCTCTTCCCGCAGGTCCACGGAAACGCTGCCGCCCGGCTCCGTGTATTTGATGGCGTTGGAAAGAATATTGATATAAATCTGGTTCAGCCGCAGCTGGTCCGCGTGAAGATATTCCTTCTCCATGCGGTTGATGCGGAAGCTGAAATGGATGTTTTTCTCCTTAATCATGGGCTGGGACAGGTTTACCAGGTTTTCCACGGTCTCCACGATGGAGAAAGTCATCGGACTTAGATTGAGTTTTCCGCTCTCGACCTTGGAAATATCCAGAATATCATTGATCAGCGTCAGCAGATGGTTGCCGGCCAGCCCGATTTTTCGCAGGTTTTCTCTCACGGCTTCCCGGTCGTCCGTATTCTTTTCGGCAATCGTGGTCAGCCCGATGATCGCGTTCATCGGGGTGCGGATATCATGGCTCATGGTGGAAAGGAAATCGGTTTTGGCCCTGTTGGCGGATTCGGCTTCCCTGGCCATGACCCGAAGCTTTTTGTTGAAGGAAAGCATGTACAGGAAATCCATCACCAGCAGCAGCAGCAGTCCCGCGGTTACGACCCCGATCAAAAGCCAGTCCACCGAATCCGCGTTCAGATCGCCGACCGGTGCGCTGCTCAGCAGCACCCAACCTCTCGTGGAGGTAATGGGCGTATGGGCAACAATGCGTTCCCTGCCTTTTGAATCCAGCATGGTAAACGAGCCCGTACCGGATCGGATATTCGTAAACAGCTGTTGCTGCGCAGCAACGCCCGGCTGGTTGTAGGATTTGTAGAACTCAAAGAAATCGGAATTCTTGAAGGATCGTCCCCGGATGACGTAATTGCCCTCCGCGTCGATCATGGAGAACTCTTCATTCTCGTATTCTTCCTGAGGGAAAACCCACTTTGCGGCCAGGTCGGAAGTAGGAACGATGCGCAGCAGATAAGCCTGCCGCTTTTCCCCGGTTTCCGCGTCCCGCACCGTGATCCGGTTGCAAAAAGCCAGAGACTGTTCCCCGTTGATGGGGTTCGTATAGGTCCGGGAGATATTGATCGCTGTGCCGAGGTCTGCAATCCAGCTTCCGTCCCCGATCAGAGCCATCCGCGCATAGGAAACGCCGTAATCATCCTCGGTATTCAGCTTCGGCCGTGTTGAATAGCCTTCCAGTGTTTCCGCGTCGATCAGGTGGGCGGACGTGGTGGTCTTCGCATGAGTGGCCCGTACGTATGCCGCGGCTTCTTCCAGCGTCATCTCCCGGCTGTTGATATACTGCGCCCAGTTGTCGCAGATTCCCTGCTCCCCTTCCAGATAGTTTCCCGTCACCCGTTCCATGGCAACGGTCGTGTTGACAAAATGCTCCACCTGGTGCTCGTAGTTTTCTTTTTTCTCGCGGTTGGAATACAGCGCAACGAAGGCCAGAATGGCAGCCACCAGGGCCACATTCGCCAGGACAATCCAGGATGTCTTCAGACGGCTCATTCTGCGTTTCCTCCGTTCTTTCTGCGTTTTTTGCCAAAACCGAATATTGTCATTCTCTCTGAATCACTCGAAACAACTGTTCGGACACCGTGCCCTGATTTCTTTCTATTATACCATATGGTTCTTTCCCGGGCAACTGTTTCCCCTTCCCCCATCCTCACAATTTGATGTCCTTTCCCCCGCCTTTTTGCCTGACGTTTCCCGGAATCTTTCAGTCTTCTGCCCGGATAACTGCCCAGGCTTCGATCAGTCTCTCCAGCGTCCACTGCGCGTTGGCCGGGCTGGTGGAAGGCAGGCAAACCGCGTCCCGGCCTGTGGCAGGCCGGATCCATTTTTCATACATCTGCCAGGAAGTTTTTCCGTTGCAGAAAATTTTCCGAACCGGACTGTGATCCAGAATGACGCTCAGATCGTTTGCCCGAACCTCGCGGATGCTGGCGTCGGAAGACCCTGTGATCACGCAGCTGGCAATGGAATCCCAAAGGGCCAGGCGGTTGGAAAGAATCAGTTCCCGTTTCTGTTCAATCGTAACCGGTACTTCCTGACAATACAGTGCCGCAAGAACTTTCCAGAACCGGTTCTGAGGATGACCGTAAAAAAACTGCTGTTCCCTGGACTTGACCGACGGAAAGGATCCGAGAATAAGCACCCGGCTGTCCTCGCTGAAAAGCGGTCCGAAGGGATGATCGATTCTGTCCATTTGCTTTTCCTTCCGTTAAAGCTCATGCTATTCTTCAGGCGATATCATCCTGACCTGGCTAATGTTCCGTCACGAATTGTTTGATCAGATCCGTTCCTGCTCCTGATATGTCAGAACAAGTTCCGGAAGAATAATCATAATTTCCCCCGGGTTGTCGTCTTTCGGATCCCAGAAGACCATCGTGCGAACCCGGGCGGCCGTAATCCGATAGCCTTTGTTTTCCAGACGCTTCACCCGCTCCATGCAGGCTGCCGAAAGCTGCACTGCCGGCTTATCAGGTTGTTTCTTCAGATAAAGTTTCTT
>Ga0310690_10009576_pt1 | contig 12140 bp, 8 predicted proteins | sample AusTroGonzalo_MG_2_FD_207661 | JGI IMG/M metagenome (GOLD analysis project Ga0310690, IMG submission 207661) | Bovine rumen microbial communities from tropical cattle in Woodstock, Queensland, Australia - Gonzalo_04 (v2) (version 2) | ecosystem: Host-associated > Mammals > Digestive system >...
AAATTGAGAGCTTAATAACAATTATTAAGGCAGACTTTAATCCTTATATTCCTAATATAAAGATTGTTGAACCTATTAAAGCTCATGATAGTTTTGAATCTTATTCAAAGAAGATTGAAAAGATTAAGAATTATATCGTTGATGGAGATATATTCCAATGTGTATTTTCAAGAAGATTTAAAGGCAAAATTGAAGGCGATTTGTTTAATACATATAGAGTGTTAAGAACACTAAATCCATCACCTTATATGTTATATATGGATTTAGAAGATGTTCAAATCGCTGGAGCATCTCCAGAAACATTAGTTAAAAAGAGTGGGGATACATTACAAACATTCCCAATAGCAGGAACAAGACCAAGAGGAAAAACTGAAAAGGAAGATTTGGAACTTGAAGAAGGTTTAAAGAAAGACGAGAAGGAACTTGCAGAACATAATATGCTTGTTGACCTTGGTAGAAACGATATTGGTAAAGTATCTAAGTTTAATTCGGTTGAAGTATTAAATTATCAATACATATTAAAATTCTCACATGTAATGCATATTACATCAACAGTAAACGGAACAATAAGAGAAGATAAAGACGCTATTGATGCTCTTCAAAGCATATTGCCAGCAGGAACTTTATCTGGAGCTCCAAAGATTAGAGCTTGCCAAATTATTGATGAGTTAGAACCAGTTAGACGTGGTATATATGGTGGCGCTATGGGATATATAGATTTTAAAGGCAATTTAGATATGTGTATCTGTATTAGAACTGCTATCAAGAAAGGTGATGATGTTTATGTTCAAGCAGGTGGCGGTATTGTTTTAGATTCAGTTCCACTAAATGAATATAACGAAACAGAGAATAAGGCAAAAGCAATGCTTAGAGCATTACAAATGTCTGAAGGAGAATTGCTATGATTTTATTAATAGATAACTATGATTCATTCTCATATAACTTATATCAATTCTTAGGAACTATTAATCCAGACATTAAAGTTATAAGAAACGATGAATTAACAGTAAAAGAAATTTTAGATTTAAAGGCAAGTCATATTGTTATATCTCCAGGACCTGGTACACCTTCAGATGCTGGCGTTATAGAAGATTTAATTAGAAATATAGATGATACACCACTTCTTGGAATATGCCTTGGTCACCAAGCTATTTGTGAAGTATTCGGTGCAGATATTGTACATGCTCCAAAGATTATGCATGGTAAAAGAGATTTAATAACTATTAATAATAAAACAGATATATTTGAAGGACTACCTGAGCAAATAGAAGCTGCTAGATATCATAGTTTAATTGCAAAGAATGTTCCAAATTGTCTTGAAGTTATAGCTCAAGATAAAGATGGAGAGGTAATGGCGGTAAAGCATAAAGCAAAGAGAATATACGGGTTGCAATTCCACCCTGAATCAATTATGACTCCAAAAGGAATGCAAATTTTGAAAAATTATTTAAGAGGTTAAACATGGAAGCAAAAGTAATTTTAGAAAAAGTAGTAGAAAAACAAAATTTAACATATGATGAAGCATATTTTATGCTAGACAATATTATGAAGGGAACATTAGACCCAGCATTAGTTTCTGCATACTTAGTTGCGCTAAGAATGAAAGGCGAAACTGTTGAGGAAATTACTGCTTCTGCTAAAGCTATGAGAGATAATGGTACTCACTTAGAAAATGGCCAAGATGCGATGGAAATTGTAGGAACAGGCGGAGATAAAGCGTTTACATTTAATATCTCTTCTGTGTCAAGTTTTGTTATTGCTGCTAATGGCATTAAGGTTTGTAAGCATGGTAATAGATCTGTATCTAGTAAGAGCGGTGCAGCAGATTTATATGAAGCTTTAGGTGTTAATATCTCTACAGATAAAGAACAAGCAGAAAAGATTTTAAATGATGATGGTATTATATTCTTGTTTGCTCAAAAGTATCATACTTCTATGAAGAATGTAGGACCTATTAGAAAGAGTTTAGGTATTAGAACAATCTTCAATATTTTAGGACCTTTAACAAATCCTGCTCTTGCTGAGAATATGTTAATTGGTGTATATGATGAAAAGTTAGTAAGACCAATTGCAGAAGTATTAGATGGCCTTGGCGCAAAGAATGCTTTAGTTGTTCATGGTATGGATGGTCTTGATGAAGTTACTTTAGTAGATAAAACAAAGGTATGCGAACTTAGAAATCATACATTTAAAGAATACTATTTTGATCCAAAGGATTATGGATTTAGATATTGTAGCAAGGAAGATCTTGTTGGTGGTGATCCACAAGTTAACAAGCAAATTGCTTTAGATATTCTAACAGGAAAAGAAAGAGGACCAAAGAGAGATGTTGTTATTATTAATGCTGCTTTAGCAATTTATGCATTTGCTAAGGATATTACAATTGAACAAGCTATTAGAGCTGCTGAAAATGCATTAGATATGGGTTCAGCTCTTGCTAAGATGGAAGCTTACGTTAAGGATAGTAACAAATAATGATATTAGATACAATCGTTGAAAAAAGAAAAGAAAGATACGCTTTAATTAAAGATAACCTTGAAGATATAAAGGCTAAGGCTAAGGAGAGGGTTATAGATAATCCAAACTTCTTTTATGATGCAATATCTAAAGATGGTATCTCTTTTATCTGTGAAATAAAAAAGGCATCTCCATCAAAAGGATTAATCTCTAAAGATTTCCAATACGAGAAGATTGCGGTTGAATACAATAAAGCTGCTGATGCTATTTCGGTTTTGACAGAGCCTGATTTCTTTATGGGATCTAATGAAATTTTAACTAAGGTTAAAAGCCTAGTTAAAATACCAGTTCTAAGAAAAGACTTTGTTGTATATCCATATCAGGTTTATGAAGCAAAAGTTATAGGGGCAGATGCGGTTCTATTAATAATGTCTGTGCTTGGAAAAGAAAAGGCAAAAGAATATCTTGAGATTGCGCACTCTATAGGCATCGGTGCCTTAGTTGAAGCCCATGATGAGAAGGAAGTATTAGACGCGGTAGAGATTGGAGCAAAGGTTGTTGGGGTTAATAATAGAAATCTAAAAGACTTCACAATAGATATGCAAAACTCTATTAGACTTAGGAATCTAGCGCCAGCTAGTGTTAAGTTTGTATCAGAATCTGGTATCAAAGAAAGAAGCGATGTTGAAGTTTTAGAAAAGAATAACGTTGATGCTGTTCTTATTGGAGAAACTCTAATGAGACAAGGTATCGAAAATATAGTTAATCAAATTAATATATTAAGAAATGGCAAAGATTAAGATTTGTGGTTTAACAAGAGAGGAAGATGCATTATATGTAAATACATATAAACCTAATTTTGTTGGCTTTATTTTTGCTCTAGGTAGAAGAAGAACATTAACTATAGAAAAGGCAAAAGCAATATCTAATAAAATAGATAAGGCGATTGTTAAAGTTGGTGTGTTTTTAGATCAAGACATTGATTATGTTATGCAAGTTGTAGATGAAGATATTATTGATGTTATTCAATTACATGGAAAAGAAGATGAAAACTATATCTCTAGATTAAGAGAAAGAACTACTCTTCCTATAATCAAGGCATATGCAAATATTAATGGCTGTGATTATGTATTATATGATAATATAAAGCCTGGCAGTGGAGAGACATTTGATTGGTCTACAATAGACACAGTAAAACCTTTCTTTATTGCGGGTGGGATTAATAAAGATAATGTATTAGATGCGCTAGCATTAAAGCCATATGCTATAGATGTATCTAGTGGCGTAGAGACTGACGGATTTAAAGATCCAAAAAAGATAGAAGAAATAATAAGGATGGTAAGAACCTATGAAGGGTAGATTTGGCGAATACGGCGGGCAATATGTTCCAGAAACATTAATGAATGCTGTAAATGAATTAGAAGAAGCTTACGAAAAATATAGTAAGGATCCTGAGTTTATTAAGGAGCTAGATGATTTATATAGAAATTATGCTAACCGTCCATCTCTTTTGTATTATGCAGAAAAGATGACAAAGGATTTAGGTGGCGCAAAGATTTATCTAAAGAGAGAAGATTTAAATCATACAGGTGCTCATAAGATTAATAATGTTCTAGGCCAAATCTTACTAGCTAAGAAGATGGGTAAAAAGAGAGTTATTGCAGAAACAGGAGCTGGTCAACACGGTGTTGCGACTGCTACTGTAGCTGCTTTAATGGATATGGAATGCGAAATTTTTATGGGTGAAGTTGACTGTGAAAGACAAGCATTAAACGTATTCAGAATGGAATTACTAGGTGCTAAAGTTCATCCAGTAAAGAGCGGAACAAGAACTCTAAAAGATGCTGTTAATGAGGCAATGAAAGAATGGACAAATAGAATGGATGATACATTATATGTATTAGGTTCTGTTATGGGTCCGCATCCATTCCCAACAATTGTTAGAGACTTTCAAAAGGTTATTTCTAAAGAAATAAAAGAGCAAATGCTAGAGAAGGAAGGAAGAAATCCAGACATGGTTATAGCTTGTGTTGGTGGTGGTTCTAATGCAATTGGAGCATTCTATAACTTTATTGAAGATAAGGAAGTTGAATTAGTTGGATGTGAAGCTGCCGGTAGAGGTGTTGATACAAAAGAAACTGCTGCTACTATTGCTACAGGAAGAGAAGGTGTATTCCACGGAATGAAGTCATTGTTCTGCCAAGATGAACAAGGACAAATCGCTCCTGTTTATTCAATTAGTGCGGGCTTAGATTATCCAGGAATTGGACCTGAGCATGCTAACTTATATAAGAGTGGTAGAGCGACTTATGTTGCAATAACTGATGATGAAGCAGTTAAGGCATTCCAATACTTATCTAGAACAGAAGGTATTATTCCTGCTATTGAATCATCTCATGCTATTGCGTATGCAATGAAGATTGCTCCAACTATGAGCAAGGATAAGATTATTGTTATAAATGTCTCAGGAAGAGGCGATAAAGACGTTGCTGCTATTGCAAGATATATGGGGGTAAAGATTCATGATTAATTTTAAGAATTATTTCACAACAAAGAAGGCATTTATTCCTTTTGTAACAGCAGGAGATCCAAATCTTGATTGTACAGAAAAGTTTATCAAGAGCTTAATTAAGGCTGGTTCTACAATAATTGAAATCGGTATTCCGTTCTCTGATCCTATTGCCGAAGGAAAAACTATTATGGAAGCAGATATGAGAGCTTTGGCTGCAGGAACAACAATAGATAAGATTTTTGATATGGTTAAGAATATTAGAAAAGAATATCCAAGTTTCCCTCTAGTATTTATGACATATCTAAATCCTGTATTTAATTATGGATATGATGCATTTTTTGCTAAATGTAAGAGTTTAGGTATTGTTGGGATAATTATTCCAGATCTTCCATATGAAGAGAAATTAGAAGTTAGTAGTGTATCTTCAAAATATGATGTTGCTACTATCTCGTTAATTGCACCAACAAGTAAACAAAGAATTCGTGAAATTGCATCTAATGCAGAAGGCTTTGTATATCTAGTTTCTTCTTTAGGTGTTACAGGTGTTAGAGATGCTATCACAACAGATATTAATGGAATGGCTGAAGAAATAAAGAATTATACAGATATTCCAGTTTGCGTAGGATTTGGTATTAAGAGCCCTGAAAGTGCAAAGAAAATGACAGAGGTTGCAGATGGTGCAATTATAGGTTCTGCTATTGAGAATATAATCGCAGAACATGGCGACGATTCTGAATCTTATGTATACGAATTTGCAAAGAGTATCGTAGATGCATTAAATTAGGATAAAAATAGAATTATTTTGGGCACGGTCGAGTGAACCGTGTCATTTTTTTTATCAAAAATAGTATTATATATAATAAATATAATAATATTGTATTGCAATATATTAATAAAAATAGTATTATTATGGTGTACTAAATAAATAAAATAGTATCGATAAGGCGTATTTATGGTATCAAAAGAAGAAATTCAACAATTATTAGTTAAATACAACATAGGAAAGAAGCCTCTTGCCTTAGTTTTGGGCTTTGGGGAGAGTACTATTTGTAGATATTTAGATAATAATGATGAACCTAAAGAAGAATATGCCAATATTATTAGTACTGTTTTAAATAATCCAGATATTTATATTGAATATCTAAATAAAAACAAGAATAAAATTACTAAGGTAGCTTATGATAAATCATTATCCGCAGCCCAAAGCGCCTTAGTAAATAATAAAGAAGGAATATATGCAAATGATGTTCCATTATCTGGGTTTATTAGAGTAGCAGCAGATACTATTAATGTTAAAGTTGCTAATGTTAAATATAATACTGAAAAGATTATTGAATCTATTAATAATGCGGTTTCAAAAGGAGTTTCGTTCTTAACTTTAAATGAGTTATGTGTTACTGGTTATACTTGTAACGATTTATTCTTGCAATCACTTCTTTTAGACGAGACTGAAGCTGCAATAGTGGAGATTGCTAAATATACAAAAGACAAAGAGATTGTTGTAATTATAGGTGCTCCTCTTAGATATAATACAAAACTATTCAATTGCGGAATAGTTTTGTATGACGGGAGGATTTTAGGTGCTGTTCCAAAGATTTTTATTCCAAATTATAATGAATTCTATGAAATCAGACATTTTACAACAGGCGACGATATATTAGATAAAGAAATTGAAATTGATGGAATAAAAGTTCCATTTGGTAAGAATTTATTATTTAGATGTAGAGAAGATAAAAGATTTATCTTCGGTATTGAAATTTGTGAAGATGTTTGGGTAACAATTCCACCATCAAGTTTCATGGCTCAGGCTGGCGCTACAGTAATTGCAAACTTATCTGCATCAAATGAAGTAATTGGAAAAAGCGAATATAGAAGGGATTTGATTATTAACCAATCTGCTAGACTTGAGTGCGCATATGTTTATGCTTCAGCAGGTGATGGAGAATCAACTCAAGACTTAGTATTCTCAGGACATAATTTAATCGTTGAGGATGGAAAACTTATTGCTGAAACTAAATTGTTTAAAAACCAAATGATTATTGGTGAAATCGATTTGGAGAAGATTGCACATGAAAGACAAAGAAAGAATACAACAATTAATACTAATGTTGATTCATACAGATTTATAGAATTCTCTCAAAAACCTAAAGATATTATAGTTTCTCGTCATTTTGATAGATTCCCATTTGTTCCAAATGATGAATTAAAGAGAAATGAAAGATGCGACTTAATACTAACAATGCAAGCAAGTGGTCTAAAAAAGAGAATAGAGCATATTAATTGTAAGAGTGTTGTAGTAGGATTATCTGGTGGCTTAGATAGTGCTTTAGCAATACTTGTAGCTGCAAAAGCAATGGATATGCTCGGAAGATCTAGAAAAGATATTATTGCTATCACAATGCCATGTTTTGGTACAACAAAAAGAACTAAATCTAATGCTGAGATATTAGCAAATGGTCTTGGAACATCATTTATGGATATTAATATCTCTGAATCAGTTAAGAGTCACTTTAGAGATATTGGCCAATCAATGGATAATTTAGATGTTACTTTTGAAAATGGTCAAGCAAGAGAAAGAACACAAGTTTTAATGGATATTGCAAACAAGACCGGCGGTATTGTTTTAGGAACAGGGGATTTATCTGAACTTGCTCTTGGCTGGGCTACATATAATGGCGACCATATGTCAATGTATGCAGTAAATGCATCAATTCCAAAGACTTTAGTTAGATATATTGTTAAGTATTATGCAGATACATGTAACAGTAAAGAAACTGCTGCATCCTTATATGATATTCTAGACACTCCAGTATCTCCAGAATTACTTCCAGCTAAAGACGGCGAGATAAGTCAAAAGACAGAAGATTTAGTTGGACCATATGAACTTCATGATTATTTCTTATATTACATTGTAAGATGGGGATTTAATCCAAAAAGAGTATTTATTATGGCTTTAAATACATTTAATGGAATATATTCAAGAGAAGTTATATATAAGTGGTTAAGAAACTTCTATTGGAGATTCTTTGCTCAACAATTTAAGCGTTCATGTATTCCAGATGCGCCAAAGGTTGGTTCTGTTGTTTTATCTCCAAGAGGGGATTGGAGAATGCCATCAGATGCTGCCGTTAAAATCTGGATTGATGAAATGGAGTTATTAAAATAAAAAAATCAACCCAAGTAAATTGGATTGAACATCTATATCGACATGGGCATACCCATGATTAGTCTCTCATAATTTAAGGATCTTTCTCCTTTGTCACCCCGCATATAATTAGAAACGAATTGCGATTGCTAATACTTGTAAGAACTTCTTCATATTGAATACCTCCTATGTTTATCTCTTCTTTTCTTTTCGCCTATAGTATAGTATCTCTTTGGATTATATACATTCAAATATTGCGAAAAAACATCTCAAAAATTGCGATGCTTGTAAAAGAATAAAAAAAGAGAAGCCCATTCCTGAGCTTCTCAATATTTCTTATTTAGGTTTTTATGATAAAGATTTTCTTAATGATTCTGATGTAGCGCATTCTTTACAATCTGCATCTGAATAAGAATATACAATTGTAGATTTTGAAGTTGCTTGTCCATCATACCATATGATCGCATATCCTACGCTTCCTGACCAACCTTCTTCGATTGTCATAGATTTTGTTAAACCGCAGTCCCAGATTTCTAATGTTACTTTTAATTCAGTATATTGCATATCTTTACCGCTGTTGTCATTATTAAGAGCATCTACTGTTTCGTCATCGTTCTTAGCTGCTTCAATATCTGCTTCAAAATATACAGTATAGTAACCATCATGTTGTTCTATAACTACAGAATCTTCGTCAATTAAATCTGCTTTGATTTCAGAATCTTCAATAGTTTCATCAAGATAACCAACATCTAATTGAATCTTCTTTTGATCTAGAGAAGTGAAATATCCTGGACCATAATAAAGAGAGTCAGATTGATTCCATTTATCACCTTTATGCCATGCGCTATTTGCAACTTCTAATAAGCCAGTTTCATTGTTTGCTTTTATATTTTCATTATCTGCTGTGATTTTATAATACTTGCCATTTGTTACATAACGTGTTGTCGCATTAGCAACAAAAGTTACTTCAGAACTACCAAATGTGTGGTTAACAGGAAGTTTTAGAGTGATGTCGTTTTTCATCTTCTCTCCTTCTTTATTAACTTCTCTACGAGTTCTTTGGTAAATTAAAGTTCCTTCTTTGTCTTTTAATTTTGTAGAACCTTTTTGCCATCTAATATATGAATATTGATCAACAAAGCATTCATTTCCTGTTGTGAATAAAACTGCAGCGGCAGCTTTTTCAGCATCAGTATATGAATCATCTTCTAAAATGCTGATTACGTCATATCTAACGCTAGCTGCGATTGTAGATGATGGTGCATCTTGGTAATCTTTTAAAACTAGGGAATAATCTGGTTCGCCTTCGAATGTAAACTGTTGATTGTTTACTGGTTTAAACCAACCAAGGAACATATTACCTAGAATTAGAACTACTGTTACAATAGCAATAACAGGAATTGTAACTCCTAAAGCAATCTTTAACTTAAGTTTTCTTGCTGAGTGATTGATTAAGAAGGCTGCATTCTTTTCAGTTTTTGCTTGCTTTTTTGCTTTCTTCTTTTTAGGCTTTTCGTCTTCTTCTTCGTCGATGTCATCGATTACATCGTCATCAATAACTTCATCGTCAACAATTTCATCATCTAGGATTTCATCATCAATGATTTCGTCTTTTAATTCTTCTTTCTTCATAATAACCTTTCCTTTTTATATTAAATTACGCGCCTTGTGTCTAGCACATACATATATTATATATAAATCTAATAAAACTATTCAATACACAATTTAGAGCGAATATTGACATAATAGGGAAATTATCTTTAAAATTAAAAAAGCGAGGTACCTATAATGATAGAAAAAGCAGCACATTATCCACAACATGTGGCTCATCTAATATCAATTAGAAACAAAATCTATACTAAGGTTGAATCTCTTTCGTGTGAAGCAGCATTATCCAAAGAACCAATAAAGAAGAAAGATTTAGATAAAGCAGAGTTTGTTAAAATCGAAACTGGCACAATTTGGGCTACAGATTTTGATTGCTGTTGGTTTAAGTTTAAAGGAACAGTCCCTGAATCATGCAAAGGAAAACATGTTGTAGCGCTTTTAAATATTGAAGGTGAAGGTGTTGTTTATATCGATGGTGAAGCTAAACAAGGTATTACTCAAGTCTTATCTGGAATTGATTTAGTTCAATCAAGAAAAGGTAAGCAAGTAGTAGATTTATTCAATTGTGCCGAGGGTGGAGAGAAGTTAGATATTCTTGTTGATGCTGGCTTTAATGGTAGAAGAAAAACTCCAAATACAAGAGTAAAACTTGCAAGGAAAGACATAGCAATCTGCAATGATGAAATCTATACATATTATTATGATTATCTTCAAGTTTTCATGATGCTTTTGACATATGGTACAAATAAGAACCTAACAGAAGATAGAAAAAAAGAAATTGAGATTGCTTTAAAAGAAAGTTACAAGGCCTCAAAAACAAGTTACGAAAAAGCTCATGAAATTCTAAAAGTTGTTATAGCAAAACCTATAGATTACAAGACTACAGAATATACTGCAATTGGTCATGCTCATATTGACCTTGCTTGGCTTTGGCCAATAAGAGAAACAAAGAGAAAAGGCGTTAGAACTTTTGCAACAGCAATTCATAATATTGAAAAGTATCCAAACTATAAGTTTGGAGCATCTCAAGCTCAATTATTCCAATGGATAAAAGAAGAAGAACCTGAACTTTATGAAAAAGTAAAACGAGCTGTAAGTGATGGCAAGATAGAATTGCAAGGTGGAATGTGGGTCGAAAACGACTGTAATATTCCATCAGGTGAATCTATTATTAGACAATTCTTATATGGTGAAAAGTTCTTTATGGATGAGTTTGGTAAGCATTGTAAGATGGTATGGCTTCCAGACGTATTTGGTTATCCAGCATCACTTCCTCAAATTATGAAAAAGTGCGGTAGAGATTATTTCATGACAATTAAACTATCATGGAATACTCATAATGAATTCCCATATAAAACATTTATATGGAAAGGAATTGATGGCACGGATGTTCTTGCACATATGGCGCCACAAGGAGACTATAATTCAACAGCAACTCCTATGGCTATAACAAAGTCTGAAAATAGAAATAAGCAAAAAGATCAAATAGATAAAGCACTTCTTATTTATGGTGTTGGAGATGGTGGCGGAGGTCCTGGCGAAGCTCATATTGAAATGCTTGATAGAGAAGAAAACAACAATGGTTTAGCAAAGATCGTAAGAAGACCTGCTGAGCAGTTATTTGATGATTTAAATAAGGATTATATTGAAGTTATTCCTTCATATCAAGGTGAGTTATATCTAGAAAAGCATCAAGGTACTTATACATCTCAAGCAAGAAATAAATATCATAATAGAAAGATTGAAAATGATTTACATGCTCTTGAGTGGATATGTACGGTTGCTGATTTAAACAATATTAAATATGACAAAAAGAGGATAGAATCGATTTGGAAAGAAGTTCTTTTATATCAATTCCATGATATTATTCCTGGCTCTTCTATTAAGAGGGTATATGATGAATCAGTTCCAAGATATATAAAGATGGAAGAAGATATTGCTGATATTAGAAATTTCATATTAGCAAAGATTGCTACAAAGCAAACTTTATCTGTAATTAATCCTATAGGATTTGATAGAAAGGAATATGTAAAAGTTGAGGATGAATGGTATTTAGCAGAAGTTGGCAAATACTCTGCTGCATCATTATTACCAACAGGGGAGATTCCTTCACTTAAATATGGTGATGACTATATCAGTAATGATAAGTTAAAAGTTACATTCGATATGGATGGAACTATAACCTCAATTATAGATAAAGAAAACAATAAAGAATTATGCCAAGATTATATGAACAAGTTTGTAATATTTACAGATCCAGTTCTTTATTACAATGCTTGGGATATCAGAGATGACTATAGAAAATTAAGAAAGTATGAATTTAAATTAGTTAATAGTAATACTTATATTGATGGCCCAGAAGTAGTAAGAGAAAACCATTATACATTTAACGATAGTTCTTTAATACAACATATTAAA
>Ga0310690_10009577_pt1 | contig 12140 bp, 7 predicted proteins | sample AusTroGonzalo_MG_2_FD_207661 | JGI IMG/M metagenome (GOLD analysis project Ga0310690, IMG submission 207661) | Bovine rumen microbial communities from tropical cattle in Woodstock, Queensland, Australia - Gonzalo_04 (v2) (version 2) | ecosystem: Host-associated > Mammals > Digestive system >...
ATCGCCCGCCTTGTCTTTCAGCCAGTCGAGGATCATCTCCACCGCGTACGCGATCTGCGCTTCCGTGAGGGGGCGTCCGGCGGGGATGCCGTGCCATTTGGCGAGACACCCCCGGCAGCAGACGGCCGCGCCGTGCTGGGCCTTGAAAACGGGGTGGCCGCGCATGGGCGTCTGGCGTCCGTCGGAGGCGGGAAAGGCCGGGGCGAGCCGCTCCCGGACGATCCTTTCGGCCTGCGATCGGATGACCTCCCAGCCCTTTTCCGCCAGATACGCCCGCTCGCTCTCCGTGAGTTTGAAGCGGGCGCGGAAGGGCGAGGCGGCGAAGCGGGCCTTCATGTCGGCGTAGGCCATTTTTTCACAGCAGTTTGAGCTGGATCGCGTCGTCGGACTCGTCGCTCTTGCGTTTGGCCTTGACGGTGCGCCTGGGCAGAGCGGCAATGGCGTCCTGGGGCGAGCCCGGGGTTTTCTCCAGCAGTTCGAGGATGATCCGGGCGCGTTCGAGGACGGGGGCGGGGACTCCGGCGAGCTTCGCCACGTGGATGCCGTAGCTGCGGTCGCTGGCGCCGGGAACGATCTGGCGCAGGAAGATGATGTCCTCTCCGTACTCCCGCACGGCCACGTTGTAGTTGTTGATGCCCCTGCGGGTGGCGGCAAGCTCGGTAAGTTCGTGGTAGTGCGTGGCGAACTGGGTGCGGCAGCGGGGGTCGTCGTGGAGATACTCCGCCACGGACCAGGCGATGGAGAGGCCGTCGAAGGTGCTGGTCCCCCGGCCGATCTCGTCGAGGATCACGAGACTGCGGGGCGTGGCGTTGCGCAGGATGTTGGCGGTCTCCACCATCTCCACCATGAAAGTGCTCTGGTTCCGCGAGAGGTCGTCGGCCGCGCCGATGCGGGTGAAGATGCGGTCCACCAGCCCGATCTCGGCGTAGGAGGCGGGGATGAAGGAGCCGGTCTGGGCCAGGATGACCAGAAGCGCCGTCTGCCGGATGTAGGTGGATTTGCCCGCCATGTTGGGCCCGGTGATGAGCATCATGCGGTTGCGGTCGCCGTCGAGGGTGCAGTCGTTGGGGACGAAGGAGCCGGGGGGCATGGCGGCCTCGATGACGGGGTGGCGTCCGCCCTTGATGATAAGCCTGTCGTCCTCGAAGATCCGGGGGCGCTGGTAGTGGTTGACCCGGGCGCACTCGGCGAGGCCCGAGACGGCGTCGATCTCCGCCATGGCGTCGGCGCTGTCCTGGATGGAGGCCGTGAAAGCAAGGGAATACTCCCGCAGTTCGGCAAAGAGTTTCGCCTCGAGAGCCCGGGAGCGCTCCTCGGCGCCGAGGATCTTGCTCTCGAGCTCCTTGAGTTCCGGGGTGATGAAGCGCTCGGCGTTGACCAAAGTCTGCTTGCGGATGTAGTCTTCGGGGACGAGGTCGAGATTGGCCTTGCTCACTTCGATGTAGTAGCCGAAGACGGAGTTGAACTTGACCTTGAGGCTTTTGATGCCGGTGCGTTCGGCCTCGCGCTGCTGGATCTGCGAGAGCCAGCCTTTCCCTTCGGTGGCGGCGCGGCGCAGTTCGTCCAGTTCGGGGGAGTAGCCCTCGCGGATGACGCCGCCGTCGGCCAGCAGGGCGGGGGGATCGTCGGTCAAAGCGGCACGGATCTTTTCCACCAGCGGGGCAAAGTCCGCGATCCTGTCGCGGCAGGAGACGAGGAGCGGCGTGTCGAACCCGGCGAGGAGCATCTTTATTCCCGGCAGGGCGTCGAGGGAGACGCCGAGGCTCTGGAAGTCCCGGGGGGTGGCGCTGCCGATGTTGATCCGCCCCACGATGCGCTCCAGATCGCGGATGATGCCCAGCGTCTCCCGCAGTTCGGCCAGAGTCAGCTGGTCGATGGTGAACTGCTCCACGGCGTCCAGCCGGGCAACGATGCCCTCCCGCTCCAGCAGGGGGCGCAGCAGCCAGTTCCGCAGTTTCCGGCTCCCCATGGAGGTGGAGGTGTGGTCGATGACGTCCAGCAGAGACCCGCTCCTGCCGTCGCTCCGGCGGGCGGAGACGATCTCGAGGTTGCGCAGCGAGATGGGGTCCAGCTCCAGATATTTCTCCGGGTTGTGGCGTTCCAGCCGGGTGATGTGCCCGGCGTCCTGCCGCAGGTTCTCCGAGGCGTAGCGCAGCACGGCGGCGGCGGCCTCCACGGCGCAGGGCAGGTCCCGGCAGCCGAAGCCGTCGAGGGTGGAGACGGCAAAGTGCCGGAGCAGATACTCTTCGCAGCTCGAGAACTCGAAGTCGTAGTCCTCAAGCTCGGTCCAGAGCGCGCCGTTCCCGGGGTCGGGCAGGGCGTTCTTTTCACGCAGTTCGGCGGCGAGGCCCGCCGAAATCAGGATCTCCCGGGCGCCCAGCCGCTCCAGCTCGTCGGCGGCGCGGGAGAGCGCGGGCAGCATCATGTAGATGAAGTCCCCGGTGCTGACGTCCAGCGCGGCGAGGGCTGTTCCGCCCTTCTTGTCGCAGGCCAGCGCGCAGAGGAAGTTGTTGCGCGAGGAATCCAGGAGGGTGTTGTCCACCACGGTCCCCGGGGTGATGACCCGGGTGATCTGGCGTTTGACGATGCCCTTGGCCAGTTTCGGGTCCTCCATCTGTTCGGCGACGGCGACCTTGAGCCCCTTGGCCACGAGCCGGGGCAGATAGCTGTCGAGGGCATGGTGGGGAAAGCCGCACATGGGGATACCCTGCCGCTTGGTGAGCACGAGTTCCAGCGCGGAACTGACCTTTTCGGCGTCCTCGAAAAACTCCTCGTAAAAATCCCCCAGTCTGAAGAGTAGCACGGCGTCCGCCGGGATGGAGGCCTTGGCCTCCCGGTACTGCCGCATCATGGGGGTGAGAGATTCTTCCACTTTGTCCGTCCGTTCGAGATGATCCTTGTTCCGCAGATAACATACATCTTTTCGCGGCTCAAGTCAAATTTTCCGGGGCACGAAAAAGCCGCCCCGGAGTCCTCCGGAGCGGCGGAAGAGTCGGACCGATGTCACTTGCCGTCGGTGTAGAGCTTCTCGAACGTGGCGTCGAGGGTGTACTTGACACCGGTGTCGGAACCGGCCAGAGCCAGAGCGCTCATGGAGCTGGCGCTGCCGTCGGCCATGGCCACGGTGGACTCGCCGAGGTGGACCATCCCCGCATAGTACGGATTGGAAGCGTCTTCCTTGGCGGGGTTGAAATACCAGAAGGGCGTCTCGCTGTCGCTGGCGCCCAGCTTCTTGAAGGCATCGGCGAAGAGGATCAGGCCGCCGGGATTTTTCATCTTCTCCACGACGTAGCCGATCTCGCTGTTGTCCCCGACGGAGATGAAGCGGCCCATGGCCTGACGTCTCGCCGTGGTGTACCAGTTGTCCGTTTCGTAGGCTTTGATCATGCCGGAAGCGTTGGTGCAGTCATCCTTGAGGTCGGTTTTGACGCTGGTGCACATCATGACTTTGCCGGAGATGAAGGTGTTCGCGCCCCCCTTGCCGGCAAGGATGTACGAATAGGGTTTGAGGGTCCTCCCGACGGTGCTCTCGAAGGCCATGATCCCGTCGTAGGCCTGGGAGTACATCAGCATGGAGGTGACGAGCTGTTTCTTGTTGTTGAGGCAGTTGGTCCGCTGGCCGGCGGCGCGGGCGTGGCCCAGGGCGGGCATGATCATTCCCGCGAGAATGGCGATGATCGCGATCACGACCAGAAGCTCGATGAGCGTGAAACGTCTTTTCATGTTTTTTCCTTTCGCTGACAAGTTGACGGTTTCAAAAACGCCTCTTTCCCTTTAATTTATTCATTGTCCCCGTAAAAGTCAAGACCGGAAACGAAAAAATCCCCGATTTGGGGGATTTTTCCGCAAAAAACATTGATTTGCGCCCCTGTCCGGGCTATATTACCCTTATTCCGAAAGTTCGAATCGAAGGAGGGATCGTCATGAAATACCGTTTTGCAAGTCTGCTGTCTGTGCTCCTGCTGGCCGCGGGGTGCTGCTGCCCGCAGCCGAAATGCGACAAGGGGGCGTGTCTCCCGAAGGAGGACGTGAAGCTCCTGCTGCCCGACAGGATCTACGCCGTGCCCGGCGTGGAGACCAATATCTACTTCGCCAACGCCGTCCGGGTCGTCAATCCGGCCAACTACGTCTTCGAAGTCAAGGCCCCCCGGGGCCGCTGCGACGAAAAGCGCTGGCGCTACACGCCCTCCGCCCAGGACAAGTCCGGCACGTTCAATCTCCTCTTCCGGGTCCACGGCAACGACGGCGTGCTGGCCGAGAAGACCGTGGCCGTGGAGGTCTCCCCGGCGGACGCGGGCAAAGGGGAAAAGCTCACCATGCTCATCGTGGGCGACAGCCTGACCAACGCCACGGTCTACCCCAAGCGCATCCTCGAGCTTTTCAAGGCGCCGGGCAATCCCGAGACGCGTCAGATCGGCTCCCACGCGGGCAGCGGCAGGCCTGTCGTCCCGGGGGGCGTCGCCCACGAGGGCTACGGCGGCTGGACCTGGCGGCGTTTCTGCGAGCACTGGAAGAGCGACGCCGACGTCGCGAAACTCAAGACCAACCGGGAGAAACTCTACGCCCGCAGTCAGTTCCTCAAAATCGAAGACGGCAAGCCCGTGCTGGACATCCAGGCCTACTTCGACCGGGTGAACGGCGGCAAAGCGCCCGACATCATCACCTTCCAGCTGGGGGTGAACGACATTTTCGCGGCCACAGATGAAAACGTCGACGCCAAGATCGAAGAGATCTTCAAGTCCATGGACAAACTGCTGGAAGCCTTCCGCAAGGCCGCCCCGGACGCCGTGATCGGCGTGGGCATCACCACCCCCGGCGCCGCGACCCAGGACGCCTTCGGCAAGAACTACAAGAGCCGCCACTCGCGCTGGCAGTACAAAAAGAACCAGCACCGTCTGGCGGAGGCCATGATGCGCAAATTCGCCGCTGCCGATCCGTACAAGGTCGAACTGGTCCCGGTCTATCTCAACTTGGACTGCGAGAACAACTTCCCCGTGCTGACCGAGCCGGTCAATCAGGACAACGAAAAGAAGATCGCCCGCCAGAGCAACGGCGTGCATCCCGCTCCCGCCGGGTACCGGCAGATCGGCGACACCTTCTACTGCTGGATGAAGCACGTCCTCTTCCAGAAGGCCGAATCCGCGAAAAAGGCGAGATCCGCGAAGAAGTAAGGGCTAAAGGGAATCCTTCTCCACGAGATTCCGGAAGACGGCGACGAGTCTCGCCGCCGTTATGCCCCCGGGGATGGTCTGCACCTCCGTCTGCAGGGAGACGAGCCGCGGCAGGCTCTTCACTTTGGGCATCAGTTCCGCCCAGTCGATGGTCCCCTCGCCGGGGAGCCGGTGGGCGTCGCTGTAGCCGTCGTTGTCGTGCAGATGACAGGTGACGATATGGGGCGCCATCCGCTCCAGCGCACCGGAATACTCGTCGATCTTCTCTCCCCAGGCGTCGTCCATCTCGCCGAAGTACAGTTCCCGCCGTTTGCCGGGGAAGGGCTCCATGATGTGGGCGTGGCCCACGTCCAGACAGCACCCGAGATACGGCGAGTTGAAGTGCTCGACGAAAGAAGAGACCACCTCCGGCGTGTTGGAGCGCTCGTAGGCGTTCTCCACCGCGAGGATGAGACCGAGCTTCTCCGCCTCCGGCAGGAGTTTCTCCAGCGAGTCGAGCACGAAAGGCCGCAGCTCCTCGTTGGGCGTCTGATAGAAGACGCTCTCGAAAGCCCCGACGTGGAGCGTGTAGGTGCGGCACCCCGAATCGGCGCAGTAGTTCATGGCCCGCTTGTGGTCCTCGATCATGGCCGGACGCCGTCCCCGCTCGGGACAGCAGAGGTCGAACCCCTGCCCGTAGGGGGCGTGGGCCTCGACCAGGTCAAGTCCGGCCCGCCGCGCGGCCCGGGAGATCACGCTCCAGAAACGCATGTCCTTGAGGATGCGCTCCAGCCAAGTGTTGCTGAAGACGAGATTTTTCACCCCTTGTTCGCGGAACGATTCCATCACGTTGGGGATCATGACGTCGGGCACCTGGTGCCAGGAATAATAATAGGCCGGCGGAAAAGCGGGGTCGTACATGAAAAAACCTCCGGATGATCGAAAATATTGACAAGGACTCTAATTTAACATTCGTTCCGCCGTTTTTCAACCCCCCGCGCTGGAAAATCCGCCGGAGGATGTTATAGTAGCTTCTGAAGGATTTTTTCTTTTTTTCCGAAACCCGCGATAAGATTTTTGCCGGAATGCCGTCTTATGGGTGTGATCCGGCGGCGGGGAGAGGAAAACGAGGACCGCCGCCCGAACGGGTTTTTCGACCGCCCGGCCGGACCGGGCCAACAGGGAAGGACAGTACGATGGATGAAATTGAAATGCGCTTCCAGCGATTGTGCCGCGAGGAACTCTCGTATCTCCGCGGCGGAGTGTTCCGCATCGTCGGCAATGCCGCCGACACCGACGACGTGATCCAGGAGGCGCTTCTGCGGGCCTTCCGCCGCGCCGGCTCCTTCCGCGGCGACGCGGATCTGCGGAGCTGGGTCTACCGCATCGCCGTGAACTGCGCCTTCGATCTCCTGCGGGAGCGCAAACGCGAGGCCGAGGCCGGACGCCAGTACGCCGAGACCGCAAGCGAAAAAGACGAAAAAACCGAAAAACGCCTCGCCGAACTGGAAAAGGCCGTCTCCGAGCTTCCGGAACTCTACCGCGAGGCCATTGTCTGGGGGTGTCTGGCCGACCTCTCGGGCAGCGAGGCGGCCGCCCGGCTGGGATGCTCCGAAAATACCCTTTACCAGCGGGTTTTCAAGGCCAGACAGATGTTGAAAAAAGCCATGACCCAGAAGGAGGTGGCACGATGATGAACGATATGCTTTTGGACGGATTGCTGACACAGTGGAAGACGGAACGCGCCCCGCGCCCCGGAGACTTCTCCTCGAACGCCTCTTTCGAGCGGCGCTTTTTCACCGCCGTCCGGATCGAAAAACAGAAGCGTCCCCGCAAAGCGCCCCGTCCCTCCGGTCTGTTGGGCCTGATCGGCAAAATCCGGCCCGCATTCGAGCCCTCCGAGAGGGTGTGCGCGTCTTTCAGCCTGGCCCCCTCCGCCATGGCCGCGTCGCGGATCCACTGCTGCTGTTCGGCGGCCCCCGGACTCATCGGCGGCCTCTTCGACGACGCCCCGGTCCCCGGCAGCGCCCCCGCTTTCGACACCGAGGAGTACAAAACCGTCGGCGAACGACCCTTCGTCGCCGTGACCGCCAATCCCCTCTCGACTTTCGGCGCCGACGTGGACAGCGCCATGTACGCCAATCTGCGCCGCATGGTTTTGAAAGAAGACCGCCTGCCGCCGCCCGAGGCCGTGCGTCTGGAGGAACTCATCAACTACTTCGGCTACGACTATCCGCAGCCCGAAGGCAAAGCCGTGATGCGCCCGCACTTCGCCTCGGGCGCCGCGCCCTGGGCCCCGGAACGCCGCCTGCTCCTGATCGGCGTCCAGACCCCCGTGCCCGACCGGGAGAAACTCCCGGCGTCCCACTACGTCTTCCTCATCGACAACTCCGGCTCCATGGACGACGTCTTCCCCATGGTCCGCGAAGCCATGACCGCCCTGGCCGGAAATCTGCGCTCCGGCGACAAGGTCAGCATCGTCACCTACGGCGGCGACGTGCGGGTCCTCCTCGAGGGGTGCTCCGACGTCTCCACCGTCTGCGAAGTCATCGCCAAACTCGAGGCCGAGGGGTGCACTCCCGGCGGAGAGGGCATCCAGAAAGCCTACGCCCTCGCCGAGAAACACTTCATCCCCGGCGGCAACAACCGCATCGTCCTCATCACCGACGGCGATTTCAACGTCGGCGCCTCCAGCGAGGCGGAGCTCGTCGAAATGGTCAAGGCCAAACGGGACACCGGGATCTATCTCACCGTCGCCGGGTGCGGCATGGGCAACTACAAGGACAACAAAATCAAAATGCTGGCCAACAAGGGCAACGGCAACGCCTTCTACCTCGACTCCATGCGCGAGGCCAAACGGGTCTTCGTCCACGGCATGACGGGCAATATGTACGCCCTCGCCCGCGACGTCAAGTTCCAGGTCGAATTCAACCCCGCACAGGTCTTCGCCTACCGCCTGCTGGGCTACGAACTGCGGGACATGACCGACCGCGACTTCCGCGACGACAAAAAGGAGTCCGGTACCGTCGGCCAGGGCCAGCAGCTCACCGCCCTTTACGAGATCATCCCTGCCGACGCGGCGGCATCAGTCAAAAACGCCGCCGTCCCCAAGATGCCGCCCCTCAAGTATCAGACTGCGTCGGCAAGCGGCAGCGAGGAACTCCTGACGTTCCGGATCCGCTGGCGCGAACCTCAGGGAAAGAAAGCCGCACGGGAAGAGGCCTTTTCCGTGCCCGGTCTCCCGCCGGAAGACGAGAACTGGAACTGGGCCGCCGCCGTCGCCGAGGCCGGACTTGCCCTCCGCAGCTCCGCCTTCGCCCCCGCGGCCTCCCTGAAACACGCCGCCAAACAGGCTCAGCAGCACCTGGGAGAAGACCCCTCCGGCGACCGCGCCGAATTCCTCCTTCTCCTCCGCCGCGCAACCGAGCTTTCCCGATAAAGGGAGGGAAGTTCCGGGGGGAGGGAAAAACTTTTTTTCACGTGAAAAGCCGAACGTCGGCTCCGGTATAACTGCGGCTTGCCCTTCGGGGAGCCGCAGGAGACTTCGGCGCGTCCCCGAAGGGCAACGCGCCATCATCTGCCCGCGGGTGCTACCCGCCCCCTCCCCCCGGGCCCCCCTTCCTTTTCAAAAAGGCTATGTTCCCCATATGGGTAGGTTTAGCGCGGGCCGCCGTTTGAACGCGAGCCGTCCAGCCGGGAGAGAGACAACCGCTTTGCGGTTTTCCCTCCCCGGACCCCTTCTTTTGTTCCCTCCCGCGACGAGCGCGGGCCTCGGGGTAGTTCCCTTCTGAAGTTGCGCGCCTGCGTTCGGCCGGGCTTTGCCCGTCCTCACTCGCGGCTTACTGCTCGACCTACGTTCATCTGCGCTCAAATACTTGAGCGCATCCGGCTGCCCTTCGGTTGCCGGTCCATTCACATTCGGTCTGCGAGAAGAGCGGGCGACCCGCTCGCCTCCCGTGGGCAAAGTGTGCCGTCGAGACGTTCTTTTTTCGTCACCTACCCACGTGGGGAACAGAGCTTTTCAAAAAAAGCGGCGTATTTCGGGGCAGTATTCATAATATTCCCAGTATTCCCAGTATTCCCAGTCCCCCCGGGCCCCCCGGCTTTGCCGTCACCGGAAGACCGCGATGCCGCCGGGGGCTTTTTCCTGCTCCGGGCCGGTGGCGAAGATGCGGAAACCCCGTTTCGAGACCCCTTTCGCGACGGCGATCTCGCCGTGTTCGTACCCGAAGGGGCGGTCCCCGCAGCGGTCGCGGAGTCCCGCGAGTGCCCGGGGATGCGCCGGAAGCACCCCCGTTTGCCGGAACTCTTCCATGACGCCGAACGCCGCCTCCGCCATGATGCGGATGTCCCGGATCCGCTCGAAATGCCGCAGGTAAGTCAACTCCATGCCCCCCGTCATGTCGGCGAAGATGAACCCCCGGGGCGCGGTCAGCCGAAGGAGCGCTCCGCGTTTGGCGGAGAGGGGAACATCTTTCTGCAAAACGAGTTCGGCGAGCCGCTCGCTGCGGCGGACGGCGTGCCGCATATCCAGCAGCGTATAGAGGTCCCAGGCGCCTCCGGAGCGGGGGGTGACCCCCGTTTGGGCGTAAAGGCGGAGCCCCTGAAGCGTCTCGTCGCCGATGGCGCGCAGCAGGACCGCGTCCCAGTCGGGAGCGTCTCCCAGCAAAGAAGCGTATTCCTCTTTCGTCCAGTTCAGGCGCGGGAGCGTCCCGGCCAGCGCCTGAAGACGGATCTTTTCGACGGAGATCCCCACCAGCCGGGCGACGGCGGAATGGGAGGAAATGCACCATGCCGCAAGCTTCCGCAGCCCCGCGTCGGCGCGGATGACGGTTTTTTTGTCCCGGGCGCACCCGATCAGCAGCGCCTGAAAACGGGCCGCCGTCCGCAGAAGGCCGCAGGAACACATATAAGCGCCGGTCTCCGGGTCGATCTCCTCCCGGACGGAGCCGACGGGCAGAGCGAGAAAGCGTTCCACCGCAGGGGGATATCGGGGATTTTCCCTGCGGAGACGCGCCAGATCCTTCTGCATTTCGTCGAAAGAACGATACCAGACGAAAAACGACGCCTCGGGCTCCGTTTCCGCCAGCGTTTTCAAGGGTTCCTGTTTCACGGAGAGGGCGTTTTTCTCCCGCGCGTCGTATTCCGCCGTGGAGACCGGCGCGTCCCTTCCGATCATCCCTGCGAGCCGGACCAGCCGGGAGCGGATGTCCCGTTCGAGGAACCGGGCCGTGCAGAACATCCCCGCGAGGACGAGAAAGGCCAGCAGGACGGGGATGAAGGCCATTTTTCTGATCCTGCGGCCGTCCGGCGCGAAAACGACGGCGAGGACGACGAGGAACAGGACCGCCGTCAGCGTCAAGGGCGTTTCCCCCCGAACGATGAGAAGCAGAACCGCTCCGGCGGCAAACAGGAGGTTCCAGCACTTTTTCCAGTGTCCGACGGTGAGAAGATCGCGGGCCCGCCATTTGCGGATCCCCTCATACTTGCCGCCGCCGATGAACAGCATCGCCGCGCCCAGCAGGAGCGCGTAAATCGCGGCCAGCAGGAGTCCGGAAGCGATGCTTGCCGCGCCGAAGCCCGAAACGAGCACGAGGCGGATCACCGCGAGATAAGCGAACATCCGGAAGAGAAGGGCGAGGCAGAGCAGCCCCGCTCCCATGAGGTGGGCGGAGCGGGGGGAATCCATCATGAGGAACTTGTGCAGGAACCGTCTTCTCCGGTAGTGTTTCAGCGGCCGGACGGCTTTCATGTTTTGCTCTCCAGTGAGTGTATTGTTCGATCATTCCCGGGGGGAAGGACAACCGGGCCGTCCTGCCTTATACCTTCCTGTCAGCCGGGAGAGAGACAACCGCTTCGCGGTTTTCCCTCCCCGGACCCCTTCTTTTGTTCCTTCCCGCGGCGAGCGCGGGCCGTCGGGTAGTTTCCTTCTGAAGTTGCGCGCCTGCGCTCAGCCGGGCTTTGCCCGTCCTCGCTCGCGGCTTAGTGCTCGACCTACGTTCATCTGCGCTCAAATACTTGAGCGCATCCGGCTGCCCTTCGGTTGCCGGTTCATTCACATTCGGTCTGCGCGCTCGGCGGCGACCGCCTCGCCTCCCGTGAGCAAAGTGTGCCGTCGAGACATCCTTTTTTCGTTACCTGCACACGTGAGGAAACAAAACTGCCCAAAACCGTTCCGTCACGCCGTCAAAAGTCTCCGTCACTTCGTCAAATGACGGTTTTTCTCACTTCGGCCCGTCCGTCTCCGCCTCGACAGAAGCCCGTCATTCTCGCAACGGCCCGTCCGTCACATTCCCCCAAATACCCCGTTTTTCTTGAAAAGGAGAGGGGCCCGGGGAGAGGGAAAACTTCTTTTTCCGTAAAAAGAAGTTTTCCCTCTCCCCGGTTCCCACCGCTCTCTCTTTCTCACAGCAGGCTGGCGGCGAGGGCGGCGAGGTGGCCGCGTTCGCTTTTGGCGAGGGTGACGTGGCCGAAGAGGGGCTGGCCCTTCATGCGTTCGACGGAGTAGCTGAGGCCGTTGCTGGAGGCGTCGAGGTAGGGGTTGTCGATCTGGTGGGGGTCGCCGGTGAGGACCATTTTGGTATCGTCGCCGCAGCGGCTGATGATGGTTTTGACTTCGTGGGGGGTGAGGTTCTGGGCTTCGTCGACGATGACGAACTGCCGGGGGATGCTGCGGCCGCGGATATAGGTGAGGGCCTCGAGTTCGAGTTTATGGGAGTTCTGGAGGCTTTCGACGGAGAAGCGGCGGCTGCTTTTGGGGTTGCGTTCGGACTCGCCGCCGAGGAGGAAGTCCAGATTGTCGAAGATGGGCTGCATCCAGCCGGCGAGTTTGGCGTCCTTGCCTCCGGGGAGGAAGCCGATGTCGTTGCCCAGGGGGATGATGGGGCGGGAGACGAGGATCCTGTCGTAGAGTTCGGCGTTGAGGACGCAGTGGAGTCCGGCGGCGAGGGCGAGGAGGGTCTTTCCCGTTCCGGCGCCGCCCACGAGGGT
>Ga0310690_10009579_pt1 | contig 12139 bp, 12 predicted proteins | sample AusTroGonzalo_MG_2_FD_207661 | JGI IMG/M metagenome (GOLD analysis project Ga0310690, IMG submission 207661) | Bovine rumen microbial communities from tropical cattle in Woodstock, Queensland, Australia - Gonzalo_04 (v2) (version 2) | ecosystem: Host-associated > Mammals > Digestive system >...
ACGAGCCCCATTCTGGTAGCCGTGGCGATATCGGTCTTGGGGTGAGCCATCATTGCGATACCGCTGCCGAGGTGCACGAGGGGTATCACCGACAGATCTATAAGGGACGTAAGCTCTCTGAATTTTTCGGTCTGAGCGTCATAGTATGGGTCGAATACGCCTGCCGTAGCATAGTGCTGATAAACGCCCTCTAACGTAAAGCGTGAGGCTTTTATCAGATCGACCGCCTTTTTGACGTCCTCCTTGTCCTTGAAGCCGAGACGGTTGAAGCCGGAGTCTATCTGCAGATGCAGCTTGAACGGGTACTTGCTCGGATTATTGAGCAGAGCCTCGAGATATTCAAGGTCGGGGATCGCGAGAGTGAGTTCGAGCTTTTCAGCGTCGTCTATGCGATCAAGAGCAACGGGCTCCAGACAGAGCAGGGATGCGTTCTTGTTATGCTTTCTGAACGCCTCAGCCTCTTCAACAGAAGAAACGGCGAAGTAATGTATACCGCCGTCATACAGGGCGTTTACAGCCTCATATCCGTGTCCGTAGGCGTCGCCCTTGACGATGCCGATATGCGTGCCGTATTCGCTGTACTTTTCAGTCAGCGTCTTTGCATTATGTCTGAGATTATCGAGATTGATAAGTGTATATGTATCGGTCATAATTACCTCCAAACTACTATATGTAGATATTTTATCACTCAGCTATAACAGGTTAATGCTGTATAAGAATATTGCAGTATTGTTCCGATTTTGTTACAATTCTTGAATTTCGCGCTTTAATAGGATATAATGTCAGTGATTTGAAAAAATACGATACAGTAAGGGAATAATATGAAGAGATTTCTTACCATTCTGATATGTAAGCTCCTGCGATTCGCGGGTAAGCTGATAGGCAAGGGAAGCAGTATGCCCGGACAGGTCGCTCTGAAGATCTGCCCCGATATCCTGCAGAGAGTCGAGCTGCCGCCTTACATCATCGCGATAACCGGCAGCAACGGCAAGACCTCGACCGTCGAGATGATCGCCCATATCCTCACAAAGAGCGGCAAGAGCGTCGCTTGGAACCGCGAGGGCTCGAACCAGATAGAGGGCGTCACCACGATGGTGCTGTCTAATGCTACTCTGTCCGGCAAGGTCAAGAGCGACATCATGCTCATCGAGAGCGACGAGCGCTACGCTAAAAAGACCTTCAAATATATCAACATCACTCACTATGTGATCACCAACCTCTACCGCGATCAGCTAACGCGCAACGGTCATCCCGAGTTCGTCTTTGAGGCTATCGCCGAGAGCATACAGCCCGACACCAAGCTGATACTCAACGCCGACGATCCGCTGGTATCCGTGTTCGGTCACGAGAGGGATGGCGTTATCTGGTTCGGCGCGGACGAGCTTTCCACCGATACAAAGGAGCTGGTCAGCGTCTATAACGACGGCGCGTACTGCCCGATCTGCAAAGCTCCCATGCGCTATAAGACCCACCACTACAACCACATCGGTATCTACGAGTGCACACAGTGCGGATATCACCGCGAGGATACCGATTACACCGTCACCGCCGTGGATATGAATAAGGGCGAGATAGAGATCAACGGCAAGTATCATATCTCCCTCGCTCTCAAGTCACTGTACAACATCTATAATATCCTTGCCGCGTTCACGGTCGCTTCTCTGATCGGCATAGACGGTGAGAAGATCGCCGCCGAGATGAACGACTACGTCCTGAAAAACGGTCGCGTCATCAACTTCAAGCTCGGCGACCGCAAGGGTACTCTGCTGACCTCGAAGCACGAGAACAGCGTTTCCTACGATCACTCTCTGCGCGTAGCCTGTGCCTGTGAGCAGGGCGCGGACGTCCTGATAATCGTGGACGCCATCAGCCGCAAGTATTTCACCGGCGACGTTTCGTGGCTCTGGGATATCGACTTCGAAATGCTGAATAATGATAACATCGGCGATATAGTATTAGCCGGCACATATGTGAACGATCTCGCCGCGCGCTTCTCGTACACCGACATCCCGCAGGAGAAGATCCACCTGTTCGAGGATATCGACAAGGCGGCTCAGTTCCTGAACAACGGCAGGAAAGAGTATATCTACATCATCACCTGCTTCTCGGATAAAGAGAAGATACTGTCCGAAGTGGAAGTCGAGGAGGTTTAAGATGAAGCTGCTGCATTTGTATCACGATATCATGAACCTCTACGGCGATTACGCCAACGTCAGCGCGATGGAGCGCATACTCGAGAAGAGCGGTGAGGAGGTCGCCGTAGACCGCCTCAGCCTCGGCGATAACGCCGTGCTGTCTGACTATGACTTCATCTTTATCGGTTCCGGTACCGAGAAGAACCAGAAGACCGTGCTCAGCGATTTTGTCAGGTATAAGGACGATCTTGCGGAATTCATCAAGTCCGGCAAAGTCCTTCTTATGACCGGCAATTCATTCGAAATGCTCGGCAAGACCATAACCGACGGTCACGGTAACGTATATGAGGGCTTGGGTCTGTATGATTACACCACCGTCGAGTTCACCGGCAAGCGTATGACGGCTGATATAATCTGTGAGGATAGGACCGGTTCTCTTGATAAGAAGCTGGTCGGCTTCATCAACAAGTCGAGCGCGATATACGGTATCAAAACCTCGCTGTTCAAGATCAGGTTCGGCATCGGCGACAACGAGGGCTATCACACCGAGGGAATCAGGGACAACAACTTCTTCGGCACTCACATCACCGGCCCGATACTCATGAAGAACCCGCATTTCCTCATATACATGGCTTCTCTGATATTAGGCAGAGAACCGAGCGCGGATCACCTTACCTACGAGCAGAAGGGCTACGAAACCACCCTGCGTAAGCTCAGCGAGCGCGCGCAGTCATAAGGAGGCAACACTATGGCTATGTCGGCGACCAAATGGCTGATGAACAAGTTCAAGGACATCAACCACGAACGACTGAACAAGCATATCGAGATAATACAGAAGAACACCGGCAAAAGCAAGTTCTATATCCGTATGGATATGATGTGGAACTTTCTGACCCGCGGCACAGGCTACACGGATTATTTCCGCTGCAATTTCATCGAGCTGAGCAATAAGGAGAAGGATACCTTTGCCACCGCCAAGAAATTCTACAAGCTGCTCGCGTATCTGAACAGTGAGGAATACCTCGTCGTGCTCAACGATAAGCTGATATTCGACGAGCTGTTCAAGGAGTATCTCGGCAGAGAGTTCATCAATCTGCAGATCAGCACTCCCGAGCAGTTCAAAGAGTTTCTGAGCGACAAGACCACGGTGTTCGCCAAGGAGAACCACGGCGAGGGCGGTCACGGAATCACCAAGCTCAAAGTCGCCGATATCACCGATGTTGAGGCTCTGTATCACGAGCTGAAGAAGAACGGTCAGCTGCTTGTTGAGGACGCCATCATCCAGCATGAGGATCTGAACCAGATCAACCCGTACGTCGTCTGCTCCTTCCGTATCATCACCCTGTACAAGGACGATAAGGCATACATGATCGCCAACGCCATGCGCATCAATCAGGATGACGCGGAGGTCATCGGCTGCACGAATGACCTGTATTTCAGCATAGGCGCGGACGGCAAGATCGACAGCAACGTTGTCGACGACTACGGCAATATATACGAGACCCACCCCATGACCGGCAAGCGTTTTTCCGACGTAGTTATCCACGGCGTGAAGGAAGCCTTCGATATGTGTGTCGAGGCTCATCAGCGCATCCCTCAGGTGCGCTACATCGGCTGGGACGTAGCCTTCTCTGTCAACGGTCCCGTCATGGTCGAGGGCAACGAGTACCCCGGCTACGGGCTTGTCCAGCACTTCAAGCTCAAGGATAAGCGCACGGGTCATCTCAAAGAGATCGCCGACGTCCTCGGCGATGAGTTCGATCAGATAAAGCTGTAAGTTCAGCCTTCCCCTTGAGGGGAAGGTGTCACCAACGGGTGACGGATGAGGTGTTTTGCAGTTCCTTTGATAGGCGCATTCTGACACCTCATCCGACCAATTAGCAAGCAAATTGCCCACCTTCCCCTCAAGGGGAAGGCTTTTTATTAGGAAGGCTTTTCTTTACGGTATCCGTATATCCTCAGGTCTGACAAGCTCCAGAAACGGGTATTCATTCTTCATCAATTCACATATATCATGTGCGGGATCATCCGTATTACAGACGCATATGAGCCTTGCATGGCATGTTTCTTTATACATCCTCGCCGCTCTGCGAACCTGCGCCTCGGCGTTGTCTGCTTCGAGTTTATCAAGGATTATCGTCACACCCTTACACGAGCAGCAGCACATATCCATTATCGCCGTCAGGAACGCGCACAGACCGACCACTGCGAAAATTATCAACAATATCATACTTATTATGTACATCAAATCACCTCTTTATATACTATCGCACGCATAGCCTGTTGTGCATAAAATGTTACCGTCTGCGGATAATATCATTGTCGGGAGACCGGCAAATTCGTAAGAGGTGATATATATGTTTGATGAGAAGATAGCCAATCACGCGATACGCTGCACAGTGCGCGACTGCCGCCACCACAACGGCGAGCAGAATTACTGCTCACTCGACTGCATCGACGTAGCGTCGCATGAGAAAGAACCCACCGACGAGCGCTGTGTGGACTGCCGCTCATTCAGCTGTAAGCACAAGGGCATAAACTGCTGAGCAAAGCCTCACCGACCTCCTGTAAATCAGGGGGTCTTTTTCTATGTTGATCGTTATTACAAGGGGCGCAATCGTTAAGGTTGAGATTGCCACGTCGGAACGATGTTCCTCCTCGCAATGACAATTTGAAATGCGCCCCGTGGCAATCTCACACAGACTCGCTGTCATTGCGAGGCTCCCAAAGGAGCCGTGGCAATCCCACAAACAGGGACTGTTGTTTTCTGTTAACTTTCGCTTTGCGAATGTCCCTACGGGACACGGGAGCACCAAGGCGCTCCCCTACAAACCTCACTTAAGAGTTACTGAGTAGGGGAGGGGGGATCTCCCCTAAGGGGAGGTGTCCGCAAAGCGGACAGAGGGGAGCCGTCTCCGGCTGAGGAATGCTCCTCCCGAAAACTATTTTCACAGATCACGCACAAATACATAGTATATACTGTATTCTTTGGTGAGGTGATGATATGAAGGCGGCGGTCATAGGCGGAGATAAGCGGATGCTGTTCACGGCAAAGGAGCTGCTGAACGACGGCTTTGAGGTATGTATAGCGGGCTTCGATCATCTGCTTAGTCTCTGCGATATACTGGTTGCCGATATAGAAACCGCCGCGGCGTGGGCAGATATGATCATCCTGCCGGTCAGACCGATGAAGGGTGATCTTCTGACTGCTCCGTTCAGCGACGATCCCGTCAAGATATCCGACCTGATGAGGCTGATAGGGAATAAGCCCGTGTTTACCGGCAGCGGCGATCTGATAAGGCAGTTCGCTCACGGCGCTGTATATGACTATACCGTGCGCGATGAATTCGTCATACGCAATGCAGGGCTGACAGCCGAGGGCGCATTAGGCATACTTCTCAACGACTACGAGGGTTCTGTCTTCGGAACGGATTTTTTTGTCATGGGTTACGGCAGGATAGGCAAGCTCCTGTCGCGCGATCTTTTTGCTCTCGGCGCGAATGTCACCATAGCCGCGAGGAAAGCGTCCGACCGCTCTATGGCTGAACAGTGTGGCATAAATGCTGTAAATTATCCGGATATAGATTTCGGAGCATACGACGTTATCTTCAACACCGTTCCTGCATTGATCGCAGATTCAAAAGCTGTTGACAGTATGCGAGAGGATGTTTTCCTCGTCGATCTCGCCTCAGCTCCCGGAGGAGTCGATCATATCAGAGCGAGGGAGAGGGGACTTACCTGCATCCACGCTCTGTCACTTCCCGGCAAGACCGCGCCCTTAGCCGCAGGACGTATCATCAAGGATACCGTATTGAATATACTGAGTGAAACGTTGGGGTACTATCCCACGTTTTAATTGGTTGAGATTGCCACGGCACAAGTTTGTGCCTCGCAATGACATATTAGACTAAGGAGGAAAACGGTGGAAAAGATAACTGCAGGCTACGCGTTAACAGGCTCTTTTTGCACCTTTGATAAAAGCATCAGAGAGATGTCGAAGCTCAGCTCAATGGGCTTCGATATACTGCCCCTGATGTCAGAGAACGCCTATTCGACTAACACCCGCTTCGGCAAGGCTCGTGACATCATCACAAAAATCGAGGATATCACAGGCAAGAGCGTGATACACACTATCATCGGAGCCGAGCCTATCGGCCCCAAGCATATGTGCGATATCATGATAGTAGCTCCCTGTACGGGCAACACGCTGTCGAAAATTGCGCTGGGCATAACGGATACTCCGGTGACTATGGCGGTCAAATCGCAGCTTCGCATAGGAGCTCCGGTGCTGCTGTGCGTGGCTTCGAACGACGCCCTCGGAGCTTCTGCCGAGAACATCGGCAAGCTCTTGAACCGCAAGAATATCTACTTTGTCCCGATGCGTCAGGACGACCCCGAGAACAAGCCTAACTCCCTTGTAGCGCGCTTCGAGCTGATCCCCGAGTGCGTGAAGCTCGCATCAGAGGGCAGACAGTACCAGCCGATCTTTGTTTGATTTATAAATCGTAGGGGAGGGGTTTACTCCTCCCGAAACCTTTCAACTATTGGCTGTTGCACGCAAAGCCAACAAACCTCTCCGTAGGGACGACCATTGGTCGTCCCTACAATAAGCGTTTCATCCATATGCCGTTAACACGCAAAGCACAGCAAACCTCTCCGTAGGGACGGTCATTGACCGTCCGGACGCGCAGCGTCATTTTCTCTCCTATCTGACGTTATATCAATAATCTATGCCCGTCATCCTGCGGACGACCGATGAGGTCTCCCCCGTGGGGGAGGTGTCCGAAGGACAGAGGGGTGCCGTCTCCGGCTGAGGAACGTCCCTACGGAAACGCTACACAGTGTAGACTGTAGACTGTAGACAAGGGTCACAACACTTTATATACACTATACAACTTTTTACATAATTACTTTTCTCAGATATCCTTGTCTACATTGTCTACAATACTTAAAAACCCACTGTTTATGCGGCTTTTTGTGTAGACAAGGGTGTAGACAAAGTGTAGACAAAGATGTAGACAAACGCCTGAAAACGTTTATTCAAAGGGCAAATCCTGTTCGTATAACGGCAGTTCTGTAAACTCGTCTACAGGCTCGTCTACAAAGTCGTCGGCACATAATACTTCCCGATTTTGCTAATTGGAATTATAGACGGCGGATCATATGATACAATGATATGCGACTACGATAATCGAGGTATGTGTATGTGTACGACAGATGAATTGAGATCACAGTTTAGATCACTCAACGATATGCAGCAAAAGGCGGTGTTCCACACCGAAGGCCCCGTGCTGATACTCGCGGGCGCCGGCTCGGGCAAGACCACCGTGCTCGTCAACCGTATCGCCTATATAATCAAATCCGGACTCGCTCAGCCGTGGCAGATACTCGCCATCACCTTCACCAATAAGGCTGCGGGCGAGCTGAAAGACAGGATAGAGGCTGTCGGCGGCGAGGGCGCGGAAGAAGTCTGGGCTGCCACCTTCCACTCCACCTGCGCCCGTATACTGCGCCGCTACGGCGACAGATTAGGCTTCACGAGCCACTTCACCATCTACGACACCGACGACTCGCGCCGTCTGATGAAGGAGATACTGAAGCAGCTGAACATCGACGAAAAATTCCTCTCCCACAAGACCGTCCTCAACGAGATATCCAAGTACAAGGACAAGCTCAAAGAGCCGAAGGACGTCAAGACCGACGCTTCATACGACAGCCGTTTAAAGTACATAGCGCAGGCGTACGAGCTGTATCAGCAGCGTCTGCTGACCTCGGACGCGATGGACTTCGACGACCTCATCTGCAACACGATCAAGCTGTTTGAGCAAAATCCCGACGTTCTCGAATACTATCAGAACCGCTTCAAGTACGTCATGGTGGACGAATACCAGGACACCAACAAGAGCCAGTTCAAGCTGATCAGCCAGCTCTCGGCAAAGCGCGGCAACCTGTGCGTTGTCGGCGACGACGACCAGAGTATATACAGATTCAGAGGCGCTACCATCGAGAATATCCTGAGCTTTGAGAAGGAGTTCAAGGGTGCGGAAGTCATACGCCTTGAGCAGAACTACCGCAGCACCGGTACAATACTAGACGCAGCTAATAACGTCATCAAGAACAATATCGAGCGCAAGGGCAAGACGCTGTGGACTCAGAATCCCAAGGGCGAGCGCATCACTGTACATACCGCGTCCAGCGAGAGGGAAGAGGCTATGTTCATAGCGAAGACTATCCTCGACGGCGTTGCATCGGGACGGAATTTCTCCGACTTCGCTATCCTCTACCGCATGAACGCCCAGTCTAACTCCATCGAGCAGGCGCTCTCTCGCTCGGGTATCCCTCACCGAGTCATCGGCGGTCACCGCTTCTATGACCGCGAGGAGATCAAGGACATGACCTCCTATCTGCAGGTCGTCAACAATCCTCACGATGATATCAGATTGCGCAGGATAATCAACCGCCCTAAGCGCTCTATCGGCGACGCTACGATGACAAAGGTAGCCGAGATCGGCGCAGGGATAGGGGAGAGCTGCTACAGCGTAATCAGGCACGCTTCCGATTATCCGACCCTCTCGAGAGCCGCCGCTAAGCTGGAGGCATTTGCTCAGCTGATAGACGGCTTTGTCGAAGCCTCCGAGTCGGGTGAATATTCTCTTGCAGAATTATATGATCTGATATTGGAGCACACAGACTACAAGAATTACCTCAAAGCCGAGAAGGACGACTGGGAGCAGCGCATCGAGAACATCGACGAGCTGTCCTCGAACATCATCAAGTTCCAGGAGGATTACGGCGATGAAGCCACCTTAGGCGCCTTTCTCGAAGAGATATCGCTGATGACCGACATCGACAACTACGACGCCGAGACCGACAGCGTGGTCATGATGACCCTGCACTCGGCTAAGGGTCTGGAGTTCCCGGTGGTGTTCATCCCCGGTATGGAGGACGGCGTTTTCCCGTCCATACAGACCATCATGGAGGCAGGCGAGCTGAACGAGGAACGCCGCCTCGCGTACGTCGGCATCACCAGAGCCAAGGAGAAGCTCTATCTGATAAAGACAAGGGAGAGGATGCTGTTCGGCTCTACGACCCATAACCGCGAGTCGCGCTTCGTCACCGAGATACCCGGCGATCTTACCGAAAAGACCGGAAACGAGAATGTGTTCGCAAAGCACAAGTTCGAGTATCAGCCTCAGCAGAACTTCGATCCCTTCGCGAAGAAGAAGCCTGCAACAGCCCCGACGAAGAACCATTACGCAGTCGGCAACACGGTCTTCCACAAGGTGTTCGGCACCGGCATGGTGACCAACGCCGTGCCCATGGGAAACGACACCATGCTGGAGATAGCCTTCGACAAGGTCGGCACAAAGACCCTGATGGCAAACTTCGCCAAGATGGAGATAATTAAATGATAATCGGTTGAGATTGCCACAGGACGCATATAAATCGTCATTCCGAGGAGGGCGACTAAGCCCGACGTGGGAATCTCAACCTTAACTAAATGCGTCCTTCGCAATGACAAAAAAATAATCACAAAACCCAAAAACCTCCGTATTATGTATTGATGTAGTCTGAACATCAAATAATAATCGGAGGTTTTACTTATGCCTGATAATAATAATGCAACGGCAGCCGAGAACCGTTCATACGGCGAACCCGTCTGCATAGACGCGCGGCGCGTCTACGACAGCTGCGGCGACAAGGACTGTCTGTCCGATCTTCCGGTGTTCCTGAGCGAGCAGTCGCAGGAGCTGATCGACAATGCCGTTAACGTCCGTATCCGCAGCGCGGACGTACTCAACACGATGCTCGATATCGAGCCGGTGCCGTTCAACCGCGGCTTCTATTCCATCGACATAACCTTTTTCTTTTCCGTGATCCTTGACGTCTTTTCATCGCCCAACACTCCGCCCACTCAGGTGACGGGTATCTGTATGTCCGACAAAAAGGTGATCCTGTACGGCTCCGAGGGCAATGTGAGAGTCTTCTCGTCCGACATGGCTCTCGACGAGTTCGACTTGCAGAATCCCCCCCTTCGCAGTCTGCCCACTGCGAACGTGCAGGTAGCGAAGCCCATAGCTCTTGCCGTGACTCTGGCTGACAGAGGCTGCGGCTACAAGCTGCGCCATAAGGTGCCGTGCGGACTCGTCAAGGCGATCGGCGGCGACCTCAGCGAAAGCGGCGAGAGGGTAGCGCTCGCGACACTCGGCGTATTCTCCATCGTACAGCTCATGAGAAGCGTGCAGATGCTGATCCCGTCCTACGACTTCTGCATCCCCGAGAAGCACTGTGAGGGCTCTACCGACAGCCCGTGCGAGATGTTCTCGCGGCTCGACTTCCCGACCGACGAATTCTTCCCGCCGAACGTCGCCGAAAGCGGCTCCGACAACAACGGCTGCGGCTGCGGCTGTGACAGCTGAATCACATAATAAAGCCCCGTATCGCTTTTGATACGGGGCTGATTTAATAATAGTCATTGCGAGCCAACGGCGTGGCAATCTCAACCGATTATCATGTCCTCAGATTCTTTTTATGCTTGGTGAAATCCCAGTCTATCAGCTCCTCGCCGTCAACGATGAACGCCCTCTTTGCCAGTAATGCGAGAGGCTCGTCTGAGTAGCTGTCGGAGTAGAAGTCATCTATCTCGCCGTCGGGGAATACTTCTCTGAATCTCCTGACCTTCTCGGCATGGTAGCAGTTGACGCCTGTATACTTGCCGGTATGTATATCGACCTTGGATGCGATGACTGTGATATTCAGCTTCTTTTCAAGAGGCTTGAGCAGAAACTCAGGTGAAGCTGAGATGATCACGTCGTCGTCCCTGTGGGTATCGCGGTAGAACTCCTTGATGCCGCCTAGCTTCTCAGCCCAGAAAGCCTCAACGTCCTTCTCACCGTCGCAAGCCTTCAAAAAGCCGTACATATGCTCCTTGAACTCGGTCTTGTCGCCTATGTGGAACAGATAATACCTCGCTGTATAAAAGCCGATAGCGGGCACGTGCAGCAGCGCCTTGGGGTGCTTTTTCATGCACCACATGACAAAGTCGCGCGTAGAGTCGCCGTTATATAACGTTTCATCAAAATCATAGACATTCATGATAAAGCACTCCTAACTGAACACATTATATCCGAGAGAGCCGATAAATACAAGAAAAATTCATAATTTCTTAATTTATGCGCGGATTATGTATGATAGAATAATCTAAATAATAGGGAGGATAGGGCTTTGTTTGGATATATCAAGGTTGACAGGGCGGAGCTGCTCGGCAAAGAGTACGACGCCTACAAGGGCATCTACTGCGCGCTGTGCAGACAGCTCGGCAGGGATTATTCGATATTCGCCCGGTTCATCCTCAGCTACGACTGTACCTTCTACGCTATGCTGGCTCTGGATATCGAGAAAGAGCCTCTCTGCTACGAGCAGAAATGCTGCCGCTTCAACCCCTTCAAAAAGTGCCTGTACGCTAAGACCGAGTCCGCTTCATTATCGCTCGCGGCGGCATTATCGGTCATATCCGCGTACTACAAGCTGCGCGACGATCTGATAGACTCTCCGTGGTACAAGCGTCTGGCTTGCAGATTGTTACAGCCGTTCTTCTCCCGATGGCGCAAAAAAGCGGCGAAGAAATATCCCGATATGGACGCTTTCGTCGCGAAAATGCTCGACTCCCAGATACAAGCTGAGCATGACGAGAACTGCATGACGGATATGGCTGCTCAGCCGACAGCTGATATGCTCAAAGCCGCCTGTGAAATGCTTGTAGATAACCTGACACTTAGGGATAACCTCGAGCCAGTCCGCACAAAACGGATACTCGGCGCTACGGGCTACTTCATGGGTCGGTGGATATATCTTATCGACGCCGCCGACGATTATGAAAAGGACAAAAAGAACGGCGGCTTCAACCCGTATCTGCTCCCGCAGACTACCGACGAACCCCTCGATCGATATATCGAACACTCCCTCAACAACGCCCTCTCCGAAGCTCTCTTATCATACGGGCT
>Ga0310690_10009580_pt1 | contig 12138 bp, 9 predicted proteins | sample AusTroGonzalo_MG_2_FD_207661 | JGI IMG/M metagenome (GOLD analysis project Ga0310690, IMG submission 207661) | Bovine rumen microbial communities from tropical cattle in Woodstock, Queensland, Australia - Gonzalo_04 (v2) (version 2) | ecosystem: Host-associated > Mammals > Digestive system >...
GCCCTCTTCGGCGGCTTTGTTGCAGTGCGCCAGCGCGTAGTCGAAGAGCACGTGGTCGGGCACACCCCAGGTGCCCACCACCTCGTCGGGGTCGTACTCGCTCTGGCCGTAGACCTCGCTGAAGCCGTTGTTGTACAGGAAGCCCCTCATGTTGTCGAAGTCGGCGTCGTGGGGCATGAAGTAGGCCGTCTGGTAGCCCATAGCCTGCAGTGTCTGCGGCAGTCCGCACATGCGGAAGATGCTGGCACCCTTCATCATGTGGCGCGCCATGATGGCGGGGTGACCGTAGAGCGACGAGTAGATGCCGTTGTAGGTGTGTATGCCTGCCGACCAAGCGTTGGTGTATATCCGGCCGCCGTCCATCAGGCTGTCGAGGTTGCGCGTCATGGTGAAGCTATTGACGGTGAGGCACGTCTTCTCTGTGGCCATGCTCTCCATGATTACCAGCACCACGTTGGTGCCCTCGGGCAGCACCACGGCGCTCTGTGCCAGCAGGCTGTCAACGGGCATGGTCAGCTGCTCGTTGTACACGGCTTCGGCCTCCTCCTCGCTCACCAGCTGCACCGGCTGGTTTCGGCTCTTGTTCATCTCCTCAACGCTCTTCATGAAGGTGAATGCCGGGTTGAGGCCTATCTGGTTCAGGAACGGCACGTCGCAGAACGACGCTGAGCCCACGCGCAGCGGGCTCTTGCGCGCCAGACGGCCGCGCATGCCCACGAAGAGGCCGAAAATTAGCAGCATCGCCAGCGGTATGGTAACTTGCAGCGGTGCCGCCTCCACAGGGCCTTCGGCACGCAGCAGCGGCTTGTCGAGTACGCGGCGGAACACCGCCCTCGTGGCGAACCACCACGACACGGCCACAGCCACGAACGCCAGCAGCGCCAGCACATACTCCCACTCGCCAAAGATCATGCTCACCACCATACCGGGCGTGTCGCCCCAGGTGAGCGACACCACATCGAGGCGCGAATAGAAATAGCAGAAATAGGGGATATCTGCCGCACAGGCGAAGAAACAGGCGGTGAAGCAGACGTTGATGAAGTAGTGCGCCACCTTGTACCACCAGCGTGCACGCCACCGCGTAAACTCGCCGATGAGCATCATCAGCAGCGGCAGCGCCAGTATGTAGCAGCACACCAGCGTGTCGAAACGCCAGCCCGTGTAGAGCGCGTAGCCGAATAGCCCTTTCATGTCGATGGGGTCGGCGGAGTTCGACAGGAACGCCCACGTCTCCACGAGGCGGAATACCGTGAAGTAAACGATACCTAACAGGTAGACAATCAGTAGATAATTGAAGCGTGCGTATTTTTTCATAATCGGCAAAGGTACGAAAAAAAGGTCATTGTGAAATAATTTTAATCTTCCCGCGTTATAAAATTTATGCGTTTAGAGATAGATTTGACACCAGAGGAATGCATGGTGCCAGCCAAGTTGCGGATTGCAGTGGCTCGCCATCTCGGTGTGTCCGAAGCGGAGCTGGGCGAAGTACGTGTCGTGCGCCGCACGCTGGACTGCCGCCGCCGGAATGTTATCTATCATGCTACGGTAGAGACGTACGATGGTACGTCTCATGACGACGGTACTATCTACAAGGAGCCGTTTCATAGAACGGCTCTACGGCAAACCATTGTCATTGTCGGCGCTGGTCCGGCAGGTCTCTTCGCCGCCCTTCGCTGTCTGCAACTGGGCATGAAGCCCGTCATAGTGGAGCGTGGCAAGCCGGTGGAGGAACGCAAATACGACATTGCGCGGCTGGCGCGCGAGAAGGTCGTCAACCCCGACAGCAACTGGTGCTTTGGCGAGGGCGGTGCCGGTACCTACAGCGACGGCAAGCTCTACACTCGCTCCACCAAACGCGGTGACGTCAGCGGCGTGTTGCGCACCTTTGTAGAACACGGTGCCGACCCCGACATAATGCTTGAGGCTCACGCACATATAGGCACCGACCGCCTCAGCGGCATCATCGCCAACATGCGCCATACGATTGAGGACGCCGGTGGCGAGTACCGCTTCAATACAAGAGTCACAGACCTGATTGTCAGGGACGGCCGCGTGCTGGGCGTTGTGACGGACGGTGGCGATATTACCGGCGACGCTGTGATATTGGCCACGGGGCATTCCGCACGCGACATATACTATATGTTCCAGCGCCACGGATGGCTGCTGGAGGCCAAGCCTTTCGCCCTCGGCGTACGCGTGGAGCACCCGCAGGAGCTCATCAACGAGATACAGTATCACGGCAAGGGCTATTCCAGGTACCTGCCGCCGGCGGCCTACAGCCTCACCACGCAGGTGGGCTCGCACGGCGTCTTCTCGTTCTGCATGTGTCCGGGCGGTGTCATAGTGCCTGCTGCCACCGCCGACGGGCAGCAGGTGGTTAACGGCATGAGCAATTCGCGCCGCAACTCGCCATTTGCAAACAGCGGCATCGCCGTAACAGTGGGGCTTGATGATCTCCCGTCTGCGGCGAAATCCATAAATCCATTCTCTCTGTTAGACTTCCAAATGGCGGTGGAGCAACGTATGTTCCGCGCCGGTGGCGACGCCATCAACGCTCCGGCCCAGCGCCTCGTGGACTTCTTGCGTCGCAAGCCATCGTCGCGACTCAATAAGACGGGCTATATGGGCGACGTGGTCAGCGCTCCGCTGCATGAGTTGCTGCCCGGCTTTGTCGTCGACAGTCTGATACAAGGTTTCAAGGACTTCGATAGCAAGATGCGCGGCTTCATCACCGAGGACGCCACGCTGCTGGCTGTCGAGAGCCGCACCTCGTCGCCTGTGCGCATTCCCAGAGACAAAGAAAGCCTGCAGCATCCGCAGCTGCAGGGCTTGTATCCTTGTGGCGAGGGCGCTGGTTACGCCGGCGGCATCGTCTCCTCGGCCCTCGACGGTATCCGCTGCGCCAACAACCTTGCCAACATCGGCTAAAGCGGATGTTGGCAAGGTTGTTAACCTTCGAAAGTAAAGCTTAGCATGAATGTACGGCTCTTGAGGTTGTCGAAAGAGCGTATGTAGATATCGGGGTCTGCGACCTTGAGGTCGAACAGGCCGAAGGCCATCTTGAACTCTATGGCGAACTTGACGTAGCGCAGGAAGACGTCGAAGCCCACGCCCATGGTGTAGCGCAGGTCGTGGGGCTGCAGGCGCACGATGGCCTGGTTGGTCTGGTTGCGGTTCTTGCGCAGCGAGGCGAAGTCGAAACCGTAGCTGGCACCGGCGGTGAGGTAGGGTCGGAAGTTCTGCCAGCGTACCGCGCGGAACTTAATCTCTATTGGTATGTCGCCGTAGACGGACTCTACGTTGCGCGAGCGTTCGGCGAGGCGGTGTGTGGCTATATAGCCCTCCTCCCACGAGTAGCCGAGAGTGCGTGTGACGAGGGTGACGCCTGGCAGCAGGCGCAGGTTGAACCAGTTGCCGAGCCGCAGGTCGCCGATGACGGCTATGTGGAAGCCCGGCGCATAGTAGGAGGTGACTCCCTGCAGCGTCTGCCGCAGGCTGTCGTCCTCGCTGTAGGCGAGGTCGAACTTCGACTGGGTGTAGCCCACCTGTATACCGTAGTGCAGCGTGCGGCGGTCGAACATGCCGAGGTTGCCGGTATAGTTCTGGGCCGATGCCGTAATGAAAAGTGAAGAATGAAGAATGAAGAATAAACTTGCGCAAAAAAACTTGCACAACACGACTGCGGCAGCCGAATTCTTAATTCTTAATTTTTCATTCTTCATTTTATTCTGTGATTTCTCCGCGCAGTGACTGGCTGAGGCGTTGCCGCACATGATCTTTGTCGTCGGGGTAGTTGCCGAGGAGGCACATCATCTTGGTGATGGCGGCCTCGATGGTTATGTCGCCGGCACCTACCACACCTATGCGGTCGAGGTCGCAGGAGGCGGCGTACTGGCGCATCTTCACCGCACCGGCTTTGCACTGCGTAACGTTGAGCACTATGACGCCGCGTTTGATGGCCTGTTCTATGGCGTTGATGAACCACTCGTCGGTCGGTGCGTTGCCGGAGCCGTAGGTCTCAATCACCACACCCTGCAGGTCTTCGGTGTTGAGCACAGCGTTTACCACCTCGGGACCGATGCCGGGGAAGAGTTTGAGTATGGCCACGCGGGTGTCGAACTTCTTGCGCACCTGCAACGGCATTGTGGGCATTGGCAGGAACAGACTCTCCTTGAAGGTGATGTTGATGCCCACCTTGGCCAGCGATGGGTAGTTGTACGACTGGAAGGCGTCGAAGTTTTCGGCGTTCATCTTCGTGCTTCGGTTGCCACGGTATAGGTGGCTCTCGAAGAATATGCACACTTCCGGTATCACGGCCAGCCGTGAGGATGCTATCTCGAGGGCGCAGATGATGTTCTCGCGGCCGTCGCTGCGCAGCATACCCAGCGGCAGCTGACTGCCGGTGAGGACTATGGGTTTGGTGAGGTTCTTGAACATGAAGCTCAGCGCCGACGCCGTATAAGCCATCGTGTCGGTGCCGTGCAGCACCACGAAGCCGTCGTAATCGTCGTAGTGGCTTTCTATCTTTTCGGCAATATCGACCCACATCGCCGGGGTCATGTTGGAGGAGTCAATGATATTGTCCAGCGTCACCGAGTCGATGCCGTACTGGCAATGCTTCAGCTGCGGCACGGCGTCGTAGATGCGGTCGAGGGCGAAGGGGTGCAGCGAGCCGTTCTCGTCCTGCACCATGCCTATGGTGCCGCCGGTGTATACTATAAGCACTTTGTTTTTCATGTCATGAATAACGCCCAGAGGGGCATTTTATTGTGCTGTTTGCACCGCTGGGCGTTATTTTTTTGTTGCTGATAATAAGCACAGAACAAAATAAATTTGGCCACATTGTGAAAAAGTGTTACTTTTGCACGCTCAAAAATCAAGAGCCGATTGTCCCATGGTGTAATGGTAGCACATCAGATTTTGGTTCTGCTTGCCCAGGTTCGAGTCCTGGTGGGACAACAAAAAGCCCCGCATCGTTGCGGGGCTTTGTTCGTTTATTGGTTGTATCGATTATATGTGTCTCGTATAATCCAGCGGTATACTAACAGATACGCTATGCGTAATGAGCTTGCGCCCATGGAGATGTATTTGGGCCAGTCGTCATCGCTGTATGACGTCCGTTTCTTCTTGGGCGTAGGCTCCACGTAGATGACGTCGTTCTGCTTCAGGTAGTAGAAGGGCGAGTCGAGGGTCTCTCTGGAGGTGAGGTCCATCTCACCGACGGTGACGTTTTCCCCTTCAAAGCGTATCACCTTGACTTTATCGCGCAGGCCGTCCATCGTTACGTCGCCGCACTGGGCTATGGCCTCGAAGATGGTGATGCGGTTGCCCTCCACCTGTATCATCTTCGGCGTTTTTACTTCGCCCACAACAGTCACGTGGAAGTTGGGCATCGACACCGTCACCGTGGGGTCTTTCACGTAGCGCCCTTCAATCAGGCGTCCCTCAATGGAGCGTGCCAGCTCGTCGAGAGTCATCCCCGCTGCTGGAATCTTGCCAATGACAGGATATTGTATGGTGCCGTCTTGGTCCACCAGAAGTCCCTCTTTATTGGCCGCATTGACCGTCTTGCGTGAATTCGGCATGCGTACCGAGCGGTTGGTCTCCTCGTTGAAAGGGTATGTGCTCTGTGGCGTGCGGCTATCTACGTGTATCTTCAGGCGGTCGCCGGGGAAGATGGTGGTGGTGTAGTTGTTGACTATCGGCATCTCCTCATTACGCGGCGCATCTTTCAGATATGCGTATTCGCGGCGTGCGGCGCACGAAGTCACCAGCAGCGTCACCACCGCGACCAGTGCTATATACCATGTTTTTCTTTTCATGTTCACATTATTTCTTGCTCCACGGCAGTGTGGGCAGCTCCACGCTCTTGAAAGCCGAGAAGAGGCCTGAAGTGTTGGCCTTGTCCTTGCCGTAGATATCGGCGATGACATCCTTGTACTTGTCCATCAGCGGTCCGCGGCGCAGTTTGAGGGTGGGTGAAAGGAGGTTGTTGGCAGATGTCCACTCCTCGGGTACTATGCGGAACTGCTTTATCTGCTCGTGCGGAGCCAGGTTCTTGTTGTACTCGTCCAGCACCTTGCGCATCTTGTCGTGCACCTGCGGCAGCGTCACTAGTTCCACGTTGTCGCGGTAGTGCAGCTTGTGCTTCAGTGCCCAGTAGTGCAGCGTGTTGAAGTTGGGGCTTATGATGGCGGCCACCTGCTTCTCGTTCTCGCCTATGACCATCACCTGCTCGATGTACTCCGAGTCGCGCAACATGTTCTCAATCAGCTGCGGTGCCACATACTTGCCGGCCGACAGCTTGAAGATGTCCTTCTTGCGGTCCGTTATCTTCAGGAACTTGCCGCCCACGAGCTCGCCAATGTCGCCAGTGTGGAACCATCCGTCCTCGTCAATCACCTCGGCCGTGTATTCGGGGTCTTTGTAGTAGCCCAGCATGACGTGCGGTCCGCGGGTGAGTATCTCGCCGTCGTCGCCGAACTTGACCTCCACGCCGCTCAGTATCGGCCCCACGGTGCCTATCTTCACCTGGTGGTGGGCTGGGTCGTTCACCGCTATCACTGGGCTCGTCTCACTCAGGCCATAGCCTTCATATATGTTGATGCCAGCAGCGGCAAACAGGCGCACCATGTTCGGCTGTATCGAGCTGCCACCGGTAATCACCGTCAACTTCTTACCGCCGAATTTCTCGCGCCACTTGCTGTACACAGCCTTGTCCAGGAACCACTGCACCAGCTGGTAGAAGAGGCTCACCTTCTTGAACAACGTGTAGTCGTAGCGCTTGCCGTGGCTGAATGCCCAGTCATAGATGCGTTTCTTGATGCCGCGGAAGTCCTTGCCGGCGGCATAGAGCTTGTCGTACACCATCTCCAACACGCGCGGCACTGCGCAGAAGCCGTCGCCCTGTATCTCCAGCATGTTTTGCTGTATTGTGCCCAGGCTTTCGGCATAGTAGATGCTCACACCTTTGTACTGCCAGTGGTAGTTCAGCGAGCGTTCGTAGATGTGGTTCAGTGGCAGGAAACTCAACGCCCTGCAGTTGCTATCCATTGGGTTCACCTGCGCATGGGCGAGGAAATTGCTGCACAGGTTGCGGTGGCTCAGCATCACGCCCTTCGGCAGACCTGTGGTGCCGCTGGTGTAGATCATCGTCATCCAGTCGTCGGGCTTTATCTCACGCTTGCGGCGCTCAATCTCGGGCATCCACTTCTCGCGGTTCGCAATGCCAGCTTTCAGTATCTCAAGCATGCGGCGTTCGCCCTCCACGCCCATCAGCGTGTATACCTCAGGCTTCTTCTCCATCTGGTCAAGTGCCGGCTTCAGACGTCCAAGCAGCATCTTCGTGCTCACGAAGACCGCCGTAGCCTCGCTATGCTTAAGTATGTGCAGATAGCTCTCAGTGTTCAGTGTTGGATAGATGGGCACATGCACCATTCCGCTCATTGCCAGAGCCATATCTATGAAGTTCCACTCCGGGCAGTTTGCGCTCATCGTGATGACGCGGTCGCCCTGCTTCAAGCCCATCTCGCACAGGCCATAGGCCATATAGTGTGCGTATTTGTAGTAGTCGTGCGACGAGTATTTTATCCACTCTCCGTTGACCTTGCCGGCCAGGATGTCCTCCTTTGGGTATTGCTCCACCAGATGGTCCAGCAGGTCGAATATACGTGTGATTTCTACCATTGTCTTCTTGTTAGTTTAGTGCTATTCGTTTGTTGTTTGAATTTGCAAAAGTACACCTTTTTTCAGACATGGTGAAATTTTTTTTTCATCTCTCAACTTCCATTTTTCTTTTTTTGCGTATCTTTGCACAACGAATGTTAGTGTAAAAACTATGAAGAAGATATGCTTAATGCTTGTCGCTGTGGCTTTTGCGGCGACTGTCAATGGTCAGGTGGTGCTCGGACTTCAGGGCGGCTACTATGGTGACAAGAGTGTCAACTCGTGGAACGACGATATGCACAAGTCGACGACATGGCTCGGCGGCGGTCAGGTGGGTTACCAGATTACCCCCAAGCTCTACTTCGGCGTCATGGGCGGCTACCTCAGCACATCGGCCGAATGGCTGAAGACCTCGGTGGTGGCCGACTTCGACCACACGGGTATGACCCACACGTTCACCAACCTCGACACTATTTCCTCACGTAACGGCTGGACGGTGCAGCCTGTGCTCCGCTACGAAATCTTCAAGTACGGCAACATGCACTTCCACCTCATGCTGCAGGGTTCCATCCGCAACATGGGCTACACCACAACCACCACCAGCTACAATACTTGGAAGAACAACCAGGAACTCATCGAGGCTGACCCGCTGACCGACAGCGTGCGCAACTTCTCCTGGAGCGTCAGCCTGAGGCCCACCCTCACTTACGAGTTCAGTGAGCATCTGAGCGCCGAGCTTAGCCTCGACTTCCTCAGCGTGGGCTACATCGTGGACAAGGAATACTACGATGCCGACAAGCCGGGCTACTACCACATGGTCGACGGTGAGAAAAAGCAGGATGTGCTCACCACCAGCACGGTGTACGCCGGCCTGAACACCCTCATGGAGACCCTCCGCTGGGAGAGCCCCATGCTGCGCTTTGGTTTTAACTATACGTTCTAAGAATATGTATACAAAGGAACAAGGATTGTATATAGCGCACTGCGATGACGGTGCGCTTTCTATATGTGGCCGCATGGCCAACCGTCACGGTCTGATAGCCGGTGCCACAGGCACTGGCAAGACGGTGACACTGCAGGTGATGGCCGAGACCTTCAGCCAGGCCGGCGTGCCCTGCTTCATGGCCGACATGAAGGGCGACCTCAGCGGCATCAGCCAGGCTGGCAAGGGCGAGGCTTGTCCCGTGCGTTTCTACGACGTCTACGGCGAGCAGGGGCACCCCATACGTGCCACCGTGAGTCAGATGGGACCGCAGCTGCTGAGCCGCCTGCTGGGCTTGAACGACACGCAGGATGGCGTGCTGAACATTGTCTTCCGCATAGCCGACGAACGGGGATTGCTGATACTGGACATGAAAGACATGCGCGCGATGCTCGACTATGTGGCCAAGCATGCAAAGGAGTACACTACGCAGTACGGCAACATATCTACGTCCACAGTGGGCGCCATACAGCGTGCGTTGCTGCAGCTGGAGAATCAGGGGACTGACAAGTTCTTTGGTGAGCCGAGCTTCGATATATTCGATCTGCTGCAGACTGAGAACGGAAAGGGCGTGATGAGCGTGCTGGCTGCCGACAGACTTATGCTGCAGCCCAAGCTCTACTCGACTTTCCTTTTGTGGCTCATGAGTGAGCTCTACAGCACGCTGCCCGAGGTGGGCGACCAGGAGTTGCCGCGTCTGGTGTTCTTCTTCGACGAGGCACACATGCTCTTCGACGATACGCCCAAGGCACTGGTGGACAAGATTGAGCAGGTGATACGTCTGATACGCTCCAAAGGCGTGGGCATATACTTTGTGACACAGAACCCGACCGACATACCGGACAGCATACTCGGGCAGTTGGGCAACCGCGTGCAGCATGCGCTGCGCGCTTATACACCCAAGGACCAGAAGACTGTGCGCGCCGCCGCAGAGACGTTCCGCGCCAATCCGAACTTCAAGACTGAGGAGGCCATAACCGAGCTCGGCATCGGCGAAGCGCTGGTGAGTTTCCTCGACGAGAAGGGTGCGCCTGGTGTGGTGCAGCGCGGCAAGGTGCTCTTCCCGCCGCAGAGTCAGGTGGGCGCCATCACGCCCGAGCAGCGCACAGCTATCATACGCAGCAGTCGTCTGTACGGCAAGTACGACACGATGGTGGACCGCGAGAGTGCCTTCGAGGTGCTGATAAAGGAAGCCGAGGAACAGGCTGTGGTGGAGCGTGAAGAAATGCCTGCACCGAAAGCTGCTGCTGAGCGTGAGGCTCCGACAGAGGCTGCTCCGAAGAAGAAAGCCGGACTCGGCGGCAAGCTGTTTAAGGCCGCGCTGACGGCTGTAACTGCTACGCTGGCCACAGCGGCAGGCACTGCCGTGAGCGACGCCGTGAGCGGCAAGAAGACCAAGAGCAAGACTACTGTTGGGCAGAAAATAGTGAAGAACACAACGTCGAGCCTCACGCGCACGCTTACGCGAGATATATTGGGAAATCTGATTAAATAAAAAAAGCCCCGAGCAGTCGGGGCTTTTCTTTTATTTGATTCGCAGCGTTGCGCCGGTGTGGCTTTGCCACGTGGCGAGCAGCTTGCGGTAGTTGGCGTAGTCTTCTACAGGTATAGTGCTCTTATCTATCTTCAGCTTGCGCTCTACCTTGAGGGTTTTTCCACTCTGTTTCACGCTCACCTGCATGGAACCGATGCCGTCGAACGACAGCTTGTCGCTGATGTTGCCGCCAACGAGCTTCATGCCTTTTGGCAGGGTGTAGGTCTCGGTGCTAGTGATGTCGCAGGCGTTGCCCAGCAGGGGAGTGGTGCGGTTGAGGGCGAGGTTGCGGGCGCTCACAGTGGGTTCGCCGGGGATGCCGGCGAAGCTGATGCGGAAGAAGCCGTCAGCGAGGGTGTCGAGCTCGGCGTCTGCAGTGGTGGTGAAGTTACCGGTGCTCACCTCGTCGTGAGCTTCGCCGTAGAGCTGTGCCGGTGCTTTGCTGCGCACGTCGAAGTGGTACTCCAGAGTGTCGATGAGGACACCGACGAGGTCGTGGCCTTCGCCTGTGACATGAGCGCGGTAGCCCTCATGGACGAGAATGGCGGAAAGCAGGGCTGCCTTGTCGGCGGCGGTGCCGCAGCCGGTGCTCCATGTTTCAGCAGGCGAGGCGACAACGTAGCCGAGGTGGTTGGGGGCGATGTCGTTGAGGTGTATGTTGTCAACGACATAGTTGCGTATCTTGGTGATGGTCTCTTTGGCGGTGCCTCGGTCAGTCATCTTGCCCACAATCTCCTCGGCGGCGGCAAGGTCCTTGCCTTCATCGGCGACGGTGTATTGCGGTGTGCCGTTGAAGAGGTGCAGTGTGGGGATGATGTCGGCGGGCATGTATGGCTCGCGCGGTGCTTGCGGGAGGTTGAGGAATGTGTAGTGAAGGTTGCGGCTCATATCGCCGGTGTTGATGGACTCACTGCGGGTCACGTCGTCGCCCTCAGGCAGGTATTGGCTGCCGGTGATGTTGTAGTTGACGTTGATGTCATTGTTGTAGTTCACGATTACCTCAAGTTTGTCTACAGGGCAGTCGCGCTTCAGCGGGATGTTCTCGTGGATGAAGTTGTAGCGGCGGTGGATGGTGTAGTCGACTACTATTGTGCAGCCCAGCTCCATACCAGTGTGAACCATGGCGAGCTCACGCATGTGATTGAAGCGGCCGCAGTCGGCGCACTCCGACGGCAGCTGGTAGACGAAGGCGTTCTGCGGCATGTTGACGCGAGTGCCGTCTTTCTGTATGGTGTACACCTCGTTGACGGTGAGCTCTTCGAGGTCGGGGTTATAGACCACGAAGGTCTCGCCCTTGTCGGCATAGGCGATGAGGCTGCGAGTGCGCAGTATCTGCACCTCGTGGCGGTAATGGTAGTCGCTGCTGCCGTCAGCGTTGAGGGTCCACTCGTAGCGCAGCAGCTTGTATATGGCGTCGGGTTGCTGTGCTGTTACTGCTGTGCCTATAAGGATTGCCATTGCGGCAAACAATATCTTTTTCATGGCTTACTTGGTTAAAATTACTGGGGTTTGTGACACTTTAATCTGGTTCATGGCGCTGGCGCGGAAAGGCATCCAGTCGTCGGCATCGTAAACACGTTTGCCGAAGAGCAGGCTCTCGCCGAAGGTGAGCTTGTTGCCCTCCATCTGGAAGCCGCAGCCGAACGAGGCGGCGGGGTCGGCAATGCCGTCAACCATGGGGTAGTGGAACTGCTTGTACTCGTAGGGCAGTGTGATTGTTTCCTGTATCTGTATAAGCTTCGAGCAGCGGTCGCTGAAGGGCTGTGTGCGGTGCTCCTGAGTGAAGTCGAAGTACAGGTGGCTCATGGCGCGGCTGTAGAAGTTGCGGGCGGTGAGCGGTATGAACACTATGGCGTCTTTGTCGACAATGGCGAAGTGGGGTATGCGGTACTTGTAGGTGATGCTAACAGGCTGCTCCAGGTAACGGTCGGGGTCAGTATGCTGGATGTCGATAATC
>Ga0310690_10009581_pt1 | contig 12137 bp, 14 predicted proteins | sample AusTroGonzalo_MG_2_FD_207661 | JGI IMG/M metagenome (GOLD analysis project Ga0310690, IMG submission 207661) | Bovine rumen microbial communities from tropical cattle in Woodstock, Queensland, Australia - Gonzalo_04 (v2) (version 2) | ecosystem: Host-associated > Mammals > Digestive system >...
CAGCACCGGATCAAGGTCCCGCGCCTGCTGCCCTTCCTGTGCTGGATCAACGTGCCGATGTGCCGGCAGCTGGGCGTCCGCTATTTCGCTCCGGACCGCTGCTGGAAGCTCTTCCCGGACAGCCGCATCGAGTCCTGGTACGACACCGGAGCTTCGTTCCTGGAGGACTGCAAGGCCTCCGGAGCTCCGGCGAAGAACCTGCGCCTGGACGACTATATCCTCCACTTGAAGGGCGCCAGCTGGAAGGGCAGCGAATCCGCCCACGAATGGCTCGAAAAGCACAAAGACCTGTACGAATAAAACCCATATACCATGTACCACATCTTTATCCCATACCTCGCGGAAGGCGCCCAGGGCAATGAGCTCGGGTATGCCGTGGCCGGCTGGCGCCGCCACTTCAAGGAGGAGTACCACATCACCGTGATCGGCGACTGGCATCCGGTCGTCGAGACCGGGGGCGACATCTCGTTCATCAAGTGCGAGCGCGTTCCGGATCCGGGCCCGGGGAACTACCGGCCGCACATCGACCACGTCCACAAGTTCCGCACGGCCCTGCAGGCCTACCCCGGCATCGAGGGCTTCATCTACGCCTGCGACGACATGTATGCCGTGAACGACTTCGACATCCACGACGTGCGCATCGTCAAGAAGCTCGCCGACGACATCAAGGGCAACGCCACCAGCAAGAACGGCTGGCAGCGGGACGCCGCCAAGACGCGGGCCCTGCTCCGCTCGGAGCACCTGCCGGTGGTGAACTACATCTGCCACCTGCCGGTGTACTATGAGCTGGACAAGCTGCTGGCCGTCTGGGAGCGCTACGACTGCGACCACAACTCCTACATCGTGGAGGACATCTACTTCAACATGTACTTCCACCGCCGCCGGCCGTACCAGCTGGACGCCGAGAGGGACAACCTCAAACTGGGCCTGTACGGCGACGTCCCCGCGGAGACCATCCGCGAGGCCTTCAGCCGGAAGATCTGGATCACGAACTCCCCGCTCGGCTGGAGCCGGGACCTGGACAACCTCCTGATGGAACACTACGACCTATGATCAACGAACGGAGTCTGAAGCGCCTGATGCTTGCGGGGTTCCGGCTGCTGCGCCGGGATGCCCGCCAGGGGCGTTTCGTGATTCTGTTCCGGGACCATGACCTGTTCAGCGAAATCGGGAACGACGGCTGGAAGGTTCTCGCCTCCTACGCCGACAAGAAGGACCGCGACCGCTCGATCGAGTCGCTCATGAACGAAGACGTCTGGACCGTCGAGGTCTGAGAATGGATATGAAATTTGCATTTTCAAAATATATTCACGACATTTGCTTCCGCAGACATACGATGATTAAGCGGATAGCGATTGTTGTACATAGACAATCCGAGTCCCTTTGCGAGCCGTTTGGAGCGGCTGTACGTTGCTATCCGGCATCGTGTGTCTGCAGCGCAAGGGGACTCTTTTTTATTTGTTCTAAACCATGCAGACACAGAACGAATCCGGCACCTTACTGCCACCCACGGGTAACGACTACCCGTCCCACCTCATTGAGGCGACTTCCCACATCCGCGCAGCGGCGCACCTCCTCGACCAGCAGCTGGCCAAGCTTCCGGACGCTCTCCGGCAGAACCGCGAGATCGGCGAGGAGCTCGACTCGGCCAAGGACAGTCTCTGGTCCCTGTGGTCGACCTGCTGCGAGAAGGTCGCCCTTATCCTTTCAAATTCCCTTGACCTATGATCCCGAATGAAGTAATCGATCAGATCCGGGAGCACGACCTGGTATCCATCCTGTCCGGAGAAGGCCTCACGCTGAAGCGCGAGGGGGCCAACTACAAGTGCTGCTGCCCGTTCCATGGCGAGAAGACCCCGTCGTTCATCGTGTCCCCCGCGCGCAATTACGCGCATTGCTTCGGATGCGGTAAGAGCTGGGACGCCATCGGCTTCGTCCGGGAGCGGAACGGCTGGAACTTCGACGAGGCGGTGGACTACCTGGCCGGCAAGCTCGGGATCCAGTACGAGAAGCGCGAGCTCACCGCCGAGGAGCGCGAGGCCGCCTTCCGCTGCGAGCAGCTGATCCGGGTGAACGCGGCCGCCCAGGAGTATTTCCTGGAATCGTTCCGCCGTTCCCCTGCAGCCAAGGCCTACTGCGAGTCCCGCGGCTGGAGCGACGAGACCGTCCAGCTCTTCGGCGTCGGCTATGCGCCGCGCGGCGGCGGGCTGTACCAGTATATGACCGGCAAGGGCTGGAAGAAGGACCTGCTCCTGGAGGCCGGCCTGGTCGGAATGAACAACGAGACCGGCGATCTCTATGACGCCTTCCGGGAGCGGATCGTCTTCCCGATCTTCTCGAAGACCGGCTACATCGCCGGCTTCACCGGCCGCTACGTCGGCGAGAACGAGGACGTGGCCAAGCGGATGAAGTACGTCAACACCAAGGAGACGGAGATCTTCGAGAAGGGCAAGATGCTGTTCGGCTGGTTCCAGGCGGCGAGCTCGGTGCGCTCGAGCGAGACCGTGGTGCTCTGCGAGGGCAATCCGGACGTGATGCGCCTGCACCAGATCGGCGTGGACTACGCCGTCGCCCCCATGGGGACGGCGCTCACCCAGGGGAACATCGACTTCCTGAAGGCCCGCGCGAAGAACGTGATCATCGCCGGCGACATGGATAAGAGCGGCCTGGAGGCCACCTGCAAGCACGGCGAGGAGCTGCTCTCCGCAGGCCTGCGCGTCCGCGTGATGATCTGGCAGTACAACGACCGCGGAAAGAACGCGGAGGAGAAGGGCCCGAAGGATCCGGACGAATACTTCCTGAAGCACCCGAAGGGCTGGGCCGAGGCCCTGTCCCGGAACACGGAGGACTACCTGCCCTGGATGGCCCGCCGGATCCTCTCCGGAAAGAACACGCAGACGGAGGTGGCCGCCGCCATCACGGAGGTTTGCCGGCTGCTGGCCATGGTCCGCGACGAGAACGCCGTGGAGATGTATATGGCCTCCTTCGTCAAGGAGTGGAAGAATCAGAAGGTCTGGAACACGGAGTTCTACAAGGCCCGCAACGCCATCGAGCGGAGCGTGGTGTCCGAGGATAAGAAGACGCAGGAGATGATCCGGGAATACGGGTTCTACGTCAAGAATAACTGCTACTACGGCGCCGCGTCCTCATCGAAGGACCGCTGCTGGAGCAACTTCACCCTGGAGCCGATCCTGCACATCCGCGACGAGCGCAACGCCCGGCGCATCTACAAGGTTGTGAACACCTCCGGCCAGGAGGCCATCGTGAAGTTCCAGCAGAGCGACCTGGTCTCCTTCGCCGACTTCAAGCGGATCCTCGAGTCTGCCGGCAATTACATCTGGGAGGTGACGGCCACCGAGCTGACGCAGCTGAAGAAGTACCTCTACGACGACACGCCGTCGGCCGACGAGATCCGGCAGCTGGGCTGGCAGAAGCGCTGGGGCTTCTATGCCTGGGGCAACGGCGGCATGGACCACGACACCTTCGTCAAGGCCAGCGCATACGGCGTCTTCAAGATGAAGGACCGGCGGTTCTACCTCCCGGGCTGCGCTGCTGACACCATCGTGAACACCACCGGCTACGTCACGGAGCGCCGCTTCGTGTACCTGGAGACCAACGATATCAGCCTGGCCGACTATGTGAAGCTGTACCTGAAGGTCTACGGCGACAACGCCAAGGTGGCGTTCTGCTTCCTGGTGGCCACCCTGTTCAAGGATATCATGGTCCAGGTGGAGAAGTTCCCGATCCTGTTCCTGTTCGGCCCGAAGGGCACCGGCAAGACGCAGTTTGCGAGCTCGCTGACGTCGTTCTTCTACACGGAATACAAGGCCCCGTCCCTGGAGGCCTCGACGAAGGCGGCCATCGCCGAGTCGCTGGCCGAGGTGTCGAATGCCGTCGTCCACCTGGACGAGTACAAGGTCGCCCTGGGCCCGGACAAACAGGAGATCCTGAAGGGCGTTTGGGACGGCGTCGGCCGCACCCGCGTGAACGTCGACAACGACAAGCGGCGGGAGCAGACGGCCGTGGACTGCGGCGTGATCGTGTCCGGCCAGGAGCAGCCGATGGCGGACGTCGCGCTGTTCTCGCGCGTCCTGTACCTGACCTTCCACAAGAGCGTCTTCAGCGCTGAGGAGAAGCGGAACATGGAGGAGCTGACCCGCATCGAGCGGCGGGGCCTGACGCACCTGACCGGCAAGATCCTCGCGCTGCGCAACGCCTTCCAGCACGGCTACCGCGAGGCCTGGGACGAGACCATCTCCGATTTCTACGAGCAGACGCGCTCCTATTCCGTCGAGGACCGCACCCTGAAGAACTGGGCCTGCATCCTGGCCGCCTACCGGACGCTCGAGGGGCGCCTGGGCGTTCCGCTGAAGTATGAGGATCTGCTGCGCCTGTTCGTGCGCCTGTGTATCGCGCAGAACGCGGAGGTCCGGCAGGGGAGCGAGATCACGGCATTCTGGGAGACCGTCGAGAACCTGGTCGGCTCCTCCAAGGCCTGGATCGAGGCGGACTACAAGATCACGATGGGCGGCCGGACGATTCTCACCAAGGAGAGCAAGAAGGCCGGCACGGACGTCACGCTCAACGCCGGCCGTCGGTACCTGTTCATCAACTTCAACCGCCTGGCCGCCCTGTACCAGAAGGAGGCCGGCGGCGACCGGCGGCCGCTGCCGAAGTCGTCGCTGCGCTATTACCTGGAGAACAGCGGCGAGTACATCGGTACGGTGCCGTCGATGAAGTTCAAGCTGCCGGACAACCAGCTCGGCTACACGCCCTCGGATCCGTCGCAGGCGAAGGTCCGCGTGACGACGGCCATGGCGTTCGATTACGACGCCCTCGTGGACCGCGTAGGCATCAACCTGGACATCTCCACCGGCTACATCTCCGAGGGCCCGGAAACGCCCGCAGAGGCGGCGCCGGAGAGCATCCCCGATATCCCGGATTCCATTCCTCTTTTTGGCGACGACAATGGCGAATAAGCTGGATATCTCCGTGTGGCTGGGCGGCCGTTCGCTGCCCGTCTGGAAATACGACTCCGTCCCGGCCGGCGTCCGTCCGGCCCGGGAGCTGGATCTTCGTCCGGGAACTCCGGTACTCGTCAAGGTGTTCATCGGCCCGGATGCCGGCAAGTATTACCAGGACTACGTCCGGGCCACCACCATCGGGCCTCTCCGCAGCCGGATCCGCTCCGGAGAGGAGGTTTATGTGAAACAGTGACGCACCATGACAACCAAAGGAAAGGAGATACACGCCCTCTGGATATGCCTGGTCGCCGTGCATGTGGTCTGCGGGAAAATGACCCGCCACCGCGCCGAGAAGGAGGCCTACAAGGAGATTGTGGAACAATTCGGCGAGGATACTTTGATGAAGGAGTTTGAAATCGACGCCAATGGAAATCCTATTAAATAGGGCGCACTGCGTGGACTGCTTGGACGGGCTTGCCTGGATCCCAGACAACTGCGTAGACTGCGTAATCACGTCACCGCCATACTTCAACTTGCGGGATTACCACGTCTCCGGACAAATTGGGCTGGAGGAGACGCCGGAAGAATATATCTCACGCCTGGCAGATGTCTTCGATGCCGTCCACCGGGTCCTGAAGAATTCCGGAACGCTGTGGGTGATCATCGGCGATTCCTATACCGCGAGCTGCAAAGGCGGCGCAAGGTACTATCAGAAGTCGAAGAAATACAAGCAGAACACGAACGCCGGCGCCCTGGAATGCACGACCATCTTCCGGGCATCAGGTGAGTACAAGCGCAAGGACCTGATCGGCATCCCGTGGATGCTGGCCTTCGAGCTTCGCCGCCGGGGCTGGTACTTGCGCCAGGATATCATCTGGCAGAAGCCGAACCCGATGCCGGAAAGCGTGTCAGACCGCTGCACCAGGTCCCACGAATACGTATTCCTTTTCTCCAAGAAACGGAAATACTACTTCAGGCAGATGCTGGAACCGGCGAAGTATGACGGTCGGACCGACACCCGCATCAAGGGAAGCCACAAGTATTCACAGGGCGTCACGGGGCTGACCCCGCAGACCTTCGCCGCCCGCGGAATGGACCGCTGGCCAAAGTCAGAAGACGGGAAGTTCCTCCGCAACGCGCGCGATGTGTGGAATATCTCCATTCACCACAACTCGCTGAACCACTTCGCCACTTTCCCGGAAGAGCTGGTGACGCGCTGCCTGCTCGCCGCATGCCCCAGGGGGGGGTAATTCTGGATCCGTTCATTGGTTCCGGAACCACAGGCGTCGCGGCCGTTAAGAACTGCCGCAGCTTTATCGGGTTCGATATTTCACCGGAATACGTCGATATCGCAAACGAAAGAGTCGAAAAAGAGTTAAATAAATGAAATTACAACAAGACATGAAAGGAATTGAACTTGTCGCCGCTGAACGCCAGCGGCAGATCGACCAGGAGGGCTACTCGCTCGAGCATGATCTGCAGCACCCGGTCGACACGCTGCTTTACGCCGCGCTCTGCTACCTGGATCCGAAGAAATCCTACGTCCGGAAACGGGATGACGGGCCGTTCTACGGCGTTCCCACAGTCGAACTGCCCGACGGCCCGGAAGGCGCCGGCACTTACTATGTGATGCCGCGCCAGTACTGGCCATTCTCCCTCAATGAGTGGAAGCCGTGCCCCGGGAATCGCGTCCGCGAGATCGTGAAGGGCCTGGCCCTGGGCGTCGCTTACCTGGACCGATACCTGATTTACAAACAGGCCCGAGACTGACGCGCCAGCAGATCCGTACCCCTGAGCCCCGGAGAGATCCGGGGCTTTTTCATGCCCGCCGGAGTGCGCGGCCGCCAGGCCGCATCGCGCTCCGGCTTGGGCTTTCCTTTCTATCATCCATCCGGAACCGGACAAAAACACGAATCCCCCGGACCCCCTACATTAAAGAAAATCCCGTGGATTTTCGGAAAGCTTCAGAAGGGAAGAGGGTGCGCGAATCGTGGCAAAAACGGAACAATTTGCGTCGCGAATAAGTTTTGCTTATCAAATTCTACCGAAAAAATCGAACTACCTTAACTTCCATTAACTACCACTCGGAAAATCAACAAGTTAAGCGGTAGTTTTTTCAAAAAAAACGCCTTCAAATTAACTACCAAAAAACTACCGCCTCGGAGACTCGGATCTGAAAAAACTACTTTTCCCCTTTTGGTAGTTTTTTAGGGCATTGATAATCAATGCGGTAGTTCGGTAGTTAAGGTAGTTGCTAAAAAACATACCTCCTTTTTGAAATGCGATTTTTTTTGCTATTTTTGCTATGTCTTCAGGGATGGCGCTCAAATCTAAGCGCCGTATGTATGATGTAGAAATTGCTGTCAAGTCCCAGATGCTGGCGGACTATCTCAAGTGGATTTTCCCGCCCGAGGAGGGAAGCTCGCTCTGCCGGGTATCCATCACGCGCCCCGTCGGCGCCCTGATGGTGTCGTTCGCCCAGCCTGCGCCGATGCGCGCCCAGGTCGTCGGCGATCATGTCGTCGAGCTGGACCTGCCGATGCTTCACCGGCGGGCCAATTCGGACCAAGAGAATCACTGGCTGGTCTATGACCGTTCCGCGATGGAGAAGATCAACCTGGTACTGGAGGCGGAATTCGACCTGGAATTCGCCGGATACTACCGCCGCGGCGAGCAGCTGGGGATGCGCAAGATGGATATCATCGACGCCTTCATCCTCTCTCGGGGCCTGGTGGCCGAGAGCTTCGACACGCTGAGCAAGCGGACCTACCGCAAAGAGCTGCGCAACCAGGAGCTCGTCCGGCAGCGCCTCCTGCGCCGGGCCTATTACCTCAATGAGTCCATCAATTACACGGGGCTCTTCGACAAACGTCAGTAAATCAGATATCCCATGAAGCATATCGTCAAGAAAATCCTCTACCGGAGCGTCTTCAGCGACGGGTCCTGGTACAATATGGGCATGGTGCCCGGTACCGGCACGCTCAGGATCTCGAATCCGGACTCGGACCAGAACCGCATCCGCACCTACGAGCTCTCCGCGACCATCGTCCGGAACCTCGACCGCTCAGGGGACGCATCCCTGGAAGGGGACCTGGCTCTGATCGTTACCTATGACAACGGGTTACAGGCGCGCCTTGGCACGGCCGAACGGCCGGCCCGCCTGGATCTCGATTATCAGGACACGCTGAAACTCTCCTGCCGCTGGCAGGAGATCCCAGATACGGCGCTTTAGGGGGCGTGTCCTTTCATAGGGTAAGTGTTTGGTCATCTTTGCGTAAAACTTTTGCCAGATGGCCAAACGAACCAACTATCTCCAGCTCGCCCTCGATCTGCGTCGCGGCAGCTGGCTTATCGACGACCCGGAGCCGCTGCTCCCGGTGGTCAACGCATTCCTTACCAAGCAATCCATCCCGGTCGTCCAGTTGGACGATTTCCAGGTCTCCGAATTCCAGCTCTCCTCCGGCGGCGAGGCCCGCAAGTCCAAGGGGACGCAGGATCCGCACGTCGTCGTGATCCCGATCCACGGCACGATGACCAAGTACGAGACCTGCGAGTCCTACGGGACTGTGGACATCGCTGAGCGGATGGCCGAATACATCGCGGATTCGTCCGTGATCGGCTTCGTGCTGGACTTCGACTCCGGCGGTGGCGCAGCGAATTCCGTCCCTCCTCTCGTGAACGCGATCAAGCAGGCCCGCGCTGCCGGCAAGCCGGTCATCGCCCACTGCGACGCCTGCTTCAGCGCCGCCTACTGGACCGCTTCGCAGTGCGACGCGGTGTTCATGGATAACGAGCAGTCCGAGGTCGGCTCCATCGGCGCCTTTGCGCAGTTCCTGGATGACCGCGAGGACAAACGCACCGGCTTCAAGGTGATCACGGTCTACGCGCCGCAGTCCACCGAGAAGAACCGCGCCTACCGCGAAGCGCTCGACGGGAAGCCGGAGGCCCTGCAGCAGGAACTGAAGGAGCTCGTCGACCTCTTCCACGCCGCTGTGATCTCCGGTCGTCCGCGCCTGCAGAAGGAGGCTCCGGGCGTACTGTCCGGCGGTAAGTTCGGCGTCGACCGCGCTGTCGAGCTCGGCCTCGCAGACGGCCGCGCATCGCTGCAGCAGTGCGTCGAGAACGTGTTTATCAGGACCGAATACAAATAGTCTAACCATCAAATCCATTTGATAATATGAAGAAACCCACCACCAACGCTTCCAAGCTTGGGGACAAGCTTGCGAACAACAAGATGGTCCAGGTCGTGGCTCGTCTCTTCGGCAAGGAGGATTTCTCCCTGACCGAGGAAGGCTCCCTGGAACTGTCCGATGAGGAGGAGAGTCAGATAGCCGCCACCTACGGCGACGGCTTCCTCTCCAAGCTCAAGGCCCTCAATTTCTCCGAGGCTTCCTCGCAGGAGGCCACGGATCTCTTCGATGAGGCCGTCCGTGTCAAGGCTGCCGAGCTGACCGCCGACAAGGACAAGACCATCAAGCACCTGCAGGGCGAAGTCGAGCGTCTCGCCGCGGAACCGGAGCCCGCTCCCGCCGCGCGCGCCGCCGCTCCGGCAGCTGCTCCCGGTGTCCAGGCCGCGATGCAGCAGTACGCCATCAACGCCGCCGCGAAACACAACAAGCTCGCCGCGCGCGTCTTGGCGTCCGACGATCCGTCCGATCTCCGGCTGCTGGACAACGCCACCATCGACACGTCCGACCTGAACCAGGAGTTCTCCATGGCGATGCCGCCGAAGGTCCGCCTCGAGCTGCTGCTCAAGCAGATGTACGTCGGCTTCGACGACGCGCAGCACATGACCCGCATCCAGTCCAACACCGATTGGATCGGCTCCGCCGCCGAGTTCAGCGAGGTCTCCCAGCAGTTCACCCCGAAGTGGACGCCCAAGGGCTCCGCGAAGTTCACCCCGCTGCGCATCGTCTACCGCCGCCACAAGCTGAACGTGACGATCCGCCCCGCGGAGATCATCAAGAGCTGGCTCACCTTCCTCTATGAGCAGGGCAAGACCCAGGCCGAGATGCCGGTGACCCGCTACATCGTGGAGAACCACATTCTCCCGCGCCTCCTCCAGGACATCACCATGTCGATGATCGCCAAGGGCAAGTACATCGAGAAGGCCTGGAACACGGTCGTCGAGGGCGGCGAGGGCACTCCCGCCAAGAACTCCATGGACGGCTTCGAGACGATCCTCGTCGAGGGCAAGACGAACCCGGACATCAAGTTCAACTACTACAAGGCTGCGGCTGACACCCGCACGATGACCGATCAGCAGGTGTACGCCTATGTGGACGGCTTCGTCCGTTCCCTGAGCGGTCTGTTCGTGGCCCTGCCTGTGGTGCATTGCTCCCAGGAGGTCGTGGACGCCTACGTTCGCGGCGACTTCGCCGTCAACGGCAAGTACACCGGCGAGGTGTTCAAGAACGGCGAGGTCCGCTTCTCCACCGTCCGCCTGGTGCCGTTGAAGTCCATGTACGGATCCCCGATCCTCTTCGCCACGCCGAAGAACAATTTCATCGAGCTCGTTGACTACTCCAACGCGGAGAACTGCATCAACAAGATCGAGGAGCACCACTACGACGTGGACATCATGGGCGAATACTCCCTGGCCGTCGGCTTCAAGGTCCAGGAGGCTGTCTTCGCCGCCGTCCCGAACGGGTACACCCCGGTCTCCGCGGTCAACTCCGACGCCGAGCCCGACACCAACGTCTGGCAGCTGGGCGGCCAGAGCGGCAGCGGCTCCGGCTCCGGTAGCGGTTCCGGTAGTGGTTCCGGTAGTGGTTCTGGTAGCGGCTCCGGTTCCGGTTCTGGCTCCGGTTCCGGCAGTGGCTCCGGCAACGGCGAGCAGGGCGCCTAATCAAGTCCCGGGAGTCCCCAGTCCGGGGACTCCCTGACTATTCTTCAATCCGAAACTTTCAAAATCGAACGAGTATGTATACGAAAGTATCTATCCCCAAGAATGGTGACGGTGCCGGCGCAGCGACGATCAAGTCCCCGACCGTCATCATCATGGACGTCGAGGATATCGCCTCCGAGCCTTCCCGCGAGGTCGGCGATACCGAGCTGAACGGCAACTACTCCCTGGAGACCGGCGCCAAGGCGGTCGGCATCTATGCCACCCCTTCCACCATCGTCATCACGGAGGAGCCGCAGGGCGACGTCGACGCCCGTAGCCTGATCAAGGGCGTGGAGTACGTCCATCCGGGCGACAGCGTTGACATCGCGAACCACGCGGAGGCCTTCCTGAACAAGGGCGTCGTGATCCTGGTCAAGGAGTGCGACGGCACGTCCAGCGGCCGCGTCCGCGCCATCGGTTCCAAGTGCAACCCGCTGTATTTGCAGCCGGAGTACACGAACTCCAACGAGGGTACCAACCGCAAATTCGTCTGGAAGCAGGCCCAGGGCGACAAGTTCGCCACCGCGACCTACGGCGGCACCATGCCGGCGCTCGCACCCGAGCCCACGACCGGATCCGAATCTGGAGCATAGCCTATGACTAAGAGCAAGAAGGCCCTGCAGGAAGAGAACCTGCAGGGCGCTGCTCCTGTCGAGGCACAGGAAGGAGCACACGTCGCCGCTGAGGCCACCGAGGCGCCCGCCCAGGAGGCGGAAGCCGAGGAGGAAGCGGCCGCAGATCCCGCCGCGCCGGAAGCACCGGCAGCAGAGGAAGCCGCCGCGGAGCCGGAAGCTCCGGCCGAAGAGGCCGCAGATCCGATCCGTCTGATCATCCTGGCGTATCCTGGTACCGAGTCCCTGATGTCGCGCGTCTGGGCGAAGAATATCGACGCCCCGTTCCGGATCATCCCCTTCGAGGACGGTGATTCGCTGATCTCCATCCTGGAGGATGTGATCGCCATGAACGACGTGGACCGCGTGTTTGCCGTGGCACCGGCCAACCTGGTGCCCTGCGCCCCGATATCCTGGGACGAGCTGCGGCTGCCGAGAGTGGACGTCCTGCAGCAGGACAACGTCCTGTACTGGGGCCGTGTCCCGGTCTGCTTCGACAAGGAGCTGCTGGTGGACAATCTCCCCGTGGACGAGGAGCTGGACGACGAGTCGTTCGTCCGCGCCTACGTGAAGAGTTTCTACGCCGGCCGCCCGGAACAGGTGAGTCATTCATTCGGCAACTACTTCGTGAAGGTGCTCCGCGGCACGCCGTGCGAGAGCGTCGTGATCGAGGGC